>Ga0255338_1004205_pt1 | contig 15410 bp, 14 predicted proteins | sample MeOH1_35cm_T4_19_FD_203715 | JGI IMG/M metagenome (GOLD analysis project Ga0255338, IMG submission 203715) | Sandy soil microbial communities from University of British Columbia, Vancouver, Canada - MeOH1_35cm_T4_195 | ecosystem: Engineered > Artificial ecosystem > Sand microcosm > Unclassified ...
CAGCGGTTCTGGTTGGGTGGACACGCGAGGGTGTTCGAGCGCGTCGCCGCCTTTCCCTTGGTTGACGGTGCGTTTAGGCTCGCGTTAATCTTCCTCGTCCCTTCGCTGCTTTCCCGCGGAGTTACCCATGTCGACTCACCTCAACTTACCGGGTCCTATTCCCCGCCGGCCCCTGGGCGCTACCGGCGAGTTGGTTTCCGTAATCGGCCTCGGCGGTTGGCACATGGGACACAAGGGTCTTACGGAAGAGGAGTCGACGCGATTGGTACGTACGGCGTTGGACCACGGGATCAACTTCCTGGACAATGCCTGGGACTACAACTACGGCCAGAGCGAGCGACGGATGGGCGCGGCACTGCAGGATGGCTACCGTGAGAAGGCTTTCCTGATGACCAAGTGCTGCACCCACGGCCGGGGCAAGCGGGTAGCGATGGAACTGCTGGAAGAGCAGCTGCGCTGGTTGAAGACGGACTACCTGGACCTCTGGCAGATCCACGAGGTGGTGTTCGATAACGAGCCGGAACAGGCGTACGCGTCTGAAGGGGCTATCGAGGCGCTGGTGGAAGCGCACCAGGAAGGCAAGGTGCGGTATGCGGGGTTTACGGGCCATAAATCGCCGTGGCATCACCTGGAGATGGTTCGACGTGGGTTTCCGTTCGATACCGCGATGATGCCGCTGAACGTGATGGACTTCCACTTCCGCAGCTTCGAGCGCGAGGTGGTGCCGGTTCTGGCGGAGCGTGGGATCGGCGTCATCGGCATGAAGAGCATGGGAGGCGGGCGCATAGTCGAGTCCGGCGCCATTACGCCGGAAGAGGCTATCCGCTACACGGTTAGTATTCCGGGGCTATCAACGCTCGTCTCCGGCATGGACAACCTGGAGCATCTCCAGCAGAATGCCGCCGCAGCCTGCCGGCCGATGGACGCGGAAGAGCGAGCCGAGCTCCAGGAACGAGTGCGTCCGGTCGCGGTCGACGGTCGCCTGGAGCTTTACAAGATCGGCATCCAATTCGAAGGTTGGGCCACGCGCGAGCAGCACGGACTACCACCTATCGGAACCCCGTGTTAATAGGCGTATCTCGGCCTTTTGTCGCTCGAGGGATTGGATCATGGGTTCTCCATAATCGAGAACCAGGATAAGCGGTCGCTCGTCAGTAACGTGAATACTATGCGGGGCTGCACCTCTCGCCCGGCGGAACGATGGATTACGGAATGCGCCAGAGCAACGGATACCGAAACGGGCTGGCGATTGCCGGATTGATTGCCGCAGCGGCCTTGGTGGTGAAGGCATTTCAAGACCTGCCGCGTGGGTGGCCGCTGCTGTTGGTCGCCGCCGTCCTCCTGGGGGCACTGGCCCTGCGGCGCTTCGTCTTCCGCGATTGACATTCTACCTCATGACTGATCCCCGTCTAAATCGACGTGACTTGCTCGGGGGAGCGCTCGCTGTCGGAGCTGCTCTATGCGGTCGAGGCGTGTCCGGCGCACCTCGGCCGCAGTTTGCGGTGGAACGCGAGGAAGAATCGATCCTGGTCAGGTCAGTGAGCGGTAAGTCCGTCCTCCGCTATATACGCCGCCGAGCGCCCGGGGAGAAGGCCCCGACTGTAGAAGGCGCCTGCTTTACCCACCCGATCTACACGCCGGAAGGTGAGCTGGTGACAGACCTGGCCCCGGCCGATCACCCCTACTTACGTGGAGTGTTTTGCGGTTGGACGGAGCTTCAGGGCGACAAGAAGGGTGACTGGTGGGGAGGGAGTGCCGGAGCGCTCAAGGAAGGCCGCCTTGTTTTAAACCGGGCGGCCACCGGCACGGAGACCGGAAGGAGCACCGGCCTGCGGCTGGTAAACTCCTGGCGCGCCGAAAGTACCTCTGTATTAGAAGAAGTCCTCACGCTCACCATCAGCACGGCGCCCCAGAGCTATGTCCTCGACTACGACTACCAGCTCACTCCACCCACCAGCACGTCCGTGGTCATCTCGCCGAGCCCGTTCGGTGGATTCTGCTACCGCGCCATGCCCGGTGGCTCGCTGGTAATCACCGGCCCGGACGGACCGGTGGACCTACCGGACTCCCTGCCCAGCCACGCGAAGTCGAATTGGCCGGTCTCTCGCTGGTACGACATGACCTATACGACGTCGGATGGTACCGTGAGCGGGCTTTCGCTGATCGACCACCCCGCAAACCCACGCAGTACGTGGTACGTGTCTCGCGGTCTCCACGTGATGAACCCGTGTATCGTGGCCGATTCACCGTTTAACCTCTCCTCCGGTGCGCCGTTACGGCTGCGGTACCGTCTGGTCCCACATGACGGTCCAGTCCAGCCAACTGAGATCGCAAAGCTCCTAGCGAGCTTTGCCCGCTAGGCATATATGCGCATGGCACGTTCCCGACGCAAGCGGCAGCAGTAGCCCTACAACCAGCTGCCTGAAACCGGCGCTGCCGCCATCGAGATTCGCCTCAGCCGCCCCGGACAGCAACACTGCGAGCGAATCCCGGCACCGCGGATTAGCGACGTGCTGAAAGACCCGGGCGCGCTCCTTTGGGTCGACCTCCGCGATCCCGGTCCGGCCGAGTTGGAGATGCTGCGAGAGGAGTTTGGTTTTCACCGGCTCGCGCTGGAAGACGCCGCGGAACAGCTCCAGCGGTCCAAAGTAGACGAGTATCCGGGCTGTTACTTCGTGGTCATGTATGCGGCACTGCCCCAAGAGGGGAGCGAAGTGCGCATGGTGGAAGTCGATTTCTTTATCGGTCACAATTACCTGGTCACGCTGCACGCGGGCGAGGTACCGTCGATTCAGGAATCGATACAGCGGTGGGAGCGTACGGACCCGGCCCTGCGCGAGCACGTCGGGTTCCTGGTCTATACGGTGATGGACGCGTTCATCGACGGCTACTTTCCAGTGGTGGATACGATCGAGGACCGCCTGGACGAGTTCGAGCTCCGGATGTTCACCGGGAAGCAAATGACGAGCCCGGAAGAGGTTCTAGGCGTAAAGCGGAGCCCTTTCACCCTGCGAAAGGCGGTCTACCCGCTGCGGGAGGTATTCAATACCTTCCTGCGACGCGACGGATCGCCGTTTATCGAAGAGACTTCCCCCTATTTCCAGGACGTCTATGATCACATCCTGCGCCTGCTGGACATCATCGACATCCAGCGCGACATGGCCTCCAGCGCTCTCGACGCACACCTCGCCACCGTGTCCAACCGCCTCAACGAAACGATGAAGCGCCTCACCGTGATGGCAGTGGGGGTCACCATCATGGGGGCCGTCTTTGGGGCCTGGGGCATGAACTTCGACCGCGTACCCCTGTCCCACACTACCTACGGTTTCTGGCTGCTTACCGGTGGCACCCTCGGCCTCATCGGCATCATGATGCTCTGGTCCTGGCGCCGCGGCTGGCTGTAGGCGACGGTGTTCCTCCAAAGAGCGTACTCTCGGTAAGCGTGCACCCCGTTACCGGTAAAGACAGCAAAGGTCGAACGCCGCATGTGGCGCTCCGAGGGAGGTAACCTTCGCTAAACCGGGAGGCAGAGGGTTTATCCCTCGTTCGATCTTTGAGCTTGCTCTCGGTAGGCATGCGTACGGCTAGCGAGAGAGGCAGCAAAGGTCGAACGCCGCACGTGGCGCTCCGAGGGAGGTAACCTTCGCTAAACCGGGAGGCAGAGGGTTTATCCCTCGTTCGATCTTTGATCCTTCTCACAGTAGCCGTGCGCACTGTTACCGGTAGAGACAGCAAAGATCGAACGCCGCACGAGGCGCCTGCCTCCCGGTCTGGCGGGAGGTAACCTCCCACCAACTCGGGAGGCAGAGGGTTTATCCCTCGTTCGATCTTTGAGCTATGCCTCGGTAGCCGTGCGCACCGTTACCGGAAGAGGCAGCAAATATCGAATGCCGCAGCCACCCCCGGTTCTTATGGCGGTCATCCCACACGCCCATCGCCCACTCAATCCCTCTACTGCGTCTCCAGAAATCGATCAATGACATTGCGGGTAATCGTGGAGACGTGGGGGTCTACCAGGACACAAGCGGGCCACGTGATGGAGCCGACCGAGAAAACCGCTCCTCCCCCGGGTTGTTCGTGGTAGACGATCTCGGCGCCGCCTGCTTCGGGGTTCATGCCCCGGGCCAGCAGTTGGGTCCCGACAGGGGAGGCCTCGCTGCGCTTGTCCGTCTCGTGACCCGAGGCGCCTCCATGGATTCGCTCGTGCAGGCTGTGCTGGCCGAAGAGGTCGCCGTTCTGTAGGCCGGTACCCTGGAAAATCCAGTGTGCGGCATCGATCACCTGGTAGGGCGCCGCCGTCATGATGCCCGGCTCGGTGAAGACGACGCCCAGAAGGCTCGCCTCTGATTCTACGGTTCGTCCGAAACGACTGTCGTGATGGAGACTCGGATCTTCGGGATCCGCGGTGCCAGGCCGTCCCGGTACCGCGATGACCTGGCTTTTGCAGCGCATTGTGGCCGGGTCCAGGAATTCCACCTCGCAGTTGAGGCCGTTACCGCCGAGATACATGAGCCGTCCGCCGCGCTCGAAGACCCACGCTTTCACCCGCTCATACATTGCGCGCGACCAGTACTCCGGATGAGTAGTGATAATCAAGAGCCGGTAAGCGTCCAGATCCAGCTCGCCGTCGTGCAGTTGGTATTCGGAATAGAAGTCGTAGGCCAGCTTTTCTCGCTCCAGCCAGCCCAGGAAACGCCACTCGGCGGGCGCCAGGTGGCAGCTTTGTCGTCCCCGGATCGGGTCGGTCACCTCCGTTCCTCGCGGAATGTGGTTGCACGGCTCCGGTCGCTCGAAGGAGAGCGGCTTGTAGGCGTCGTCCGGGAACTGCCACTCCGGATAGGCGCCGCTCGCCTGGTAACGGCGAAGGTCCAGACGAGCATTGACCGTGGGGGTGGAGGGTAATCCCACGGCGTGGATGTAGTGGCTCCGGCCGCCGAAATTGTTATATGCGTTCCACGTGTTGGTCGACCCGAGCACGGCAATTGAAGCGGTCGGGTGTGCGGGTGCCACGACCCACGGAAACGAGAAGAACTCTCCCGACTCGCCTTCCATCTCGAAGTAGTACAGGCCCGACCGCTCCGGCGCCGTGGCGAACTGCGTGTGGTGCGGGCTCTTGTGACCGCGTTTGTTCCACTGCGCGCCCGTCTGGGTATAGTCTCCGTCCGGCGTCACCTGCATCGTGGCCAGCGGTCCATGCTCGTCGAACCAGCCGAGGATCTGGATCCGCTCCTTCCGCTGGCCGTAGCGCCAAAGGCTCAGCCGGTACGGCTCGACTCCGTGACACCGGAACTCGCCCCGCTCCCCCGAGTGGACCCACTTCGGCCAGACATAGCCGAGAAGGCGATCGGATAGCAGTCGGAACTGGTACGGCTCGGCGCCACCGACTTCGATATCCACGCTCTTTGGCCCATAGCCGTCCTTTGCGAGGGTCACCCGGTAGGCACCGGGCGGCACGTCCGCGTAGACGCCGCCGCGCGGAGAGGAGTGGACCACCGCCACCGTCCGGCCGTCCTGTTCAAGCTCCACGCCCACGTCATGCAGCGCGACATACCGTTCGTCGCTCACGTACCCGATTAGCATCTTCTCCTCCGTTCCATTTCACCCAACCGGCCGTTCGCTGTCCGACGCGGTGCATTCCTCTTGCTATAGGTCCAGCGACCTGCTGAAGATAGAGGATCGAATGGGTGAGGTGGGGTTAGGCAGGAGATCTCAACCGGTTACTGTGTCAGGCGAGTGACGAGCCAGTCGACACCCTGGCGGGCTACATCCTCCGGTAAAATGTGGCCGCAGTCGGCCCACAGGATCTCCTTCGGCTCGCGAGCGGCGTGGTGCAGGAGCTCGGCTGATGCGCGAGTGACCTTATTGTCCCACTTGCCGTTGATGAACAACACCGGACGCGGACTGATGTGGCTAACGAACAGGCTTGGGCTAACCGGGTCGAGCATGGGCCGCACCAAAGCCGGCACGTGTTCCCGGTGGGTGACGACAATATCGCCTCCCACCAGGAAGACGCACGCACGCACCCGTTGGTCGACCCCGGCCAGGATGCACCCCATCATCGCCCCCAAGCTGTAGCCCAGCAGTCCGATCCGTGAAGCGTCAATGTCGGAACGAGATCCCAGGTAGTCGATCGCCTGCCGGTACTCGATGATCGTGTCACGAGCGCCATTCAAGTAATCGAGCGGGCTGAGCGTCTGCGCGCCGCCACTCCGTCGCTCTCCATGCAGGTGAGCGTCCAATGCGAGGGCTGCGACACCCTTCGCCGCCAGAGCACGGCCGAAGTGAAGAATCATCTCGTCTTTATCGCGGGAGAGGGCATGGAGTAGCAGTGCGCAGGGATAGCGAGCCTCTGCCGCCGGGCGGATAAACAGCCCAATGTGAGCCCCCGCGCCTGGCTTCCCGAACTGCCAACGAGCCACGTGAAACTCACAATCGGGTAGCACCTCCGGAGTAACTTGATGCTTCTGGTCGCGCCGGTAGGTGTAGGTATTCCTGAGTCGCTCCCACGCACTCTCGTCATCCAAACCGCCGGGACGGTGGCTCAATATCTTCAGAAGGGCCGCGGAATTCAATGGCATTGAGTAATGAGGTCAGTTAGCAACAGACTAGTCCGATCACGCTACGAAGAGTTCTTCCCCGGCAGGAGGCCAGGTTACACCGTTCGGCCAACCGCGTTGTGGGACGCTACCACTGGTGAAGTGCGAAACCGCTATTCAGGAGTCTGGCGTATCCCCTGGGTCTGACCGCTCGTTAGTAGGATTGGAGAGGCCGGATGGAAGACGAAGCGTGGATGAACGTCGGGGTGGCGGCGGTGCTGGCACGCCAGTATGCCGAACACCAGCGGGATTTCCTCGACTCCCTCGCACGGATGCTCGAGCGAGCGCTACCGGAGCACGTCCGCGTCACCCGGCGACGCAGCCTGTTCGCGAAAGGGCAGCCGGTGCAGGAGCTGCGCCTGGAATTGGGTGACACGCGCTACATCCTGGAGAGCCCCAAACAAGGGGCTCCCGTGGCGCGAAGAGTACTCAGCAAGCGTGGCATCATTCTACGGACGGAAGAGTTCCCCATTCAGGAATGGATTGCGGAGGTCGGCACCGCGCTCGAAGAGCATGCCGAACGCAATCAGCAAGCTGCCGCAGCACTCCGTCAATTCGTCGAGTGAGCGCCCAGCAGTGAGCATTGAAGGTCCTGTGGAGCAACGATAGCCGGGACTGGCGTCTAGGGCCGGACGCTTCATGCTTCCAAATACCTGGCCGAATGCTTCCATAATGGCCCAACTGGCAAACTAGGAAGAGACGAACGATGGCTGACTCACAGATTCCGGATGGGGCACGGGAGCGATTGCTACGGATGCGGACGCCGCGCGGAGACAAGCCGGCGTTCTTCACCAGCGATCTCTCCGTTAACGAGTACTACCTGTTAGAGCAAGCCGGATTCGAGCCGCTGGGGTTCGTGATGGGATCTTCGTTCTACCACATTGGTATCCAGTGGACGATCATGCCGTTTCAGAACTACGAGTTGGACGTGCTCACGCAGGCGCTCTACCACGCGCGAGAGAACGCGATGGCGCGCATGGAAGAAGAAGCGGCGCTACTGGACGCGGACGGCATTGTAGGCGTGCGCCTGGAGGTGGGGGAGCATACCTGGGGGCCGGGAATGGTGGAGTTCACCGCACTCGGGACGGCGGTGCGGGCGTTGGATCGCAGCAAGGACTTCCGTAAGAAGAGCGGTCGACCCTTCACCTCCGACCTCACCGGTCAACAGTTCTGGACGATGCTGCGCACCCGCTGCCGTCCGTTGGAGCTGGCCATGGGGAACTGCGTCTATCACGTTGGCCGGCGTGGCTTCCGGCAGTCGCTGGGCCAATTCGGTAAGAACGTGGAGCTTCCCAACTACACCCAGGGGCTCTATACCGCCCGAGAGTTGGCGCTGGAGCGGCTCCAGACAGAGGCCAAGCGGGTGGAGGCGAACGGCATCGTGGGTGTAGAGGTGCAGCAGTCCAACTATGGATGGGGCAGCCACGTGATCGAGTTCTTCGCGATCGGCACGGCCGTGGATCGCGAGGACCACGTACTGCCGGAGGCCACTGCTCCGGGCCTAATGCTCTCCTTGAACGACGCTCCCCGCGGCTCGCGCGTGTTGACGCGACGGTCACCGACTACCGGCAACACGACCAGTGGAGGGGAAGCAGCGGGGGCTGCTGCCGGTTAGCGAGCTAATTGGCGCAAGAAGGGCCTAGTCCGGCACGTTGTTAAGGCTATGAACGCCCTATCAATAGCTCCGTGGCGAGATCCGGGGTGGCGAACCTCGCCGACCGTCACCCTTTTTCGCGCGGATCTCCGGCGCCTCTGGAACGTTCATGCACTGCGCACGTCTGTGAAAGTCCTGGTGGCGATCTTTGCAGTCCAGCTCGCTATAGGGCTCATTGAGGCGCGACTGTTCCCAATCGGTTCGCGGAGTTCCTGGAATCCCGTTTACGGGATTGCCGGCGCACTAGGTCTGACCTCAGGTTGGACGACCGCCCTGCTGAGTAGCTTCGATCAACTGGCGCCGGGACGTGTTTTCCGGTCTGCACTGTATCCAGTCTGGCTCGCTGTGGTGCTGGGCCTGATGTACGTGCCGCTCCAAATGCTGGCGCCAGCCTTCGCCGCACAAAGTGTGGCGCCGGATCGAGAGAACGGCCGGCTGGAAGAACTGCTCCTCGCGGGCTTCACCCCGCGTCAACTGCTCCTAGCGAAGGGCCTCGCGGCGCTAGCGCCGTTTCTATTGCTCTGGCTGCTACTCGAAGCCATCAGTCTGGGATTTCAATTATATTGGATTACCCACTTCCCCATAAGACCAGGAGTGCCAGCGCCAAAGCCAGAGACCCTCTGGTTGTCGTTCGGGCTCCAGGTGGGTCTGCGACTTTCCATGGTGGTTCGCTTCTGGGTGCTGGTATGTGTCTCGGCACTCTGTCGCCGCTATCGGACGGCGCTTGTCGGCTGCTACAGCGTCGCCTTTCTCTGGCCGCTGCTGACACAGGCCGCCACATACGTCTGGACCAGCTCATCGCTCCAAGTCGTGAGCCGTTTCATGTATGTGAACCTGGGGATGCTCGTCCTTTCGGTCGCGGTGCTCGCAGTGATACTTCCCAAAGCCCTTGCAGCGATTGCCGATCCGGAGCCGACGCAGAAGCCGGCCCGGCAGCCGATGCGGATCATGGACGTAGGTCAGGAAATACCGGATGAGTAGGGTTCGCGTCCCGCGGATCGGCGCGGGACGCGACTCGCTCTAGCGCGCCGAAAGCTCGTGGACGTACTCAATAAGCCGGATCACGTTGTCGACCGGGGTCTTCGGCAGGATGCCGTGACCGAGGTTGAAGATGTGGCCGGGCCGGCCCGCCGCTTGATCCAGAATGCGCTGCGTCCGCTGCTTGATGAACTCCGGCTCGGCGAAAAGCACCAACGGGTCCAGGTTGCCCTGCACCGCGCGGTCGTGACCCACCGTTTCCCAACCTTCGTCCAGCTCGACGCGCCAATCCAGGCCGATCACGTCGCCCCCTGCCTCCCGCTGGTCGCGGAGCAAGGTGGAGGTGCCGGTGCCGAAGTGAATCACCGGCACGCCGGGCGTGATGCCCTGAATCAGCGTGCGCATGTGCGGCTTCACATACTGGCGATAATCTTCCGGTCCGAGGCAGCCGATCCAGCTATCGAAGATCTGGATCACCTGGGCGCCCGCCTCCACTTGCCGGTTGACGTAACTGATCAATCCGCGGGAGATTCGCTCCATCAGCGCGTTCCAGGCACCCGGATCGCGGTACATCAGCGACTTCGTGTTCTCGTAGTTCCGCGAGCCGCTTCCTTCGATCACGTAGGAAGCAAGCGTGAACGGCGCACCACAGAAACCGATAAGCGGTATCTTCGGGTCGAGCGCTCGCCGGGTGGCGCGCACCGCGTCGTACACGTAGCTCAGCGCGTCCGGGTCCACTTCGGTCAGCCGGTCGACGTCCGCACTTTCTCGTACGGTAGGTGAGATCACCGGGCCATCACCCTTGCTATACTCCAGGTTCAACCCCAGCGGCTCCACGATCAGCAGGATGTCCGCGAAAATGATGGCGGCATCCGCCTTGATCCGCTCCGCCGCGGTGACGGTTACTTCGGCCACCAGATCCGGATTCTTGCAAAGCTCCAGGAAGCTGTACCGGGCGCGGACCTCCCGGTAATCGCTCATGTAGCGCCCTGCCTGACGCATTAGCCAGACCGGAGTGTAGGGGGTGGGCTCCCGGCGGCATGCCTTCAGGAACGGGGCATCGTTCCACGGTTCCGCAACCGGCTCCAGGTCGCGCGGTACCGCCGTTGCCTTCGGAGCCTTCGCGGCGATGATCTCCGCCGCGCGGTCGGATGCTTCCTTTACCAGATGACCCATCCGAGGGTGCTGCGGCTCCAGGTCGACCGGGACCGTGAGGTGCTCCATGGTTTCCGAGCAGGTGGGGCCGATGGAGCAGACCGCCATCCGAGCGAATGCTGCGCGGACCTCCGCCTCTAGCCCTAGCTCTGCGGCGATCTTCAAGAGGTGCTCCACCTGGGTGCTGGTGGTGAACAGGACCACCTGGGCGCGCCCGCCGGCGATCTCGCGAACGGCGTTGCGCAGTGGCTCCACGTCCTCCGGTAAGGTCCAGCGGTAGACCGGCACGGGGATGACGTTGGCACCGCGCTCACGCAGTCCGTTCAGCAATTGCTCGTTGCTGATGCCGTACTCCTGGACGGCCACCGTGGTCCCTTCGAGGTCCAGTCCGCGCGGCTCGGCTTCGAGCGTCTCCAGGATCTCGCGCCACGTGTTCGGCTCCGGAACCGTGATGCCCACCGGCACGCCTAGCTCTCGCAGGGTCTTCACCGGCTTCGGGCCGCGGGCAACGGTGGTGAGGCGGCTGAGTGCGTCCAGGATCTCGTCGCGGCTGTAGCGCGTCTCCAGCGTGTCCACCAGCGTGCGCGTGCCGACGCCGGTGAGGAAGATCATCGCATTCACCTCGCCCGCCAGGAGCTTCTCCGCAAAGGCAAACGCCTCTGCGTTTTCTTCCAGCGGCACCTCGCGCATGGAAGGCGCCACCAGTGGGTCGCCCCCGTGGCTGCGGATGATCGACTCCATCTCGGGCGCGCGCCGGCTCTCCAGGGAGACCACGCGCATCCCAGCAAATCCTCTTCTTGGGTTCTCGGCCAACGTTCTATCCCCGAAGAGCCGGCATCCGGCCCGACAGCGTCAACGGCAAGTTGGGGCGCCGGTGCGATGTCCGCACGCCCAGACCAGACTTGATGCCTGGGTCTTGAGTAATCGTATCCCCCTTCTCTCCTTCCATCCCCACCTCTCCCGCATTGCCTATTGACCACCTCGCCGAGGAAAAGGATTGTCGGGTGGCGTAAGTGCCTGTGGCGCGTGGTGCTGTGCCGCAGGGGGAATCGTGCTCCGGAAACGTATCGCTGTATTCGCTCTGGTGTTATTGCTGGCTGCTTCGGCCGCTCTAGCTGAGAACTGGCCGGGTTTCCGCGGACCCCGGGGTGATGGCTCCAGCCTGGAAAAGGACCTCCCGATCAGGTGGAGCGGCACCGAGAACGTGGCGTGGAAGGTGGAAGTGCCTGGCCGGGGCCATGCCTCCCCCGTGGTCTGGGGCGATCGGATCTTCCTGGTCTCCGCACTCCAGGACAAGCAGGCGCGGATTCTGCTCTGCCTGGACCGGAGCACCGGCAAAACGCTGTGGCAGCGGACGGTGCTCACCGCACCGCTGGAGCACATCCACTCGCTCAACAGCTACGCTTCCAGCACGCCGCTCACGGACGGGGAGCGGGTCTACGTGAGCTTCCTGGACCGCGATAAGATGTTCATCGCGGCGTACGACTTCCTGGGCAACAAGGTGTGGGAAGTGCGTCCGGGTCCTTTCGCCAGCACCCACGGGTACTGCAGCAGTCCGATCCTCTACAAAGACAAGGTGATCGTGAACGGGGACCACGACGGTGCCGGTTTCCTCGTGGCCCTGAACCGGAAGAGCGGGGCCACGGTGTGGAAGACGCCGCGCCCGAACAACACCCGCAGCTACTGCACGCCTATCATCCGCGAGATCGGCGGCGTGCCGCACCTGTTGATGACCGGATCCAAGTCCGTGGCCAGCTACCATCCGGACACGGGCGCGCAGCAATGGATCATGGACGGCCCGACGGAACAGTTCGTGGCGGCTCCGGTGTTCAATGGGAAACTGATGTTCCTCACTGCCGGCTATCCGGAGCTGCATATCCTGGCGATCCGCCCGGACGGCAGCGGTAAGGTAGGTGATGACAAGATCGCCTGGCGCACCCGGCGCGGAGCAGGTTACGTACCTTCGCCCATCTTGTCCGGCCCGTACTTCCTGAACGTCACCGACGGCGGCTTCCTCGGCTGCTGGGTGGCGGACACGGGCGAGCAACTCTGGAACGAGCGTACCGCCGGACACACTACCTCTTCTCCGGTGGTCGGCGAGGGTCGGATTTACATCCAGTCGGATAAGGGAATCACGACGGTTGTGCGCCCCGGCAAGACGTTCGAGAAGCTGGCGGAGAACGACCTGGGCGAGGAGAGTTACGCCTCGCCGGTTATCAGCCAGGGCCAGATCTTCCTGCGTGGAGTGAGCCACCTCTTCGCGATCGGGAAGGCGAAGTAGGCGAGTCTCACGCGAACCGGCCCAACACTTCCCAAAAGGCGACCACGCATCTATAGCCGGTCCGCGCGTTGGTGAGGTAGTCGTCGTCACCGAAGCACGCCAGGAAGAGCACGCCGGGTGTGGCGAGGACGAGACTGACGGGAAGCGGGATCACCCACACCACGAACCAAAGCAGCGGCTCGAACAGCAATTCCACCAGGCAACCCAATCCTTCTATCGACTGTAACCTCGTATGGGCTCTTTGGATTGTGTAAACGATGAGCGAAGGCACACGGTTGCGGGACGATCGAAACTGCCGCTGGCATAATAATTGAATAGATCGGGAGTGGGAGATGTTTCGGATGAGCACCGCCAAAGAGACGGTTCAACAGATACTTGAAGGTCTACCGGACGATGCGACGATTGAGGACATCCAATATCGGATCCACGTGCGGCAGAAGATCGAAAGCTCGCTGGAAGATATCCGGCACGGGCGGACCTACAGTAGCGACGAGCTCGAGGTGATGTCTGAAAAATGGCTCGCAGAGTACGATGGACAGCGACCGCAGTAGGAGACCTTCGGGAAGCCTCGGCGTACGTCAACCGCGACTCCCCACGTGCGGCACGAGAGTTGATTCGAGCTGCCCGAGCCGGAGCAAAAATCGCTGGAGAGCTTTCCGGAGCGCGGACGGATTGTGCCGGAGTTTGATGATGTTCAGTTTCGTGAGGTAATCGTCCAGAACTATCGCCTCCTCTACCAACTTACGGACGATGGCGTCTTTGTCATGGGCTTTGTTCACGGGGCTTGTGATCTGAGTACGCTGTGGAAGCGAGAGGTCCGTCGGCTACCGCCGCAGGAGTGAGCTTTTCTACCGCTTTTTGCGGCCTCCGGCTCGCTCCGAGCGCTTGGCCATGTAGGTGGGCATGCTGGGCGCGACCGACTCAGCGAACTGGGCGTCCGGCATCATCCGCTTGAGGCGGTTGATCTCGTCGCGGAGATGGGCGGCCTGCTCGAACTCCAGCGCCTTGGATGCCTTCTTCATCTCCACTTCCAACTCCTGGATCGTGGCTAGCAGGTCTTCCGCGGGGCGGGTCTCGTCGATCGCGTCCGGTGAGATGTTGTACGTGGCTTTGCCGTCCATGATCCGGCTGGCCTGGATCACATCCCGGATCGACTTGCTGATGGTAGTGGGCGTGATGCCATGCTCTTCGTTGTAGGTGCGCTGGATCTCGCGGCGGCGCTTGGTCTCGGCGATCGCTCGCTCCATGGACGGGGTGACGTGATCTGCGTACATCACCACCTTGCCGGCCACGTGGCGCGCGGCGCGGCCCACCGTTTGGATTAGTGCCGTCTCGGAGCGGAGGAAGCCTTCTTTGTCCGCATCCAGGATTGCGACCAGCGATACTTCCGGCAGGTCCAGCCCTTCCCGCAGCAGGTTGATGCCGACCACTACGTCGTAGACGCCGAGGCGGAGGTCGCGGAGGATCTCCAGGCGGTCGAGGGTCTTCACGTCGCTGTGGAGGTAGCTGACTTTGATGTTGATGTTGGCGAGGTATTCCGAGAGGTCTTCCGCCATCTTCTTGGTGAGCGTAGTCACCAGGACGCGCTCGCCCTTCTCGATGGTGGCGCGCACCTCGCCGATGAGGTTGTCGATCTGGCCGCGGGTGGGGCGCACCTCGATCTCCGGATCGATGAGGCCGGTGGGGCGGATGATCTGCTCCACCATCCGGGTGCTGACCTCCTTCTCGAACGGCCCCGGCGTGGCGGAGACGAAGACGGCCTGCCCGATGAGCTGCGCGAACTCTTCCCACTTGAGCGGGCGGTTGTCTTTGGCGCTGGGGAGGCGGAAGCCGAAGTCCACCAACGTCGTCTTGCGCGACATGTCCCCGCCGTACATCCCGTGGACTTGCGGAATGGTCTGGTGGCTCTCGTCGATGAAGAGGACGAAGTCCTTCGGGAAGTAGTCGAGGAGCGTGTTGGGCGGCGAGCCGGGCGCGCGGCCATCCATGTGGCGGCTGTAGTTCTCAATGCCGTTGCAGTAGCCGACCTCGCGCATCATCTCAAGGTCGTAGAGGGTGCGTTGCTCCAGCCGCTGCGCCTCCACCAGGTTGCCGCGGTTGCGGAAGTACTCCAGTTGCTGCTCCAGCTCCGCTTCGATGCTCTTCATTGCTACTTCCAGCCGGGACTCGCTGGTGACGAAGTGGCTGGCGGGGAAGACGGTGTAGCGGTCCAGGCTTCGGATGATCTCGCCCGTGACCGGGTTGAGCGCGTCGATCTTCTCGATCTCGTCGCCGAAGAAGTCGACCCGCAGGATTACTTCTTCGTCCGCCGGGCAAAGCTCCAGGATGTCGCCCTTCACGCGGAAGGTTCCGCGGACGGGCGCCATGTCGTTGCGGGTGAACTGCATGTCCACGAGCTGTCGCAGCAGCTCCCGGCGGATGTACTCCTGCCCGACCACGAGCGGCACGATCTTCTGCTGGTATTCGGCCGGCGATCCGAGGCCGTAGATGCACGATACCGAAGCCACGATCACCACGTCTCGCCGCTCCAGCAGCGCCTGGGTGGCGGAGTGGCGGAGGCGGTCGATCTCGTCGTTGATTGCCGAGTCCTTCTCGATGTAGGTGTCGGTCTGCGGGATGTAGGCTTCCGGCTGGTAGTAGTCGTAGTAGGAGACGAAGTACTCCACCGCGTTGTCCGGGAAGAACTCCCGGAACTCGGAGCAGAGCTGCGCGGCCAGCGTCTTGTTGTGCGCGATGACCAGTGCCG
>Ga0255338_1004206_pt1 | contig 15409 bp, 10 predicted proteins | sample MeOH1_35cm_T4_19_FD_203715 | JGI IMG/M metagenome (GOLD analysis project Ga0255338, IMG submission 203715) | Sandy soil microbial communities from University of British Columbia, Vancouver, Canada - MeOH1_35cm_T4_195 | ecosystem: Engineered > Artificial ecosystem > Sand microcosm > Unclassified ...
GCGGGTTCTCCGAGGTGACGGTGCGCGACATCGCCGAGCGGGCCGAGGCCAATCCGGCGGCCATCAGCTATTACTTCGGCGCCAAGGAGCAGCTCATCAAACAGGCGATCCGGTCGGTGATCGCCCCGCTGAACGAGAAGCGCTTCGCAGCGCTGGCCGCGGTGCAGACGCGCGGCAAATTCACGGTCGAGGATGTGGTGCGGGCGATGGTCGAGCCGACCGTCGAGGCCTGCATGGGCTCGCACGACTGGGACCGGCACTATGCCCGCGTGCTCGTGCTGACGTTTGCGCTGCGGCAGCAATTTGTCGATCAGGCGATGTCGGAGGAGACCGACGAGGTGGCGATGCGCTTCACCGCCGCCCTCGCCCGCGCCATGCTGGACCATGATCGCGCGACGTTGTTCTGGTGCTATGACTTCATGATCGGCGCGCTGATGCACATCCTGCTCGACGGCTCGCGTGGGCACCGCCTGCGGCGTCTCTCCGAAGGCGCGGCCGACACGAGCGATGCGAAGGTCATGATCGCGCAACTCGTGCGCTTCATCACCGCCGGCCTCACGGCGCCACCGGTTGGTGCGCGATGACAACAGCGTGCTAATGGCGCGGTAATCTGACCACGCCCGAACACCTCTACGAATCCAGCCAGGCTTGCGCGGTATTCTCACGCGGTATATTTGTGGCGTGTCGAAAAAGGCAGGCGTGGTCTGGGTAGGCCCACGCCCCTCCGGTTGGCGGAGGCTCTGTTCCTTGTCTCGCCGTCTATGGCGAGCCTGAGAACCCCCGACGATCCCCGGCGCAGTTTTGCTGCGCCGTTGGCTCGTCCGTGTGGGTTGTCAGCCGACAAACTGCTCCGGGCGGACTTTAACTCGGAGCCTATTCAATGACTGATGTTAGTGCTGCAAATCCCGGCGAGTTGCCTACGCGCCGCGGCTCGGTCCTCGTCATCGCCGTTACGCTCTTCCTGAACGTCGCCGGCTTTACGTTGATCTTGCCGGTGCTGCCGTTTCTCGTCGGCCGCTATGTGCCGCCCGATCTCGTCGGGCTTTACGTTGGATTGATCGTATCCGTCTTCGCCCTGTGCGCCTTCGTCGCCGCTCCGGTTCTCGGCGCCCTGAGCGACCGTTTCGGACGTCGACCCATCCTTCTCCTGTCGTTGATCGGCTCTGCCATCGGATACGTCATCTTCGGCATAGGCGGCGCGCTGTGGGTGCTCTTCCTTGGGCGCGTCATCGACGGCCTGACCGCCGGCAATATCAGCACCATCTTCGCATACATCGCCGATACGCAACCACCTGCCGAACGCGGCCGAGTCTACGGTCTGCTCGGCGCGGTCGTGGGCTTCGGCTTCATGTTGGGGCCGGTCGCCGGCGGCTTCTTGGGAGCGCTGTCGCCGGCGGTGCCGTTATTCGTTGCCGCCGCGATCACGGTCGTCTGCGCTCTCTGGGTCTACGTGGCGCTGCCGGAAAGTGTCGCGCGCGACAAAACGCAAGAGGCCTGGCAGTGGCGGCAGATGAACCCTCTCGGGCAACTCGCGAGCGTTCTCAGCTACGAGCAACTGCACGTACCGTTCTTCGCCGCGTTCTGCTTCTTCTTTGCGGGCGCAATGCTTCAAAGCAATCTGTCGGTTTATCTCAGGGACGTCCTGCAATTCGGACCGACACAGATCGGCTGGACGCTCTTCGGCGTCGGCGTCATGGATATCGTGAGTCAGGGTCTGCTCTCGCAAGCGCTGCTGCCACGCTTCGGGTCGAAAGCGCTGACGCGCCTGGGTCTCGCCGTCAATGCGGTCGGCTTCGGCATGATCGCGTGCCTCGTCTTCGTGCCGACGATCGGATTTCTGATCGTAGCCGTTTTCGTTTTCACCTTGGGCGACGGCCTGTTTCAGCCGGCCATGAGCGAAACCATCGCTAATGCCGCGCCGCCCGACGCTCAGGGACGCGTTCAAGGCGCCAATCAGGCGCAACAATCGCTCGCGCGGATGTTGGGGCCGCTGGTGCCCGCGATCCTGTCGCCGATGAGCATCAGCGCGCCCTATTGGGCGGCTGGCGCGGTGGCCATCGTCGGCATGGCCGTACTATGGACCGGTCAACGGAAGACCAAGGTCGCCGATGCCTTAGGATGATGGTGGGCGGTGAGAGGATCGAACTCCCGACCATCCCGGTGTAAACGGGATGCTCTACCGCTGAGCTAACCGCCCTTGGCACACGCCATAGCGCCTGAGCGGCCCCCGGCGCAATCCCTCGCGAAAAAAACGGCGCCCTGAGGCGCCGTTTTTGTCTCGATGTCAGCCCGGATCAGTGGGCGGTCAGGCCTGAGCCATCTTCGTCCACCGCGGCATCGGGGCTCGCGATCTTCGCGGCCTCCTCGTCCCAGACGATCGGCTCGGGCTTGCGCGTGAGCGCGCGCGCCAGCACCTCGTCCATCCGCGAGACCGGAACGATCTCGAGGTTCTTCTTGATCGTGTCGGAGATCTCGACCAGGTCCTTGGCGTTCTCCTCCGGGATCAGCACGGTCTTGATGCCGCCACGGGCCGCGGCAAGCAGCTTCTCCTTCAGGCCGCCGATCGGCAGCACGCGGCCGCGCAGCGTGATCTCGCCCGTCATGGCGACATCCTTGCGCACCGGAATGCCGGTCATCACCGAGACGATGGCCGTGACCATCGCGACACCGGCCGACGGACCGTCCTTGGGCGTCGCGCCTTCCGGCACGTGCACGTGAATGTCCTTGCGATCGAACAACGGCGGCTCGATGCCGAAGGCGACCGCGCGCGAGCGCACGTAAGACGCCGCCGCCGAGATCGACTCCTTCATCACGTCACGCAGGTTGCCGGTGACGGTCATGCGTCCCTTGCCCGGCATCGACGTGCCTTCGATGGTGAGCAGCTCGCCGCCCACATCGGTCCACGCCAGACCCGTGACGACGCCGACCAGATCGTCGGCTTCCACCTCGCCGTAGCGATACTTGGGCACGCCGAGATAGTCGGCGAGATTGGCGGCCGTGACGGCGATCGACTTCTTCTTCGACGTCATGAGCTCCTTCACGGCCTTGCGGACCAGATTGGAGAGCTCACGCTCGAGGTTACGCACGCCCGCTTCCCGCGTGTAGCGGCGGATCAGCGTGAGGAGCGCCTCGTCGTCGATCGACCATTCCTGCTTCTCGAGGCCGTGCTTGGCGACCGCGTGCGGAATCAGATGCTTGCGCGCGATCTCGACCTTCTCATCCTCCGTGTAACCGGCGATGCGGATGATCTCCATGCGGTCCATCAGCGGGCCAGGGATATTCAGCGTGTTGGCCGTGGTGATGAACATCACGTTGGAGAGGTCGTATTCGACCTCGAGATAGTGATCGGCGAACGTGCCGTTCTGTTCCGGATCGAGCACCTCGAGCAAAGCCGAGGACGGATCGCCGCGGAAGTCGGCGCCCATCTTGTCGATCTCGTCGAGCAGGAACAGCGGGTTCGACGTCTTCGCCTTCCGCATCGACTGGATGATCTTGCCAGGCATCGAGCCGATGTAAGTGCGGCGGTGACCGCGGATCTCGGCCTCGTCGCGCACGCCGCCGAGCGACACGCGCACGAACTCACGGCCGGTCGCCTTAGCGATCGACTTGCCGAGCGAGGTCTTGCCGACGCCCGGAGGGCCGACGAGGCACAAGATCGGGCCCGTCAGCTTGTTGGCGCGCTGCTGCACGGCGAGATACTCGACGATGCGTTCCTTGACCTTCTCCAGGCCATAGTGATCGGCATCGAGCACCATCTCGGCGGCGGTGAGATCTTTCTTGACCTTGCTCTTCTTGCCCCACGGGATCGAGAGCAGCCAGTCGAGATAGTTGCGCACGACCGTCGCCTCGGCAGACATCGGCGACATCTGACGCAGCTTCTTGAGCTCGTGCGTGGCCTTCTCGCGGGCTTCCTTGGAGAGCTTGGTCTTCTTGATCTTGTCTTCCAGCTCCTGAAGCTCGTCGCGACCTTCCTCGTCGCCGAGCTCCTTCTGGATCGCCTTCATCTGTTCGTTGAGGTAGTACTCGCGCTGCGTCTTCTCCATCTGCCGCTTGACGCGGGTCCGGATGCGCTTCTCCACCTGCAACACGGAGATCTCGCTCTCCATCAGGCCGAGCACCTTCTCCAGGCGTTCGGTGACGGACGGCGTCTCCAGGATGTCCTGCTTGTCGGGAATCTTGACCGCGAGATGCGAAGCGACGGTGTCGGCGAGCTTGGCATAGTCCTCGATCTGCTGGACCACGCCGACGACTTCCGGCGACACCTTCTTGTTGAGCTTCACATAGTTCTCAAACTCGTTGACCACCGAACGCGCCATGGCTTCCGCCTCGACGCGCTCCCCGAGATCGTCGGCGATCGCCGTCGCGTCGGCTTCGTAGTAGTCGTTACGATCGGTGTACTTGAGCACCTTCGCGCGCGCGGCGCCTTCGACCAGCACCTTCACGGTGCCGTCGGGCAGCTTGAGAAGCTGCAACACGCTCGCGAGCGTACCGACCTCGAAAATCGCATCGGTCGCCGGATCGTCATCGGACGCGTTCTTCTGCGTGGCGAGCAGAATGAACGTGTCGGAGCGCATTACCTCTTCCAGCGCCTTGATCGACTTCTCGCGTCCGACGAAGAGCGGAACGATCATGTGCGGAAACACCACGATGTCGCGCAGCGGCAGCACCGGATAGGCCCGGGTCTCGCCCGGTTGCAGCGGAGGTCGTGGCTTGGTCGTCATGGGCTTCGTCCTTGTTGTTGTGCCCCTGCCGCGAGCGGTCCACAGCGTGGCCCCGCCGGACAGTGCCGGTAAGTTTGGGTAAGGCGGCGCAGAGCCAACTGGCTAGCCGGCGCGCTTTGGAGGGTGCGAAACCTCACCCAATCGGAACTATGATTCGTACGCCAGTTCGTATCGGACACCATACGTATGCCGACCCCTCTGGGTCTGCAAGTCAGCGAGTTTCCCGCCAACTTTGTCCGATTCTTGTTCAGACCGTATCGCGCAAAGCACGAGGCGGCGAGCTTTTCCCCGCCATACGGGAGCCCGCCGCCTAAAACTTGTCCGTCATCAGGCGCTGGCGCTGCCCGACTCGGCCGTCCGGTCACTACGGTCCGCATAGATGTAGAGCGGACGCGCGGTCCCCTCGACCACTTCCTTGGAGATCACAACCTCTTCCACCCCTTCCAGGCTGGGGAGGTCGAACATGGTGTCGAGCAGAATGCCCTCCATGATGGAGCGCAGGCCGCGAGCACCGGTCTTGCGTTCGATCGCCTTGCGGGCGATGGCGCCGAGCGCCTCTTCCGCGAGAGTGAGATCAATCGATTCCATCTCGAACAGGCGCTGGTACTGCTTGACCAGAGCGTTCTTCGGCTCGACCAGGATCTTCTTGAGCGAGGCCTCGTCGAGATCCTCGAGCGTCGCGACGACCGGCAGACGGCCGACGAACTCCGGGATCAAACCGTACTTCAGCAAATCCTCGGGCTCGACTTCGCGGAAGATCTCGCCCTGCTTGCGATCCTCGGGCGCCGCCACGCGCGCACCGAAACCGATCGAGGTCGAGCGGCCACGCGACGAGATGATCTTGTCGAGGCCGGCGAACGCGCCGCCGCACACGAACAGGATGTTGGTGGTGTCGACCTGCAGGAACTCCTGCTGCGGATGCTTACGGCCACCCTGCGGCGGCACCGACGCGACGGTGCCTTCCATGATCTTCAGGAGCGCCTGCTGCACGCCCTCGCCCGACACGTCGCGCGTGATCGACGGATTGTCGGACTTGCGCGAGATCTTGTCGATTTCGTCGATGTAGACGATGCCGCGTTGCGCGCGCTCGACATTGTAGTCGGCCGCCTGCAGCAGCTTCAGGATGATGTTCTCCACGTCCTCGCCGACATAGCCGGCTTCGGTGAGCGTGGTGGCATCGGCCATCGTGAACGGCACGTCGAGAATGCGCGCGAGCGTCTGCGCGAGCAGCGTCTTGCCCGAACCGGTCGGACCGATCAGCAAGATGTTCGACTTCGCCAGCTCGACGTCGTTGTGCTTGGCCTGATGATTGAGGCGCTTGTAGTGGTTGTGAACCGCGACCGAGAGCACCTTCTTCGCGTGATCCTGACCGATGACGTAGTCGTCGAGAACCTTGCGGATCTCCTTCGGGGTCGGGATACCGTCGCGCGACTTCACCAGCGAGGACTTGTTCTCCTCACGGATGATGTCCATGCAGAGTTCGACGCACTCGTCGCAGATGAAGACTGTCGGCCCAGCGATGAGCTTGCGCACCTCATGCTGGCTCTTGCCGCAGAACGAGCAATAGAGGGTGTTCTTGGAGTCACTGCCGCCAACTTTGCTCATTCCATTCTCCGTCACACGCGCTCGTCAGCTGCATTGGTAGCGGGCGAAAAGTTACCTACACCTCTACGCCACGAGCGAAGCAAATTTCGCGCCGGAACTCCGACACGGCGGCCCTGGTACCTGGACGGGCCCGCACGCCCAATCCCCCAACCTTAAGCGAAGCATGCTAACGACGTGATAATCAAGAATCGATTAACGATAACGTCGCATTTCAGCGTGCAAAAGCGGTATTGCCGAGGCAGGAGGCCGCATTTTCGCGCCTCCACCTCCCCTCCGGAACCGTCCGCGGCCCCTCAGAGGGTTTTTGCCATCACATCTTCCGGACGCTTCTCGATCACCTTGTCGACCAGCCCGAACTCCTTCGCGGCGTCGGCCGTGAGAAAATAGTCACGCTCGAGCGCGTCTTCGATCTTCTTCAGCGACTGGCCGGTGTGGTGCACGTAGATTTCGTTCAGCCGCTTCTTCAGGTTCAGAATTTCCTGCGCGTGCAACATGATGTCGGTCGCCTGGCCTTGGAAGCCGCCCGACGGCTGGTGCACCATGATACGCGCGTTCGGCAGCGCAAAGCGAAGATCCTTGCCGCCGGCGGCGAGCAGCAGCGAGCCCATCGACGCGGCCTGACCGATGCACAAAGTCGACACGACCGGGCGGATGAACTGCATGGTGTCGTAAATCGCCATGCCCGACGTCACCACCCCGCCTGGCGAGTTGATGTACATCGAAATTTCCTTCTTGGGGTTCTCGGCTTCCAGGAAGAGAAGCTGCGCTACCACCAAGGTCGACATGCCATCTTCGATCGGACCCGTGATGAAGATGATGCGTTCCTTCAGGAGCCGCGAAAAAATGTCGTAGGCGCGCTCGCCCCGGTTGGTCTGCTCGACCACCATGGGGACGAGATTCATATAAGTTTCGACGGGGTCTTTCATACCGGCTCCTTAAACGCGAATCACGGAAGGCTAAACTGAGCTTAGCCTTCCGGCCGCGCGGCGATGATCTATTTGCGCCCCTGCCTCACCGCAAGGTGTACGCCCCCTTAAGCGGCGGCCGGCTCGTCTTCCTTATAGAGCTCCTCGCGCGAGACCTTGTTCTCGGTCACGCTGGCGAGCTCCAGCAGGAAATCGACGACCTTCTCTTCGAAAATCGGCGCCCGCAGACCGGCGACAGCTTCCGGGGTCTTACGGAAATACTCGTATACCCGCTGCTCCTGGCCGGGGAATTGGCGCACCCGCTCCATCACGGCGCGGTTCAATTCCTCGTCAGTCACAGTGATATTGTTCTTCTCGCCGATCTCGGCAAGCACCAGACCCAAGCGCACGCGCCGCTCGGCGATCGCGCGATACTCGGCCTTGGCCTTCTCCTCGGTGGTGTTCTCGTCCTCGAAGGTCTTCTTCTCGGTCTCCATCTCCTGGAGCACGGACTTCCACACGCGATTGAACTCTTCCTCCACCAGCGACGGCGGCGGATCGAACGTGTGCATCTTGTCGAGCGCGTCGAGCAGGCCGCGCTTGAGCTTCTGACGGCTCATGCCGTTGTGCTCGCGCGCGAGGCTGTCCTTGATCACTTCGCGCAGCTTGGCGACCGATTCAAGGCCGAGGGTCTTGGCGAAATCGTCGTTGAGTTCGACCGCGCCGGGCGTCTCGATGGACTTGGCCGTCACGACGAACTCGGCGTCCTTACCGGCGAGATTCTCGGCCTGGTAATGCTCGGGGAATTTGACCTTGAGCGTGCGCGTCTCGCCCTTGGCGATGCCGATGAGCCCTTCCTCGAAACCCGGAATGAAGGTGTTGGAGCCGATCAGCACCGGCGCCTCGTCCGACGTGCCGCCTTCGAACGCTTCGCCGTTGATGGAGCCGGCGTAAGAGATCACCACGCGGTCGCCCTGCGCAGCCTTCTCGCCGTCCGCCTTCGGCGAGAACGGCTTGTTCTGGTCGGTGATGCGCTGGAGCGCGGAATCGACCTCGTCCTCGGCGACCTCGCTGGTCAGCTTGGTGAGCTTGATGGTCTTGAAGTCGCCGAGCGCGATCGGCGGGACGATTTCGATGGCCATCGTATAGTCGAGGTCGCTCTTGCCATCGATCAGGCTCTGGACCGCGCCCTCTTCCGTCGGCAGCGTGACCTTCGGGTCGGCAGCGAGCTTGAAGCCGCGCTCGGACACAATCTGGTTATTGGCGTCGCGAACAGCGTTCTCGATCACCTCGGCCATGGTGGCGCGGCCGTACAGGCGCTTGAGGTGAGAGACCGGCACCTTGCCCGGACGGAAGCCGGGAATCTGGACGCGCGCTTTCAGCTCATCCAGCCGGGCGTTGACCTTCGCGTCGAGTTCGGAGGCCGGAACGACCACCTTGTATTCGCGCTTGAGACCGTCGGAGAGCGTTTCGGTAACCTGCATGACCACACTTTTCTCTGCTTGCACTCGCGTCGCATCGGCTCACCATTAAGCCGCACGCGCCACTCGTGTCGGAATACGGGACCAACGCCCGCGAACGTCATTACAAGCCCTTGGCCTGGTGCGGGCGGAGGGGCTCGAACCCCCACGTCTTGCGACACGGGAACCTAAATCCCGCGCGTCTACCAATTCCGCCACGCCCGCAAAGGGCACCGCAGGAGAACGTCCTGCGCCGCAATCGGCAGGGCTTAACGCGCCGATACCCGCCAAGGCAAGACGCAATGGCCGCCTCGAACGAGCGGCGCGGCTTATATCATGGAGGGTCCGGGCTGCAGCAAAAATTTGGGGTCTTTTCGCCGCGTCACAAGGTTTTGCGCGCGGCCTCCGGCGATGGTCCGAGGCCGGCGAACAGCCGCCGGTAAACCGCCGGAAGCGCCTCCGGCAGATCCTCCGAAATCAGCCCCGGACCGAAGGCGGCCGCCGCCTCGCCGTGCAGCCAGACGGCGGCGCTGGCGGCCTCGAAGGCCGGCATGTGCTGAGCCAGCAGCCCGGCGATGATGCCGGCGAGAACGTCGCCGGCGCCGGCGGTGGCAAGGAACGGCGGCGCGTTGTCGGCGATCGAGGCGCGGCCGTCCGGGGCGGCCACCACGGTATCGGCGCCTTTCAGCAGCACCACTGCGCCGCTCAACCGCGCCGCTGCGCGCACTTTCTCAAGTTTAGCTACAACTTTCGATTCCTTTGATATTGATCTGAATAATCTAGAAAATTCTCCCTCGTGCGGTGTCAAAATGACAGCCCGCTGGGAGCGTTTGCCGATGGCCGAGAACAGTTCAGCCGGATCGTCGGCGAAGCTGGTGATGGCGTCGGCGTCGAGGACGACGGCGGCGTCACTGGCCATGGTAGCCAACACCAGCTCCCGCATCGGCGCTCCCACGCCCCCGCCCGGCCCGAGCACCACCGCGTTGTGCCGCTTGTCGGCCAGGAAGGCCGCGAGTTCCTCGGCGCCGTCGACGGGACGCACCATGACGGCCAAGCTCGCCGCCGCGTTCACGGCCAGCGCCTCACGCGGGCTGGCCAAAGTCGCAAGCCCCGCCCCCGCCCGCAGCGCGCCGCGGGCCGCAAGGCGCGCCGCCCCTGTGAACGAGAGACCGCCCGACACGACCACGGCGTGGCCGCGGCCGTATTTGTGTCCCTCAGGCTTCGGCACGGGAAACACATCGCGCCACAGCGCCGGGCAATTCAGGAAAGTGCGGGACTTGATGTCAGCCAGCACGCTGTCCGGAATGCCGATGTCCGCGATCTCCAATGCGCCGCAGTGCAGCCGCCCCGGCAGAAGCACGTGCCCCGGTTTGAGCCTGAAGAAGGTCACCGAATGCGACGCCTTGACCGCGACGCCCATCATCTGGCCGCTGGTGCCGTTGATGCCGCTCGGCAGGTCAACCGCCACGATGGGCGCGCCGGAGGCATTCATGGCCTCGATCATCGCCCGCGGCAGCCCGTCGACCGGCCGGTCGAGCCCCGCCCCAAACAGCGCGTCGACGATGACGCCAGAATCACGACCCAGCGCTTCGGGCAAAGCCGCTTCAACCGGCCCCCGCCAAAGCCTCGCCGCGCCGGCCGCATCGCCCTTGAGCTTGCCGCGATCGCCAAGCAGCAGCAGCCGCACCGGATGACCGCGCTCACTCAGAATACGGGCCGCCGCAAAGCCATCGCCGCCATTGTTGCCGGGACCGGCCACCACCGTGGCCGGGCGCCCCTGTACGATCGCCGAGACCCGGTCGGCCACCGCGCGCCCCGCGTTCTCCATCAACGTCGCGCCAGGTGTTCCACGTGCAACAGCCAGCCGGTCGGCTTCCGCCATCTCCGCCGTGGTCAAAAGCTCAATCATGGAGCGAGCCTAACGCCCGGATTGGAAAGGAACAATTTCAATCCAAGTCGACCCCGCCCAACGCCTGCCTAAAGTCGCGCCGACTTTGCTGTTTATTTCATAGGCAATATGCCTATTTTATAGACTGGCGGGCACTCACGACCCGCGTAACAGCCTACCAAATCGCTGCAAGCTGTTGAGCCGGCGACGCTTTTGCCGGCCCTGCGGCTTGGCACAAGACCTGCTAACCGGAAGCGCGGTTCTGCGGAACCGCCCCGACCGGTCTGGGGAAAGGAAAGTGATGAAGAAAATCGAAGCCATCATCAAACCCTTCAAGCTCGACGAGGTGAAGGAGGCTTTGCAGGAAGTCGGGCTCCAGGGCATCACCGTGACCGAAGCCAAGGGCTTCGGCCGGCAGAAAGGACACACCGAGCTCTATCGCGGTGCCGAATATGTCGTCGACTTCCTTCCCAAGGTGAAGATCGAAGTCGTGCTCGGCGACGAAATGGTGGAAAAGGCGATCGATGCGATCCGCCGCGCCGCGCAAACCGGCCGCATCGGAGACGGAAAAATCTTCGTTTCCAATATCGAAGAAGCAATTCGTATCAGAACGGGCGAATCCGGGGTCGACGCCATCTAGCGGCCGCTTTGTTTTTCGGCTAACCGCTAGCCATCCGTAAAAAGGGGGAATGCAGAGCCCATGACGACAGCCAAAGAAGTCATGAAGATGATCAAGGATGACGACGTGAAATACGTCGACTTCCGCTTCACCGATCCGCGCGGCAAGTGGCAGCACGTCACTTTCGACGTTTCCATGATCGAAGAGGACACCTTTGCGGAAGGCCAGATGTTCGACGGTTCCTCGATCGCCGGCTGGAAGGCGATCAACGAGTCCGACATGTGCCTGATGCCTGATCCGTCCACGGCCTGCATCGACCCGTTCTTCGCCGAGACCACGCTGGTGCTGGTCTGCGACGTGCTCGAGCCGACCACGGGCGAACCCTACAACCGCGATCCGCGCAGCATGGCCAAGAAGGCCGAAGCGCTGGTCAAGTCGATGGGCGTCGGCGACGTGATCTACTTCGGCCCGGAAGCCGAATTCTTCGTGTTCGACGACGTCAAGTACAAGGCGGACCCCTACAATACCGGCTTCAAGGTTGACTCGGTCGAACTGCCGACGAATTCCGATACCGATTACGAAGGCGGCAATCTCGGCCACCGCATCGGCATCAAGAAGGGTTACTTCCCCGTCCCGCCGCAGGACTCGGCGCAGGACATGCGTTCGGAAATGCTCGCGGCCATGGCCAAGATGGGCGCCAAGGTCGAAAAGCATCACCACGAAGTGGCCTCGGCCCAGCACGAGCTCGGCCTCAAGTTCTCGCCGCTCACCGTGATGGCCGACCAACTCCAGATCTACAAATACTGCATTCAGCAGGTCGCTCAGATCTACGGCAAGACCGCGACGTTCATGCCGAAGCCGGTCTATGGCGACAACGGCTCGGGCATGCACTGCCATCAGTCGATCTGGAAGGACGGCAAGCCGATGTTCGCCGGCGACAAGTATGCCGGCCTCTCGGAAATTTGCTTGTCCTACATCGCCGGCGTCATCAAGCACGCCAAGGCCATCAACGCCTTCACCAACCCGACCACCAACTCCTACAAGCGTCTGGTGCCGGGCTTCGAGGCGCCGGTGCTGCTCGCCTACTCGGCGCGTAACCGTTCGGCCTCGTGCCGCATCCCCTACACCGAGAGCCCGAAGGCCAAGCGCGTCGAGGTCCGTTTCCCCGACCCGCTCGCCAATCCGTATCTCGGCTTCGCGGCGCTGCTGATGGCCGGCCTCGACGGCGTCAAGAACAAGCTCCACCCCGGCGAAGCGATGGACAAGGATCTCTACGATCTGCCGCCCGCCGAGCTGAAGCAGATCCCGACCGTCTGCGGCTCCTTGCGTGAAGCGCTTGAGAACCTCGACAAGGACCGCGACTTCCTCAAGGCCGGTGGCGTGTTCGACGACGACTTCATCGACAGCTACATCGAGCTGAAGATGACCGAAGTCATCCGCTTCGAGCACACCCCGCACCCGGTCGAATACGAGATGTATTACTCGGCTTAAGATTCCTCCGAACCTTCGCTCCCAAGCGAGGTCTACTCACCGGGCGCTTCCGTCAAAGGAAGCGCCCGTTTTCTTTTGCGACCTTGCTTTATCGCTCCGCGCGGACACGCGGTATCTGAGCGACCATGCGACCAATCCGGTGAACATCGGTTGCAAGTCGTAAGCCGCCTCGGTCAGCTCATACTCGACGCGTGGCGGAACTTCGGCAAAGGCATTGCGCAGCACAAGCCCGCTTTGCTCCAGCTCGCGCAACTGCATCGTCAACATCTGCTGCGTGACGCCCGGCAGCGCACGCCGCAATTCACCGAAGCGGCGAGGTCCATCGACCAGCAAGCAGAGGATGCGAACCTTCCATTTGCCGGAGAAGGCACGAATGGCGTTCAGGAACGCGGCGACCTCCTCATCGGTCGGCAGACGGCAATCGGCACACGCGTCGTCCGATTGCTCAATAGTATGATTTTCCATACCGGGTCTCATTTTTCAGCGTACTTGATAAGCACCATCGAACAGTCGATCTCTGCCTCCAGGGTATGAAGGTTCACGCCATCTAGGCAACGGCGTGACCAACGGCAATGGAGCGCTCATGAGCGTCGTTTTGGTGACCGGCGGATCCGGTTTCGTCGGCAGTCACTGCATCCTGCAGCTTTTGTCATCCGGCCATCGCGTCCGCACCACGGTACGCAATCTGCAGCGTGAACCCGACGTGCGCGGAATGCTGAAGCAGGCCGGCTCCGACGCGCAGGATCGTCTCTCATTCGTTGCCGCCGATCTGCAAAACGATGCCGGCTGGTCGGAGGCGGCCGCGGGCTGCGACTATGTGCTGCACGTCGCGTCGCCCTTTCCGCCTAGCGTCCCCAAGCACGAGGACGAACTCATCGTGCCGGCGCGGGAAGGCACGTTACGTGTGCTGCGCGCCGCGCGCGACGCCGGCGTCAAGCGCGTGGTGATGACCTCATCCTTCGCCGCGATTGGCTACGGGCACGAGCAGCGCACCACGCCGTTCGACGAAACCGACTGGACCAACCTGGACGACGCTGACGTCTCCGCTTACGCCAAATCCAAGACGTTGGCTGAACGCGCGGCATGGGACTTCATCGCCACCGAAGGCAACGGCCTCGAGCTTTGCGTCATCAATCCGGTCCTCGTGCTCGGGCCGATTCGGACGAGCGACATGTCGCCCTCGATCCTCCTGGTCCAGCGCCTGATGAATGGCAGCCTGCCCGCATGTCCGCGCCTCCATTTTGGGATTGTCGACGTGCGCGACGTCGCCGATCTCCATTTGCGCGCCATGACGCATCCTGCGGCCAAGGGCGAACGCTTCCTCGCCATCGCCGACAACGTCCTGTCGATGCACGACGTCGCCATGGTTCTGAGAAATCGTATGGGTACGGACGCGCGGAAGGTACCGACGCGCCAACTGCCCAATTGGCTCATGCGGGTCGTCGCGCTGTTCGATCCGGCCGCGCGCCTGATCCTGCCGGAACTCGGCAAAAAGAAGAGCGCCACCAACGAAAAAGCACGGCGCCTGCTGCAGTGGTCGCCGCGCACGAGCGAGGACGCGATCGTCGCCACCGCCCAAAGCCTGCTCGATCTCGGACTGCTCAAGAGCGCCGCCAAAGCGGCCTGAGATCGCGCGGCTTGAATTCAGCGGGCGATCGCGTAGAAACCGCCCACCGGGCGGTTTCAGGCAGGCGAGCAAAGTGGTGTCCGACCTCGATCGTGTCGTCGGCGACATCGCCGACGAAATGCGGCAGCGCCCTGATCGCGGCGAGGTCGCGAGCTACATCCCAGAACTGGCGCGTGTAAGCCCAAGTCACTTCGGCATCGCCGTCATCGACAGTAACGGCCGTGTCGCCTGCGCCGGCGACTGCGATACGCCCTTCTCCATTCAGAGCATCTCGAAGGTGTTCACGCTGACGCTGGCGCTCGGCAAGATCGGCGACCGGCTGTGGCAGCGCGTCGGCCGCGAGCCGTCGGGCAGCGCCTTCAACTCCATCGTCCAGCTCGAATACGAGCGCGGCCGTCCGCGCAATCCCTTCATCAATGCCGGCGCGATCGCCGTCACCGATCTGATCCTGTCGGGCCATCAGCCGCGCGAAGCTCTGGGCGAAATTTTGCGCTTCATGCAGTTCCTCGCCGACGATCCGTCGATCACCATTGACGAGGCCGTCGCCGCCTCCGAACAGCGCACCGGCTTCCGTAACGCCTCGCTCGCCAACTACATGAAATCGTTCGGTGTGATCGACAATCCCGTCGAGTATACCTTGGGCGTCTACTTTCATCACTGCGCCATCGCGATGTCGTGTCGTCAGCTTGCGATGGCCGGCCGCTTCCTCGCGTACAATGGCCGCAATCCAACAACCGGCCTGTCAGTCGTGCAGCCCGAGCGGGCGCGGCGCATTAACGCCCTCATGCTGACATGCGGGCATTACGACGGTTCGGGAGAGTTTGCTTATCGGGTGGGCCTGCCGGGCAAGAGCGGCGTCGGCGGCGGCATTCTGGCGATCGCGCCCGGGCAAGCGTCCATAGCGGTCTGGTCGCCGGGGCTCGATGCCAACGGCAACTCGCACCTAGGCCGCATCGCGCTCGAAGCCCTGACCAAGCGTCTCGGCTGGTCGATTTTCGGCGCGTGAGCCGCGAGCGCTAGTTCTTGCGGGTGTGGTCGTCCTCGCGCAGCGCCTCCTCGTGATACCAGGCGCTACCCAATGCCGCCGATGCGG
>Ga0255338_1004207_pt1 | contig 15394 bp, 15 predicted proteins | sample MeOH1_35cm_T4_19_FD_203715 | JGI IMG/M metagenome (GOLD analysis project Ga0255338, IMG submission 203715) | Sandy soil microbial communities from University of British Columbia, Vancouver, Canada - MeOH1_35cm_T4_195 | ecosystem: Engineered > Artificial ecosystem > Sand microcosm > Unclassified ...
TGGCCGCCAGCTGCAGGCGTGCCAGCCAGGTCTGGGCCAGGCGGCTGGGCAGGAGTTCGGCCAGTTCATTGCCCAGCTGGCGGCGCGAGCCATTCTTGGCGGCGCGCAACTGCTCGGCCAGATCCTGTTCGGGGGCCAGATCTATCGTCAGGGCCTGGCCCTCGCGCCAGAAACTGGAGATCTGCAGGATGGCCGGGCCGCTGAGGCCGCGGTGGGTGAACAGCAGATCCTCGGCAAAGCGCCCCCGCTGCTTGCCGCTGCCCGTGGCGACCACCACCGGCAGCGACAGGCCCGAGAGCTCGGCGAACGGCGCCCAGTCGGCCGGGGCGAAGGTCAGCGGCACCAGGGCCGGGCGCGGCTCGACGATGGCGTGCCCCAGGCGGCGGGCCAGGCGCAAGCCCCAGTCGCTGGCGCCGATCTTGGGGATGGAGAGCCCCCCGGTGGCTACCACCAGCCGGGCCGCGCGCAGCGGTCCGGCACTGCTGTCGAGCTCGAAGCCACCCTCCGCCAGCGGCCGCACCTCGGCCACCGTGCAGGGCTGCCAGCGCTGCACGCCGCCGGCCTCGCATTCCTGCAGCAGCATCTGGATGATCTGCTCGCTGGAGACGTCGCAGAACAGCTGGCCCTTGTGCTTCTCGTGGAAGGCGATGCCATGCTTGCGCACCAGGGCGATGAAGTCCTGCGCCGTGTAGCGCGCCAGGGCGGAACGGCAGAAGTTCGGGTTCTCCGAGAGGAAATTGGCCGGGCCCGCCTCCCGGTTGGTGAAGTTGCAGCGGCCGCCGCCGGAGATGCGGATCTTCTCGGCCAGTCGCGGTGCATGGTCGATCAGCAGCACCTTGAGGCCGCGCTGCCCCGCTGCGCCGGCGCAGAACAGGCCGGCCGCACCGGCGCCGACGACGATCAGATCAAAAGCTTGCATGCGGGGCGGGGTTCGAGTGGCTTGGTCGCGGTGAGGGGTGCGGCCGCAGTTGCCCTCGGGGCAGCGCGTGAGGGCCTGGCGACCTTGGGATGGACGCGAATTGTAGTGGCGCAGCGCCCGGTGGCTGGCCCGGGACCGGGTGTGACGCAATGCCGGCTTCGGCATTTTTCGCGTGATTGTCCGGGGCGTTCGGGATGAAACCGGCGACTGTGCTCTTGCGTGCGAAAGTTCTTCGCTACCATGCATGCTTCAAGCTAGGGGAGTGCACGAAACAGGGGATGCTCCGAACTTGCCGCAGTCTGTACAAGCCCTCTACATTGCTTGCGTCATCCTGCTGCATCACCCCGTTCGCCTTCGCCGCCGCCAGGCTCTGCATCAATAGAATTACATGGACACATCTGCCGCCCAGCACCCCGGTGCGTCACCTCAGGCCAGTGGCTTTGCCCAATGGCTGGCCAGCCTGAATCTGCAGGATCAGGACGTCGGTGCCAGCGTGCTGGGGCTGGCCGAACCCCTGGGCGTCTTTCTGGCCGTGAAATCCCTGGCCACCGGGCGCTACGTCTATGCCAGTGCGGGCATGAATGCCCTGTTCGATCGTCATGACGGCAGCATCGTCGGCGCCAGCGACGCCGAACTGATGCGCGCCGACGAGGTGGTGGCGATGCGGCGCGTCGAGCAGGGCGTGATGGCCCAGCGTACCGTGGTGGTCAGCGAGCACCGCCTGGAGTTGGGCGGGCGCCGGCGTGAATTTGCGGTGACACGCAGCCCGCTGGGCAGCGAGCATCTGATGACCATGTGGGCGGAGCGCACCGAGGAGCGTCACCGCGAGTCCCATCTGCAGCGGGCGCTGAACCAGATCGAGCAGCAGCAAAAGGCGCTGGAGCAGATCCGCCGCGAGATGCAGGCGGGCAGCGGGCGGGACGAGGTCTCCGGCCTCTATCTGCGGGCCCAGTTCGACGACCAACTGCTGCGCGAGATCGATCTCTCGACCCGCGAGCACCGCGAGTTCGCCCTGGTGCTGATCGCCCTGGATCCGGCACCCAGCAATGTCCAGGCCTTGGGCGCCGAGGCGCACCAGCGCATGCTGGAAGGCCTGGGGCGCATGCTGCGCGCCAACACGCGGGCGATGGATGCGGCCTGCCGCGTCGGCGAGCAGACCTTTGCGGTACTGCTCTCCGGCGTCGGACTGGCTACTGCCCATGCCCGCATGGAGCAATTGCGCCGCCAGTGCACGGCGCAGATCGTGGTGCTGAACGGCCAGGATCTGGGGCTGTCGCTGTCCATGGGCGTGGCCAGCTTCCCGCACACGGCCTCCAAGCAGGACGAACTGCTCAAGGCCAGCGAGACGGCGGTGCAGGAGGCTCAGCGCCGCGGCGGCAACCAGGTGGTGCTGGCGCCCATCCCCTTCGGGAATCTAGGCTAGGCCCTTGTAGAACATATAGGCCGCCAGCACGAAGAGCAGCAGCGCGAAGGCGCGCTTGAGTTGCGCGACATTCATCGCGTGCGCGGTGCGAGCGCCCAGGGGCGCCATCAGGACGCTGGCCGTGGCAATCACGAGCAGGGCAGGGACGAAAAGATAGCCCACGGCGCCCGGCAGGGCGGGTGGCAGCTGCCAGCCGCCGATCAGATAGCCGATCGTGTTGGCCAGTGCGATCGGAAAGCCCAGGGCCGCGCTGGTGGCCACGGCATTGTGCATGGGCACGTTGCACCAGCTCATGAAGGGCACGGACACGAAGCCGCCGCCCGCGCCCACCAGGCCCGAGAGCAGGCCGATGCCCGCGCCGGCGCCGATCTGGCCGGCCGTGCCCGGCATCTGGCGGCTGGGGGCGGGCTTCTTGTTCAGCAGCATCTGGAAGGCCGAGAAGCTGACGAAGGCGGCGAAGAACAGCGCCAGCCAGGCCCCCTTGAGCAGGGCGAAAATGCCCGCGCCGGCGACCAGTCCGCCGATCAGGATGCCCGGCGCCAGGCCGCGCACCAGGTCCCAGCGCACCGCGCCGCGCTTGTGGTGGGCGCGCACGCTGGAAATCGAGGTGAACATGATGGTGGCCATCGAGGTCGCGATCGCCATCTTGACGGCCATGTCGGCGGCCACGCCCTGCTTGGACAGCATCCAGGTCAGGAAGGGCACCATCAGCATGCCGCCGCCGATGCCCAGCAGGCCGGCCAGAAAACCGGAGCACAGGCCCAGCACCAGCAACTCGGTCAGGAACAGGGGGTCGAGATTCATCGGGACGGGGTGTCGAGCAGTTGCAGGATGCGGGCCCATTGCGCGGGCGTGACCGGCGTGATCGACAGCCGGTTGCCCGGCTGCAGCACACGCATCTGCGCCAGCATCGCGTCGGCGCGCATCTCGGGCAGGGGCAGCAGCCGGGTCTTGCGCAGGAAGCGCACGTCCACATGCAGCCAGCGCGGCGCCTCGGGGTCCGACTTGGGGTCGTGGTAGGGGCTCTTCGGGTCGAACTGCGTGGCATCCGGGTAGGCGGTGCTGCAGACCTCGGCCAGACCGGCAATGCCCGGCTGTGGGCAGGAGGAGTGGTAGAACAGCACGCCATCGCCGATGCGCATGCCGTCGCGCATGAAGTTGCGGGCCTGGTAGTTGCGTACCCCGGTCCAGGGCACGCTGCCGAGACGGGCGAGGTCGTCGATCGAGACCTCGTCGGGCTCGGACTTCATCAACCAGTAGTTCATGCGTCCCGCTTGCTTGTTCTTGTCGAAGAGGGTGTCCACCGCGAGCCGTGAGCCGCATTCCTGAACCCAGGGGATTCAGGTGGGCGAGGTCAACCGGGCTTCGGGTTCATCTGACGCGAGACGATCACGCCCGCCGGGCATTTTCCAAGCCCTTGCTCGTAGAGCATCGGTTCAAGGAAATATAGAACTCACGCGAACGCGATGGACGAGGGGATTCTAAGCCTCAGAGCAGCTGTCCGTCGTGACCGAGCGCTTCATCCAGGCGCCGGATCAGGGCTTCCAGCTCGGGTGCGGGCGCGCTGCCAGCCTCCGCGGTCTTGCCGGTGGCGGCCGGGGCCGGCCCTTCGGCCAGCTGATAGGCCAGGTTGAGCGCGGCCAGCACGGCGATGCGCTCGCGCGCCTTGACCTTGCCGGCGTCGCGGATCGCGCTCATCTCGCGGTCCACCTGGGCCACGGCACGGGTCAGCGTCGCCTCGCCGCCCTCGGGGCAACCGAGCAGGTAGCTCTGGCCCATGATGGTGACTTCCATTTGCTTCATGTCTTGTCGTTCTTTGCGGATTCACTTTCGACGGGCAGGCGCTCCAGCAGCGCGTCGATGCGCTGGCGCGCCGCGGCCAGGCGCGAGCGCAGGCTGTCGCGCTCCTGGCTCAGGCCGTCGAGCTGCTGCTGGAGCAGGGCGTTGGTGCGCTTCAGCTCCTCATGGCGCAGCAGCAGGCGCTCCACCCGGTCAAGGAGATCGGTGATGCTTGGCATGGCTTCCTGGTGAATCAAGGGCGGGATGGCAGCCCATTGTAGAGGGGGCTCAGAGCGGCAGCCGGCGGCCATAGTCGCAGTACGGCCGCACCTGGCATTGCCCGCACAGCGGCTTGCGGGCCTGGCAGACATAGCGGCCGTGCAGGATCAGCCAGTGGTGGGCGTCGACCAGGTACTCGGCCGGCACACGCTTGAGCAGGGCCTGCTCGACCTCCAGCACGTTCTTGCCGGGCGCCAGGCCGGTGCGGTTGCCGAGCCGGAAGATATGCGTGTCGACCGCCATGGTCGGCTCGCCGAAGGCGACGTTCAACACGACATTGGCCGTCTTGCGGCCCACGCCCGGCAGGGCCTCCAGCGCCTCGCGCGAACGCGGCACCCGGCCGCCATGCTGCTCGATCAGGATGCGGCAGGTCTTGAACAGATTGGCGGCCTTGGTGCGGTAAAGGCCGATGGTCTTGATGTAGTCGGCCAGGCCTTCCTCGCCGAGGGCGAGGATCTTGGCGGGCGTGTTGGCCACGGGAAAGAGGCGTCGCGTGGCCTTGTTGACGCCGACGTCGGTGGCCTGGGCCGACAGCAGCACGGCCGCCAGCAGCTCGAACACGCTGGTGTACTCCAGCTCGGTCTGGGGCGAGGGGTTGGCGGCCTTCAGCGTGGCGAAGAAACCCTCGATGTCTTGCTTGTTCATGCGGGCATTGTGCCCGCAGGATCGCAGGGGTCAGGCCTTGCCTTCACGCTTGGCCCGGGCACGAGCCAGCGCGGCCTCGATCACGGCGCGCTTGGCCGACAGCGCCGCGGGGTCGGTGAGCTTGCTGGCCTCGGCCAGGTTGGCGAGCTTGGCCTCGGCCTTGGCCTGCAGGCGCGCATCGTTCTCGTCCTTGTCGCGCAGCTGGCGCTGCTGACGGAAGCGGTAGCGCTGCAGCGCCTCATCGGCCTGAGCCTGGCTCCAGGCCTGCCAACCGGTCGCCGCGCCGCTGGCATTGACCAGGGAGATGCAGTCGACCGGGCAGGCGGGAATGCAGAGCTCGCAGCCGGTGCATTGGGCGGCGACGATCAGGTGCATCTGCTTGGGTGCGCCGACGATGCAGTCGGCCGGGCAGGCCTTGATGCACAGGGTGCAGCCGATGCACCAGTCCTCGTCGATCACGGCCAGCTGGCGCGGCGCCTCCTCGCCATGCAGGGGATCCAGGGGCAGGGCGGGGCGGCCGGTCAGCGCGGCCAGGCGCGCCACGCCCTCATGCCCGCCGGGCGGGCATTGGTTGATCCCGGCCTGGCCGGCCGCGATTGCCTCGGCATAGGCCTGGCAATCGGGATAGCCGCAGCGCGTGCACTGGGTCTGCGGCAGGGCCCGGGCGATGCGCTCGGCCAGGCGGCTCGTCGTGTCGGCGGGGCTCAAGCGCTCCTCTTGCTGCGCGCAGCCTTGCGCGCTGCCGGCACGGCCTGCGGGCGGTCGTACTGGGCGATGAAGTCGCGCACGGTGGGATAGACCTTCTCGCGCCAGCGCCGGCCCGAGAAAATGCCGTAGTGGCCGGCACCGATGGCGTCGTAGTGGTGTTGATGCTCGGGCGCGATGCCGGCGCAGAGCTCGTGGGCGGCGCGGGTCTGGCCGGCGCCGGAGATGTCGTCGAGCTCGCCTTCCACCGTCAGCAGGGCCGTGCCCTGGATGTCCTGCGGGCGCACCTGCTGGCCATCGACATACCAGCTGCCGTTGACCAGGGCGAAGTCCTGGAACACGGTCTTGATGGTGTCCAGGTAGTACTCGGCCGGCATGTCCAGCACGGCGTTGTACTCGTCATAGAACTGGCGGTGCGATTCGGCGCTGTCGTCATCGCCGCGCACCAGGTCCAGGAAGTAGTCGTAGTGCGAGCTGACATGGCGGTCCGGGTTCATCGCAACGAAGCCGGTGTGCTGCAGGAAGCCGGGATAGACCTCGCGCCCGGCGCCCGGGTAGTTGGTCGGCACGCGGTAGATCACATTGGTCTCGAACCAGCTGAAGCTGCGGTTCATCGCCAGGTTGTTCACCGCGGTCGGGCTCTTGCGGGCGTCGATGGGGCCGCCCATCATGGTCATCGAGCGCGGCGTGGTCTCGCCGTTCGAGGCCATCAGCGAGATCGCGGCCAGCACTGGCACGGTGGGCTGGCAGACCGAGATCACATGGCAGTCGGGGCCGATGTGGCGGATGAACTCCTGCACATAGGCGATGTAGTCGTCCAGGTGGAAGGGCCCGGCCTCCAGCGGCACCATGCGGGCATCGGTCCAGTCGGTGATGAAGACCTTGTGGTCCTTCAGCAACTGGCGCACGGTGTCGCGCAGCAGGGTGCTGTGATGGCCCGACAGCGGCGCCACCACCAGCACCGTGGGCTGGTCCTTCATCTTGGCCAGCACGGCCGGGTTGTCGGTGTAGCGCTTGAAGCGCAGCAGCCGGCAAAAGGGCTTTTCCACCGGCACCAGCTCCTGCACCGCGACCTCCACGCCGTCGACCTCGACGCCGCGGATGCCGAATTCTGGCTTCTCGTACTCCTTGGCCAGGCGGTGCATCAGATCCAGCCCGGCCGAGACGCGCTGCGACAGCGGCCCATGGGCAAAGGGCGAGAGCGGGTGGCTGTAGAGCTTGGCCGAGGCGCTGGCGAACTCCGCGAAGGGGCTCATCAGCGCGCGCTGGGTTTCATAGAACTGGTACAGCATGGACGGACCTCGCAATCGGGCTGGGCTGGGAGCCGGGGCTTGTAATGCCGACAATACTGCCAGAAATTGTGCGGCGCAGCATAGATGGGGTTTGCCAGGCGGCAAACCCGTCAAGATTGCGCAGCTGCGGCGAGCTTGTCAGCCCTTGAGCACGGCCGCCATCGCCTGGGCGACAGCCGGCAGGTTCTTTTCATTGAGCGCGGCGACGCAGATGCGGCCCGAATCCACGCCGTAGACGCCGAACTCGGCGCGCAGGCGCTGCATCTGGGCGGCGCTCAGGCCCGAGTAGCTGAACATGCCTTTCTGGCGGGTCACGAAGCTCAGGTCCTGGGTGACGCCGGCCTTTTGCAGGGCTTCGACCAGGGCCACGCGCATCGCGCGGATGCGCAGGCGCATGCCGGCCAGCTCGTCCTCCCACAGCTGGCGCAGGGCCGGGGTGGACAGCACGGTGGCGACGACCTGGGCGCCATGGGTCGGCGGGTTGGAATAGTTGGTGCGGATCACGATCTTCAGCTGGCTCAGCACCTTGGCGGTCTCCTCGGCCGAGGCGCAGACCACCGAGAGGGCGCCGACGCGCTCGCCATAGAGCGAGAAGCTCTTGGAGAAGCTGGTCGAGACGAAGAAGTCCAGGCCGGCGGCCAGGAACTGCTGGATCACGGCGCCATCCTCGGCGATGCCCTCGCCGAAGCCCTGGTAGGCCATGTCCAGGAAGGCCACCAGGTTGCGCGCCTTGACGGCGGCGACCACCTGGTCCCACTGGGCCGGGGTCAGGTCGTAGCCGGTCGGGTTGTGGCAGCAGGCGTGCAGCACGACCACGGTGCCGGCCGGCGCGGCGTTCAGTGCGGCCAGCATGCCCTCGAAATTGATGCCCAGCTTGGCGGCGTCGTAATAGGGGTAGGTCTCGACCGGGAAGCCGGCGTTGGTGAACAGCGCGCGGTGGTTCTCCCAGCTCGGGTCGGAGATCAGCACCTTGGCGCCCGGGTTCAGACGCTTCAGGAAGTCGGCGCCGATCTTCAGGCCGCCGGTGCCGCCCAGGGCCTGCACCGTGGCGACGCGCTTTTGCGCCAGGATGGCGCTGTCGGCGCCGAAGACCAGGCCCTGCACGGCCTTGTCATAGGCGGCGATGCCGTCGATCGGCAGGTAGCCGCGTGCCTTCGGATCGGCCTGCATCTGGGCTTCGGCCTGGGCCACGCACTTCAAGAGGGGCAGCTTGCCGTTCTCGTCGTAGTAGACGCCGACGCCCAGGTTCACCTTGGCGGGGTTGGTATCGGCGTTGAATTGCTCGTTGAGGCCCAGGATGGGGTCGCGGGGGGCCATTTCGACGGCGGCAAACAAGCTCATGGGGGGCTTTCCTGACAAGACGGTGGCAGTAAATCGGGGAGGGCGGTCGCTGCCTGGGGCAGCGCGGGCGGGGCGCCTGCGCTACCCTGTCGGATTGCGCGGCCCTCGAATTCTAGGCGGGCCGGCGCGACCATCCAGGGATTACCCCATGCAAGAAGCGCTTAACGCTACAAACACCGCTGCGGCTGACAGCGAGGCGCCGAAGGGCGAGTTCGTGTCTTTCGAAGGCTCGCCGTTCCAGCTGTTCCAGCCCTTCCCGCCGGCCGGCGACCAGCCGAGCGCGATCGCCCAGCTCTGCGAGGGCATCAATGACGGCCTGAGCTTTCAGACCCTGCTGGGCGTGACCGGCTCGGGCAAGACCTACACCATGGCCAATGTGATTGCCCGCATGGGGCGGCCGGCCATCATCTTCGCGCCCAACAAGACCCTGGCGGCCCAGCTCTACAGCGAGTTCCGCGAGTTCTTCCCGAAGAACGCGGTCGAGTATTTCGTCAGCTATTACGACTACTACCAGCCCGAGGCCTATGTGCCGCAGCGCGACCTGTTCATCGAGAAGGATAGTGCGATCAACGAACAGATCGAGCAGTTGCGCCTGTCCTGCACCAAGAGCCTGCTGGAGCGGCGCGACGTGGTGATCGTCGCCTCGGTCTCGGCGATCTACGGTATCGGCAACCCGAGCGACTATCACCAGATGGTGATGACCCTGCGGGTGGGCGACAAGATGGGCCAGCGCGACGTGATCGCCCAGCTGATACGCATGCAGTACACCCGCAACGAGATGGAGTTCACGCGCGGCCATTTCCGCGTGCGCGGCGACACCATCGACGTCTTCCCGGCCGAGCATTCCGAGCTGGCCCTGCGCATCGAGCTGTTCGACGACGAGGTCGACGGCCTCTCGCTGTTCGACCCACTGACCGGGCAGATCCGCCAGAAGATTCCGCGCTTCACGGTCTACCCGAGCAGCCACTACGTGACGCCGCGCGAGCGGGTGCTGGCGGCCATGGACGGCATCAAGGCCGAGCTGCGCGAGCGTGTCGGCCAGTTCGTCGCCGACGGCAAGCTGGTCGAGGCCCAGCGCCTGGAGCAGCGCACCCGCTTCGACCTGGAGATGCTGCAGGAGGTGGGCCACTGCAAGGGCATCGAGAACTACACCCGGCACCTGTCGGGCGCCGCGCCGGGTGAGCCGCCGCCGACCCTGGTGGACTATCTGCCGCCCGACGCCTTGATGTTCCTGGACGAGAGCCATGTGCTGATCGGCCAGTTCGGCGGCATGTACAACGGCGACCGGGCGCGCAAGACCACCCTGGTGGAATATGGCTTCCGCCTGCCCTCGGCGCTGGACAACCGGCCGCTGAAGTTCGCCGAGTTCGAGCGCAAGATGCGCCAGGCCATTTTCGTCTCGGCCACGCCGGCCCAGTACGAGCAGGACAACGCCGGCCAGGTGGTCGAGCAGGTGGTGCGGCCCACGGGCCTGGTCGATCCGATCGTCGAGGTGCGGCCCGCCACGCACCAGGTGGACGACGTGCTGCAGGAGATCCGCCTGCGCGTCGAGGCCAACGAGCGGGTGCTGATCACCACGCTGACCAAGCGCATGGCCGAGCAGCTGACCGACTACCTGAGCGACAACGGCGTCAAGGTGCGCTATCTGCACTCGGACGTGGACACGGTGGAGCGGGTCGAGATCCTGCGCGACCTGCGCCTGGGCACCTTCGACGTGCTGGTGGGCATCAACCTGCTGCGCGAGGGCCTGGACATCCCCGAGGTCTCCCTGGTGGCCATCCTGGATGCCGACAAGGAAGGTTTCCTGCGTGCCGAGCGCAGCCTGATCCAGACCATAGGCCGGGCGGCGCGCAACCTGAACGGCAAGGCCATCCTCTATGCCGACCGCATCACCGACTCGATGCGCAAGGCCATCGGCGAGACCGAGCGGCGCCGCGCCAAGCAGATCGCCTTCAACACCGAGCACGGCATCACGCCGCGCGGCCTGAACAAGCGCATCAAGGAACTGATCGAGGGCGTCTACTCGGACAAGCCGGGCCGCGACGACCAGAAGCTGATCCAGTCGGCCGCGATCGAGGAGCTGTCCGAGAAGGACCTGGGCAAGCGCATCGCCCAGCTGGAAAAGCAGATGCTGGAACATGCCCGCAACCTGGAGTTCGAGAAGGCGGCGCGCGTGCGCGACCAGCTGGCCCAGTTGCGCGAGCAGGCCTTCGGCGCGGCGGTGCACGACAACATCGTGCCCATCGACGCCGCCAAGGCCAGCAAGCCTGCGCCCCAGCCGGTGGCCAAACCGGCCGGCCTGAACCGGGTCTGAACCCCGGGTCCAGGCCGCCGGCCGGGCTGCCGGGAGGCGCGCCCTGCAAGCTCTCCATTAATTGAGTAAAATGCTCGGGCATACCCAAGGGTTAACCCGTTGAGGCCACACCTTGAGCAGGCGCCGGGCGGGCGCTGGGTAGGCCCAGCGTGCTGGTTTGTTGTGCCGCCCCATGGTCTTTGAAGACCGAAGGAGAGTTTCATGCGTCTCACCACCAAAGGTCGTTTTGCCGTCACCGCGATGATCGACCTGGCCCTGCGCGAAAACAGCGGGCCGGTCGCCCTGGCGGCGATCAGCCAGCGCCAGCAGATCTCGCTGTCCTATCTGGAACAGCTGTTCGGCAAGCTGCGTCGCCACGAGCTGGTGGAAAGCACGCGCGGCCCCGGCGGCGGCTATTCCCTGGGCCGCAAGTCCGACGAGATCACGGTGGCCGACATCATCGTCGCCGTCGACGAGCCGATCGACGCTACCGGTTGCGGCGGCAAGGAAAACTGCATGGGCGAGGACACCGGCCGCTGCATCACGCACGAGCTCTGGACCAGCCTGAATGCCAAGATGATCGAATACCTGGACTCCGTCTCGCTGCGCAAGCTGGTGGAGGACCAACTGGCCAAGGGCGTGACCATCGAGGAGGCGCCGATCAAGCGTGCGATCTCGACGACGCCGGTGGTCAAGCCCATCCGCATCACCGCGCCGAACTCGGTCTTTGCCCTCGGCAACGCTTTCACCAAATAAGACGAACGCAGAAGAAGTTTCACCATGGACATGACGCCTCACTTCCCCATCTACATGGACTATGGCGCGACGACGCCGGTCGACCCGCGTGTGGTCGATGCCATGATCCCCTGGCTGCGCGAGCATTTCGGCAATCCGGCTTCGCGCAGCCATGCCTGGGGCTGGGAGGCGGAAGCCGCGGTGGAGAAGGCGCGCGGCCAGGTGGCCGAGCTGGTCAATGCCGATCCGCGCGAAATCGTCTGGACCTCGGGCGCCACCGAATCGATCAATCTGGCGCTCAAGGGTGCGGCGCAGTTCTACAAGACGCGCGGCAAGCACATCATCACGCTCAAGACCGAGCACAAGGCCACCCTGGATACCTGCCGCGAGCTGGAGCGCCAGGGCTTCGACGTCAGCTACCTGGATGTGCAGGCCAACGGCCTGCTGGATCTCGAAGCCTTCAAGGCCGCGCTGCGTCCCGACACCATCCTGGCCTCGGTGCTCTTCGTCAACAACGAGATCGGCGTGATCCAGGACGTGGTGGCCATCGGCAACATCTGCCGCGAGAAGGGCATCATCTTCCACGTCGACGCGGCGCAGGCGACCGGCAAGATCGAGATCGACCTGAGCAAGCTGCCCATCGACCTGATGAGCCTGGCCTCGCACAAGACCTATGGCCCCAAGGGCATCGGCGCGCTGTTCGTGCGCCGCAAGCCGCGCGTGCGCCTGGAGGCGCAGATGCATGGCGGCGGCCACGAGCGCGGCATGCGCTCGGGCACCCTGCCGACGCACCAGATCGTCGGCATGGGCGAGGCCTTCCGCATCGCCCGCGAGGAGATGGGCGCCGAGAACGAGCGCATCCGCATGCTGCACCAGCGCCTGCTGGACGGCCTGACCGGCATCGAGCAGGTCTTCGTCAACGGCGACCTGGAGAAGCGCGTGCCGCACAACCTGAACATCTCCTTCAACTACGTGGAAGGCGAGTCGCTGATCATGGGCGTCAAGGGCCTGGCGGTGTCCTCCGGCTCGGCCTGCACCTCGGCCAGCCTGGAGCCCAGCTACGTGCTGCGCGCCCTGGGCCGCAGCGACGAGCTGGCGCACAGCTCGCTGCGCATGACCATCGGCCGCTTCACGACCGAGGAAGAAATCGACTACGCGGTGACGGTGCTGAAAGACCGTGTCGCCAAGCTGCGCGAGCTTTCGCCGCTGTGGGACATGTACAAGGAAGGCATCGACCTCTCGACCATCCAGTGGGCCGCCCACTGACCAGAACATCGTTGGAGAAACATCATGGCATACAGCGAAAAAGTCGTTGATCACTACGAGAACCCCCGCAATGTCGGCGCCTTCGAGAAGGGCGACGAGACGGTCGGCACCGGCATGGTCGGCGCCCCGGCCTGCGGCGACGTGATGAAGCTGCAGATCAAGGTCAATCCGGCCACCGGCCTGATCGAGGACGCCAAGTTCAAGACCTACGGCTGCGGCTCGGCCATCGCCTCCAGCTCCCTGGTGACCGAATGGGTCAAGGGCAAGAGCCTGGACCAGGCGCTGGAGATCAAGAACACCCAGATCGCCGAGGAACTGGCCCTGCCGCCGGTGAAGATCCACTGCTCGATCCTGGCCGAGGACGCGATCAAGGCCGCGGTGGACGATTACCGCGCCAAGCACGCTCAATAAGGGATCCAGGCATGTCCGTGACCCTGACCGAAGCCGCGGCACGCCATGTGACGCGCTACATCAGCAAGCGCGGCCGCGGCGTCGGCGTGCGCCTGGGCGTCAAGACCACCGGCTGTTCCGGCCTGGCCTACAAGCTGGAATATGCCGACGAGGTGGCGCCCGAGGACGTGGTCTTCGAGGGCCATGGCGTGAAGATCCTGATCGATCCCAAGAGCCTGCCCTATCTGGACGGCACCGAGCTGGACTTCGTGCGCGAAGGCCTCAACGAGGGCTTCAAGTTCCGCAACCCGCGCGAGAAGGATCGCTGCGGCTGCGGCGAGTCCTTCCGCGTGTAATAAAGTCCCGCCTCCTTTTGTAGGCCCTTTCGCATGGGCGCGGCGCCGGCCGCGCCTTTTTCATGATGCCCCGCCACCGCCAGCCGCCATGAGACTCGACGACGACGACTTCAGCCTGTTCGGCCTGCCGCAGCGCCAGGCCCAGGAACGCGCCGAGATCGAGGCGCGCTGGAAGGCCCTGCAGGCCCAGGTCCACCCCGACAGGTTCGCCGCCCAGGGCGCGGCCGCTCAGCGCCTGGCCATGCAATGGGCCTTGCGCGTCAACGAGGCGCACCAGCGCCTGCGCGACCCGCTCAAGCGCGCCGCCTACCTCTGCGAGCTGCGCGGCGCGGCCCTGGAGATGGAGAGCAACACGCGCATGCCGGCCAGCTTCCTGATGGAGCAGATGGCCTGGCGCGAGGCCCTGGACGAGGCCGCGGACCTGGCCGCCGTGGAGGCCCTGGACGACGAGGTGGCGGCGCGCGAGCGTGCGCTGCTGGCCGAGACCGCAAGACTGCTGGACGAGGCGGGCGACGCGCCGGCCGCGGCCCAGCAGGTGAGAGCCCTGATGTTCATTGCGCGCTTTCGCGCCGACATCGACCGGCGCCTGGAAGCGCTAGGACAATAACGACATGGCACTGCTGCAGATTTCCGAACCCGGGCAATCGCCCAACCCGCACGAACGCCGCATCGCGGTGGGCATCGACCTCGGCACCACGCATTCGCTGGTGGCCGCCGTGCGCCATGGCGTGGCCGAATGCCTGCCCGACGCGCAGGGCCGGGTGATCCTGCCCTCGGCCGTGCGCTACCTGGAAGAGGGGCGTCGCCAGATCGGCGCCGAGGCGCTGGCCGCCCAGGCCGAGGATCCGGAGAACACCGTGGTCTCGGTCAAGCGCTTCATGGGCCGGGCCCTGGCCGACATCGCCGGGCGCGAGAAGCTGCCCTACCGCTTCGAGGACACGCCGGGCATGCTGTCCATCGCCACGCGCGAGGGCCTGAAGTCGCCGGTCGAGGTCTCGGCCGAGATCCTGGCTACCTTGCGCTTCCGCGCCGAGGACAGCTTTGCCGACGATGTGTTCGGCGCCGTCATCACCGTGCCGGCCTATTTCGACGACGCCCAGCGCCAGGCCACCAAGGACGCGGCCCAGCTGGCCGGCCTGAAGGTGCTGCGCCTGATCAACGAGCCGACGGCCGCGGCCATCGCCTATGGCCTGGACAATGCCAGCGAGGGGCTTTATGCCGTCTACGACCTGGGCGGCGGCACCTTCGACATCTCGCTGCTGCGCCTGACCAAGGGCGTCTTCGAGGTGGTGGCCACCGGCGGTGATGCCGCCCTGGGCGGCGACGATTTCGACCGCGCCCTGGCCGATTGGGCCCTGGCCCAGGCCGGGCTGACGGCGCTCAGCGCGCACGACAAGCGAGCCGTGCTGGTGGCGGCGCGCGCGGCCAAGGAGGCCTTGTCGGCGGCCGACAGCGCCGCGCTGCGGGCGCGGCTGGATGTCGGCGCGCTCGACGTCATCGTCACGCGCAGCCTGTTCGAGCAACTGGCCGAACCCCTGATCGCCAGGACCCTGGCCTCGGTCAAGCGCGTGCTGCGCGACGCTCGCGTCAAGGCCGACGAGGTGCAGGGCACGGTGATGGTGGGCGGCTCCACCCGCATGCCCTGCGTGCGGGCGGCGGTGGGCCAGCTGTTCGGTCGCGAAGTGCTGACGAATCTGAATCCCGACGAGGTGGTGGCCCTGGGCGCCGCCATCCAGGCCAACCAGCTGGCCGGCAACAGCGCCGACGGCGAGATCCTGCTGCTGGACGTGATCCCGCTGTCGCTGGGTCTGGAGACCATGGGCGGCCTGGTCGAGCGCGTGATTGAGCGCAATGCCACCATCCCGGTGGCCAAGGCCCAGGACTTCACCACCTTCAAGGACGGCCAGACCGCGATGGCCATCCATGTGCTGCAGGGCGAGCGCGAGCTGGTCGGCGAATGCCGGTCCCTCG
>Ga0255338_1004208_pt1 | contig 15393 bp, 11 predicted proteins | sample MeOH1_35cm_T4_19_FD_203715 | JGI IMG/M metagenome (GOLD analysis project Ga0255338, IMG submission 203715) | Sandy soil microbial communities from University of British Columbia, Vancouver, Canada - MeOH1_35cm_T4_195 | ecosystem: Engineered > Artificial ecosystem > Sand microcosm > Unclassified ...
ATGCTCGCGAGCGGACTTCGCGATGCCGGTCGTGTGGACGAAGCGCTCCACCACGGCCGGGAAGCACTGCGATCGTTCCTTCTCAAGAGCGGAGGAGGCGCTGGCGGAGTTGGAAGCGGCAGTGCGCAACCAGCAGTCAGCAGTAGTTGCTGATGCGGGGAGCCCTGGGCTATTAAGGCAGCTTGAAGAATTACTCGCGGAGTGGAGCAGTATTGACGCGTAACGGGCGGTGCCTGGGAAGCCGTCTTAAGGTGCAATTACACGGAGTGTTCCGGGGAGGGCGGGAACCGATGTCACTGATTCAAGTGGAGGGCACCCGGGATCGCAGCGCGTGGGACCCGCGCATCGACTACCAGCGCCTCCGGCATAACGGGGCCGCCCGCTGGCTCCGGGGTGCGCTCTACCGGCTGTTGATCGGCCGCACCGGCTGGCCGCTCACGTTCCGCCCACCCATTGGAAAGGGGCCAACCGGGAGTAGTGAGCACCTGTACGTTCATCTCCCGTTCTGCCGCCAGCTCTGTCCGCACTGTCCTTACAACAAGGTCCTTTTCCGGCCCGAGCCGCACGCCCGATACGCGGCCGCCCTGGGGCGCGAGATCGAGGCTTACTTCACCGAACGTGAAGCGCCGCCCGTGCGGACCCTCTACTTCGGTGGAGGGACCCCTAGCGTCACCCCGGAGTTGATCCGCGACAGCATTGAGCGGATTCGTCCGTTCACACTGCCTGACGTGGAGATCGGAGTGGAGGTGCACCCCAATGATGCCTCGCCGGAGCTACTGGCGTCGCTGCGGGAGATGGGCGTCAACCGGATCAGTCTGGGGGTGGAGAGCTTCCGGCCGGACCTACTGAAGCTGCTGGGGCGGACCTATAGCCCGGAGCAAGCGGAGAACGCGATCCGCGCAGCACGCGCGGCTGGTTTTGCATGTGTCGACGTGAACCTGATCTGTGCGATCCCCGGGCAAACCTCGGAGGATACCGCCGCTGATGTCCGGCGCTGCCTCGATCTCGGGGTGGATCAGCTCTCCGTCTACACCCTCTTCACGTTTGGCCACACCGCTCTCGGCACGCGCAGCCGGCAGGGGCGTCTTTCGATCTACGGGGACCGCTCTCGACTTCGCGCCCAGCACGCCATCGCAAAGCTCTGCCGGGCCGCCGGGTACCGCCGCACCTCACCCTGGAACTACACCCGCCCCGGGATTGCCCCCTACTCGACCGTAACCCGGGAAGACTACGTGGGATTCGGGGCTGGGGCCGCGTCTAAGGTCGATGGCGTGTTCTGGTTCAATACCTTCTCCCTCGACGCCTACACCGCGCAGGAGCGGAACCGGCCCGCCATCGTGATGGAGACCACCGAGCGGTTCCGCCGCTTTCACTGGCTCTACTGGCGCCTCTACGGTACGGAGATCGATCCGGACCGCTACCGCACGCAATTCCGCCGGGACCTTAGCCGAGACTTCGGCGGGCTGCTCGGGACACTGGCGCTACTAGGCATGGCTCGGCGGGAGGGAACCGGCTGGCGAGTGACGGAGCTCGGAGCGATCTGGATGCACCGTCTTCAACAGCTCTTCTCCATCTCCTACATCGACGATGTCTGGGCGCAGTGCCAGGCCGAAGCCTGGCCGACCGAAGTGACCCTGGCTTGATCCAGAAAGGTGCCATTGAACCCCATCGAAGCAATCTTCGCACCCCTCTACGGCGTTCCGTGCTGGAACGCGAAATCCGGCTATGGCTCGTTCTTGACGATGGAGTTCGGTGAGCCGCACCTGGAGATCCGAGAGCCGCGGGTCGCTCCCCCCGGCGCATCTGAACGGGTGCAAGAGAGCCTGGCCCGACGACGGGTGTTCGTCCACGGCGAATGGCACCTCTGGATCTACTGCTGCGAGTGGCACGTCTACACCGGCGACACGCTGATCGGCGACAGCGACCTCCAGGGCTCGACCAAAGAGCGGATCGACCTCGCGGCGGCGGAACTGGATGGCCAGCAGTTGACCCGGGTCACGGTCGACCCGCACCGGGGCAGTTCCACCTTCCACTTCGACCTCGGCAGCCGCCTGGAGACATGGCCCTACGAGCCGGACACCAAGCAGTGGTATCTGTACCAGCCGGATGGGATGGTCCTAACCTATCGGTCGGATGGCTGTTACGACCACAGCCGCGGAGACGCACCCGATGACGAAGCGATCTTGAAGGCGTTTGCCATGGTGCTGGACGAAGATCCGTAGCCAGAGGGGCCGCCCTCGTTCGATCTTTGAGCGTTCTCTCGGTGGGCGTGCGTACGGCTAACGGGAGAAGCAGCTAAGATCGAACAGCCCACAAGGGGCCTGCCTCCCGGTTCTAGGGTGGGTCACCTCCCACCTACCCGGGAGGCAGAGGGTTCATCCCTCGTTCGAACTTTGAGCTTGCTCTTGGTGACCATGCGCACCGACGGCGGGAGTGGCAGCAAAGATCGAACGTCCCACAAGGGGGTTGCCTCCCGGGTCCTAAGGGAGGTCACCTCCCTTAGAACCCGGGAGGCAGCAAAGATCGAACGGGCCACGAGGGCCAGGTTAGGTCAACGTGCCGCGGAGTCGCAGCACGCTGCCGGGCGCCATCTCGATCCGCAATACGTCGCCCCGTGCGTGCACCGTGGCGGGCGAAGAGAGACGGACGCGCTCGGGGTCGGTGAAGGTGTTGTGGGCGTGGATCTCGTCTGCGACCAGGGCCACTGCTTCGACTTCGTCCCAGCGCGCGCGGTGGAGTTGGACTTCCAGCTCCACCTTCTGGTTCGGGTGGGTGTTCACGGCGGTGACGCAGAGCTGGCCGTCCTTTACGGAGGCGGAGCCGTGAACCGCCCGGAGCGCGAACGGGTTGCGGCCGAGATAACGGGTGCGGCACCACTCGGCGGAGGCGCCACCGTCGGTGACCGATTCGGCGGCGGTGAGGAAGCGCACGGCCTGCGCGCCCTGGTGGGGACGGTACAAGTCGAAGACGTGGTAGGTGGGCGTTTTGATGCAGCGGTCTTCATCCACCAGCAGCAGCGCCTGGAGCACGTTGATGAGCTGCGCGATGTTCGCCATGTAGAGCTGGTCCGCGAAGCCGTGGAACAGGTCGAGGGAGAGCGCGGCCACGCAGGCGTCGCGGATCGTGTTCTGCTGGTACAGGCCCCGGGGCGGCTTGCCGGCCTCGACCGGGTGCCAGGTCCCCCACTCGTCCAGCAGCAGCTTGATGCGGCGCTCGGGATCGTACTCGTCCATGATCTGGCGGGTACCGGCGATCACTCCCTCCCCGGCATAAGCACGGGCGAGGAGCTCCAGCCACTGGTCCTCGGTGTATTCCGTCGCCGTGCCCGCCGTGTTGCAGTAGAAGTGCGCGGCGAAGCCCTGCATGAAGCGGAGGCGGTTGCCGTAGCCGTGGTGGAGCTGCTCGAAGACGCGGCGAGTCCAGTCCCAGTCCGCGTTGTTGGGACCGCAGGCGATCGCCTCGACCGGGCTGTCCGGATAACCGGAGACGTAGCTCCGGAAGCGGCAGAACTCCTCCGCGTAATGCTCCGGGCTGATGTTGCCGCCGCAGCCCCAGTTCTCATTACCGACGCCCCAGTAGCGGATGCCGAACGGGGCTTCGTCGCCATTAGCGCGGCGCTCGTCCGCGAGGGTGGAGCGGCCACCGAAGTTGCAGTACTCCACCCAGTCGCGCAGCTCCGCGGGCGTGCCGGAGCCCAGGTTACCCGCCACATACGGCTCCGCGCCCAGCGCACGGCAGAACGCCATGTACTCGTGGGTGCCGAACTGGTTCGGCTCCTCGGCCATCCCCCAGTGGCGGTTCACCCGCAGCGGGCGGCCTTCCACCGGGCCAATGCCGTCTCGCCAATGGTAGTCGTCCGCGAAGCAGCCTCCCGGCCAGCGCAGCACCGGAATCTGCAGCGGCTGCAGGGCGGCCAGGACGTCGTTCCGCAGGCCGTTCGTGTTCGGGATGGAGCAGTCCGGCGGGACGCAGATGCCCGGGTAGACCAGCTCACCCAGATGCTCCGCGAAGTGGCCGTGGAGGTAGGGATTGATGGTGCCGATCGGCTCTTCCGGCAGGACGATGACGCGCTGGGTGGTCTGGAGCATGGGCTGAGTTCACCACAAAGGCACGAAGGCACAAAGAAATGATGGAATTGGAGACGGGTGGAAGCGAGTGACCTCGCGTTCCTCCCGTCCCCTATACCGCTTCCAGCCCTTCGTGTCCTTCGTGTAAAGAGGTCGCCGCCGATGCTGCTCTCGCCCGCCGATCCGCGTCTCTCGTTCTACTGCCCGCAACCGCTGAACCGGGAGCTGGCCGAGGTGCGGCTAGAGCGATTTCCGCCCCAGGCTTACAAGGCACTGCATGGACAGATCGGGCCGCTGGCGAACCTGCGCTCTTCCAGCGGCTGCGGGATGCTGCTCCGGACGGACAGCCCAACGGTGGTCCTGCGTCTGGGCGCTCTGCGCCACCACCAGCTCGTGCCGCAGGGCGTGGCGTGCGAGGTGGAGCAAGGCGACGGCTCCTGGCTGCCCTACTCCAGCCTCGACTTGCGCGAGGTAGGCCGGGACGTGCGCGTACCATTCGCTACCGGACTGGAGCGCGGCGGGCCGGTGCGGACGGTCGCGCTCTGGCTGCCGCTCATCTCCACGTGCACCGTGGCGGGGATCGAGCTGGCGGACGGCAGTGCCGTGGAGCCCGCCGCGCTGCCGGAGCCGCGCTGGCTGGCGCTGGGGGACAGCCTCACGCAGGGCTTCTCCGTGCAGTGCCCCACACAGGACTGGGTCCACCGCCTCTCCCGGCGCTGGGGCCTGCCCGCCTGGAACCTGGGGGTGGGCGGGGTGCGCATCGAGCCGGAGGTGTTCGAGTGGGCGCTCTCATCCCGGCGCTGGGACCTGGTCACAATCGGGCTGGGCAGCAACCACTCGTGGGCGGAGGACGATGTGGCCGCAGCGCCGGAAAGGGCCGCGGAGTTGGCGGAGTTGGCGCTCTACGGCGGGCACAGCCGGGTCGTGTGGCTCCTCCCGCCCTACAAGCCGTGCGAGGAGGGTAAAGGCCCGCAGGACTTCTCCGGGGTCCCGCTCACCCGCGAAACGGGCGACCGTGTACGCCGGGTCCGCGAGGCGCTCCAGGCACGCCTGAGCCAGTATGCGCCCGCGCTGGAGTTGGTGGGCGACCTCCTGCCCCGCGACCCGCGCTACTACCCGGACGGCCTGCACCCCTTCGCCGCCGGCTTCGCCCGTATGGCGGATGCGCTGGATGCGGCGCTGGGCCACTCGCCGGTTCGCTAACGCCTCCGATGGGCGCCGGGACAGGGTCCTGAAACTCCCGTTCATCCGGTCTGAAATGTCGCGGCTTCGCTGTTGCACCGCGTGAGTGGCCGGGCATTCTGAGCATGCGGCAGGAATGGAGCTTCGATGAGAGCAGGCCTTCATTGCCGGACCCACCCCGAGGTAGGGGCAGGGAGTCAGGAGCTTTTCAGATGTCGGAACTCACCACCCAAACCATTGTCCGAAACGACGCCGCACAGCATGAGCCGTGGAACCCGGGCGGCTCGCTGATCGCAATGCTGATCGGCGGCATTGCGCTGTTCTTCGTCGCCTCCATGATCACTCTGGTCGGCGCCTGTGCGCTTACCCTTCTGGTCGACGTTCCGCACTAACGGTACGAGTAAGTAAAAGCGGCGTCTCACCGCTTTGCCTTCGGCTGACCGGAGACAAAGCGGCGAGACGCCGCTTCTACGTTTGTCGACCTTTCGGAGCTTTATGACCCGGTATTAGCCTTCGGTCGCCTCGCTGAGCTGGACTTTCACGCTCAGCTTCTCTGCGCCCCGGCGGACGGAGAGGTTGACCGTGTCGCCCGGCTTGTGGCTGCGGAGCACGCGACGCAGGTCGCCGGCGCCTTCCACTTTGCCGCCGTCGATGGCGGTGATCACGTCACCGTTCTTCAGGCCCGCGCGCTCGGCCGGAGAGCCGGCGGTCATCTCCGCGATCACCGCGCCGGACTGCACGGACAGCTTCATCTTGGTCGCGACTTCCGGGGTCACGCTGTTCGGGATGATCCCGATAACCGCGCGCCGGATGCCGCCCTGGTTGAGCACCTGGTTGGCCACGTCCTTCGCCACGTTGATCGGCACGGCGAAACCGAGTCCGGTGGCGCGGCCGATGATCCAGGTGTTGATGCCCACGACACGACCCACCGAGTCGAGGAGCGGACCGCCCGAGTTCCCCGGGTTGATGGCGGCATCCGTCTGCACGAAGCCCACGAAGTCATCCGGACCGCGCTGGCGGTTCACCGCGGAAACCACACCCGTGGTCACCGTGCCCTGCAAGCCCATCGGGTTCCCGATGGCGATGGCCGTTTGCCCCACCTCGATCTGATCCGAGTCTGCGATCTGCGCCACGATCAGGTCCTTTGCCGGCACCTTGATCACCGCGATGTCCACGGTGGGATCCACGCCCGCCACCTGGCCCTGCATCTTGCGGCCGTCGGAGAACTGGACCTCCACCTCTTTGGCCGTACCGACCACGTGTGCGTTGGTCAGGATCACCCCCTCGCGCCGGATCACGACGCCGGAACCGCTGGCCTGGTCACGCTTGATATTGACCACGGCCGGCCGCACCTGCTTGGAGACGTTGATGACGGTCTCTTCTTCCGCGCTGCGGGTGGCGGAGGCCGCCTGCGCCCACGCGCCGGGCATCTGCCGGCCGCCGCTGATCATTCCCTGTCCGACTCCGACCCCTACCCCCGCGGCGAGAGAGGCCGCCACAATCATCGAAGCGTTTTTCATGGTGACTTAATCTCTATCTTGAACCCCACAAAGGGGCAGATCATGTAATTTGGAACTCTTACTGGACCCTGGTGCGCAGGGCCGGGTTCCGCGAAGTATTAGGGAGTTACGTGCCTGACGGGGTTTAGGGTTGCACGAATTTGTACAAAAACCTGGCCCCACTTTCCTGAAAGCAGGCAGGCGCCTGGGCCCATAAAGAGGTAGGATTTTACCATCCTGCCACCTCATGCACTTTGTGCGCCGGGTTAGGTGTGCTGCCCACGGATAGTCCAGGAACAGCGTCTATGAGGACCTATTACCTCTGCCTCGTCCGCTTCCGGCAGAGGGACCGCTACACGCTCTGGTACTCGAACGACACGGACGGGCTCGAGCTCCGGGACGGCAAGATCTCGCTGTTCGGAGCAGAGGAGCAGTTGGTGCGCCTCGCGGCTGAACAGGGACTCCAGTTCGAAAATGAGGAGCCTGTGCTGCATGACTTCGACCTGGCCGCGCAGTGGGTGCAAACGGGCGATGCGAGCGAAGTCGACTGCTCCGTCTTCAACTCCGTGTTCAACCTCTGCACCGACGCGGCCCAGTCCCTCGGTCAACCCGCCTCTTGGGAATCTCCGCAGTTCAGGCCGATCTACCAGAAGCTCTTCTGGGGCTGCAACCTACCCGCCCTCACGCCGCCCGGCGAGCAGTACATTCCCCGGTGGAGCTGGGATGAACTGGGGGTCCTACGAGACGCCCTCCGAAAGGCCCTCGATCAGTTCCTTGCGGGAGTGGAGCTCGTGCCCGATCCTTGAGCGAATCGGTGTATGTTCCAGGGTTCATACGCTCGCAAATGCGGAGTGGTACTTGACGAGGCCCGGCCTGGAAAGCGCACCCGGCTTTAGCTCGATGGCCATGAACACGTCATCCGGCACGGGGTATTCACAGCGCAGCGCGTAGCGGCTGGCCGGTACGAAGCCGAAGCGGGGGTAATACTCCGGATGCCCCAATACCACGACGGCTGCCGCGCCCTGCCGGCGGCACGCTTGCAGCCCTTCTCGCACCAGTTGGCTCCCGATGCCGAGGTTCTGACACTCGGGGAGTACGGCTAACGGCCCCAGTCCCAGGTAGGTGTCCGCTCCGGCGAGGCCCGTCTCCAGCGTAACGGGGCTGAAGAAGAGGTGACCGACGACCTCGCCGTCCCGGATCGCCACCAGCGAGATCACTGGCTCGGCGACGGCTCTCAGCACGTCCACCAGGTTCGCTTCACCCGCCCGCCCGAAGGCCAGCTCATTCACCCGCCGCACAGCCAGCAAGTCAGCCGGCGACTCCTCACGAATTACGACCATAGATCCTCCTGTGACCTATGTCGACGCGCGGGCTTCCGCTAGTAAGGGACCATTTCACAAAAGAGGAGGCATCGCGAGCGAAGCGTGGCTATCCCGCTCGTGCTGGAGTAACTGATGACCGAAGGGCCCTGGATTACCTAAGCACGGACGGGATTGCCACACTCCGCTTCGCTCCGTTCGCAATGACTCCGTTGGTGTGGGGCTCTGGGTTACCAGTAATCGAGCGGGATTGCCGCACTCCGCTTCGCTGCGTTCGCAATGACTCTTCTGTTGAGAGGCTTTGGATTGCCTGGTTGCGCAGGGGATTGCCACACTCCGCTTCTCTCTGTTTGTAATGGCTCCGTGGGGCAGTGGCCGTCCGTTAAGGCTTGCCTAATGCCACTTGGCCCTTGCATACTGCGGCGGCCATGGTCCTTCTTTGTGCAGCTCGTGGGCGGCGCGCAGCGGCCAGTGCGGGTCCCGGAGCAGCTCACGGGCGAGCAGCACCAGGTCGGCCTGGCCCGTCCGGATGATGTGGTCCGCCTGGTGGGGGGACGTGATCAACCCGACCGCACCCGTCAGGACACCCGAGTCGCGCCGGATTCGCTCCGCGAAGGGCGTCTGGTAGCCCGGGCCAGCGGGTATCGACTTTGAATTGTCGATGAGCGCACCGGAGGAGCAGTCAATCAGGTCCACGCCCAGCGGCTTCACCTGTCGGGCCAGCTCGACGGACTGCTCGAGGTCCCAGCCGTCCACGGCCCAATCGGTCGCGGAGATACGCAGGAAGAGCGGGAGGTGCCCCGGCCACTCGCCCCGCACGGCCTCGACGACCTCGCGCACGATCCGCGTCCGGTTCTCGAACGAGCCGCCATACGCGTCGGTCCGGTGATTACTGAGGGGGGAAACGAACTCGTGCAGTAGGTAGCCGTGCGCGCCGTGGATTTCCACCACCTGAAAGCCCGCCTCCCGGCTGCGGCGTGCGGCATCTGCAAACGCCGAGACGACGCGGCGGATGCCGTCCACCGTCAACGCTTCGGGCGCGGGATAGCCGTCCGCAAACGGGATGGCGCTGGGACCGTACACCGGCCGCCAGCCCCCGGCGCCCTCATCCACCGGACCGCTGCCGCCCCAGGGACGGTGCGTGCTCGCCTTCCGCCCCGCGTGAGCCAGCTGGATCCCGGCCACGGCTCCCTGCTCGCGAATGAACCGGGCGGCGGGCGCCAACGCCTCGGCATGCGCATCCGACCAGATGCCCAGGTCTTCCGGGCTGATCCGCCCCTCCGGCACCACCGCGCTCGCCTCCGCGATCACCAGGCCCGCGCCACCCACGGCGCGACTGCCCAGGTGCACCAGGTGCCACGTGTTCGCAAGGCCGTTCACACACGAGTACTGGCACATCGGCGAAACGGCGATCCGGTTCCGGAACTGCACGTCCCGGATTTCCAACGGCTCAAAAAGATGCATCGCTCTTCCCTCTTCCCGCGAGCCCTACCTCGCTGGGGAGAGCCCGACTACTGACAACAGCGCTATCCTATTGTCCCGACGCGGGAAAAGTAAGGCGGCGTGGGCGAAAGGAATGTGACTCGATTCCCTCCTTGCCATCCGTAAGAGTCATTCTGAGCGAAGTGAGGAATCTCGGCGGTACCATCCCGGTTACGTAGGCACCTGCGACTGGCGCACTCCGTGACGAGATCTGACGGCCGAGCGACTACCGAACCGGCAGCGAGTGCCGAGATCCTTCCTGCCGTCAGGATGACACGGACGGTAGGTTAGACCGAAAACGAAGGCAGTACCGTCGCGCAAGAATCGGGCTCGCCTCGAAGCTCTCTAACCGCCGACCGATCAACGTTATGGGTGGCAGGTTCGCCGTAAAGCCGCGCCGTCCGGCTGGTTTGGCTAAACACGTAAAGGCGATCTCTTAGCCTCGTCGGGCTGTTTCCGCAGAGGGTCTCCAGTAGCTCGCCAACGCCGTCCGGATACCCGGAGCATCATACTCGTCGTGTGCCGCGCGGCAGTCCAGGTAACGGATGATCGCCAGCCGCTCGGCGCGGGTGAACGCCTCGAAGCGGCTCACTGCATAGTCACGCCAACTCCATGCGGGAGGCTGTCCCTCGAACTGCCGGAGAAACTCCAGTCGATCACGTCCGAGCACCTCTTCCAACTCCACCTCGATAATCCCGTGGTGCTGCTGTGGATCTACGCCGTTTAGTCCGTAGGTGAGATCGAATACCGGCTTCCCGTTCGATTCATAGCCCAGCAGGTCCGAAAGTAGGAACGTGGGCAGGAAGTAGCCGCCACAGCTCCCGGCCGTCTTTGCGATGGAAGCAGAGCGTGAGCAGCGACTTCCGCTCACCCTCGATCGCCTGCGAGGTGACGAAGATCCGGTCCTGAAAGACCACCGGGGAACCGGTGCCCCAGCCGGGAAGCGGTGCCGCCCAGGCAACGTGCTCCGTCCGGCTCCAGCGCACCGGCAAGTTCTGACCTTCCGCGATTCCCGCGCCGCCCGGCCCTCGCCATTGCGACCAGTCAACCGCCTTCGACGGCGCCGCCAGCGCCCCCCGGACCATAGCTGCGGCAGTGGCGCCACCCAGTACCAGTGTCCGGCGACTCAGCCGAGTGTTGAAACGAGAGGCGGGTTTGTATGTCATGATGTGCTTGACTTGCGGCAGTTCCAGCACCCCTTACCGCAGCCCGGTCGCGAACTCCTGCAGCAAAGCTGGAGGCAATAAGCAGGGAAGTAATTCTGCGCAAGCCAGTCTCCCCGCTTCGCTCGCCCCCGTCTCATGTGTTTTAATTAAAGACATTTACTAAATGCCGTTGACGAAGCGTGCGCTCCCCGCTAGACTCGCAGTAGTGGAGCGCCCCTCCCGGCAGACTGTATCGAGATCGTTGAGAAGCCTGTGACCCAGATCTCCATCGTCCAACCTGCGCTGCTGAGCAAGATCAACGAACGTCAGGTACTCCGGGCCATTCAGGCCCAGGGGCCGATGTCCCGGGCGGAAGTGGCACGCCATTCCGGCATCAGCGCTCCCACCGCTTCCAAAGCGGTCGAATCCCTCCTGCGCGCCGGACTCCTGGAAGAGACGGATGCCGTCGAGGCGAGCCGGGGTCGTCCCGCCAAGAAGCTGCGGTTGGCCAGTCTCACCGCCCAGGTCCTGGGGCTGGTGATCGACGCCGACCAGTGCCGGGTGGCCGTCGCCGGGCTGGATGGCCAGCTCCACGACGACCGCATGCAGCACTTTCCGACCCCGGACTCCTATGAGGCGCTGATCGAGTCCGCGGCGCTGGTTGCGGCGGACATCATCCAGCGGCCAGGGGTAACAACCCTCGGACTGGGGATCAGCATGGCGGGCCTCATCGACTATCGGGAGCAGCGAGGCGTCCTCTCTCCAAACGTGCCGATCACGGACGGCCGATCGCCGAGCCTGGATCTGGAGGCGCGGCTCTCGATTCCCTGCGTGCTGGTGCAAGAGTCCCACGGTCTCTGCCTCGCGGAGCGCTACTATGGCGACGCCCGCGGGATGGACGACTTTGCGATGCTGGACGTGGAGAACGGCGTGGGTCTGGGCGTGATGTCCGGCGGACGCTTGCTCACGGGACACAGCGGCCTGGCCGGGGAGATCGGGCACATCACCGTGGATGCGGACGGGCGACGCTGCGGCTGTGGAAATATCGGCTGCCTGGAGACCGTTGCCTGTGATGCCGCCCTGGCCTGGGCGGTCTCCCAGCGGATGGGACGGAAGCTCACTGCCAAGGAAGCGATCGAGTTGATCCGCACCAGCGAGCTGGACTTTAACGCTGAAGTACAGCGCACGTGCCGCTACCTGGCAGTGGGCGTGGCGGCGGTGATCAACCTGTTCAACCCCTCCACGCTGTTTGTGCATGGAAAGCTGTTTACCGCCGCGCCCGGGCTCTTCGAATGCGTCTTGGAGGAGACCCGCCAGCGCGCGCTGCCGCCTTCCTTTGCGGATTGCCGCATCGTGCAGGCGCGGGGCAGCAAACGCCAGGGCGCGGTCGCGGCGATCATCGAGCACCTCACGGAATCGGTGGTCCCAGGGCTGCTGTCGGAGCCCGGTTTTCCGACCGTAGGATTTAGTACGACAGGCTAACACCACCGGTCCGTTTCACGTAGACTGACTGCGAGCCCACCCACCCTCGAAGGCTGACGGCGGGTAGGCCGGATCTGAGTCCCGGAGCGAAAAGATGTCGAGGAGCGGTACAGGATTTGCGGTAGCGGCGTCCCTGCTGGGAGTAGCCACCTTCGGGGCCAGCGCGGCGCCCAAGCCGGTGGCCAAGACCCCGGCCGCGAAACCGGCGGCCGCCGGCACGCTCTCCGAAGCGGACCGGGTTCGCTTCTTCCAGGAGCAGGTCCGGCCCATCCTGCAGGACAAGTGCGTCTCCTGCCACAGCGGAGAGAAGCCGCAGGGCGAGCTCCGCCTCACCAGCCGGGCAGCGGTGTTGAAGGGCGGGGGCAGCGGCCCGGCCGTGACGCTGCAAAAGCCGGCCGAGAGCATGCTGCTCTCCGCGGTGAACTACGACGGGCTGAAGATGCCCCCGCAAGGCAAGCTCCCCGCCAAGCAGATCGAGGTGTTGACCCGCTGGGTGGCCATGGGCCTGCCGTGGGCCACCGGCGACCAGGCCAGCCTGGAGCCGAAGGGACACACCGGCCCCCCCAAGGTAACGCCGGAAACGATGAAGTTCTGGTCGTTCCAGCCGGTGCGCCGCCCCGCGCCGCCGAAGGTGAAAAACGCGAAGTGGGTGTCTAATCCGATCGATGCCTTCGTGCTGACCCGCCTGGAGAAGGAAGGGCTGAAGCCGAACGGTCCCGCCTCCCGGCAGGCGCTGATCCGCCGCGCCTACTTCGACCTAACGGGTCTCCCGCCTTCCTTTGAGGAGGTGCAGGCGTTCATCAACGACAAGTCGCCGAACGCCTGGGAGAAGGTGGTCGACCACCTCCTGGCCTCGCCCGCCTACGGGGAGAAGTGGGGACGCCACTGGCTGGATCTGGTCCGCTACGCGGAGACCAACAGCTACGAGCGAGATGGCGATAAGCCGAATGCGTGGCGCTACCGCGACTACGTGATCAAGAGCTTTAACGACGACAAGCCGTACGACCAGTTCGTGAAGGAGCAGTTGGCCGGGGATGAGCAGTCGCCCCGCACTCCGGAGCGCCTCATCGCCACCGGCTACTACCGGCTCGGGATCTGGGACGACGAGCCCGCCGATCCCGCGCAGGCGCTCTACGACGACCTGGACGACATCGGCAAGACCACGGGCGAAGTGTTCCTCGGGATGACCATCGGCTGCGCCCGCTGCCACGACCATAAGATCGACCCGATCCCGCAGAAGGACTACTACTCCTTCCTCGCCTTCTTCAGTGGCGTGAAGCGTTTCGGCCAACGCAGCTATGAGTCGATCCGAGACGCCTCCCTCCGGGACATCCAGCCGGAAGGCGCCGAAGCCCAGCGCTACCAGGAGCAGGTCATCGCCCACCAGGGCCGCGTGCAGCGCAACCAGGAGCGGATCGCAGCGCTGGAGACGAAGATCGTCGCCGGACTCGTGGGCGTGGAGAAGGACGAGTGGCAGAACGAGCGGATGCGCCTCGGCATCGCCCGGAAGCATGTCCCCGGCGTACTCTCCGATGAAGAATTCAAGCGCTACGAAGGCCTCATCCGGGAGCGCCAGGGGCTCCGCGACTTCCGCCCCGCCGTGCAGGCCCTCGCCGTCACCGAAGTGGGCGCCAAACCGCGCGACATGTTCATCCTGATGCGCGGCAACCCGCACGTGCCGGGTGACAAGGTGGAGCCTGCTTTCCCCAGCGTGCTGGCTCCGCCGCAGCCGCAGATTTCGCAGCCGGCCTTCAACGATACGTCCGGGCGCCGGACCGCCCTGGCGAACTGGATTGCCAGCAAAGAGAACCCCCTCACCGCGCGGGTGATGGCGAACCGGGTGTGGCATTACCACTTTGGCCGGGGGATCGTGCGCTCCACCAGCAACCTCGGCTTTCAGGGCGACCGGCCCAGCCATCCGGAGCTGCTCGATTGGCTCGCGTCGGAATTGGTAAGTGGAGAGGAGAGGGGGAAGAGTGGAGAGTCAAAGCCCGGAGCACTCTCTCCTGCCTCCTCACCCCTCTCCACTCCGGCCGGCGCATGGACTGTCAAGCGCATCCATCGCCTGATTATGCTCTCCAGCACCTACCAGATGAGCGCTGCCGCGGAGCCGAAAGCGTTGGCGAAGGACCCGGAGAACGAGCTGCTCTGGCGCTTCGACATGCGCCGCCTTCAGGCTGAAGAGCTGCGCGATGCGATCCTGGCCGCCAACGGCTCCCTGAACCCGAAGATGGGCGGCCCCAGCTTCTATCCGGACATGCCGGCGGAAGTGCTGGCCGGACAATCGCAGCCGGGCGCCGGCTGGGGCAAGTCCTCGCTGGAGGAGCAGGCGCGCCGCAGTGTCTACATCTTCGTGAAGCGCTCGCTGGCAGTGCCGCTCATCGCCAACTTCGACGGCCCGGAGACGGACTTCACCTGCCAGGCCCGCTTCGCCACCACGCAGCCCACCCAGGCCCTGGGGATGCTGAACAGCAAGTGGACCAATGACCAGTCCCGCGTGTTCGCCGCCTTCCTGCGAGCGAAGGCCGGACCCAAAGTCGAAGACCAGGTCCGCCTCTGCCTCCAGCGCACCCTGCAGCGCGTGCCCACCACCGCCGAGATCGCCCGCGGCGTGAAGTTGATCGACACACTGCAGAAGGACGAGCACCTGGACGCCGACGCCGCACTCGCCTCCTACTGCCTGGTGGCGCTCAACCTGAACGAATTCATCTACCTGGACTAAGATCAGGGCCTCACGCAGAGACGCGAAGGCGCAGAGAAGAGAGAGCTTATGGACAGGCATTGCCCGGTGCGACAACCCTGGGGCTTCTTGTTGATGCAGTTCAACCTGTCAGAAACTTCTGGCTTTCCCTCTCTGCGCCTTCGCGTCTCTGCGTGAGGCTCACACGTTCCCCTTTCGGTTCGGAGATCGCTATGAAGAAGAACAACGGAGTGCCGGGGATGCTGTGCGGAAAGACCCGGCGGCAGTTCTTGTGGGAGATGGGCGCCGGGTTCACCGGGGTCGCGCTTTCCGGTCTGCTGGGGGACGACTACTTCGGCCAGCAGGCCTACGCGGCGGACGGCAAAACGCCGTTCAACCCGCTGGCCCCGAAGAAGCCGCACTTCACCGGCAAGGCGAAGAGCGTCATCTTCCTCTACATGTACGGCGGACCGAGCCAGGTGGACACGTTCGACTACAAGCCGAACCTCTACCCGCTGGACGGCAAGACCATCGAGG
>Ga0255338_1004209_pt1 | contig 15388 bp, 10 predicted proteins | sample MeOH1_35cm_T4_19_FD_203715 | JGI IMG/M metagenome (GOLD analysis project Ga0255338, IMG submission 203715) | Sandy soil microbial communities from University of British Columbia, Vancouver, Canada - MeOH1_35cm_T4_195 | ecosystem: Engineered > Artificial ecosystem > Sand microcosm > Unclassified ...
TGCTGGATCACCAGGAAGCTCCCTTCGTGCCGGAAATCCGGAGTGCCGGCGACCTGGAGTACCGCCTCCGCCCCGCCGCGATGCGCGATTACGGCTTCATCTACCGCCTCCGCCGCGACACGCTTCAGTGCTACCTGGACGACATCGCCCTCCCGAAAGATGAGTGCGCGCCGTTCTACGCCCGCTTTGACGTCACCCGCCACCGCCTCGTCACCGTGAACGGCGCCCCGGCTGGTGCCATCAGCGTGCTGGAGCGGGCGGAAGGCCTCCACCTCGCCAACCTCCACCTCCTTCCGGCCTACCAGGGCCGCGGCCTCGGCACCGCCCTCGTCCGCGAAGCGCAGCAGCAGGCCGCTGCTGCTGCGCGACCTTTGACCACCCAGGTTCTCAAAGTCAACCGCGCCCTTGCCTTCTACGAGCGCCTCGGCTTCCGCATCGACGGCGACCTCGGCCTCCGCCACCGCCTCATCTGGGAGCCCTAACTCTGGAGTGCGGCGCCTCGACGCCGCTTTCCATTTACTCTACCAGTAGTTCGGATGAGCGAGACATCTTCGTCGGGCATACTTGTTAGGCCCGACCGAGCAACTCATCGAGTTCGCGGATGCATAACTTTGGGATTGCGATAGCCGACAAATCCAAAATCGCGAGTCGCGACAAACACTCTTCTGGTGTTAGGCCATCCGCAAACCGAAATCTGTTCCTCAAGTAGAGCGCAGTAGATCGAGATAGGCCAAGAGCGATAAGGTTCAAGGCGATCCGATCAGATGCACCACATTCCAGATAGACGTGGAAAGGCTCCAATAGTCCAGCCGCATCTAAATTGCCTCTCTGGCGCAGGATCAACTCAAGAATACTAACATATGCCATATAGTACTTGACAAGACGGAATCGAACCGCTTCTTCCAGTTCCTTGAAAAGATTACGGATAATCGTAGATGTGGGTGTTTCTACACCTTGACTTCGCAGAAAGGTAACATGCTCTCCTATTATCTGCTTCATTGGGGTATTGTAAATCCATTTACTTGCAAGCATTCCATGAAACTTGTAGGTGTTGTTCTGCACGTTGCCTAGTTTGTCGTATACCAGTTGGATAATTGTACTCATGCGATCATTAGATCCCGAAACGCCAGGACGGAGAGGAAGCAGTACTGACAAATCCACTTGTGCCGAAAGGTAATCATAAAGCCCTTGCAGTCGATCCGGGCGAACCGATCTATTGGCATCCAACACATCATCCGGAAGCGTGATTGCTAGGGACCCTACAAGTTGTGCGGTTTGAGCAAGCGTAGAGGAATTCGTCTCTGTCCTCCACATTGATGCATTTAGATCCAAGTTGGCTCTTATGAAATCACAGTAGACTTTTCCTAATGCCGCTTCGCCGTATTCTTGTTCTCCAGACGAGGCTTCTTCTTTCAGCACTCTTTGAATGATGAATCCGCCGTCTTCCATAGCTGCATCCATCGCAGAGGTAATCTCTTGAAGGGGTTCACCTTCATAGGACTTCTTCTCCCAAGTGTTCGGGCGAAGGCACCAGACATTGCCATGGAATTCGCGAAGTAGTCGGCCTGATCTACCCGCAAGGTTTAGAAAGTCACGGCGCTCCATCGCCTTTCCGCTACCACGCTTCGGATTCTCGATTATGATATGCCTTGCTGGCAAGTTCACCCCCTGCAATAGAGTGCTGGTACAGCAAATGTATGTTAGCTTCCCGGCTTTACATAAGTCCTCAATGCGTGCTCGAACTAGTGGGGGCATGTTTCCATAGTGATATGCGACCCTATGAGGTAAGCACTTGATGAGTGGATACTCCGCATGAACATCATCACGAATATATTCAATCAATTCGAGTATATCTGCGTCAATGTGCGGAGGATCTGGCAGACCTTCAACAAAGGCATCAGCGAGTGCTTCTGTGTCTTTGGGGTCATTAGCGTAGAGTATGGTGCTTTCATCTTCGCGCGTTATCGCGCGAGCCAGCGCTGCCCTTTGCCTGTATGTGCTATGGCGTAGTTCGAAGCCAAGCTCTCGAACTCCAAGATCCATCGGAGAGACTGGCCCTGCCAATTGAAACCGAGCCTGAGTTGTTCTTCTCTTTACTTCAGTGACGAGTATTAAGTTCTGAGAAACCGGTGACAATTGTTCGATAAAAGCGCTGCCTGATTCTTGTCGGTTGATCATTTCAAGCAAGAACTCTGGATTCCTAGATAAGGGGCTGGCAGAAATGGACTTCTGCTTGTGGGTGTCGAGTCAATACCGCTTCAATCGCGGTTTGTAATACGATACCACGAGCATTGTCACGAATATTTTGTGCCTTATCCACCACCAACGTCGTAATCCACTGATTACTGTTGCGCGAATTCAGTAGGCTCATAAGTCGCTCTGGGGTTAGGATGAAAACTGCTCCTAATGGTGCCTGAGCCATTGAAATTGGGAAGGGTGCCGATCGCACAGGTATGGCCTCCATCCGGGCTCTGCGCAGACTCTCTCGGAGCGTCATTGTGACCTCGCGGATCAATGCGCGGGTTGGAACAATATAGATAACACAGGCAGGTCCCCCCTTCCGAAGTCTCCTAATCAAATCGAGAGCCAGTATGAAGGATTTGCCAGCCGACGTGGGTGCCGACACGCTGACTGAGGAGGTCTTGTCTAGTGCCCGCAGCAGTTGATGTTGGAAGTCTGTAAGCGACAATCGCCCTTGGTCCGGCCCCTCGACGCTGTTCTCAAGTTCTCGGGCGATTCGCTCTAAGCTTAACCGTGCAGGCGCACTCGGTACGCGTTCTTCCCCATCGAGGTACCTTCTGCGAAGGAGGCTGCGACCTGGAAAATTGCCGATTCTGGAAAGTACAATATCGGCTGCAGATATCAGAGCCGAGTCTTGATTGTCACGCAATTCAACCAAACGAGTGGCGACCTCGTACGCCACAGCCCTTTCGGGCTGTGAACCAGAGAGGGAGAAAAATGACGCTTGGCCCATCAATCGACGGGCCTCATCATCGGTAATTGAAGGTGTTGCTGCGAGAGGAGTCCCCGGCAGTTGGGCCGATAGATCAGCAGCGACTAGTTTATGGAGCAACTCGGAAAACCAAGGCGGTACATCGGAGCCAAGTAACGGTAACAAATGTAAGCACAACTTGAGTCACCTTAAGCACTCATCAAATGCGTCGCGAAAAGCTTGAACGCTTACGAATGGCAGAAAGAATTCCTCGAATCGATACATCTTTCGCTGGCAATTGTTCAATCGAGTCTCAAGTAACCGATGGAGACGAGGTGCCTGTAAGCGATATTGTTCGCGGTATTCAGCCTGTACGGCTTCTAATGCCTGCTGTGGCGTTAGCCCATCTGGAGACCAGTTATATCCAATGAGGCAGGCATGGTTAATTCGTGCGTCAGGCCCAGGTTTTCCGGAATCTAGGATTTCCTTTACAGCTTGCTTCAAGGTGTCATCTACGCCTTTGAAGTGCTTGGTGACCATGGTGTATTCGTGTTCCCGCATACCACAGGCGTGAAAGGATTCGATACTTTCGAATGCTCTTGTCAGTGCAGTGCCCACGTCCGCGTACATTTTGGATTCCCCAAAATAGATATCTACGACGCCGTCGATCGGATGCCATCGCATATGAATACCATCGGAACCATTTACCTCCAATGCGGTATTTGTCTTAAGTTCCATTTTTGCCACCACTTGCGGAGCCTGAATTACTGCCTCAAGCAAAAAGTAGAGTAGTAATTCTCCGGCCTCCCCCGCGAGGTCAGCGGTGCCTGGCGGTGCCGCAACGACACGGAACAGTTTTCGAGCTTCTTGTGCATACATCATCGCGTCTTGATTCGACAGCACCTCAGGGCGGTCCCGTGCAGAGAGGGCGTAATCAATCGCGTGGTTTACTAGACACTTCGCAAGGGCTGCCACCTTGGGCTGTTCATTCGAGTCGAGCTTCAAGTGGTGCAAGCGTGTGGTGGCTGAAACCCCAGAGAACGTGTGCTGGTAGTCCAAATGGTCGAGGCAGGCATCGTAGTTTTGCCTTGAGGCCGAGAGCAACTCAGCCAGTTGAGCAATGGCACTGGCGACGGTGGTAGGCATTCTTTCTGGAGATATTACCGATTAGTTGCCAAACATGTGTTTGTATTGTGGCGGCTCTATGGCGCCGCCAAGTGAGTATTCTCTCTGGAGTGTGGCTATTCCTACCCTCCCCAGCCGCTGAAGCGCTTACACGCTCCCTTAGGGGTGTCTAACCGTCTAAACTTCAGGCAGTCCTAAGTGAGTGGTAAAAAGTCTTTGCATGCCCGGCGACTAAAGTCGCGGCAACGAAAGCACGAAGTCGGCCTACGCCGACTGAGATACGCCGCAAAGACTTCTGACCTCCTACTTAGAGGTATGAGCTTCTGCACTCTCATCCACCTGCGGCATTTGGCCTCATTGATCGGGCAGGCTCAGAGGCGTAAGGCAGGCTGCGGAAAAACTTCTACGAAGGGGCAACACGTGGAAAGTAGTGGCGATCCGAGGTGTGAAATACTGATGCTGAAGTCGTCTCCCGGATAGATTCACGCTGTCGCCGCGCGGCAGGTCCATTTTTGGGGTGGAAACTCGAGCCTCGTTGGATAGGGAACGTGGCGCATCTCATGGCAGACTGGAAATGGTGAACGCAGAGCACCGCACCGCCGGTGTTTTGGCGCACGCACCAAGGATGCGGCTGGCACTACCACCTAGCAAGCGCGGCCCCATTCCGACTTCCCGTCCGCAACGCCGCATGATTGCCTGCAATCGCACGGGATCGCCACGCTCCGCTCGCGATGACTCTTCTTTCGTTAATCCAAGCCGCGACGCCTTACTTTCCATGCGGTAAGCACGCCAACCCACCGTAAACCGGCACCGTCGTATTGTGACGATCCCCCGGGTGCCCGCTGGGCTGCGCCGTTGCTCGAAGGCGCGTGGGTCAGCCCGTGAACCAACCTCCGGTACGGTTAACGTTCCGTAGCGCGGGAAGTCGGCCGTAGCACGTTAGCCCGCAGCCGTCCGCTAGCCCCGGCTTGCCGGGGCCGGGTACCCACGCAGTGGGTGGACGAGCGGAGGGCCCTCCGTCGCGAGAGGGCTGACCCACGCGACAAGGGCACGGGGGAGGGACCCTCGCCAAGTAGACCCACCCCACACCCATCAATCGCCAGAAGCCGGTCCTCCTCTTCGTAACGAGAGCAGTCGGCATCGGAACGGTTACCCGTCGCAGAAGAACTGACCCACGCCAGGCGAATCGCCCCAAGCACTCCCAGATCGCTCGCGATCGGTACAGCGCAACGATCAGGAAATCCCGAAGAAATGTCTAGACACCCACTAAACCCAAAGCGCATAATATCAAACACATGAGTCCGCGCCCCGATCCCCTGACCCCCCTCGATCCCCGACCCCCATCCTCCATTTCCTAAGGACTGCCAAAACGTGCAAAACAGTGCCACTCCAGGCACAAACCCCGCCATCGCCCAGGCGCCCCAAACACCGTCTTTCTACACCTCCACGACAGAATCGCGCACCCAAACAACACAAAAACTATCAAACTGTGCCACCCGTCCCCAGTCCCGTCCCCAGTCCCGCCCTCTCTCCCTCTGTCTCTCCGTCCCGCTCCGTGCCTCCGTGTCTCCGTGGTGCCCCAGACCGGAACCCCGCCCAATCCGCCCGCCGTAGACAAACGTGCCCCACAAACTCAAGAAACGTCCCTACCGTTCCGGCAATCCTCATTAGTGTATTCAATGCTGAATCCGGGTCGTGGTGCGAGCAGCCCCACAATTACCAATTTCCCGTAGTTGCATCGCAACCCGTCCCCTCTCGCGCTCCGGGAGCCGACCCGTTATAATGGGGCGTTCCGCGTGAGCCTTCCGTGTAACGATGTGGTGCCCGAGGTACTCAACCAGATGAGTCGTAAGTTCAGGTCCTCTCCCCCGGCCGCGGGGATTGTCGCTTCCGCCCTCGCGCTCTTCGGCGCGCTGCTGGGAGGCGCCGGCGCTTCCCGCGCCGCCAAGGCGCCCGCCGCCCCCCCTTCGGCGGACAAGACTCGCGTGGAGTTGGAACAGCGCTTCACCGGCACCGTGCGTCCCTTTTTGCAGACCTACTGCATCGCCTGCCACGGTAAAGAGAAGCCCCAGGCCCAGCTGGATCTTAGCAGCTACACCAGCCTCGCCACGGCCGCGGCGGACTACGCCCACCTCGGCTTGATGGTGGAGAAGCTCGCCGCGAAAGAGATGCCGCCGAAGGAGTTCGGCAAGCAGCCTTCCGCCCCCCAGCGCGACGCGATCCTGTCCTGGCTCAAGGGGATGCGGAAGTACGAAGCGGAGCGCAACGCCGGCGATCCCGGCATCGTGCTGGCCCGCCGCCTGAGCAACTCCGAGTACGACTACTCGATCCGTGACCTCACCGGCGCCGACCTCCGCCCCACCAAGGAATTCCCGGTCGATCCCGCCAACGAGGCCGGCTTCGATAACTCCGGGGAGTCGCTCACCGTGTCTCCCGCGCTCATGAAGAAGTACCTTCAGGCAGCGCGCGGCATTGCGGACCACGCCGTACTCACCACCACCGGCATCAACTTCGCCACCCATCCGGTGCTCGTGGAGACGGACCGCGACAAGTACGCGATCCTGCGCATCATCGACTTCTACAAGCGGCAGCCCACGGATTACGCGGACTACTTCCAGGCCGCCTGGCGCTACAAGCATCGCGCCGCCCTCGGCACGCCGCAGGCCACTCTGCAGCAGGTCGCCGCGCAGAGCAAGGTGAGCCCCCGCTACCTGGAGCTCGTGTGGACCACGCTGAATGATGCCACCGTGAAGGTGGGCCCCATCGCCAAGCTCCAGGAGATGTTCAACGCACTCCCGGCGCCCGGCGGAGCCAAGCCGGACGCGGCGCGCGAAGGCTGCGTGGCGATACGCGAGTGGATCGCAGGCCTCCGGCCGAAGGTCGCGTCCAAGTTCGACAACCTCCAGCTCCCGGGCTTTTCTCCCGGCGGGCAGTGGAACCTCCTCTGGAAGGATCGCCAGTACGCGGCCAATCGCCGCATGCTGAACCCGGCGCCGCTCCAGATCGGCGGCACGCCGAAGCCGATTTCCGCCGACCCGCGCCCGCGCCGCACCCAGAAGGGGAAGGACGGCAAAGAGCCGGAAGTGATGGAGCAGGATCCGAACCTCTTCGTCCCCGCGGAGGAAGCGGCGCGCGCGCCCTATCTCTCCTCTTTCCAGAAGTTCTGCAGCGTCTTTCCGGATGCGTTCTACATCCCGGATCGCGGCCGCATGGAGTTCTACGACCCGAACGACCGGGGCCGGCTCCTCAGTGCGGGCTTCCACAACATGATGGGCTACTTCCGGGACGACACTCCCCTTTCGGAGCTCATCCTGGATGACAAGGGGCGTGAAGAGCTGAACCGTCTCTGGACGGACTTCGACATGGTCGCCCAGGTGCCGGAGCGGATGCACGTGGAGTTCATCTTCTACGAACGCGCCGAGGCGCACACCATCACGGAGCACGAGTTCGACTTCGCCCGCTCCGAAGATAAAGACGCCACGACCGAAGTGAAGATCAAGCGCCTCGCCGATGCCTACCTCGGTAAGGCTCGCAAGAACCTGAACGGCAACGTAGACAACTCGCCCGCCTACAAGGCGATGGAAGAGCACTTCCGTCTCACCAACGCCAACATCCGGGCAATCCAGAAGATCCGGGCCGCATCCGAGCCGGCGCACCTGAACGCACTCCTCGACTTCGCGCGTCGCGCCTACCGCCGCCCGCTCACCGCCTCCGAAAAGGCGGACATGCTGGCGTTCTACCGCAGCATGCGGGAGAAGGTCGGCCTGAGCCACGAAGAGGCGGTCCGCGATAGCCTGGTCAGCATCCTGATGTCGCCGAACTTCCTCTACCGGGTGGACCTGGAAGCCTCCACGGGTGCCGGCGTTCCCGCAGGCAGTGTCCGCACCGTCGCCGCCGGGAAGGCTCCCGCCGCGTCATCGGACGACACCGTGGTCAAGCCGCTGCCGGACTACGCTCTGGCGAGCCGCTTGAGCTACTTCCTCTGGTCCAGCGTGCCGGACGAAGAGCTGCTTGCGCATGCCGCCGCCGGTGACCTCCACAAGCCCGACGTGCTCACCGCCCAGACCCGCCGCATGCTGAAGGACCCCCGCGTCCGCGCGATGGCCCTGGAGTTCGGCGGCAACTGGCTGGACTTCCGCCGCTTCGAAGAGCACAACGCCGTCGATCGGGAGCGCTTCCCCGCCTTCAACGACGACCTCCGCCAGGCGATGTTCGAAGAGCCGGTCCGCTTCCTGACCAACGCGTTCCAGACCGATGGCTCCCTGCTGGACCTGCTCTACGGCAAGTACACGTTCGTGAACGCGGCGCTCGCCAAGCACTACAAGATGGACGACGTGAAGGTGCCCGCCGACGGCTGGGTGCGGGTGGACGACGCCGACAAGTACGGTCGCGGCGGCCTGCTGCCGATGTCCGTGTTCCTCACGCAGAACTCCCCCGGCCTCCGCACCAGCCCCGTCAAACGCGGCTACTGGCTGGTCCGCAAGGTGCTGGGCGAGCACATCCCGCCGCCTCCCGCCACCGTCGCCGAACTGCCGAAGGACGAAGGTAAGCTGGGTGACCGCACGCTGCGCCAGGCCCTGGAGCAGCACCGGAAAGACCCCGCTTGCGCCGGTTGCCACGCCCGCTTCGACGCCTTCGGCCTCGTCTTCGAAGGCTACGGGCCCATCGGCGACCAGCGCACGAAGGACCTCGGCGGCAAGCTCGTCGACACCCGCGCCCCGTTCCCCGGCGGCGTGGAGAAGACCGGCCTCTCTGGCCTCCGCGAGTTCCTCAAAGAGCAGCGTGAGACGGAGTTCGTGGACAACTTCTGCCGCAAGCTCCTTTCCTACTCTCTCGGTCGCGGCCTGCAGGCCTCCGACGATCCGCTCCTCCTCCAGATGCGCCAGAAGTTGATGGCCAACGGCTATCACGTCAGCACCCTGGTCGAGACCATCGTCAACAGCAAGCAGTTCCGCAACCACCGCACCTCGGTCAACGTGGCGCAGAACTAGTTAGCGCAGAAGACCGCCGGGACTCTTTAGAAATCCCGGCGGTCGTTGACAATCCATAGGAACCGGAGGCGCCCGGTCCGTGTCTTCTTCATCACACCGTTCTACCTGCCTGCCAGTGCATAGTATTGCCTGAAACAGCCTACTTCCTGTAACCTGGACGAAACCCCCGAGCGTTGTCGGTGTCTAATTACTGGCTAATATCCGTCTCTCCCACCCACTGTTGAGCACTATGTCCAACTACGACGAACGAACCGCCCGATCGGCCAAATCGCTCTCTCGCCGTATCTTCTTGCGCGGCGCCGGTGTTGTGATGGCCCTGCCCTGGCTCGAGTCGATCCCCGTGTGGGGCACGCCGGCCGCGGCCGCGGAAGCCAAGTCCTCCAGCGCCACCCCGCAGCGTTTCATCGTCCAGTTCATGGGCACGGGGATTAGCCCGGGTAGCTGGTGGGCAAAGGGAGAGGGCGCCAACATGGAGCTTGGACCCAGCCTCAAGCCGCTGGAGCCGCTCAAGACCAAGCTCAACGTCATCAGCGGTCTTTTCAACAGGCCGTCCGTCGGCGTCGGCATTCACCCGGGCATGACGGGCAACATCCTCTCTGGGATGCCGCTCACCCGTGGCACGGTGCTGCACGGCGGCATCAGTATGGACCAGGTGCTGGCCGCTAAGCTCGGACAGGAATCGGTTCAGCCCAGCCTCGTGCTGGCATGCGAGCAGCCGCTCACCGGCTTCCATGAATCCAACTTTTCGATGGCCTACAGCTCACACATCTCCTGGCAGAGCGCCGATTCTCCGGTGCCCACCGAGGTGTATCCTTCCCTGGCCTTCGATAGCCTTTTCGAGAACAGTGGCAGCCAGCGCAACGAGAGCATTCTGGACCGCGTGAGTGGTGAGGCCGCCAGCCTCCGCCGCCGCGTGAGTGCCAGCGACCGCTCCAAGCTGGATGAGTACCTCAACAGCGTCCGCGAGGTGGAGCAGCGCGCCCAGCGCATGCGTGCCGACGCCCAGAAGGCCGCCAACAAAGCCGCCGACAAGGGCAAGCCGCTCGTGGCGATGAAGCGCCCGGACAACGGTCTGCCGGAAGACATCCGCGAGCACATGCGGCTCATGTGCGACATCGTCGCCCTTGCCATCCAGGCGGACAAGACGCGCATCGCCAGCATGCTGATGTGCCGCGACCTCTCCGGCCTCTTCTACCCGTTCCTCGACGTCCGCGATTCCCACCACATCGCGTCCCACAGCGACACGAGCGTGGGCTATCAACAGATCACCCACCTTTACACCACGCAACTCGCCTACCTAGCCGGTAAGCTGGATGCGATGAAGGAAGGTGAGGGCACGGTGCTGGACAACACCTGCATCCTCTGGCTCTCCAACATGTTCTCCGGCTCCCGCCACGACAACACCCACCTGCCGGTGCTCACGGTAGGCAACATGGGCGGAGCGCTCAAGAGCGGCCGCGTCCTCGACTACCGCGACAAGGGCGACGAGAACCGCAAGGTCTGCAGCCTCTACCTCTCCCTCATGGATCGCATGGGCGTGAAGCTGGACAAGTTCGGCGACGCCAACACCCGCCTCGCCGAACTGTAATCAAAGTTCGTTCGAGAACTTGAACTGAAGGAGCCCCGAAGTGCATCAGCGCTTCGGGGCTCCTTCTTACTCTCAAGCAGATCGGTATTCGCGATCCCGGTGTTCCATCAGCATCTGGACGAGCCCTGAACGCCACGAAAGAAAAGGGCAACGGGAGATTTCAATTTGAAATTGAAGATTTCGAATTTCAAATTGTCCCCCTCCCCCATCCCGACGCTACTTCCCGATGAGCCGGCGGAAGAACTCCACCGCTTCCGGCGCCCGCTCCGACATGCTCCAGACGTGAGCCCCGAAGCCCGCCATCGCCCGGACCCAACCGCCCACGGCGAACTGCCCCACCGCCACATACCCGGTCGCCAACTGTCCCAGCCCGAGCAGCAGCCCCAGCCCCACCTGCCCAATGGCTACCGGCGCCGCCACAAACTGCCCCAGCGCGAAGACCGCACCCACCCCGAACTGCGCGACGGTAACCGCCCCCACGGCGAACTGCCCCACCGCCACGACCCCCTTCGCTACGCGGAGCTTACCCTTCTCGTCCCGTCCAAACGCGACGTGCACCAGCGGCCACCCGCAAACAGATTGCTTCGACCTCCACTCATACCCCCAACCACGCCAGGTCTGGCGGGCCGGAAACGGCGCGCCGCAGTGCGGGCAGGTCATCGCCTCCACGCTGACCTCTTTCCGGCACGACCGGCAGGCCGTGAGCCGGCCCGAGGCGCGCGCCTCCAGATCGGCCGCGGGCGCGTTGGAGCGGAGCCACTGCGCCAGCGCGTCCGGCTCCCCGAGGTGCCGCAGCGCCTGGCGCACGCCCGATTCAACGGTGCCGGGGGTCGAGTCCACCTCCAGTTGAAGCTCGATCTTGGCCCGTGCTTGCTCCAACAGGTGTTCCCGTTCGGAAACGGGGACCTCCCCCAGGCTCTGGCGCAGCCGCGAAAGATAGTCAGCCACCTCGGGCTGCTGCTCTAGTTGAAGGTGTGGCATCGCCGTCCGTCTCCGTCCACTGCCGACTAAAACCATCAATTGAAACGGTTGGAAGCAGACGCGGTTACGCGCTCGTTAGCAGCTTGGCACGCTGGTACAACGGAAGAGGGCGCAAGATTGAAAATCTTCCGCCCTCCCAGCCCCACACCAGCATGCCTCATGCGCGGCATGCCCAGGTCTCGCTTACTCGTCCGTCACGCACCCTTCAGACGCACTCTTCACGGTCTTGATGTACCTGAACAGCGTGCCTCGCGTCACCTTGTAAGGCGGCTTCACCCACGCCGCCTTACGCGCCTCGATCTCCTCGGCGGGAACGACCATATCGATGGAGTTCTTGACGGCGTCGATGATCACCGTGTCTCCATTCTGCACCAGCCCTAGGGGTCCGCCTTCAATCGCTTCCGGCGTTACGTGGCCGATGATGAAACCATGGCTGCCGCCGCTGAAGCGGCCATCGGTGATGAGCGCTACCTCATTGAGGATGCCGTAACCGGCGAGGGCACTCGTGGGCGTGAGCATCTCGGGCATCCCGGGACCCCCCTTGGGGCCCTCGTAGCGAATGATGATCACGTCGCCCTTGTGGATGTTCTTCTGCTCCAATCCGTGCAGCATGTCTTCTTCGGAGTCGAACACGCGCGCGGGGCCGGAGAAGTGGAGGCCTTCCTTGCCGGTGATCTTCGCGACTGCTCCTTCGGGAGCCAGGTTGCCGCGCAGGATGCGGATGTGGCCGTCCTTCTTGATCGGATCGCTGATCGAGTGCACGATCGGCTGCTGTCCCGCTCCACTCCCGAAGGGCTTGAGCTTCGGCACATCCTGAACGTTCTCTGCCAACGTCTTACCCGTGACCGTCATCTGGCTGCCGTCGATCAGCCCCTCGTCGATCATCATCTTGATCACTGCCGGAACGCCACCATGGCGGTGCAGGTCTTCCATTACGTACTTGCCGGACGGGCGGAAATCCGCGAGGAGCGGTGTCTCGTCGCTCACGCGCACCCAGTCGTCGATAGTGAGATCGATGTCGAATGCGCGGGCCATTGCGATGGAGTGCAATACGGCGTTGGTGCTGCCACCCAGCACGATGGTGAGGCGCATTGCGTTCCGGAACGCCTGGGGCGTCACGATGTCTCGCGGCTTGAGGTCCAGCTCTAGAAGCTTGAGTATCATCTCGCCGGCGCGGACGCACTCGTCGATCTTGCCCGGGTCGTCGGCGGGGATCGACGCCGAATACGGAAGCGACAACCCGAGGCACTCGATGAACGAGGACATCGTGTTTGCCGTATACATCCCGCCACAGGCGCCCTGCCCCGGGCAGCTCTTGGCAACGATGGTCTTGCGCTCTTCTTCGGTGATGGCGCCCGCCAGGCTCTGGCCGTAGGATTGAAACGCCGAAACGATGTCGAGCGCCTCTTCAGTGCCGCGAATCTTGGCGCACCCCGCGCGAATGGATCCACCGTAGACCATAATCGACGGCCGGTTGAGCCGGCCCATCGCCATCACAGTGCCCGGCATGTTCTTGTCGCAGCCCGGGATTGCGATCAACCCGTCATACCACTGCGCTCCCATGATCGTCTCGATCGAGTCTGCGATCAGGTCGCGGGACTGGAGCGAGTAGGACATCCCTTCGGTGCCCATGGAGATGCCGTCAGAGACGCCGACGGTATTGAACCGCATGGAGACGCCGCCCGCTGCCTCGACGCCCCGCTTTACGTGGGTGCCGAGATCCGCGAGATGCATGTTGCAGGGGTTGCCTTCGTACCAGACGGAACCGATGCCGACCTGTGGCTTGTTCAGATCTTCGAGCGACAGGCCGGTGGCGATAAGCATTGCCTGGCTGGCGCCCTGTGAGGCGAGTTGGGTGATGCGGGAAGAATACTTGTTGAGCTTGGCGGTGGTGGTCATGGGGATTACTTAGCCGTTCGTAATTCGGCGCTCACTCCACTGGCTCCAAAGCCGCCGGCGCCCGGCCGATTGGGACCGATGAGTAGTGCGAGTCAACGGGCGTATCCGGGTCGGGTGAGCATGCGCGCCGCGGGGCGGGAATTCCTCGGGAACGGATGCGAGGATTCTATCCCGCCGCTCGCCCTACCGCCCAATATGGCCGTCAGACGGACGCGGCATCCGGCGCGTCACGCTTGAGGCATCGCATCGATTGCCGCCCAGAAGTCCAGGTAAATTGGCGAGAATAGTGGAAAGGCAACGCATTGGGTCATCAATATGGCGATCAATCCTCGTTCGGGATCCGAGTACCATAGGTGCCGTAGCCACTGTCCCAGCCGTACCGTCGGAGTTCGCCCGCCTGTGGTCCGGGACGAGTTACGATGGACATGCCGAATCCCCAGCCCCGGTGGTCCCAGTAGCCGGGGACGAAACCCACCCCGCCTTTTGCTCGGCCCTCAGGTGGTCCGTCGTCATGAGTTCAACGGATTGCGCACTCAAGATCCGCTTGTCGCCGTGCATCCCCTGGTTCAAAAGCTTCGGGCGAAGGCGAGGGAATCGTTCGAGGTTGAGACCAGTCCGGCGCCGCCGTCTGGGAATACAGGTGGCTGGCTCCACTGGCTGTCGGCGACGCCGTCGATGACTTTGAGCGCACCTGCTTCGGGATCGAACTGGTAGCAGGCCGCCAGTCGGTTGAGTTTCGCCGCTGATACGCTGAAGCCGGTATCCTTCGGCGCCTGGTCTTACCGGTTTCAGCTGCAAGCGTTACTGCCGAATGTTCTTCCAGCGGCCAAGCCGCGTTGAACGGCGCAGGATGGTCCGCGCGCCTTCGTTAGCGAACGAATACACGAACTCCAGACGTTCGGGAGAGATGTTCTCGTGGAAGATCCAGCGACCCCACATCGTGGGGCCGTTGGGAACGTCCAGGCCGTAATGGAACGCGCCATCCGGACGGAGATCGGCCCTTCACGACGCATGTCCATACCGGCGGATTCTCGCCATTCGCTCCAGCGCGCGTCTTCAGCTCACGCTTGAAACGCGCGGTCCCGAGGCGCGTTTTGGTTCTACGCCCCTCGGCCCTCATACTTGCCTAACCCTGGCCGCACGTCGCGGTCTCAGCTGCCCTCCGCACTTCTTCGGGGCTCATCTGCTCCTTAGTGGTGGCGATGGCCCACTTGTGTCCGAAGGGGTCTCCGACAATACCGTAGCGTGCGCCCCAGAACATGTCATCCAGCGGCATCCGCACTTCGCATCCCGCCTCCACTGCGCGTGCGAACACCGCGTCGCAGTCCGGCACCTCCAGGTGCAGCGTTACCGGACTGCCGCCGAGGCTGAGGGGGCTGAGGCTGCCGAAGTCCGGGAACTCTTCGGCGAGCATGACCGGCGCGCCGCTGATGCTCAGGCTCGCGTGCATCAGCCGACCGTCAGGCGTCTGCAGCACCATCGTTTCCTCCGCTCCGAATGCCTTCTTATAGAAATCCACCGCTTCCAGGGCATTGCGGCAGGTGAGGTGGGGGATCAGGGCAGTGGTAGAGGTAGTGGTTTCGGACATGGCGTCTCCTCGCGGTGATTGTTTGGGGCCGGCGCAGTTGCCGGCTCGCTCAGGTATTGGTTAAGGATGTCGTGAAATGGCCGTTGAGCCGGTGTTTATTGAGCCGCGCGTTGAGTGCTAACGACGGCGGAGTATGGTGGTGTGGGAGTAAGGGCGTGGAGCTATGATCGAATCTTGTGGATGAGGAGAAGAAGCAAGCGGCGTAACCCTTCCTTTAGTAGGGCCAACTACGAGGGAAAGGAAACGCCGCTATGCAGGTTCAGCTTACCGCAGACGAGGTCCAA
>Ga0255338_1004210_pt1 | contig 15379 bp, 11 predicted proteins | sample MeOH1_35cm_T4_19_FD_203715 | JGI IMG/M metagenome (GOLD analysis project Ga0255338, IMG submission 203715) | Sandy soil microbial communities from University of British Columbia, Vancouver, Canada - MeOH1_35cm_T4_195 | ecosystem: Engineered > Artificial ecosystem > Sand microcosm > Unclassified ...
GTCACCCAGCTCGACAAGGCCACGCAGCAGAACGCCGCCCTGGTGGAGGAAAGCGCCGCCGCCAGCGAGAGCCTGAAACACCAGGCCGCCCGCCTGCTGGCCTCGGTGGCCAGTTTCAAGCTCGATGGCCTGGCCGCGCGCGCGCCCGCGAAGGCGGTGGCGGCGCCCGCCGCCACGCCGCCGTCCCGGGCCCCCGCCCGGCGCCCGGCCGGCGCCGCCCCCAGGCCGCCGGTGCGAGCGCAAACCAACAACAAGCCAGCGGCAGCCGCCGACGGCGAGTGGAGCAGCTTCTAGACCAAGACGACTGCCCACCACGGCGCCCAGGCTGCGTGCCGCCACCCGGCATGCCCCGCCCCGCGCCGCCCGCGCCAACCTTCATCCACACCGCAGCCCCACGCACGCGCACCCGCCGGCCACGGCGGGCGCCAGCGTCCCGGGCGGTGTCCTGCGCTCTTCGGGCCCCGGCTGCTGCCGGGGCCTTTTTCCTTGGCAGCCCCGGGATGACCCGCCCACCGGCCGCGGCGGGCTGTCGGACAATGCGCCGCCATGATCAAGCTCCCCAACCTGCTGGCGACCCGCTACGGCCGCCTCAGCGCCTTCTTCTTCCTCTACGTGACCGAAGGCATCCCGCTGGGCTTCGCCGCCACCGCGGTCGCGACCCAGCTGCGCCGCCAGGGCGTCGGGCCGGCCGAGATCGGCGCCTTCGTCGCCTCGCTGTACCTGCCCTGGGCCTTCAAATGGGCCTTCGGCCCCTTCATCGACGTGTTCCGCTCGCGGCGCCTGGGCCATCGGCGCGCCTGGATCCTGGGCACCCAGATCATGATGGCGGCCACCCTGCTGGTGCTGGTGCTGGTGCCGCTGCCGCAGGGGCTGTGGCTGTTCACGCTGATCCTGCTGGTGCACAACAGCTTCGGCGCGATGCAGGACGTGGCGATCGACGCGCTGGCCTGCAACACCCTGCGCGAGGACGAGCGCGGCCTGGCCAACGGCCTGATGTTCGCCGGCGCGGCGATCGGCTCGACGGTCGGCGGCAGCGGCGTGCTGTTCCTGACGGGCTGGTTCGGCTTCCAGTCCAGCTTCGTCTTCGTCGCCCTGGCCATCCTGGCGGTGACCGGCTTCGTCGTGCTGCCGATGAAGGAGGCGCTGGCGGCCGATGCCATGGCCGCGACCGGCAGCCTGCGCGCGGCCGGCGCCGAGATGAAGAAGTTCGCGGTCGACTCCTTCCGCTCCTTCATCGGCAGCCGCGGCGCGTTCTCGGGCGTGTTCTTCGCGCTGCTGCCGGCCGGCGCGATGTCGCTGGGCCTGGCCCTGCAGTCCAACCTGGCGGTGGAGCTGGGCTTCAGCGATGCCGACGTCGCCAGCCTGAGCCTGTGGTCGCAGCTGATCTCGGCCGCCGGCATGGTGATCGGCGGCCTGCTGTCCGACAAGCTGGGGCGCCGCCGCACCCTGTTCGTCTACCTGGCCGGCATGAGCCCGCCGGTGCTCTACCTGATGTGGGTGCTGCAGCAGCATGGCTATGTGATGCCGCGCACGCCGGGCAGCCATGCGGTCGAGCCGGCGCTGGTGACGGCGCTGTGGATCACCTCGCTCTGGTACAGCGTGTTCCAGGGCCTGATGTACGGCACCCGCTCGGCCATCTTCATGGACGTCACCAACCCCAAGGTCGCGGCCACGCAGTTCACCGCCTACATGGCGATGATGAACCTGGCGATCGCGATGGCCGCCACCTGGCAGGGCCTGGCGGTCGAGGCCTGGGGCTATCCACTCACCCTGCTGGTCGATGCACTGACGGGCCTGCTGTGCCTGCTGCTGCTGCCGGCGCTCAAGCGCACCGAGGTGTTCGGCGATGCGCTCTCGGCCGGACGCGCGCGCAAGTCGGCCCTGGTGCTGGGCCTGGCCTGCCTGTCCTATCTGCCCTATGCGGTCTGGCACGAGGCCCTGGGCGGCGCCCAGCCCATCATGGGCACCTTCTACACCCTGACCTTCGTCGCCTCGGCGCTGTTCCTGCTGGCCGGCGCGGCGGTGCTGGACGAGGCCAGCGCGGGCCTGAAGCGCCTGGGCATCGGGGTCGCGCTGCTGCTGCTGGCCATGCATGGCCGCTACTACGTCGCCAAGCTCGGCGATGCCGGCGCGCTGCGCACGCTTGCCGACGCCGCCCTGCTGATCGCACCGGCACTGGGCGCCGCGCTGCTGCTGGCGCTGGCCCGCAAGCCCTGGCGGGAGCTGCAGGCCGAGCCGGCCAACCGGCAGCCCGCCTAGACGGAGACCAGGGCCCGCACGCCGTCGCGCTGCATGTCGGCACCGCGGCCGCGGGCGATGAACTCACCGCGCTCCATCACCAGGTACTGGTCGGCCAGCTGCTCGGCGAAATCGTAGTACTGCTCGACCAGGATGACGGCCATGCGCTGCCGTCTTCTGCCATTGGGGCCGTCGATCTCCAGGCCCTCGTCGGCCAGCTGGCGCAGCACGCGGCCGATGTCCTTGATGACGCTGGGCTGGATGCCCTCGGTGGGCTCGTCCAGGATGATGAGCTGCGGCCCGGCCGCCAGCGCGCGCGCAATCGCCAGCTGCTGCTGCTGGCCGCCCGACAGGTCACCGCCGCGGCGGTGGATCATCTGCTTGAGCACCGGGAACAGCTCGAACAGCTGCGGCGGGATCGGGGTGCTGCCGCTCTTGTAGGCCAGGCCCATGCGCAGGTTCTCCTCGACGGTAAGCCGGCCAAAGATCTCGCGGCCCTGCGGCACATAGCCGATGCCGCGGCGCACCCGCTCGTAGGGCGTCAGCCTGGCGATGTCCTGGCCACCGAACTGCAGCGTGCCGCTCTTGATCGGCACCACGCCCATCAGGCTCTTCAGCAAGGTGGTCTTGCCGACGCCGTTGCGGCCCAGGATCACGGTGATCTCGCCCTGCCGCGCCTCGAAGCTCAGGCCGCGCAGGATGTGGCTGCCGCCGTAGTACTGGTGGAGTTGATCGGCTTTCAGCATGACGACAGGCCTTCGAGATGTTCGGCGCGGGCGACGAGCGACGGGCACCCTGTTGCGCTCATGTCCTCCGCCCTTGCTTCGCCCCACAGGGCACCCGCCACTCGCCGCCAGGCAGCACCGCGGCATGCGCAGAATCTGCGCATGCCATGGCGGCTCCGGACCGCCGACAGGGTGAGCCCGGATGCCGCAGGTAAAGGAGGAGGCCCGCAGGGCCGGGGGACACGGAGGCATCCGGGCTCGCCCTGGCGGCGGTCTGCCACGCTCTGCGAACGGAAGGCTCTAGCGGCCAAGGTACACCTCCACCACCTTCTCATTCGCCTGCACCTCGGCCAGCAGCCCCTCGGCCAGCACCGAGCCCTCGTGCAGCACCGTGACCTTCTTCCTGCCCTGCGTCAGCTGGTCGACGAACTTCATGTCGTGCTCCACCACCACCAGCGAATGCTGGCCCTCCAGCGACAGGAACAGCTCGGCGGTGCGCTCGGTTTCCTCGTCGGTCATGCCGGCCACCGGCTCGTCCAGTAGCAGCAGCTTGGGGTCCTGCATCAGCAGCATGCCGATCTCCAGCCACTGCTTCTGGCCATGCGAGAGCAGGCCGGCCTGGGCTTTGGCCTCCGGCAGCAGGTGGATCAGCTGCAGCACCTCGGCGATGCGGTCCAGCTGGGCGCCGGAAAGGCGGAAGAACAGGCTGGCGCGGGCGCGGCGGTCGGCGGCCAGCGCCAGCTCCAGGTTCTCGAACACCGTCAGCTGCTCGTAGACCGTGGGCTTCTGGAACTTGCGGCCGATGCCGATCTGCGCAATCTCGTTCTCGCGCAGGCGCAGCAGGTCGATGTTCTGGCCGAAGCTGGCCGTGCCCTCGTCGGGCCGGGTCTTGCCGGTGATCACGTCCATCATCGTGGTCTTGCCGGCGCCGTTGGGGCCGATGATGCAGCGCAGCTCGCCGACATTGATGGCCAGGCTCAGCTGGTTCAGCGCCTTGAAGCCGTCGAAGGACACGGTGATGTCGTCGAGATACAGCGCGACGCCGGTGCCGAAATCGGGCCGGCCCTCGGTCAGCAGGCGGCCGAAGGAGGCCGTGCGGCCGCCCGAGCCGCCCGGCTGACGGGCGGCCAGCAGGGCCTCGTGATCCAGGCGCGCGCGCGTGCCCTGCTCCATCAGCTCGGGGGTCATGTCTTGCTCTTCCTGAAAAGGCCCACGATGCCACCCGGCCTCGTGAAAAGGCCGACCAAGCCGTTCGGCAGCCACAAGGTCACCGCGATGAACAGCGCGCCAAGGAAATAGAGCCAGAACTCCGGGAAGGCCTGGGTGAACCAGCTCTTGGCGCCGTTGACGAAGAAGGCGCCGACGATGGGGCCGATCAGGGTCGCGCGGCCGCCCACCGCGGTCCAGATCGCGATCTCGATCGAGGCCGCGGCCGACATCTCGCCGGGGTTGATGATGCCCACCTGGGGCACATAGAGCGCGCCGGCCACGCCGCACATCAGGGCCGACAGCACCCAGATCGCCAGCTTGAACGCCAGCGGGTCGTAGCCGGTGAACATCACGCGGCTCTCGGCATCGCGGATCGCCTGCAGCACGCGGCCGAACTTGCTCGTGACGATCAGCCGGCCGAGCAAGAAGAAGCCGATCAGGGTCAGGCCGGTGACGACGAACAGCACCATGCGCGTCGACGGCTGCGCCAAGGGCACGCCCAGGATGCGCTTGAAGTCGGTGAAACCGTTGTTGCCGCCGAAGCCGGTCTCGTTGCGGAAGAACAGCAGCATCGCGGCGAAGGTCAGGGCCTGCGTGATGATGGAAAAGTAGACGCCCTTGATGCGCGAGCGGAAGGCGAAGAAGCCGAACACGAAGGCCAGCAGACCCGGCACCGCCAGCACCATCAGCATCTGGAAGGCGAAGCTGTCGCTGAAGCTCCAATGCCAGGGCAGGGCCTTCCAGTCGAGGAAGACCATGAAGTCCGGCAGCTCGCTCTGGTAGTTGCCGTCGCGGCCGATCTGGCGCATCAGGTACATGCCCATCGCGTAGCCGCCCAGCGCGAAGAACAGGCCGTGGCCCAGCGACAGGATGCCCGTATAGCCCCAGATCAGGTCCATGGCCAGCGCGCAGATCGCGTAGCACATGATTTTCCCGATCAGGCCGACCGCGTAGTCGCTCAGGTGCAGCGCGTGGCCCGCGGGCACCACGAGGTTCAGCAGCGGCACCAGCAGCGCGACCGTGATCGCCGCGGCCAGCACCGCGGCCCAGCCCTTGCCCGTCAAGAGGCGCGGTGCCTGGGGCAGCAGCACGGAGGAAGTCGAGGGAGAAGCGTTCATCATCATTTTCTCTTCAGGCTTCCGCGCTGCGGCCCTTCATCGCAAAGAGCCCCTGGGGCCGCTTCTGGATGAAGACGACGATGAACACCAGCACCATGATCTTGGCCAGCACCGCGCCGGCGAAACCCTCCAGCAGCTTGTTCAGCACGCCCAGGCCCAGGGCCGCGATCACGGTGCCGGCCAGCTGGCCGACGCCGCCCAGCACGACGACCATGAAGCTGTCGACGATATAGCTCTGGCCCAGGTCCGGCCCGACGTTGCCGACCTGGCTCAGCGCGCAGCCCGCCAGGCCCGCGATGCCGGCGCCCAGCGCGAAGGCATAGGTGTCGATGCGCGCGGTGTTGACGCCCATGCAGGCGGCCATGCGGCGGTTCTGCGTGACGCCGCGCACGAACAGGCCCAGCCGCGTCTTCGCGATCAGCAGGGCCACGCCGCCCAGCACCGCGAAGGCGAAGCCGATGATGGCGACGCGGTTGTAGGGCAGGGTCAGGTTGCTCATCAGGGCGACGCCGCCCGACAACCAGGCCGGGTTCTCGACCGGCACGTTCTGCGCGCCAAAGAGGGAGCGCACCGCCTGCATCAGCACCAGGGAGATGCCCCAGGTGGCCAGCAGGGTCTCCAGCGGCCGGCCGTAGAGCCAGCGGATCACGCTGCGCTCCAGCACCGCGCCGACCCCGGCCGCAGCCAGGAAGCTGGCCGGCACGGCCAGCAGCACGTAGTAGTCGAAGGCGCCGGGCAGATAGGCCTTGAACAGGTTCTGCACCACATAGGTGGCATAGGCGCCCACCATCATCAGCTCGCCATGGGCCATATTGATCACGCCCATCAACCCGTAGGTGATGGCCAGGCCCAGGGCCACCAGCAGCAGGATGGAGCCGAGGCTGATGCCGGTGAACAGCAGGCCCAGGCGCTCGCCCCAGGCCAGGCGCGCTTCGATCTTGGCGAGGGCCTGGGACAGCGCGGATTTGACCTCGCCGTCGCTCTCGGCCGCCAGCCTCTCCAGGATCAGGCTCTTGACCGCGCCCTCGCCGCTGCCGGCCAGCTGCTGGGCGGCTTCCAGGCGCTTGGCCTTGTCGGGCGAGTTAACGATCACCAGGGCCGCGCGCATCAGGGTGAGCCTGGCCTTCAGGCCGGCATCGCTCTCCGCCGCCAGGGCTTGATCGAGCAGGGGCAGCTGAGACTCGTCGAGACTCTGCTTGGCGAGTTCGGCCACCGCCTCGCGGCGCGTGGCGAGTTCGGGCGAGCCGAGCTTGAGGGAGGCCAGCGCCGCCTGCAGGGCGCCGCGCATGCGATTGTTGTTGACGACATCCTCGGCATCCTCCGGCAGTGGGGCGGGCAGGCCGCTGGCGGCATCCAGCACCTTTTCGCCATCGATCACCAGCACCTGCTTCGGCGCCAGCTTGACCGCATCGTCCAGCAGCGCCTGCACGAACGCCGCCAGCCCCGGCTCGCCCTTGGCCGCCGCGGCGTTCAGCGCCGCCACCCGCGCATCGGTATCGCCGGCCGCGATCGCCCGCGCCTGCTCCGGGGTCAGGGCTTGCGCCCTTCCCGCAAACAGCAGGCACAGACCAGCCAGCATCAAAAACAAACGTCGCATGGGAAAACTTCCGAGCTGCCGGCCCAGCCGGCGCGAGACATCGCGCGACACCCGCGGATCCGGCTCCGCCGGTCCGCCGGGTGTGCCAAGGCCAGAGGCCTTGGCCTTCGGCAGGCACAAACAGTCCTCAGGACTGTTTGTGTCCGGCCTCAGCCCCCTTGAGGGGGCGGCCGAAGGCCGTAGGGGGTGGGCCTTACTTCGCCGGCTCGTCCTTCTTGCCCTTGTTCTCCGGGATGTAGGGGCTCCAGGGCTGGGCCTTGATCGGGCCCGGGGTCTTCCACACCACATTGAACTGGCCGTCGGCCTTGACCTCGCCGATGAAGACGGGCTTGTGCAGGTGATGGTTCTTCGGGTCCATCGTGCTGGTGAAGCCGCCCGGCGCCTTGAAGGTCTGGCCGGCCATCGCGGCGATCACCTTGTCGGTGTCGGTGCTCTTGGCCTTGGTGACGGCCTGGGCCCACATATTGATGCCGATGTAGGTGGCCTCCATCGGGTCATTGGTCAGCGGCTTGTCCTTGTGGCCGGCGATGCCCTTTGCCTTGGCGTAGGCGCTCCACTTCTTGACGAACTCGGCATTGGTCGGGTTCTTGATCGACATGAAGTAGTTCCAGGCGGCCAGGTGGCCCACCAGCGGCTTGGTGTCGACGCCGCGCAGCTCTTCCTCGCCGACCGAGAAGGCGACGACCGGCACGTCGGTGGCCTTCAGGCCCTGGTTGCCCAGCTCCTTGTAGAAGGGCACGTTGGAGTCGCCGTTGATGGTCGAGACCACGGCGGTCTTCTTGCCCTCGGCCGAGAACTTCTTGATCTTGGCGATGATGCCCTGGTAGTCGGAGTGGCCGAAGGGCGTGTACTCCTCCATGATGTCCTCGTCCTTCACGCCCTTGCTGTGCAGGAAGGCGCGCAGGATCTTGTTGGTGGTGCGCGGGTAGACATAGTCGGTGCCCAGCAGCACGAAGCGCTTGGCGCTGCCGCCGTCCTTGCTCATCAGGTACTCGACGGCGGGGATGGCCTGCTGGTTGGGCGCGGCGCCGGTGTAAAAGACGTTCTTGGACAGCTCCTCGCCCTCGTACTGCACCGGGTAGAACAGCAGCGAGTTCAGTTCCTCGAACACCGGCAGCACCGACTTGCGGCTCACCGAGGTCCAGCAGCCGAACACCACGGCCACCTTGTCCTGCGAGATCAGCTGCTTGGCCTTCTCGGCGAACAGCGGCCAGTTGGAGGCGGGGTCGACGACCACCGGCTCCAGCTTCTTGCCCAGCAGGCCGCCCTTGGCATTGATCTCGTCGATGGCCATCAGCACCGTGTCCTTCAACACGGTCTCCGAGATGGCCATGGTGCCCGAGAGGCTGTGCAGCACGCCGACCTTGATGGTGTCGGCGGCGAAGCTCGGCAGGGCCAGCCCGGCGAGGCCGAGGCTCAGGGCGGACAGGGACAGGGCGCGGCGGGAAATCTTGGTGCTCATGACAGGGGGCTCCAGAGGGTTGGGTCGGTTGATACACAACAACGGACTCAAGTCTCCGGAACCACCGCCAGTTCAGGAATACGCCATCCTGCGTAGTTGCCGGCAGCCGACGCCCCGGCGGGCCGCGGGGCCCTCAGGCCGCGAAGGCCGCCGCGCTGGCGCGCACCGTCAGGCGCGGCTCGCTGCGCCAGCGGCCCAGCTCGCGCGGCAGCTCGCGCGGCGTCAGCCCGTCGGCTCGCAGGACGCCGACATAGCCGTCGCGGCCCAGGCCCTTGGCCGCATAGAGCGCGGCGTCGGCCAGGCCGAGGCTGGACTGCCAGTCCCAGACCCGCGGCGCCCGGGGGTCCAGCGGGAAGGCCACGAAGCCGATCGAGACCGTGACCGTCAGGCCCTGTCCCCCGCCGATGTCGAAAGCCTGCTCGCGCACCGCGGCGCAGGCGCGCGCGGCCAGCTCGGCGGCGCCGTCGCGGTGGGTTTCGCGCACCAGCACCAGCACTTCCTCGCCGCCCCAGCGCACCAGGGAGTCGGTCTCGCGGAACACATGGCGCAGGCGCGCGGCCAGTTGCATCAGCACCGCGTCGCCGGCGGCATGGCCGTGGATATCGTTGACGCGCTTGAAGTGATCCAGGTCCAGCAGCATCAGGACCAGATCGCTGTCGGGGCCGGGCGGGCCGGCCTCGGTGGTCTCGAAGCGGCGCAGGCACAGGCGCAGGTCGTCCTGCAGGCGCAGCTCCAGATAGCGGCGGTTGCGCAGGCCGGTCAGGGTGTCGGTGAGGCTGGCTTCGCGCAGCTCGGCGGTGCGGGCATCGACCAGGGCCTGCAGCTCGACCTCGCGCCGGCGCAGCACGCGGGTGCGCCAGCGCACCCAGGCCCAGACCGCCAGCAGGCCCAGGGCGCCCGCGGCGAGCTGGGCCCACAGGGTCTGCCACCAGGCGGGCAGCAGCAGGATGGGCAGCTCGAGCTGGGCCGCGTCGCCGGCACCCGGCTGCGCCGCCGCGCGCATCTGCAGCACATAGCGGCCCGGCCAGAGCGGACCGAAGCTGGGACTGCGCGCGCTGGCATCGGCGCTGGTCCAGTCGGACTCCAGCCCCTGCAGGCGGTACTGGTAGCGCAGCCGGCCGGGATCGGCATAGTCCAGGCCCGCGAACTCCACGCCCAGGGTGCGCGTGCCGCTCGGCAGCTGCAGCCCCTGCCGCAAGCTCTGGGGATGGTAGGGCTGGCCGTTGACGCGCAACGCGCTGATCACCAGGGGCACGGCACCGGCCGCCGGGACATAGGCCTCGGGCTCGACGCGCAGCAGGCCGCGGCTGCCGCCGAACAGCAGCCCCCCGCCGGGCAGCTCGGTGCTGGCGAAGAACCAGAAGCTGCCGAAGGATGCACCCTCGGCGGCGCCGAAGCTGTCGACCCGGTCGGCCTGCGGGTCGTAGACATAGAGCTGGCTCCAGATGCGGCCCCGGCCATCCTCGTGCAGATTGCCGCCGAACACGCCCTCCATGCCATGGCGCTCGCCGACGCGGTCGAAGCGCGCGCGGCCCTGCTCGTCCCAGCCGCGCAGATGGTGCAGGCCGGCCACCGGCGTGTCCACCCACAGGCTGCCGTCGCGCGCGCGCAGCAGCCCCATCACGACCGGGCTGCCCAGGGTCTCGCCGCTCGCCTGGGGCACGGCCTCCAGCTGCCCCGCACGCTCGCGGAACAGGCCTTGCTGCCCGCCCACCCAGAGCCGGCCGGTGTCGGCCTCCTCCAGCAGCGCGTGGACGCCACCATGCAGCGGCGCCGGCCCCGCCAGGCCGACCCGCTCCAGCGCCGGCGCCGCCGGGCCGCGCAGGCGGTACAGGCCTTCCTGCATGCCCAGCCAGATCTCGCCGCTGGCGCGCAGCAGCAGGCGCTGCGCCCGCCCGCCGTCCAGGGGCCAGTCGCGCAGCAGACGGCCCGTGGCGGCGCGATGCTCCAGTCGGCCTGCGGCCGCCATCCACAGGCTGCCGTCCGGCGCCTGGGCCAGGGATTCGACGATGCTGCTGCGCTCGCGCGGCCAGACCCCCAGGGTGGCCAGCTCGCGGCCCGGCCGGCCGTCCAGGCGCACCACGCGGCCGCCCTGCGTCGGCGCCAGCACCTCGCCGTTGTCCAGCGTCAGCAGGGCGCGCACATCGGCCTCGGCCAGCGGGCTGGCCGGATCGGCATCCGGGCCGCGCACCGCCAGCGCCGGGTGATGCTGGCGGCGCTGCAGGCCCAGGCCATAGCCGCTCACCCACATGGCGCCGCCCTGGTCGCACAGCAGGGCGCTGATGTCGTTGCCGGCCAGGCCGGTGAGGCGCCGCGGGTCGTGGCGCAACCGGGCTTCGACCGCGCCGCTGACCGGGTTCACCCAGAGCAGGCCCACCTTGGTGCCGACCCACAGGCGCCCATCGGGGGCTTCGGCCAGGGCCTGCACCGGTGCACGCAGCGACTGCAGCCAGCGCACCTGCCCCCGCTCGACCACGCCCAGCCGGCCGTCCTGGGTGCCCAGCCAGAGCCGGCCGTCGCGGCTCTCGGCCAGCGCCAGCACCGGCGTGCCCGCCTCCAGCCCCGGCAGCGGCAGCGATTCCCAGGCGCCGCCACGCCAGCGTGCCAGGCCGCGCCAGTGGCCCGCCCAGACCGTGCCGTCGCGGCCGGCATGCAGGGCCAGCACCCGGGCCTCGGGCTGGCCCTGCCAGCGCAGATCCTGGGGCTCGAAGCGCCGCGCCGCCGGCAGGTAGCGGTACAGGCCCTGGCCCAGGGTGCCGACCCAGAGCGCGCCCTGGCCGTCCTCCGCGAGCGCCCGGATCGGCGCATGCGGCCCCGCCGCCCCCTGGGCGCTGCCATGCGGCTCGACGCGGTCCTGCTCGGGGTCGTAGGCCATCAGGCCCTGGAACTCGGTGCCTATCCACATCCGGCCGTCGCGCGCCGGCGCCAGCGCGCGCACCCAGCCCAGGCTGCGCTGGGCGGCGCTGCTCCCCGCCCGCTCGATGGGGCGCAGGCGGTAGCCGTCGTAGCGGGTCAGGCCCTTGCTGGTCGCCACCCAGATGAAGCCGGCGCGGTCCTGCGCCAACGTGGGCACGGTGTTCTGCGGCACGGCCACGCTGCGGAACTGCACCTCCAGGGTCTCGCCCACCGGGGCCGGCGCTGCAGCGCCGGCCGCGATCGACAGCAGCAACAGGCAGGCCGGGAGAAACAGGGACAGGCGCATGCAGGAAACGGGGGCAGCGGGAACGCGCCGCTCAGGCGGCCGAGGCAGTGTCGCCGCGGCGGCGACCGGCCGGCAGGGGGACGGCCCGGCTGGCGCGCGACGGGGCGATGCGGTACATGGGCCGGTAAAAGAACCGGTAAAAGGACCGGTACGAGGGCGGGCGCTTCATTCAGAGCGCGCAGGCCGGGGCCGCGTCGCCCAGGATCAGGGTCTCCAGACATTGCTCGCGCAGGCCGTAGAAACGCTTGATCTCCGCGATCTGCGCCAGCAGCTCGGGCCGGCGCTTCGCGGCCGCGGCCAGGGCCGCGCCGCTCTTCTTCACCGCCAGGATCATCTTGTTCTTGCTGGTGTGCTCCAGCGCGATGAACTCGAACACCTGGGTCTCGTAGCCCTCGGCCTCCAGCAGCAGGGCGCGCAGCGAGTCGGTCACCATCTCGGCCTCCTGGCCCAGGTGGATGCCATGCTGCAGCATCGGTCGCAGCGCCGCCGGCAGCTGCATCTGCGGGCGCAGCTGCTTGTGGCAGCAGGGCGAGCACATGATGATGGACGCGCCGGCGCGCAGGCCCAGGTGGATGGCGTAGTCGGTGGCGATGTCGCAGGCGTGCAGCGCGATCATCACGTCCAGCCGCGCCGGCTGGTAATGGCGCACGTCGCCCTGCACGAAGCGCAGCCCCGCCAGACCATGCTGACGCGCCGCGGCGTTGCACAGCTGCACCATGTCCTCGCGCAGCTCGATGCCGCTGACCTCGGCCTTTCTGCCCAGGCCGCGGGTCAGCCAGTCGTACATCGCGAAGGTCAGATAGCCCTTGCCCGAGCCGAAGTCGCTGACATGCACCTCGGGGCTGTCGGCCAGCGGGCTGCTCCGCAGCGCCGCACCCATCACCTCGATGAACTTGTTGATCTGCTTCCACTTGCGCGACATCGCCGGCACCAGCTGGCGTTCGCCCTTGATCTCGTGGGTCACGCCCAGCGCGGTCCAGAAGGGCTGATCCAGCTCCAGGTAGCGCTGCTTTTCCTTATCGTGCGCGGTGGGCGTGGCGGCGGCCTCGGCCACCGCCTTGCCGACGCGCAGGCTGGGCTTGCCCTTGCGGCTGAAGGCCAGCTGGATCTCCTGGCCGCGGGTCTGCAGATGCGCATTCTGGAAGTCGCGCCCCAGCAGCTGCGCAATCAGCGCCAGGCCCTCGGCCAGCGGGTGGTTCTTGGTGATGTCCTTGGTCTGGTGGCGCCACAGAAAGCTCAGGTGCCGCTCGCCGCGCAGCGCCACCTCGCGCACCGTCAGCCGCTCCAGGCTCGCGTCGTCGCCGCTGTACTTGCTGAGCAGCAGCTTGACGAAGCCGCCGTCGGCCAGCGCCGTCTGCAGCAGGCGTGCGAAGCGCTGCGCGGCATCGGCCTCGGCGGCGGGCGGCGGGGTGATCAGTTCGGTGAACATCGGGCGACAACTAGCGGAAAGCCCGATTTTCGCCGATGGCCGGCCGGCTAGCATGGCGGCATGAAATGGCCCCGGCTCATCGTTCCCCTGCTCCTGCCCCTGCTGGCCGCGGCGCAGAGCGTCGAGCGCAACAGCCTGGGCATGGCCTTCGTCAGAATCCCGGCCGGCGAGTTCCTGATGGGCAGCGAGGAAAGCCCCGAGACCCTGGCCGCGGCCTTTCCCGCGCTGCCGCGCGAGCGCTTCGAGAAGCTCGCCGACGAGGGACCGGTGCACCGGGTGCGCATCAGCAAGCCCTTCTGGCTCGGTCAGCACGAGCTGACCGTCGGCCAGTTCCGGCGCTTCCTGGAAGCCTCCGGCTACCGGCCCGAATCCGTCGCCGACGGCACGGGCGGCTACGGCTGGCGCGCCGACTACGATCCCGCCAGCAGCCGGCGCGGCGATGCCTTCGAGGGCCGCGACCTGCGCTACTCCTGGCGCAATCCCGGCTTTCCCCAGACCGACGCGCACCCGGTCACCAACGTCACCTGGAACGACGCCCAGGCCCTGGCCGCCTGGCTGACCAAGACCGAGGGCCGGCGCTACCGCCTGCCGACCGAGGCCGAATGGGAATACGCCTGCCGCGCCGGCACGCGCACGCGCTACGCCACCGGCGACGATCCGCAGAGCCTTCTGAAAGGGGCCAACGTCTTCGATGCCGACAGCGCCGCGCACTGGCCGCGCTGGCAGGCCATGGCCCTGCCGGGCCATGACGGCTTTGCCTTCACCGCGCCGGTCGGCAGCTTCGCGCCGAACGCCTGGGGCCTTTACGACATGCATGGCAATGTCTGGGAATGGGTGGCCGACTGGCATGGCGACGACTACTACGCGCACTCGCCGGTGGACGATCCGCAGGGCCCGGCCGAGGGCACGGTGCGCGTGCGCCGCGGCGGCTCCTGGCATACCTGGGCCTTCTATGCCCGCGCCGCCTTCCGCAACTGGAACGCGCCCGGCACGCGCTACACCCTGGTGGGCATCCGGCTGCTCAGGGAAGACGACTGATCAGGCGTAGCTCTGCAGCGCGCGGGTCTCGGCCGTGTCCAGATGCGGCAGGTGGTTGAAGCTCTGCAGGGTCAGCTGCCTCGCGTTGAACACCATCTCGCTGAGCGCGCTGTTGCGGATGCGCAGGTTCAGCTCGATGCCGGTCTCGGGCGGGGCACCGAGCACCTGGGCCACCGCGGTGGCGATCGGCCCACCGCTGGAGACGATCAGCACCTCGCCCGAGCATTGCGCGCGCACATGGGCCAGCGCGTCGGCCACGCCGGCGGCAAAGTCCGCATAGGCCGGCATGCCCACCGGCCGCGTCTCGCCGCGCATCCAGGCCAGCAGGCCCTGGCGCAGCAGGCGGAAATGCTGCTTGACCATCTCCGCGTCGCGGGGCTTTTCCAGCGGCTCGGGATGGATGGCGCGGATCACCGCCTCGCTGTCGTACTCGTTCAGGCCCTCCCGGACCAGCGGCGCCGGCGTCCCGCCCAAGCCCGCGGCGATCGCCGCGAGCGACTGGGCATGGCGCTTGAGCGAGCCGGTCAGCACCGCCTCGAATCGCTGGCCGCGCGCCCGCCAGTACTCGCCCAGCAGCCGGCACTGGCGTTCGCCCAGGGGGCTGAGCTGGTCGTAATCGTCGGCGCCGAAACTGGCCTGGCCGTGGCGCACAAGATGCAGGGTTCCCATGGCGCCATCATCGCGACTCGGCCGGGTCCCGGCTGTCGCCGGCGCGACCTGGCGCCACTCGGGTAAAATGCCGGCCTTCTTTCGTCTTGGCGCGCCCTTCCCGGTCCCCGCCAGTCTTTTTTGTCAACGGAGCCACATATGGGCAACAAGATCAAAACCGAAGCCGACCGCCGCGCCACCCCGCGTCCCGCCGGCCTGAACTTCACGCACGGCCGCGGCCAGAAGAGCAGCCTGGAGCGCGGCTCGCACACCCGCAGCAAGAAGAACCCGGGCAAGCGCCCGCATTCGGGTTGATGTCGGGCGGGACCCGTTCCCGCCATGCCATCCGGTCACAGGCCCAAGCCTCACGGCAGGGCCTGTTCCTTTTTCTAATGCCTGATCGCTCGCCATGATCCGCATCAACGAACTCCGACTCCCGCTCGATCACGCCGAGCCCGCGCTGCGCGCCGCCGTCGTCGCCCGCCTGGGCCTGGCCGACGCTGAACTGACGTCCTTCCACGTCTTCCGCCGCGGCTATGACGCGCGCAAGAAGAGCGCCATCGTGCTGGCCTACACGATCGACTGTGAGGTCACGGTCGACGAGGCCGCGCTGCTCAGGCGCCTGGAGGGCGACAAGAACATCCGGCCCACGCCGGACACCGAATACAAGTTCGTCGGCCATGCGCCGGCCGACTTCTACACCAGCGGCGAGG
>Ga0255338_1004211_pt1 | contig 15373 bp, 14 predicted proteins | sample MeOH1_35cm_T4_19_FD_203715 | JGI IMG/M metagenome (GOLD analysis project Ga0255338, IMG submission 203715) | Sandy soil microbial communities from University of British Columbia, Vancouver, Canada - MeOH1_35cm_T4_195 | ecosystem: Engineered > Artificial ecosystem > Sand microcosm > Unclassified ...
CGAACTGGGCGGCGAGTACTTCCGCTTCGACGAGGCGCGCCAGGAGCTGCGCGGCGAGCGCACCGGCATCCGCTATGCCATTGGCACACGGGTACGGGTGCAGGTCAGCCGCGTCGACCTGGACGGCCGGCGCATCGACTTCCGCCTGGTGCGCGAGGGCGAGGAGTTCATGGCCCGCGCCATGAAGGACAAAGGCCTGGTGCACGAAGGCCGCGGTGGCGAGGGCGCGTCTGCCAAGGGTTCGTCCAAGCGCGCGGCGAAGAAGTCCTCAGCCGCCCAAAGTCGCGCGCTGCCATCGCCGATTCAGGCTTTGACGGCGGCGGTGAAGAAGACGGTGGCCAAAAGCAAGGGCCGCAAGACGCGGCGCAAATCCTGAAGGCAGACTGAAAATGGGAGACGAGTCAATGCTGGACAAGCGCAAAGTGGCCATCGTCACCGGGGCCGGCAGCGGCATCGGCAAGGCGGCGGCCCTGGCCTTGCTGAAAGACGGTTATTGCGTGGCGCTGGCCGGGCGCCGGCGCGAGCCGCTGCAGGCCGTGGCAGACGCTTCGGGGGCCGGGGTACGGGCGCTGGTGCTGCCCACCGATGTGTCGCAGCCGGAGTCGGTGCGCGCCCTGTTCGATGTCACGGTACAGGACTGGGGCCGGGTCGATGTGCTGTTCAACAATGCCGGCGTCAACGCGCCGGGCATTCCGCTGGAGGACTTGACGCTCGAGCAGTGGAAGAACGTGGTGGACATCAACCTCACCGGCATGTTCCTGTGCATCCAGCAGGCCTTTCGCGTCATGAAGGCGCAGACGCCGCGCGGCGGGCGCATCATCAACAATGGTTCGATCTCGGCCCACGCGCCGCGGCCGAATTCGATCGCCTACACCGCCACCAAGCACGGTGTGATGGGGCTGACCAAGACCGCTTCGCTCGACGGCCGCCAGCACGACATCGCCGTGGGTCAGATCGATATCGGCAATGCCGCCACCGAGATGGCCGAGCGCATGGCCAAGGGCGTGCCGCAGGCCAATGGCGAGATTGCGGTGGAGCCGCTGATGGACGTCAGCATCGTCGGCCAGTCGGTGCTCTACATGGCCAATCTGCCGCTGGAAGCCAACGTGCTGTTCCACACCGTGATGGCGACCAAGATGCCCTTCGTCGGGCGCGGCTAGTTAACAGCCGGACTGCGCTAGCGCGCCGGCCGTCAGCGCTTGGTCGTGCGGCCAGGTATCCGCGGCGCGTCCGTGCAACCAGACCGCTTTGCAGGCCGCTTCGAAGGCTGTTTCGCCCTGTGCCAGGCGGGCGCCAATCATGCCAGCCAGCACATCGCCGGTGCCGGCCGTGGCCAGCCGCGCATTGCCGGTGGGGTTGATGGCGGGGATTTGATCTGGCATGGCAATCACCGTGCCCGAACCCTTCAACACCACCGTGCAGCCGAACCGTTGAGCAAGTTGTTGCGCCGCGGCCAGTCGGTCGTGTTGCACCTCGGCTGTGGTCGAGCCGAGCAGGCGTGCGGCTTCCAGGGGGTGCGGCGTCAACACGGTCTGGCGCCCGCGCGCGTGACGGGCACGCAGCAGTTGCTGTAACTGGCTGTCGTTTGCTATTGAATTAAGAGCGTCTGCATCAATGACGGCAAGGGGCGCTGCCGATAAAAAGCGTGGAAGCTGGGCGGAAACGGCACTGCCGCCACCACAGCCACAGACCACTGTCAGCTGTGCCGGATCCAGCGACTCGGGCGGGCGAAACATCAGTTCGGGGTGGTTGGCATCAACGCCCAGGCTGCCACCGTCGAGCAAGCCGACAAACACCCGTCCGGCACCATGGTGCAATGCCGCGGAAGCCGCCAACAGCGCGGCGCCGGTCATGCCCGGCGCGCCGCCGATGACGGCGACATCGCCATAGCTGCCTTTGTGCGAAGCGTGCGGCCGTGCATTGGGGTGCGGTGCGCCGGACAGTCTGGCCTGAGCCGTCTCGGCAGCGTTCGTCTCGGCGCCGAGCGATTCGAACCAGAGTTCACCCGCCGCGTCGCGTCCGTGCCCGGTGAACAGTCCGGGTTTGAGTGTGAGCAGGCTCAATGTGTGTGTGGCGTGCACACCTGGGCCGTCGCAGGCGCCGGTATCGGCATTCAGTCCCGAAGGCAGGTCCACCGCCAGCACCGGCACGCTCAGGGTGTTGATGTGCGCGATCCACTCGGCCAGCCGCCCTTCGGCCGCACGCGAGGCGCCGATGCCGAGCAGGGCGTCGATACAGAAGTCGCATTCGGCGGGTGGGGCATCGAGGAAGCGCACGCCAGCGGCCTGGGCGCGCGCGAGCGAGGCCAGGGCGTCGGACGGAGCGCTTTGCGGCGTGCCGAGCCAACTCGCCAACGCCGTCTTGCCCCACTGCTGCAGGTGCATGGCGGCTTCCAGCCCGTCGCCGCCGTTGTTGCCCGGCCCGCAGGCGATCCAGAACGTCTGTGCATGCGGCGCCAGCGCCAGCGCCAGCCGTGCCGTGGCCAGGCCGGCGCGCTGCATCAGGGTATGGGGCGGTAGCCCGGCTGCCAGAGCGGCTTCCAGTTGGCGCGTGGCGGCGACCTGGTGCAGCGGATGGGGAAGGCGGATATTGATCTTGTCCATGCTGCGTGGGCCTGTCGGCTCAGAACTCGTAGCTGTCGCCTTCGCGCGCCAAGCGGATGTCCAGCCGGTCGCCCGGTGGTGCCGGGTTGTCGGCCAATGCCTGGGCGAAAGCGGCCTCCAGTGCGTCGTCGCTGCGTGTGGGCTCGTGGTGCGTGCAGTAGAGCACGCGGGCGCCGGCCTGGCGTGCGACCTGGATGCTGCTCTCGAATGTGCCGTGGCCCCAGCCCTTCTTGGCGGGGTATTCCTCTGCGGTGTAGGAGGTGTCGGCAATCAGCACGTCGACGCCTTGGACCGCTTTCAGGATGGCGGCCTGCTTCTCGTCGACGAAGGCCTGGTACTCGGCATATTCGGCATCGCCTGGCTCGTAGATGTTGTAGGGGGGCTCGTGGTCGCCGGTGAAGAACACCGACTTGCCGTGGCTCTCGATGCGGTAGCCGAAGTTGATGACCGGGTGATTGAGCAGGTAGGGCGTGATGGTAGCGCTGCCGACCTGGATCGGCTGCTCGGGTGCCAGGGTCACATACTCGATGCGCGCCTTCATTTCGGCCTCGCGCACCGGGAAGTAGCTGTACTGCAGCTGCACCGACATGACCTGCTCCACCCCCTTGCCGGAGACCGGATCGAAGGCGCCGTGCAGGCGCAGCAGGTTGCCGGGGATGAAGTTGGGAATGAAGAAAGGCAAGCCCTGGATGTGGTCCCAGTGCGAGTGCGTGATGAAGACGTTCGCCTGCACCGGCAGTTCGGTCAACAGGGTCTGCGACAGCGGGAAGATGCCGGTGCCGGCGTCCAGGATGATCAACTCGTTGTTGTCGGTGCGGATCTCGATGCAGGTGGTGTTGCCGCCGTAGCGCACGGTATGCGGCCCGGGGGAAGCAATGGAGCCGCGTACGCCCCAGAATTTGACTTTCATGATTCGAGCCTGGAAAAGATCTGGGCTTCTTCGAACAGGGCGTCCAGATCACCCAGCCGGGTGATGATGGCATCCAGATTGCCGCCCAGGCGCCGCGCCATGGCGGGGCTGAGTTCCTCGATGCAGGCATTGCCGCCGAAGCCGAACTGCAGCTTCTTGCTGATCTGGTTGGCGGCAAAGACGCAGGTGGTCATGTCGCTGTCTTTCAGTTCGGCGCCGTGCTGATTGCGGATGGTGTCCACCAAAAGCGGGGGAAAACGCCATTTTTCCACCAGCATGGCGCCCACCAGCGCATGGTCGGCGCCAATGCTGTGCTGCAACGCCTTGTGCAGCGAACTGCCATCGCGCTGGCTGGTTTCCAAGGCCTGGCGGAATTCGTCGGGCATGAACTGGGCGAGCACCACCTTGCCGAAGTCGTGCAGCAGACCGGCGATGAAGCAGTCCATCGGATCGGCGTTGTCCACGTTGTCAGCCAACTGTCTGGCGATGCCGGCGGTGGCCAGCGAGTGCAACAGGTACTGCTGCACGTCGAAGCCGGCAGCATTGCTTTTGGGCAGCATGCCGATGGCCGCGATGCTCAGCGCCAAGTTCTTGATGGTGTTGAAGCCCATGAAGACCACGGTGTGGCTGATCGAGGTGATCTGCTTGGGCAGGTTGTAGTGGGCTGAGTTGACGACCTTGAGGACCTTGACCGTCAGCACCGGGTCCTTGTCGATCACCTGCACCAGGTCCTTGGGCGTGCAGTCCACATCCCGGGTCAGTTCCAGGATTTTCTGCACGCTCTTGGGAAAGGCCGGCATGTCATCGACGGCGGCAGCCAGGCGTTGGGATTGTTCGGGACTCATGAGCAAGGGGACCGGTGATTAAGCCGAATGTACATGAATCATCCCCTGCTTTTTGCGCCGCTCAGAGGCTGGAAGCCTCCGTTCAGAGCTTGAGTCGGTGCAGATCCAGGCCTTCGAGATCCACCTCCGGCGTACGCCCGCCGATCAGGTCGGCCAGGGCGCGGGCCGAGCCGCAGCTCAGCGACCAGCCGCTGGCGCCATGCCCCAGATTCAGCCACAGGCCCGGGATGCCGCTGGCGCCCAGCAGCGGCGGACCGTCGGGCAGCATGGGGCGTGCGCCTTTCCAGACCTGCACGCCACTGCTGATCTGGGCCGCACCGGGGAACCAGTCGTGCAGCACCTTGTAGAGCGTCTGGATGGTGCCGGCGCGCTGCTGGTCGGGCGCGCCGCCGATCTCGGCCGTGCCGGCCGCACGCACGCGGTGGCCCAGGCGCGCGATGTTGACCTTGTAGCGCTCGTCCATGATGGCGCTGCGCGGGGCATTGAGCGGTTCGCGGATGGCCGCGCTGATCGAATAGCCGTGTACCGCGGCGAGCGGAATTTTCAGGCCCAGCGGACGCAGCAGCCGTGCCGAATCGACGCCGGCACACAGCACGGCGGCGTCGAAACGCTGCAGTTCGGCTTCGTCAGCAACTTTCAGGGCGAGGCCGGAGGAGGCTTCACCGGTGCCTGCCTCGATGGCTTCCACCGTGGTGCTGAAGGCAAAGTTCACACCCAGGCGTTGCGCCTCGTTCTTGAGCAGCAGAGCGAACTGGCGGCAGTTGCCCACTTCATCCTGCGGCAGGTGGATGGCACTGTGAAAGGGGGTGTCCGGGTTGAGCGCCGGCTCGATCTTGCGCGCCTCTTCCGGGCCGATTTCCTTGAAGGGTATTTCCGCTTCGCGCAGCACCTGCAGGCTGGCCTGCATCAAGGCATGGTCCTTGGCCGAGCGCAGCAGCACCAAGTGGCCCTCGCTGCGGTCGAACTCCAGCTGCAGGTCGGCGCTGACCTGGTGCAGCCGCTCGCGGCTGAAGGTGGCCAGGCGTTGCATGCGCTGGCGGTTGGCGGTGTAGGTGTCGGGCTGGCAGGCGCGCCAGCTTTTCCACATCCAGCCCAGTTCGCTGCGCGACAGCGGCCAGCGCACGCGCACCGGGGCGTGGCGGCTGAGCAGGTGGCTGATGATCTTGAGCGGCATGCCCGGTGCGGTCCAGGGCGTGGTGTAGGCCGGCGCTACCAGGCCGGCATTGGCGAAGCTGCCTTCCTCGGCAGCCGCCAGACGGCGCTCGAAAACGGTGACTTCATGGCCGTCCTGCGCGAGCTCGTAGGCGGTGGTGACGCCGATGATGCCGGCGCCGATGACTGCAATTTTCATCTGGTTCTGTTGTTTTTATGGCCTTCGCGCCCAAGGATAAAGCGCGAATAGCTATTATTTTTGTAGCAAATTTTCGATCTGCAAGGCGATGTTCAGTATCGCATCATCGCGCATCGCGCCATGCCAGGCCATCAGGCCGACCGGCAGTTCGTCGCTGGCATGGCAGGGCAGGGAGATGGCGCAGCCGTCGAGCATGTTAACCACGCTCGGGTTGCGCAGCAGCAGGCCGTTGATGCGGAAGAAGGCCTCGTCACGCTCGGCGCCGGGCGCCACCTCGGCCAACGGCGGCGCCACGATGGGCACGGTGGGCGAGAGCACGGCATCGAATCCTTGCAGGGCCTGCTCCATGCGCGCAATCCAGTTGCGCCGCGCCTGCAGCAGTTCGATGTAGTCGGCTGCGCTCATGGCTGCGCCGCGTTGGATGCGCGCCGCTACGCGCGGGTCATATTGCACCGCCCGGTCCTTGAGCAAGTGCCGATGCCAGCTGTAGCTCTCGGCAGCGGAAAAGCCGCCGCTGGCCTGGATGCCGGCCAGTTCACCCAGCTCGGGCAGCGCAATTTCTTCGATGCGGGCACCGGCAGCGCGCAGGGTCTGCAAGGTGCGTTCGAAGGCGCGGGCCACGGTGGCGTCCATGCCGTCGGCCATGAGGGTTGGCGTGACGGCCAGGCGGTAGTTCGAGAGCGGGGCACTGCTGCGCGTGACGCGCCGCGCCGCCAGGAGTTCGTGCGCCAGGATGGCGTCGCGCACCGAGCGCGTCATGGCGCAGACGGTGTCCAGCGTGAACGAGAGCGGGATGGTGCCGTCCAGCGGCACCAGGCGCGCTGTGTTCTTGAAGCCGACCAGGCCGTGCAGGGCGGCCGGAATGCGGATCGAGCCGCCGGTATCCGAGCCGAGGCCGATGAAGGCGGCGCCGGTGGCGACCGAGACAGCCGCACCGCTGGACGAGCCGCCGGGAATGCGCGGCACATCGGTGGCGACGGCATTGGCCGGCGTGCCGTAGTGCGGGTTGACGCCGACACCGGAGAAGGCAAATTCGGTCATGTTGGTGCGGCCGATGAGGGCCGCGCCGGCTGCGCGCAGCCGGGCCACGGCCACGGCATCCTGGCGAGCCGGCGGCGCATCGGCCAATACCACGGAGCCAGCGCGGCTGGTCTGGCCAGCGACGTCGAACAAGTCCTTGACCGAGGCCGCCAGCCCGGCCAGCGGCTGGCGTCCGGGATCGGCCGCCGCGGCCGCGTCGCGGGCCGCGGCGAAGTCGGTCTGGAGGAAGGCATGCTGGCAGCGGGACGACTGCGCGGCATCGATGGCGTGCTCGATTTCGGTGCTGGCGCGGGTCTGGCCGGCCAGCAGGCGCTGGCGCACGGTGTGGAGGTCTGCAAGCATGATGGAGAGGGTCTCTGTGCTATACTCTTTGGGTTTTGCTGGCGGTCCATTCCGGGCTGCTGGTGAACAAATCGCAAACCGGTCCCATCCAGGTGTTGCAGCTTGATGCCAAGGCGTTGTCAACGCGTCGCGCAGGCTGCAATAAGAGGGCCGGATTTTAGACCCAACCTTTGGAGTTCACTATGTCCGTTACCATGCGCGAAATGCTGGAAGCCGGTGTCCACTTTGGCCACCAGACCCGCTTCTGGAATCCCAAGATGGCCCCGTTTATCTTCGGCCATCGCAACAAGATCCACATCATCAACCTGGAAAAATCGCTGCCGATGTTCCAGGAGGCTGCCAAGTTCGTGAAGCAGCTGTCTGCCAAGCGCGGCACCATTCTGATGGTCGGCACCAAGCGCCAGGCGCGCGACATCGTGGCGGCTGAAGCCCAGCGCGCCGGCGTGCCCTTCGTCGACCAGCGCTGGCTCGGCGGCATGCTGACCAACTTCAAGACCGTCAAGACCTCGATCAAGCGCCTGAAAGACATGAAGGCCCAGCAGGAAGCCGGCCTGGACAGCATGAGCAAGAAAGAGCAGCTCATGTTCGCCCGCGAACTGGAAAAGCTGGAAAAAGACATCGGCGGCATCCAGGACATGAACACCCTGCCGGACGCCATCTTCGTGATCGACGTCGGCTACCACAAGATTGCCATCGCTGAAGCCAAGAAGCTGGGTATCCCGCTGATTGGCGTGGTCGACACCAACCACTCGCCCGAAGGCATCGACTACGTGATCCCCGGCAACGACGACTCGTCCAAGGCCGTCACGCTGTACGCCCGCGGCATCGCCGACGCCATTCTCGAAGGCCGTGCCAACGCCGTGGAAGACGTGGTCAAGGCTGTGTCCGCCGAGAGCGGCGACGAATTTGTGGAAGTGAACGAGGCTTCTGCCTGAGTCGGCCACGACCCGAAGAAAGGGGCGCTGTGCCCCTTTTTTTTAGTCCCTGTTTGAATTGAACTGAACTGCACACGGAGAAACAAGATGGCTGCAATTACCGCAAGCATGGTCGCTGAACTGCGCGCCAAGACCGATGCCCCGATGATGGAATGCAAGAAGGCGCTGACCGAAGCCGACGGCGACATGGCCAAGGCCGAAGAGGTGCTGCGCGTCAAGCTCGGCACCAAGGCCGGCAAGGCTGCTTCGCGCGTGACCGCCGAAGGCGTGGTCGCCAGCTTCATCGACGGCACCACCGGTTCCCTGATCGAAGTCAACTGCGAAACCGACTTCGTGACCAAGAACGACAGCTTCCTGGCCTTGGCCAAGGCGGCGGCCGAACTGATTGCCAAGCACAACCCGGCTGACGTGGCCGCCTTGGGCGCCCTGGCCTACAGCCAGGACGGCTTCGGCCCGACGCTGGAAGACGTGCGCAAGGGCCTGATCGGCAAGATCGGCGAGAACATGAGCTTCCGCCGCTTCAAGCGTTTCGCCTCCGGCGCCAAGCTGGCCGCCTACCTGCACGGCACCCGCATCGGCGTGGTGGTCGAGTTCGACGGTGACGAGGCTGCAGCCAAGGACGTCGCCATGCACGTGGCCGCCATGAAGCCGGTGGCATTGACCAGTGCCGACGTGCCGGCCGAACTGATCGAAAAAGAGCGTGCTGTTGCCGCAGGCAAGGCCGAGGAAGACCGCAAGGCGGCTGAAGCGGCCGGCAAACCGACCCAGCCCGCCGACATCGTCGCCAAGCGCATTGAAGGCGGCGTGCAGAAGTACCTCAAGGAAGTGTCGCTGTTCAATCAGTCTTTCGTGAAGAATGACAAGCAGACCGTTGAGCAGATGCTCAAGGCTGCCGGCACCACCGTCAAGGGCTTCACGCTGTACGTGGTGGGCGAAGGCATTGAGAAGAAGGTCGACGACTTCGCCGCCGAAGTGGCCGCTCAGGTGGCTGCTGCCCAGCAGGCTGGTTAAGCACTAATCCTGTAAATTCCGTACTGCGTACCATTCACCTAGTCTGATCCCTACCGTTGCAAGGAGCGTCCCCCATGACCCAAGCCCAACCGGCCCACAAGCGCATTCTGCTGAAGCTGTCCGGTGAGGCCCTGATGGGGGACGATGCCTTCGGTATCAACCATGCGACCATCCAGCGCATGGTGGAAGAGGTGGCGGAAGTCACACGTCTCGGCGTGGAAGTGGCCGTGGTGATCGGTGGCGGCAACATCTTCCGCGGCGTGGCCGGCGGCTCGGTCGGCATGGACCGGGCCACTGCCGACTACATGGGCATGCTGGCGACCGTGATGAATGCGCTGGCGCTGGCCGATACCATGAACAAGGCCGGCCTCACCGCCCGTGTCATGTCGGCCATCGCCATCGAGCAGGTGGTGGAGCCCTATGTGCGGCCCAAGGCACTGCAGTACCTGGAAGAGGGCAAGGTGGTGATCTTCGCTGCCGGCACCGGCAACCCTTTTTTCACCACCGACACGGCGGCTGCCCTGCGCGGCGCCGAGATCGGCGCCGAGGTGGTACTCAAGGCCACCAAGGTGGATGGCGTGTACACCTCCGACCCGAAGAAGGATCCGACGGCGACGCGCTACAGCAAACTGACGTTTGACGAAGCCATGACGAAGAATCTGGGCATCATGGACGCCACCGCTTTCGCGCTGTGCCGCGACCAGAAATTGCCCATCAAGGTCTTTTCCATCTTCAAGCACGGTGCGCTCAAGCGGGTGGTGATGGGTGAGGACGAAGGTACGCTGGTTTACGCCTGAGCGGGCCTGACGACGACGCAGCAGAGGAGAGAGCAATGACGATTGCAGATATCAAGAAAACCATGGAAACCAAGATGGACCAGTCCATCGAGGCGTTCAAGAACAATCTGTCCAAGATCCGTACCGGCCGCGCCAATCCGTCGCTGCTCGACGCCGTGCATGTCGAGTACTACGGCTCCATGGTGCCGCTCAGCCAAGTGGCTAACGTGAACCTGCTGGATGCGCGTACCATCAGCGTGCAGCCGTGGGAAAAAGGCATGGGGGCCAAGATCGAAAAGGCCATCCGCGAGAGCGACCTCGGTCTCAATCCGGCCTCCATGGGCGATCTGATCCGCGTGCCGATGCCGCCGATGTCGGAAGAGCGCCGCAAGGAAATGACCAAGCTGGTGCGCACCGAGGGCGAGAACGCCAAGATCGCTGTGCGCAATCTGCGCCGCGATGCCAATGAAGCCGTGAAGAAGCTGGTCAAGGACAAGCTGGTCTCCGAGGATGACCAGAAACGTTCCGAAGCCGACATCCAGAAACTGACCGACAAGCATGTTGCCACCATCGACCAGCTGGTGGCCGGCAAAGAACAGGAAGTGATGGCGGTCTGACGTCATCGTCTTGTTGGTTTCATCCATGACATCGTCCAGCGGGGTTCCGCACCACATCGCCATCGTCATGGATGGCAATGGCCGTTGGGCTGCCAAGCGCTTCATGCCGCGTCTGGCCGGTCACCGGCAGGGCATGGAGAGCCTGCGCCGTTGCATCCGGGCCTGTGTCGACCGCGGTGTGGCGGTGCTGACGGTCTTCGCCTTTTCCTCCGAGAACTGGAACCGTCCGGCCGACGAAGTGTCCGGCTTGATGGAACTGCTGGCCACTGCGCTGGCCAAGGAAGTGCCGAAACTCAAGCAAGACGGCGTGCGGGTGCATTTTGTCGGCGAACGTGCCGGTCTGTCCGACAAGGTGCGTGCCGGCCTGGCGCAGGCCGAGTCGGCTACGGCGTCAAACGAGCGACTCATCCTCAACGTCTGTTTCAACTACGGTGGGCGCTGGGACATCGCGCAGGCGGCGGCCAAGCTGGTCGCCCAAGGCAAGTCGATCACCGAGGCCGAACTGCAGGCGGCCATGGCGTTGGCCCATGTGCCCGACCCCGATCTCATCATCCGTACCGGCGGCGAGTTGCGCCTGAGCAATTTCCTGCTCTGGCAGGCAGCTTATGCCGAACTCTTTTTCAGCGACAAGCTCTGGCCGGAATTCGACGAGGCCGAACTCGACCGTGCGATTGCCGAATTCGGCCGGCGCGAGCGCCGCTTCGGCCAGACCTCGGCCCAAGTGGCCGTTGGCGATCAGAGAGCTGCCTGAAGGCATCAACCTCATGCTCAAGCAGCGCGTCATCACCGCCATTGTCCTGCTGCTGATTCTGCTGCCGGCGCTGTTCTATCCCGCGCCGGAACCGTTCAGCGCGCTGACGCTGGTCCTGATTGCGGCGGCCGCCTGGGAGTGGGGGCGCCTGAACGGTTGCAGCCAGACCATGTCGTTGCTGGGCGCCTTGGTCTGCGTGCTGCTATGCGGCCTGACGTGGAACCTGGGTCTCTTGAACCGTTCTGTGCCGATGGTCTGGTCCGTGGTGGGCGGCTTGTGGGTCCTGCTTGGCAGTTGGCTGCTGCACAAAGGGGTGCCGGTCTGGTCCTCTTTGTCTACCGGCTTGCGCTGGGTTGCCGGACTCGGCGCACTCTGGGCCACTTGGCTGGCGGTAGCGCAGGCGCGCGTCATCGGCATCAATTTCCTGCTGTCGATCATGGTGCTGGTCTGGGTGGCCGACATCGCTGCCTACTTTGCCGGCAAGGCCTTCGGCGGTCGCTTCAGCCGCGGCAAACTGGCCCCCTCGATCAGCCCGGGCAAGAGCTGGGAGGGGGTTTGGGGCGGCATGGCTGGCGTCGTGCTGCTGGCGCTGGCCTGGCGCTGGGCCGATCAAGCCTGGCAGTTGTCGGTGCCCAGCCTGTATAGCCGGTTGGGCAGCCATGGCGGCTGGTTTATGTTGCTGGCGGTGCTGTTCCTGGCGACGATGAGCGTGGTCGGCGATCTGGTGGAGTCGCTGATCAAGCGCAGTGCCGGCGTCAAGGACAGCAGCGGCCTGCTGCCCGGCCATGGCGGCGTGCTGGATCGCGTCGATGCCCTGCTGCCGACGCTGCCGCTGGCCATGATGCTGATCTCTTTCCCCACGACATGAAGCAACGCCTGGCCATCTTGGGCTCGACCGGATCCATCGGCACCAACACGCTGGACGTGGTGGCGCGCCACCCGGAGCGTTTCGAAGTCTTCGCCCTGACCGCTGCCACGCAGGTGGATCTGATGTTGCAGCAGTGCCTGCAGTTCAAGCCGCGCTTTGCCGTCATGGCCAGTGCCCCGCATGGGGAGCAACTGGCACTGCAACTGGCGGCGCAGGGGGCGGCCACGCACGTATTGCATGGCGAAGCGGCGATTGCCGAGGTGGCGGCCCATGAAGAGGTTGACGCCGTGATGGCGGCCATCGTCGGAGCCGCCGGCCTGGCGCCCTGTCTGGCTGCCGCGCGCGCCGGCAAGCGCCTGCTGCTGGCCAACAAGGAGGCCCTGGTGGTTGGCGGCGAGGTCTTCATGCGCGCGGTGCGCGAGGGCGGCGCTGTGCTGCTGCCGATCGACAGCGAGCATTCGGCCATCTTTCAATCGCTGCCGGAGGACCCTGCCACCTGGGCGCGGCGCGTCGACAAGATCATCCTGACCGCGTCCGGGGGACCGTTTCGCACCCGCGACCCGAAGACCCTGCGCGATGTCACGCCGGAGCAGGCCTGTGCCCACCCGAACTGGGTGATGGGGCGCAAGATTTCGGTCGATTCGGCCACCATGATGAACAAGGCGCTGGAGGTGATCGAGGCGCGCTACCTGTTCGGCCTGGCACCGGCGCAGCTGGAGGTGGTGATCCACCCGCAAAGCGTGATTCACTCCATGGTGCAGTACAAGGACCACTCGGTGGTGGCGCAACTGGGTACGCCCGACATGCGGGTTCCGATCGCCTATGGCCTGTCCTGGCCCGAGCGCATGAATTCGGGCGCCGAGGCGCTCGATTTCCGTACCCTGGCCGAGATGAGTTTCGAGTCGTTGGAGACGCGCGGCCATCCCGAGCGTTTCCCAGGCATCCGGCTGGCCTGGGACGCGCTGAACGGGCCGGTCGGTACCACGGCCGTACTCAATGCGGCCAACGAAGTGGCCGTGGCAGCCTTTCTGGCGCGGCGCATCCGTTTCGACCAGATCCATGCCGTCAATCTTGAAACGCTGGCGGCGGTGACGACGACGGCGCCGCAGTCGCTGGCCGACTTGCTGGCGCTTGATGCCGAGTCGCGTGCCGTGGCGGACCGGACCGTTGCACGGTTCGGCATCTAAGAGCGGATGCACGGCATGCTGACCCTGGTGGCCTTTTTCCTGGCGCTTGGCCTGCTGATCGCCGTGCACGAGTACGGTCACTACCGCATGGCGGTGGCCTGCGGCGTCAAGGTGCTGCGCTTCTCTATCGGTTTCGGTCGCACGCTGTTGCGCTGGCAGCCGCGCGGCTCGGCCACCGAGTTCGTCCTCTGTGCTTTTCCGCTCGGTGGCTATGTGCGCATGCTTGACGAGCGCGAAGCGCCGGTCGCGGCTCAGGAGCGGCATTTGGCCTTCAATACGCAGCCTTTGCGTTCGCGTGCATTGATCGTGGCGGCCGGGCCGGTGGCCAATCTGCTGCTGGCGATCCTGCTGTACGCACTGGTCAACTGGAGCGGCGTGCAATTGCCGGCAGCGGTCTTGGGCAGCCCGGTGGCCGGCTCCGTGGCCGAACGTGCCGGCGTCCAGGCGGGTGATCGCGTGGCGCGCGCCGCTTTCGATGCGGATGAGTTGCAGGCGGTGGATTCCTTTGAAGATGTGCGCTGGTGGCTGACGCGTGGCGCGCTGGAAAGCCATGATGTTCGGCTGGCCTTGGCCAATGGGGCCGGCGCTGAACGGGAGCTTGTCTTGCCGCTGGCGCAGATGGGGGCGCAGGAAGCCGACGCCGGCCTGTTCCGGCGCATCGGCATCGTGGCGCCGTTTGGCCGCGCGGTGATCGGCGAGGTCATGGCCGGTGGTGCGGCCGAGCGAGATGGCCTGCGCCAGGGTGACGTGGTGTTGCGCATGGGCGCCCAGACGGTCCAGGATGGTGCGCAGTTGCGCGACCTGATCCGTGCTTCGGTGCGGGGCGGGGCGGCCGTTGCCGCTTCCTGGCGCATCCTGCGCGATGGTCAGGAGCTGGCGCTGCTGGTGCGGCCCGAGGTGCAGCAGGAGGGTGATCTGCAGGTCGGCCGAATCGGTGCGTTCGTCGGGGCGGCGCCGGAATTCGTCACCGTGCGGCATGGGCCGCTGGACGGTTTGTGGCAAGGCGTGGTACGGACCTGGGAGGTGTCAGCCCTGACCCTGCGCATGATGGGGCGGATGCTGATCGGCGAGGCCTCGCTGAAGAACCTGAGCGGTCCGTTGACCATTGCGGATTACGCCGGCCGCTCGGCGAGCCTGGGGCTGACCCAGTACCTGACATTTTTGGCACTGATCAGCGTCAGTCTCGGCGTGTTGAATCTTCTGCCTTTGCCGGTCCTCGATGGGGGGCACCTGATGTATTATCTTTGGGAGGGGTTGACAGGCAGAAATATCTCTGAGGTGTGGCTGGATCGGCTGCAGCGCGGCGGCGTTGCGATCCTGGCCGTCATGATGACGATCGCGCTGTTCAACGACCTGGCCCGCTTATGGGGCTGACGGCACTGCTGCCGGCAGCCAAGACCGGACTATTTCAAGATAAAAAAATGCAAATCAAGCGCTTTTGCCTGCGTACGAGCACTGCTCTGGCGGCCCTGTTTTTCGTCATCCATGCCGCATGGGCGGTTGAACCGTTCAAGGTGCGCGACATTCGTATCGAAGGCCTGCAGCGGATCGAACCCGGGACGGTGTTTGCCTCATTGCCGGTGCGGGTCGGAGATACCTACAGTGACGAGAAAGGCGCGGCCGCGATCCGGGCGCTGTTCGCTCTTGGTCTGTTCAAGGACGTCCGCCTGGAAGTCAGCGGCGATGTGCTGGTGGTGATCATCGAGGAGCGTCCCACTGTGGCGGAGGTCGAATTCATCGGCACCAAGGAGTTCGACAAGGATGTGCTCAAGAAGGCGATGCGCGAAGTCGGTCTGACCGACGGACGGCCTTTCGACAAGGCCCTGCTCGACCGTGCCGAGCAGGAGCTCAAGCGCCAGTACATCAACCGCAGCCTGTATGCCGCCGAAGTGGTGACCACGGTCACGCCGATTGAGCGCAACCGGGTGAACCTGACTTTCACGGTCACCGAAGGTGAGCTGGCCAAGATCACTGAATTCCGGATCGTGGGGAACAAGGCCTTTTCCGAGTCGACCTTGCGCGACCAGTTAGATCTTGATACCGGCAACTGGATGAGCTGGTACACCAAATCCGACCGCTATTCGCGTGCCAAGCTCAACGCCGACATCGAGACACTGCGTTCCTACTATCTGGCAC
>Ga0255338_1004213_pt1 | contig 15368 bp, 14 predicted proteins | sample MeOH1_35cm_T4_19_FD_203715 | JGI IMG/M metagenome (GOLD analysis project Ga0255338, IMG submission 203715) | Sandy soil microbial communities from University of British Columbia, Vancouver, Canada - MeOH1_35cm_T4_195 | ecosystem: Engineered > Artificial ecosystem > Sand microcosm > Unclassified ...
TAGTCGGGGTGAGTGTCTTGTTTCATCGAACGGGCGCCTGACGTAATGGAGCGGCCAACATAGGCCGGCCGCCGGTGAAGGCGGTCGAAAAGGAAGCCGCGCGTATAGAGAAACGCGCGGGCAAATGCAAGGTGCGAGACCGATGAGTGAGCCGGGCCCCGAGTCTTCCGCGCCCGGACCACAGGCCGAGGGCCGGCCCAGCGCCGGCCAGGCCATGGCGCAGAGCCTGGCGGAGGGCGCCGCCAAGCGCGCCAGAAGCCGAAACGTCGGCGCCCTGGGTCGCCTGCGACCGTTCGTGGCGGCGCACTGGGGGCGAGCGGTGGCGGCGCTCCTGTTCCTGCTGCTGTCGACCAGCGCCACCCTGGGCATCTCCGGCGCGATCCGCCTGGTTGTGGACCAGCTCACCGACGCCGGCCTGGACCCGTCCACGGTGGACCGCCGGTTCCTGGTGCTGGGCGCGGTGGCCGCGGTCCTGGCGGTGGCCACGGCCGGCCGGTTCTATTTCGTCACCAGCCTGGGCGAGCGCGTGGTCGCCGACCTGCGCAAGGCGACGTACGGCCACATCCTGACCCTGGACCCGTCGTTCTTTCTGCAGACGCGCACGGGCGAGGTGCTGTCGCGGCTGACCACCGACATCGCCATCGTCGAGAACCTGCTGGCCACTTCGGTCTCGGTGGCCCTGCGCAACCTGCTGACCCTGATCGGCGCCCTCGTCCTCTTGATGTTCGTCAGCCCCCACCTGACCAGCCTGGTGCTGCTGACCTTCCCGTTCGTGCTGGCGCCCTTGTTCCTGTTCGGCCGCCGGGTGCGCAAGCTGACCGCTTCGGCCCAGGATCGCTTCGCCGACGCTGTCGGCTCGGCGGGCGAGAGCCTCGATGCCCTCGAGACCGTGCAGGCCTTCGGCCGCGAGCGCGCCGCCGCCGACCGCTTCGGCACGGCGGTGGAGCAGGCCTTCCGCGCCCAGATGAAGCGGATCACCACCCGTGCGGCCATGACCGCGGCGGTGATCATCCTGGTGTTCGGCGGCATCGTGGGCGTCTTCTGGCTGGGCGTGCACGCCGGCCTGCGCGGCGATATCTCGTGGGGCGCCCTCTTCCAGTTCGCCTTCCTGTCGGTGATGGCCGCGGGCTCGGTGAGCGCGCTGGGCGAGACCTGGGGCGACGTGCAGAAGGCCGCCGGCGCCATGGAGCGGGTGGGCGAACTGCTGGACGCCCGGCCTGGTGTGGCCGCCCCGCCCAACCCGACGCCCCTGCCCAAGCCGCCGCGTGGCGAGGTGGCGTTCGAGGGGGTGACTTTCGCCTATCCCGGGCGGCCCGAGCTGCCGGCGCTGAAGGGCTTCTCGCTCAATGTGCGGCCCGGCGAGCGGGTGGCGCTGGTTGGGCCCTCAGGCTCCGGCAAGAGCACGGTCTTCCGTCTGCTGCTGCGATTCTACGACCCGCAGTCGGGCCGCATCCTGCTGGACGGCGTGGACCTGCGCGACGCTGAGCCCGCCGAGGTCCGCGCCCGGATGGCGCTGGTGGCCCAGGAGAGTCCGCTGTTTTCCGGCTCCGCCGCCGACAACATCCGCTTCGGTCGCGACGGGGCCAGCGACGACGACGTTCGCAATGTGGTCCGCGCCGCCCAGGCCGAAGGTTTCCTCGCCGCCCTGCCTGAAGGGCTGCAGACCTTGGTGGGCGATCGCGCGCGCACCCTCTCGGGGGGCCAGCGCCAGCGCCTGGCCATCGCCCGGGCCCTGATCCGCGAGGCGCCGATCCTGTTGCTTGACGAAGCCACCAGCGCGCTCGACGCCGAGAACGAGCACCTGGTGCAGCGGGCCCTGGATGAGGCCATGAAGGGCCACACCACCCTGGTCATCGCCCACCGCCTGGCCACCGTGCTCAAGGCCGACCGCATCGTGGTCATGGACGACGGCCGGGTGGTGGAAGAAGGGACGCACAGCGACCTGGTGGCGAAGAACGGGCTCTATGCGCGCCTCGCGGCGCTCCAGTTCGAGGCGGCTTAGAGCCCTCTCCCTACCCTCTCCCTCTCGCTTCGCGGGGGAGAGGAGGAATTGAACCGACCTCGCAACATCTCCTCCTCTCCCCCGAGCGAAGCGCCGAGAGGGAGAGGGAGAGGGCCTACCCCCGCGCCTTCACCGCGATCTCCGGGAAGTCGCTGAACACCCCGTCCACGCCTGCCGCGTAGAGCGCCTTCAGCACCGCGGTGGCGTCGCCGTGGGCGGCGGGGCCACCCTCTCGCTGCAAGCTCTTGGGCAGGAAGGCGTTCTCGGCGCGAACGGTCCAGGGGTGGACCTGCAAGCCCGCCGCATGGGCCCATGTCACCAGCTCCGTCGGCCGGCCCAGCACCCCGCCGGCCGTCGGGACCACCAGCGGCCACTCCGGCCCCAGGCCCTCGGCGAAGGCGGCGATGGCCTTGATCCCAGCCGCGGACTTCACGTCCACCGGCGCCGGCCCCTGGCTGACCAGCATCACGCGACGCGCCTTGCCCAGCTTGCCGAAGGTCTTCAGCGGCTCGACCTCGAAACACTGGACGAAGACGGGCGCGGTCCTGGAATCCAGGTCGTTCGTCTTCAGCGCGTCGGCCAGGCGCTGCTCCAGCGGCAGGCCGATCCCGGCGAAGTAGGTCGGGTGTTTCATCTCCGGATAGGTCCCGATGGTGCGCCCGACCCGCCTGCCCTCGGCCTTCGCCAGGTCGACGACCTCCTGGTAGGTCGGGATGGCGAACTGTCCGTCGAACTTGGCGCTACCCGGCCGCATCGCCGGCAGGCGCTCGCGGGCGCGCAGCGTCTTCAGCTCGGCCAGGGTGAAGTCCTCGGTGAACCAGCCGGCGATCTTCTGGCCGTCGATGACCTTCTCGGCCCTGCGGGCGGCGAACTCGGGCCGGCTGGCCACGTCGGTCGTGCCGGCGATCTCGTTCTCGTGGCGGACCACCAGATGGCCGTCCTTGGTGGCGACCAGGTCGGGTTCGACGAAATCGGCCCCCTGATCGATGGCCAGGGTGTAGGCCGCCAGGGTGTGCTCCGGCCGCTCGCCGCTGGCGCCGCGGTGGGCGATGACGAGGGGCACGATCGGCGACCTTGCACCCGCCGGCGTGGCGATGGTGGCGAGGCCCAGGGCGGTGAGGGTGCGGCGGGTGATCATTCACCCACCTTAACCGCTATTTTGCGGCAGTCAGACGACTGAGGATCTGCGGGTGCAGTTCCAGGTTGGACGCGACCACCGAACCCTTGCCCAGCACCGCGTCCTCGCCGTCGGCGTCGGTCACCTTGCCGCCGGCCTCGGTGACCAGAAGCATGCCCGCCGCCAGGTCCCACGGCTTCAGGTCGCGCTCCCAGTAGCCGTCGAAGCGGCCGGCCGCGACCCAGGCCAGGTCCAGCGACGCGGCGCCGAAACGACGAACGCCGGCGACCCGCTGGCTGATCTGGTGCAGCTCCTTCAGGAACTTGGCGTGCTGGCCGTGGCCCAGGAAGGGGATGCCGGTGGCCAGCACCGCCTCATCCATCCGCTGGCGGGCGGCTACGCGCAGGCGGTGATCGTTGACGAAGCAGCCCTTGCCCTTCTCGGCCCAGAACAGCTCGTTGGTGATGGGGTTGTAGGTCACCGCCGCGACCACGCCCGCGCCCTCGCGCTCCAGCGCGATGTTGATGGCGAAATGGGGGATGGCGTGGAGGAAGTTGGTGGTGCCGTCCAGCGGATCGACCAGCCAGGTGTGGGTCTTGTCGCTGCCCTCGATCAGGCCGCGTTCCTCGCCGTGGAAGCTGTAGCCGGGGCGCGCCTTGGAGAGCGCCTCGAAGATCACCTGCTCCGCCTTCAGGTCGGCCGCCGACACGAAATCCGCGGGAGCCTTCTTGGCCACCTGCAGCTCGGCCAGTTCGCCGAAATCACGGTTGAGCCCACGCGCGGCCTTGCGCGCAGCGTCGCTCATCACCTTCAGAAGGGCGGATTGGGTGCTCACGGTTTCAAAAGATCTCGGCGGGGAATAGAGGGCGCGGAACCTAGTGTCGGGCCGATGTGAAAGCAAGGAGAGTCCGGTTGGGCCCCCTCCGGCAAAGATCTACAGCACCAGGTCGGCGCTGACCGGCGCGTGGTCCGAGGGCCGCTCCCACGCCCGGACGTCGTCGTGGATGCGGGTGGCGGCCGCGCCCTGGCGGAAAGCGGCCTCGCGCAGGCCGGGGGTGACCAGGATGTGGTCCAGCCGCAGGCCGCGGTTGGACTGCCGGAAGTCGGCGGCGCGGTAGCTCCACCAGGACGCCAGCTTGGCCGGCTCGGGCGTGGTCTCGCGCATCAGGTCGATGAAGCCCAGCGAGGCCTCCAGCTTGCGGAAGGCCTCGATCTCCACCGGCGTGTGGCTGACGATCTTCGACATATACTTGTGGTTCCAGACGTCGAATTCGCCCGGGGCCACGTTCAGGTCGCCGACGATGGCCAGCGGGGCCTTCGGGTCACGCTTGCCGAGCTCGGCGGTCAGCTTCTCGTAGAAATCCAGCTTGTGGTCGAACTTGGGGTTCTCCACCCGGTCAGGCGTGTCGCCGCCGGCCGGGATGTAGAAGTTGTGCACCTCGACGCCGGCGATTACGCCGCCGACGCAGCGGGCGTGCTTCTCGCGGCAGACGTCCAGCGGAGGCGCGTCCTCGATCGGCAGCCGCGAGGCGATGGCGACGCCGTGCCAGCCCTTTTGCCCGGCGATCTTGAGATAGGGCAGGCCCATCTCCTGGAACGCGCTCACGGGGAACTCGCCCTCGCGGCACTTGATCTCCTGCATGCACAGGATGTCCGGCGCCTGCTCCGCCACGAACCGGGCGGCCTGCTCCGCGCGCAGTCGGACGGAGTTCACGTTCCAGGTGCAGATTCGAAGTCTCATCCGAGCTCTTTAGACCAAAAGAAAGCCCGGGCGCATGGCGTGCGCCCGGGCTGTAAGAGTTGTCTCTCATGCCGCCGCCGGGAGGGGATAGGTTCCGGCACGGATTTCATCGGCACGACCGGCGCGTCGACGACGTAGTGATAATATCGCCACACTATGACAGATTGTCAAAGGTCTTTCGTTGTAGAGCTTGCGTGTGTCGGAGATGGCACACTTTCCGCAACCTAGACTTTTCCTCGGCCAGGGCTCTTGGGACGCGGGTCCTTGAGGACGAACAGCGAGCGGTCCAGGCCGGCGGCGCGCTCCAGGCCCTGGAGCTGGACCCGCGTGGGGCGGTTCTGGGCATCGGTGACCGTCCAGCCGGCCAGCGCCAGCGGCGTGTCGGTGAAGCTGAGCGTGATCGTGCCCGCGGTCTCCTTCTTGCCATCCCGGGCGGTGATCGCGAAGCCGTCGGCCATGCGGGCGACGCGGGTGATCGTGACGCCCTTGTCGAGCCGGATCGTCTTGGCCAGGAACAGCGACAGCGGCGTGGCGCCCAGCGGGTACTGGTCGAAGGTCTTCAGCCGCTTGTCCTGCACCGAGACGACGCCGCCGTCGGAGACGACCAGGAGACCGGACGGCGCATCGTAGGCGAACCGCGCCTTGCCGGGCCGCTTCATGAACAGTTGGCCGGTGGTCGCGCGGCCGCGGGCGTCGGTCTGGACGAACCGGGCCTTCGCCTCGTTCAGGCCTTCGAGATACGCCACCGCGCGGTCCACCAGAGCCTGGTCGGCCGCGGACAGCGCGCCTTGCGCGAACGCCGGGCTCGCCAGCGGCGCGGCGGCGAGGGCGAGGGTCAGGCTGCGTCGGGTCAGGGTCATGGTTGCTCCGTAGCGTGCGGGCGTCGTATCGCGCCAGCGCGGCGGTATTTGGGCCAGCGGCAACGCTCTGCGCCTATATGGCGTTCCGGACCGGAGGTGTTCCATGGGCATGATCGAAGACCTGGAGCGGCGGATGGCGGAGGCGGCCGAGGCTGGCGACTTCGAGACCGCCGCCACCCTTCGCGACGCCATCGCCCGCATCCGCTCTGGCGACACGAACCTGGTGGAGCAGAAGCCCGGTCGCATGGGCCTGGGCTCCAGCCAGGAGCGTTATGTGCCCAATCCCGGCAAGCCGTTGCCGAAGAAGCCCGATCCGATGACCAGCGGGCATAAGCCTGGTGGGCGGCGGTCCAGGGGCTAGCCCCTCTTCCTGCTCGTCATGGCCGGGCTTGTCCCGGCCATCCAGATGCGCCGATGTCAGCGAGAGAATCTCAACCTTGCCGCTGCGATCTCTTTGGGCGGGGCCTGCGTTTCTGGATCCCCGGGACAAGCCCGGGGATGACGAGCATGGGTGAAGGCGTCGCGCCAATTCGTCCTACGGCGCGGCGCTGACCAGAATCTCGCGCTTGCCGGCGTGGTTGGCGGGGCCGACGACGCCTTCCTGCTCCATCCGCTCGATCAGCGAGGCGGCGCGGTTGTAGCCGATCTGCAGGCGGCGCTGGATGTAGCTGGTCGACGCCTTGCCGTCGCGGGTGACCACTGCCACGGCGCGATCGTAGAGGTCGTTGCTCTCCTCGCCGCCGCCGAAGCCCAGGTCGCCCTCTTCGCCCTCCTCGTCGCCGCCGGCGGTGACCTCGTCGAGATAGCTGGGCGTGCCCTGGTCGCGCAGGAACTTGGCCACCGCCTCGACCTCGCCGTCGGAAACGAACGGGCCATGCAGGCGGGTGATGCGGCCGCCGCCGGCCATGTAGAGCATGTCGCCCTGGCCCAGCAGCTGCTCCGCGCCCTGCTCGCCCAGGATGGTGCGGCTGTCGATCTTGGACGTGACCTGGAAGCTGATCCGGGTCGGGAAGTTGGCCTTGATGGTGCCGGTGATCACGTCCACCGACGGCCGCTGGGTGGCCATGATCAGGTGGATGCCGGCGGCCCGCGCCATCTGCGCGAGGCGCTGGACGGCGCCTTCGATGTCCTTGCCGGCGACCATCATCAGGTCGGCCACCTCGTCGATGATCACGACCAGATAGGGCATCGGCTCGGGGCGGATCTTCTCGCTCTCGTAGGTGGCGCGGCCGCCTTCATCGAAGCCGGTCTGGACGGTCCGCTCGAAGTGCTCGCCCTTGGCGATGGCCTCACGGGCCCGCTCGTTGAACGAGGCCACGTTGCGCACGCCGATCTTGGACATGCGGCGATAGCGGTCCTCCATCTCGCGCACGGTCCACTTCAGCGCGACGATGGCCTTCTTGGGATCGGTGACCACCGGCGCCAGCAGGTGCGGGATGCCGTCGTAGACGCTGAGCTCCAGCATCTTCGGGTCGATCATGATCATCCGGCACTGCTCGGGCGGCAGTCGATATAGGATCGACAGGATCATGGCGTTGACCCCCACCGACTTGCCCGAGCCGGTGGTGCCGGCGATCAGCAGGTGGGGCATCTTGGCCAGGTCGGCGATGTAGGGCTCGCCGCCGATGGTCTCGCCCAGCGCCATGGGCAGGCTCTGGCCGCCGCGCTCGTATTCGGGGGCGGCGAGCAGGTCGCGGAGATAGACGGTCTCGCGCCGCTGGTTGGGCAGCTCGATGCCGATGGCGTTGCGGCCCGGTACGACCGACACGCGGGCGGAGGCCACGCTCATGGAACGGGCGATGTCGTCGGCGAGCGCCACCACGCGCGCGGACTTCACGCCGGCGGCGGGGACCAGTTCGTAGAGCGTGACCACCGGACCCGGGCGGATCTGGTCCACCTGGCCGCGGACGCCGAACTCGGCCAGCACGTTCTCCAGCAGCTGGGCGTTCTGGCGCAGGGCGCCCTCGTCGTACTGGGCGGCGCGCGGGGGGGCCTTGGTCAGCATGGCCAATTCGGGCAGCTGGAAGCCGCCCTCCTGGGCGAAGGCGAAGGTGGACTGGGCCTCCTTCTGCTCGCGAACGCTCTCCTTGGGCGCGGCCTTGGGGACCTTGACCTGCAGGACCGGACCGTCGGCGAGAACGGGCAGCGGTTCGGCGTCGTCGAACGCATCCGCGTTGATGGCCGGGTCCAGCTTCTTGTTGCGGCGGGCGACCTTGGCGGCGCCGGTGGGTTCCGGACGAGCCGCCTTGAGCTTCGGCTTGGGCGCGAGCGCGTGCGTCATGCCGTCGGCCAGCCCCCGGAAGTCGACGCGGCTGAGACCCAGGCCGTATCCGTAGCCGACGACGCCGGCCGCCAGCAGCACCGACCCGGCGATGGCGGTCCCGAACGCCAGGCGGGCGTACTCGATCAAGCCCGCGAAGCCGGTGAGCAGGGCGTCGCCCCAGAAGCCGCCCAGGCCCTTGGCCAGCGGCCAGCCGGCCGGGATGGGCGCCCAGGCCAGGGCGCCGGCCAGGGCCAGCACCCCCAGGGTCCCGATGGCGGCGCGCAGGCGCAGGCGGCCCCGGCTGAGGTCGGGCTCGGGGTCGGCGACCCGCGAGAGGCCGCAGGTGACCAGCAGCAGGGCCGCCAGCCCGGCGGCGACGCCAAGGGACTGCACGCCGATGTCCGCCAGCACGGCGCCGCCGCCGCCCAGGACGTTCTGCGGCGCGACAGGCCCGGCCGCGTTCAGGCTGGGATCGGCGGCGCTATAGGTGGCGAAGGCCACAGCCAGGGCCGCGCCGAGTGCGGCGACCAGGCCCCCGCGCAGGCGCGCCGTCGCGGGATGGTTCCACGTCAGCCTGGCGATGTGGAGCGCAAGCTCCCCGCCGGTTTTCCGCGCCGCCCGCGCCATGCGCCCAAGGTCTCCAGGATGAGTCGTTCAGCCCTGTTTGGGCCAGGGACCGTTAATCGCGCGTTTACCGTGATCTCATGACCGCTTCCGCCGGGCCGTTTGGCGGACTAGGTTCCGGGGAATGAACTGGTCCATGCCCCGTCCCGTGCTGCAGGTGGTCGCCGCCGGCCTGATGGCCGCGTGTCTCGGCGCCTTCGCCCTCGGCGCCATCACCGCCCCGTCCCGTGGCCGGCTGCCCGGCGAGCGCGCGGACGGCGCGGTCGGCCAGGTGCTGGAGGCGCAGGACGCAACCCCGCTTGCCGACGAGCGGATCGTGGGCGCGACCCAGGACAAGGAAGAGCTGACCCCCGAGGAGCAGGCCGCTCTGGACGCGGAGAAGAAGGCCAAGGCGGAAGCCGCCGCACTGGCCAGGGCCGAGGCCGAGAAAGGCGCGCCGGCCGGACCGGAGTCGGCCCCGGTGATCACGCCGGTTGCCCCGCCCGCGACGGTGGAGGTCGCGCCCGCGCCTCCGCCGCCGAAGGTGGAAGAGCCGCCGTTCTAGGCGTCAGACTCCGTTCTTCTTGAAGAAGGCCAGCATCTTGGCCCAGGCGTCGTCGGCCGCTTCCTTGCTGTAGGACGGCCGGTAGTCGGCGTGGAAGCCGTGCTGGGCGCCGGGGTAGACGATGATGTCGCTGCCGGTCTTCCCGGCGGACTTCAGCGCCGCCTTCATCTTCTCCACGTCGGTCAGCGGGATGCCGTTGTCCTTCTCCGCGTAGAGGCCCAGCACCGGGGCCTTCAGGTCGCCGGCGAGATCCAGCGGATTCTTGTCGGCGGTGGCGGAGGACATGCCGCTGCCCAGCCGGCCGTACCAGGCGACGCCGGCCTTGATGTCCGGACGCCGGGCCACGGTCTCCCAGACCACCGAGCCGCCCCAGCAGTAGCCGGTGATCGCCATGCGCTGGGTGTCGGCCCACGGCTGGGCCTTGAGGTAGGTGATGGCCGCATCGATGTCGCCGGCCACCTGGGCGTCGGTCGCGGTGGCGACGATCTTCATGATCGCCGGGAAGTCGGTCATGGTCGACGGATCGCCGGCGCGGACGAAGAAGTCGGGCGCGATCACCACATAGCCGGCCTTGGCCAGGCGCCGCGCGGTGTCGCGGATGTATTCGTGCAGGCCGAAGATCTCGGAAATCAGGACGACGACGGGGTGCTTCCCCGATTTCGTGGGCCGCGCGATGAAGGCCGGGATCTCGCGGTCCGGCGCCTGGATCTGCACCAGGCTCTGGACGAGGTTCACGCCGTCGGTCTTCACCGGCTGGGCCTCGGCCGACCAGGCGGCCAGCGCATAGCCGCCGGTGAGCGCGAGCGTCAGGCCGCGCCGTGACAGGTGGACGTCTTCCGGGCGCGTGCCATCGGGGCGGGTGAGCGTGACCATGGGCGTTTCCTTATGTCGCAGCAGGGGTGATGGTGGCCACGGAACCGACAGGCCGCCATCGCGTCAACCGCCCATGACCTCTCGCCGCATGAAACCGTTCACCTCACGCCGCCTGACCGCCGGCGAGCGGGCGTTCGCGGCGGAAATGTTCGGCGCGGGCCTGGACGCCGGGCGGGTGCGGATCTTCGCGGTCCCGCTCTGGAACCGCGCCTTCGTGGCGGGACCGGGCCTGATCGTGTGGCCGGCCGCCACCGTCCCCTGGGATTTCGCCGCGCCGCAGGTTCCGCTGCGGGTCCAGGCCGTGTTCGTGCACGAGCTGACCCATGTCTGGCAGGCCCAGCACGGGGTCAGGCTACTGTTCGCCAAGCTGCGAGCCGGCGACAGCGACGCGTCCTACGCCTACGACCTGGCCGGCGGGCCCGACTTCGCGCACCTGAATATCGAGCAGCAGGCCATGGTCGTGGAGCACGCCTTCATCGCGTCGAGGGGCGGCGAGACGCCGCATCCGGCAAGCCTCTACGCCGCGGCCAGCCCCCATTGGCGGCGAACATGACCCATGCCCCTGATCGGATTAGGGGCTTTCGCTCTTGCAGCCCCGCCAATTTCCCCCATATCGGCTCTCGACGACGGCATCCGCGAACTTAAGGACGGAAGCCGACGGGAGACAATCGAACCGGGGGCGTCGCATTTGCCCGGGCGCTTCAGTAGAAGGCCCCACCGCGACGTTCGCCTAACAAGGAGCGAGTAGACCTAGGCTATGAGCAAGATCATCGGCATCGACCTCGGCACGACCAACTCGTGCGTGGCCATCATGGACGGCAAAACGCCGAAAGTGATCGAGAACGCCGAAGGCGCGCGGACCACCCCCTCGGTGGTCGCCTTCATGGACGACGGCGAGCGGCTCGTCGGCCAGCCGGCCAAGCGCCAGGCTGTGACCAACCCTTCCAACACCCTGTTCGCGATCAAGCGGCTGATCGGCCGCAACTTCGACGACCCCGTGGTGGCGAAGGACAAGGGCATGGTGCCCTATGACATCGTCAAGGGCGCCAATGGCGACGCCTGGGTGCGCGCCCACGGCAAGGATTATTCCCCGCAGCAGGTCTCGGCCTTCATCCTTCAGAAGATGAAGGAAGCCGCCGAGCAGCACCTGGGCGAGAAGGTCGAGAAGGCGGTCATCACCGTCCCGGCCTACTTCAACGACGCCCAGCGCCAGGCGACCAAGGACGCCGGCAAGATCGCCGGCCTGGAAGTCCTGCGGATCATCAACGAGCCGACGGCCGCCGCGCTGGCCTACGGCCTCGAGAAGAACGACGGCAAGAAGATCGCGGTCTACGACCTGGGCGGCGGCACGTTCGACGTCTCGGTCCTGGAGATCGGCGACGGCGTGTTCGAGGTGAAGTCGACCAACGGGGACACGTTCCTCGGCGGTGAGGACTTCGACATGCGCATCGTCGACTACCTGGCCGACGAGTTCAAAAAAGAGAACAGCGTCGACCTGCGCAAGGACAAGCTGGCCCTGCAGCGCCTCAAGGAAGAGGGCGAAAAGGCCAAGAAGGAACTGTCGTTCACGACGCAGTACGAAGTGAACCTGCCCTTCATCTCGATGAATGCGTCGGGCCCGCTGCACCTGAACATCAAGCTGTCGCGCGCCAAGCTGGAAGCCCTGGTCGAGGACCTGATCGCGCGCACCGTCGGCCCCTGCGAGCAGGCGCTGAAGGACGCGGGCCTAAAGAAGGGCGACATCGACGAGGTGATCCTGGTCGGCGGCATGACCCGCATGCCCAAGGTCGTCGAGACGGTGAAGGCGTTCTTCGGCCGTGAGCCGCACACCGGCGTGAACCCGGACGAGGTCGTGGCGCTGGGCGCCGCGGTCCAGGCCGGCGTGCTGGGCGGCGAGGTGAAGGACGTCCTGCTGCTGGACGTCACCCCGCTGACGCTCGGCATCGAGACGCTGGGCGGCGTGTTCACCCCGCTGATCGAGCGCAACACCACGATCCCGACCAAGCGCAGCCAGACCTTCTCGACCGCGGACGACAACCAGTCGGCCGTGACGATCCGGGTCTTCCAGGGCGAGCGCCCGATGGCGCAGGACAACAAGATGCTGGGCCAGTTCGACCTGGTCGGCATCCCGCCCGCGCCGCGCGGCGTGCCGCAGGTCGAGGTCACGTTCGACATCGACGCCAACGGCATCGTCAACGTCTCGGCCCGCGACAAGGCCACGTCCAAGGAACAGTCGATCCGCATCCAGGCCAACGGCGGCCTCTCGGACAGCGACATCGACGCCATGGTCAAGGAAGCCGAGTCCAACAAGGCTGACGACGAGAAGCGCAAGGCGGCGGTGGAGGCCAAGAACCAGGCCGACGCCATCATCCACTCCTCGGAAAAGGCCCTCGCCGAACACGGCGACAAGGTCTCGGACGTGGAGCGGACCGCGATCCAGACGGCGCTGGACGACCTGAAGGGGTCGCTGGAGTCGGGTGACGCGGAGGCGATCTCGGCCAAGACCCAGACCCTCATCCAGGCTTCGATGAAGCTGGGCGAGGCCATGTACAAGGCCCAGCAGGGCGACGGCGGCGGTGAAGACGCCACCGCCTCGGCCGCGGGCGATTCCTCGGAAGACGTCGTCGACGCCGAGTTCGAGGAAGTCGACGGCGACGGCAAGAAGTCGGCGTGACAACGCACCTCATGGCCCGGGCGAACGTGAAATGCGATCACCGGGCCATGGGGTCGTCGCCGCCGCCTTCGCGGGACGCAAGCGTCGAAAAACGCTGCATCTTTGAAGGTATACCCCCCGGTCACTCGGCTGTGTTAAGCCTTGCAGATGGCCGGGGGGCCACCCACCTCATTTCACAAGCAAACCTGAGCTTCTGACGTTTCCATGCGGGACTATTACGAGATCCTGGGCGTCGAACGGGGCTGCGATGACAGCGCCCTGAAGGCCGCCTTCCGCAAACAGGCGATGGAGCACCATCCCGACCGCAACGGCGGCTGCGAGGAGGCTTCCGGCCGCTTCAAGGAAGTCAACGAGGCCTATTCGATCCTGTCGGACCCGCAGAAGCGTGCGGCCTACGATCGCTTCGGCCATGCGGGCGTCAACGGCCAGGGCGGCGGTCCCGGGAACGGCCAGTTCCACGACGTACACGACATCTTCAACGAGGTGTTCGGCGACGTCTTCGGCGATATGTTCGGCGGCCGCGGCGGGCAACGCCAGCGCGGCGGGCCCGCGCGGGGCTCAGACCTGCGCTACGATCTGGAGATCACCCTGGAGCAGGCCTACGCCGGCGCCGAGGTGGAGATCACCGTGCCGGTGACCCTGGCCTGCGAGCCCTGCGAAGGGTCCGGCGCCAAGCCCGGCACCAGCCCGACCCAGTGCACCACCTGCCATGGCGCCGGCCGCGTCCGCGCCAGCCAGGGCTTCTTCTCCATCGAACGCGCCTGCCCCCGCTGCGGCGGTTCGGGCCGGATGGTCATGGACCCCTGCACCGAGTGCCGGGGCGCGGGCCACATCCGCCAGCAGCGCACGCTGGCGGTGCGAATCCCCTCAGGCGTCGACGATGGCGCGCGCATCCGCCTGGCGGGCGAAGGCGACGCGGGCCAGCGCGGCGGGCCGCGCGGCGACCTCTACATCTTCATCTCGGTCAGGCCGCACGAGCTGTTCGAGCGCGACGGCCTGGACCTGCTGTGCACCGTGCCCGTGCCCATGTGCGTGGCGGCCCTGGGCGGCGAGATCGAGGCCCCTTGCCTGCTGGGCGGCGAGACCTGCGACGGCGAGTGCAAGATCGAGGTCAAGGTCCCCGAAGGCGCCCAGACCGGCAAGACCATCCGGGTGAAGGGTCGCGGCATGCCGTCGCTCCGCTCGCGCGAGCGCGGCGACCTGGTGGTGGAGCTGTTCGTGGAGACGCCCACCAAGCTCACCGCCCGCCAGAAGGAGCTGATGCGCGAGCTGGCCGGTCTCTGCGGCGAGCAGCAGCATCCGAAATCCGCCGGCTTCACCGGCAAGGCCAAACGCTTCTGGGAAGACGTGACCGGCAAGGCCTAGCGGCCGCCGCGCGTGTCGCCCCGGTCCGGCAAGGCCAGGGCGAGGGCTATTCGATCTCGTCCGGCTTCACCGCCACCACGACGCCGTCGGCCAGCCGCACCTCGGGCACCGCAGCGCGCGTGAAGGGCAGGTACCAGGTGGCGCCGCCCTCGACCGGCGCAATTTCCAGCAGGTCGCCGGCGCCGAAGTCCTGGACGGCCTTCACGCGTCCCAGCGCTTCGCCCTCCGCCGTCTCGACCGCGAGGCCGATCAGGTCGGTGACGTAGAACTCGTCCTCCTCCGGTTCGGGGAGGCGGTCGCGGGAGATGAACAGCTTGAGGCCGCGCAGGGCTTCGGCCTGCTCGCGGGTCTCGACCTCCTTGGCGCGGACGATGACGCCGCCCTTGACGGCGCGCCCGGAGGTCAGCGTGAGGCCGGGCGAGCCGTCCTCACGCTTCAGGTCCTTGTAGTCCACAAGCGCCACGGGATCGGCCGTGAAGCTGGTGATGCGAACCTCGCCGCGAACGCCGAAGGCGCCCGCGACCCGGCCCACCTGGATGAGATCCGAGCTCACCCGTGAAGACCCTTAGGCCTTGTCTTCGCCTTCGGGCGCGGCTTCGGCGGCCGGCTCTTCAGCGGCTGCCTCGGCGGCGGGAGCTTCCTCGGCGGGAGCCTCGGGGGCGGCTTCAGCGGCCGGGGCCTCTTCGGCGGCCGGAGCTTCAGCAGCGGGGGCTTCTTCAGCAGCGGCTTCCGGAGCGGCCTCGGCGGCGACTTCGGCCGGAGCTTCCTCGGCGACGGGCTCTTCGACCGGCGGCGGCGGCGGGTTGGCGGCCAGCTCGGCGGCCGCGGCGGCGCGGTCGGCTTCCTTCTGGGCCTTTTCCTCGGCGCGTTCGTTGGCCTTCTTGCCCGGCTTGCCCTTGTTCGGGTTGTTGCTGGCTTCCCACTTCACGATGTCCAGCTTGCCGAGCTCGCGGGCGACACGGTCGGTGGGCTGGGCGCCCTTGGACATCCACTCCTGGATGCGCTCGACCTTCAGCACGACGCGGTTCGGGTCGTCCTTCTTCAGCAGCGGGTTGTACGAACCCACCTTCTCGATGAAGCGGCCATCGCGGGGCGAGTGGCTGTCGGCGACGACGATCGAGTAGTAGGGGCGCTTTTTGGCGCCGCCACGGGCGAGACGGATCTTCAGCATTGGATAGGTCCTTGGTCTTTCAGATTATTTCTTGAAGGGATTGAAGCCCGGCGGCAGGCCGCCGCCGAGGCCGGGGAGTTTCGGGAGACCGCCGGGCATGCTCTTCAGCTTGGCCTGCATCTCTTCCATCTGTT
>Ga0255338_1004214_pt1 | contig 15366 bp, 13 predicted proteins | sample MeOH1_35cm_T4_19_FD_203715 | JGI IMG/M metagenome (GOLD analysis project Ga0255338, IMG submission 203715) | Sandy soil microbial communities from University of British Columbia, Vancouver, Canada - MeOH1_35cm_T4_195 | ecosystem: Engineered > Artificial ecosystem > Sand microcosm > Unclassified ...
GGCGTTCAGGCGTTCAGGGGATGGCACTACTGGATCGCTTCCGCACCGTGGGATCTTAAGCTGCCGTTCTTATTTCAGTATCATTCGCAGAAGTTGCACTCCATGGCCAACGTAAAACTCGACGAACAGGGACGGATACAGCTATCGTCCGACGACCTCAAGGCGCTGGGCTGGGAGAAAGGGCAGGAGCTGCTGCTGCGGCTCGACGGCAATGTCCTGCTGATCCAGCCCGCCACCCGGACCGCTTCACTTCGGGACGAAGCGCGGCGCCTCGCGGACTCGGTGCGAGGAATCGCGGATGAAACGGCGCGGATCGTGCGGGATAAGGTCGCGTCCGCGGGAAGCGCTCCCGCGCCTCCGGCGTCGGCACCCTCGACCGCTCCCGTTGCAGCCGGGCCCTCCCTGGAGCCGCCTGCGGTCGCGGCCGTCGTGGCTCCCGGAAGTCCGGCGCCCCGCCCTTACCAGGCCGGGAGCGCGGTGGTCGGCGACTTCCACGGGATAATGCCCCGGCTGGGCCCGGGAGCTTACCTCGCGCCGGGATGTACGATCCTGGGCGACGTGCTGCTGGGGGAAGATGCCAACGTGTGGCCCGGAGCGGTGCTCCGCGGCGACGTGGCGGCGGTACGGGTGGGAGCGCGCAGCAACGTGCAAGACGGCGCGGTGCTCCACGTATCGCCGCAGCTTCCGTGCCTCGTTGGCTCCGGGGTCACGATCGGCCACCAGGCAACGGTGCACGGCTGCACGGTGGGAAACCACACGCTCATCGGCATCCACGCGGTGGTGTTAGACGGCGCCGTCATCGGCGAACACTGCATCATCGCGGCGGGCGCGGTGGTGCCGCCCGGAATGCAGGTGCCGAACGGCAAGATGGTGATGGGCGTCCCCGCGAAAGTAGTGCGCGACCTGACCCCGCAGGAGATCCAGCGCATCCACTGGAATGCCGACAGCTACGTGAGCCTCAAGAACCAGTACCTCGACCCCACCCACGCCACCAATTCCCCGGAGCCACCCCAGGCTGCCGCGCAATCGGCGCCCGCGCAAGCGGGGACCCTGCCTCGATACGAGTGCCGCCGCGTGGCCGGCACGATCACCGTGGATGGCTCGCTGGATGACGCCGGCTGGGTGGGGGTGCCACGCATGTCCCCCCTGGTACTTGCTACCGGGGATGGGGTCCCGATGCAGGCGACCGAGTTGCGGGCGTGCTGGGATGAGCAGTATCTCTACGTCTGCTTCGCATGTAAGGACACCGACATCTGGGCGACGCTGGAGAACCGGGACGACCCGCTGTACGACGAAGAGGTGGTCGAGGTCTTCCTCTGCCCCACCGGAAAGCTGCAGCACTACTTCGAGTTCGAGGTCAGCCCGGCAAACGTGCTCTTCGACGCTAAAGTGTTCAATCCGGAGAGCGACCAGGCCACGATGCTCGTGGATAAGGAGTGGAATGCCCGCCGCATCCGCACCGGCGTGCGGGTATCCGGCTCGCTCAACGATCGCACTTCGCCGGACATCGGCTGGATCGTGGAGATTGGCATCGCGTTCACGGACCTTGGCCTGGAAGGGCCGCCGGAGCCGGGCACCGTCTGGCGCGCTAACTTCTACCGCATCGAGCGCGGGCCGGTCACCGAGTTCAGCGCCTGGTCGCCCACCTTCCGGGACCCCGCCGACTTCCACGTCCCTGCCTGCTTCGGAGAACTGGTATTTGTGGATGACCAGGAAGAAGTCTGATGGGTGGGGCCAGGAGTCCGGGCCTGAATGCCTGATTACCAGGTGAGTAAGAGTAGGAGTAGGAGTAGGATCCTGTGGGTCAGGCAACACCTGAACCCCGAACCCTGAACCCGTAAACAGTGGGAACCGAGCTAAACGGCCTGGGTCTTTCCACGTGAGGCCCAAGAGAGGGTCCTACCGGAGGTGGATTTCCGGAAGCGATGGTCAACTTGAGGGGCAGGCGGGGTATGTGATATGCAAAGTGCGGCCCATTTGACAGGAACGTTCATACGTCCCCTTCGTCCAACAACTGTGGCCAGCGCGCAGAGGCGACCATTGGCAGCGGAGAATCCACAAACCGAGTGGGTACGCCGGGCGCAGGCCGGGGACCTGCAGGCGTTCGAGCAGCTTTTTGACCAGTATCAGCGCGGAATCTATAACGTCATCTACCAGATGGTACGGAGCGAGGCAGATGCTGCCGACCTCACTCAGGACGTGTTCGTGCGAGCCTGGAAAGCGCTGCCCCGGTTGGATGCGCCGGAAGCGTTTACTTCCTGGATCTACCGGATCGCTACGAACCTGAGCCGCAACTGGATTCGGGATAACACCCGGGTGCGGAAGGAATCCCTCGATCAGCCGTTCGGTGACGATGAAGAGGGGGGCACGCGAGAGATCGCAGACACTCGCGGCGACCCGGCGGACCTGGTGCAGACGCAGGAAGTTCAGGATGTGGTGCGGAGCGCGATCTCCGGACTATCGGAGGATCACCGTACCGTGGTGACCCTTCACCACCTCGAGGGAATGCCTGTCGAGGACATCGCAAAGGTGATGCATTGTTCGGTCGGCACTGTGAAGTCGCGGCTTTCGCGAGCACGGGATGCGTTGAAACGAAAGCTTGCCGGCTTTATTGAGAGGTAGTGCCATGGATTGCACGCGAGTTCGAGATTTACTGGCGGACTACTCGGTCCGGATCCTGGACGGGCGCACCCACCAACTGGTGGAAGGCCACCTTCAGCTCTGCGCGGATTGCAAAGAAGAGCTGCGGGTGATGGACTCCGTGATGCTTCTAGTAGAGGAGCACGGTACGCTGGCGCCTCCGCCGGGGCTGTTCAACGCGGTACGCAACCAGATCGAGGCAGGGCAGGTGACGCGGCAGCGTCCCGCCTGGTGGGCCATCTTTCTAACCACGCCGGCACGAGTTGCGGCGATGGGTATGGCCATGGGCGCCGTGGCGCTGGGCTTGTTAATGCCCACGACGCCGACCTCACTGCCTACCACGCTGGACCCCCACCTGCCAATCGCGGGCCAGGTAGCGTCGGGTGAGCTTTCCAGCTCGATCCGGCAGCACGCGATGGCTGCCACGGAAGGTCCGCTGGCCGATCGCGTGGCGTGGGAAGCGATGGCGCAAATCGCGGCGCAGCAGCCGGATGAAAACGTGGACAAGAAGCCGGGTAAGGAACGGAGAGTAGAGTGATGGAACGCAGCGCACCCTGGGTAGCGTTTGGGGTGTGTGTGCTGGCCGCGGGGGGTGTCTGGCTCTACCGGGCCGGGCACCCTTCCGGCGTTTCGGGCGGTGACGCGCGGGAGATCGTGCAGGAGGCGTGGACCCGCGGCCGCCGCGTGGCGCTCTCTGGTGAGCAGTTGACCAGCGTTGGTGGAGCGAAGGAGCCGCTGAAGACCCACGTTCTCTACTCGCGCTCCGGTTCGATGCGCATCGAATACCAGACCGAGCCGTTGAAGGGCGTCACGATCTGGGAGAATGGGGGGCGCACGTACCGCTATAACCCCCGGATGAAGCGACTCACGGTAGCGCAGCGCCGCAGCACGCCGGAAGACCAGGCGCGGCAGGAGCGACAGCTCCTGGAGAACTACACGCCGAAGATCGTCGGTACCGCGCTGATCGCGGATCGTAAGGCGACGGTGATAGAACTGCGGTCTAAGAACCACGCCGACCGGCTGAAGCGGGTATGGATCGATCCCCAGACCTCCGTAGTATTAGGCAGCGAGGACCTGGAAGGCCACACCTTACTCCGCAGCACCAAGTTCACCCGCGTGGAGTTCTTGCCCAGCGGCAAGGAGCCCGCCGAATCGGAGTTCCAGCCTTCCGACGACCTGGTAGCGAAGTACGGCACCGCCCGTCCCGGCGACACGTCGACCCGGTTTGAGCCGGAACAGCTTTCCAAACTGGTCGGCTTCACCGTCCGCGAGCCAAAGTCCGTACCGAAGGGGTACGTACTCCAGGGCGCCTACCAACTACCGTGTCTCTGCGGCAAGCGCCATCAGGCCGCGCGCCTGGAATACTCGGATGGTTTGAACACGCTCAGCCTGTTCGAATGCGGACATCCGGAATGTACAGCCGCAGTGACGCGACCGAAGAAGGCCCGGTCACCGCTGGCATTCAGCCTGATCAAGGACCATTTCTACTTCCTGGCGGTGGGGGATGCACCCCGCGAGGACATGGAAAAGATCGTGCGCAGTGCGGCCGAATAGGGGCATTCAGGCGTTGGGCGTTGGGACCGGTGGCCTGATCAAACTTGAAGCGTCCTCCCGGTAGGCGTACTCACCGCTTCCGGTAGAGACAGCGAAGATCGAACGGACCATCCGCCCTGTGGGCACCCGGCCCTTGCTGCGGTTTCTCCGGGAGGGGGCCGCCCCGCCAGCGGCACGTAACCCCCTTAGCTGGGGATTACGTGCCGGTATTACCGGGTGCCGGATCAGGCTTCGAAGCGGAGTTGGCTGTTTCCCACACGGATTACGTCGCCAGGGAAGAGCGGCTGCTCCTGGATGCGGACGCCGTTGACCCAGGTGCCGTTCGCGCTTCCCTCGTCCCGTACCATCCAGCCGCCGTTCATAGCATAGACGCGCGCGTGCCGGCGGGAGGCCGTACCATCGGAACTGATGGCGATTTCCTGGCTCGGCTCGCGGCCGATGCCCGCCTCCGTTCCCTGGAGCGGAAACACCTGTCCGGTGTGCGGCCCATCCACTACCACTAGCTGCGGAATACCGCCACCTATCCCGTAGCCTCCCTGGCCGGAAACCATCATGGTTGCCGCGTAGGCGGGGTCCTGGGGAGCACCGTATCCCTGCCCGCCATAGCTATCCGGAGCGCCATAGCCGGCTGGGGCGCCGTAGCCGGCAGCCGGGGGCTGGTCGTAGCCATAGCCGCCTGCCGGTTGGTCATATGCTGCATCAGCGCCTACGCTACAGGCGCAGGCGCCCGTTTGCGGATCGCGGACCTGAGCGCAGAACTCGCAGACGCTGCCGCCCTGCGGAATGTGGACGCTGCCCACGGGCGCCAGGGGCGGCGCTCCGAACTCCGCGAGCGGAATCGTGTCGACGGGGCGGCGCATGCCGGTGGCGCTGGCCTTCTCGTTGTACCCCAGGGTCACGCGCCCGAACTGGATCGCGTCGCCATCGCGCAGGACGTAGCCGGGGGTAAGCGGCTGGCCGTTTACCGCAATCTGGAGCGCGTTACTTTCCGGGTAGAGTGCGTAGCGACCGCCGGTCTGGCGGAAGCTGGCCATCCGCTTCGGCACCGCCGGGTCCAGAAACACGGGCACGTCGGCCAGCTCATCCCGCCCCACGTACGCCAGCGCGTTGTCGAGGACGTGCTCGCGTCCTTCGTTGCGGCCCACCAGCACCTTCACCCACACCCGCTTCATCGCTTCGGCGACCAGGTTGATGAAGAAGCCGATGGCGGCGCCCATAGCCACGAAGCCGAGGAAGCGGCCTTGCATGCCCGGGAAGTTCAGGTACCAGAGGATCTGGAGTACAAAGCCGCCCAGGAACCCACCGATGATGCCGCCGACCGCCCCGTTCCACATGCGACGGACAGAGAGGTTCGGCACCCCGAAGACGATCCCCAGGAAGAGCCCGATTAGCATCCAGGCCGAGCTGCGGATGAAGAGCTGTGGGAAAAACTCCGCGGGGGAGATCTGGTCGCGGCTAACCTTGCCGCCCAACATCGCGAAGAGCGCCTGTCCGAAATACAGACCTACGAAACCACCCAGGCTTCCGAGCACGACAAAGGTCCAGAATACCCGGTTGAAGCGGGCGCGGGTCGCCTCCGACATCCCCTCCGCGAGACCCAGGCAGCCGCCGATGGCAAGCCCCAGCACCAACCCCAGCAGTGCCTGCTGCGGCGGTGTGGTCAGGGGAGGTATGGACGTTGGGGTATCAAAGAAGCGAGGCTGGAACGGATACGGCAGCGGCAGGAATTCCACGAGGAACCAGCCGATCAGCCCGCCGATCGCCCCAAAGATGAACCCGCGCAGAACCCGGATGGGGGACATGGCCTAAACCTCGAAGCGGAAGCGGGTCCCGCCGATGGCGACTTCGTCGCCGGGACTGAGCTGGGTCTCGGTGATCTTGGCGCCGTTCACAAAGGTACCGTTCGACGAGCCGAGGTCCTGAATGCGGTAGATGCCGCCCTGGTCCGTGATCTGCGCGTGCCGACGCGATGCGGTGGTGTCGCGGTCGAGGGGAATGGGGTTACTGGCATCGCGGCCGATAACCGCCGCGCCCTGGATCGGGAACACCTGGCCCAGATAGGCTCCCCCCATCGCCACGAGCCGGGGTCCGCTTCCGGAGGCCGCAACCCCGCCGAAGCCGCCGGCCATCGCCGGTCCGGCCGCGGCTCCGCGTGTGACGGTACAGGCACAGCCGCCGGAGGGGTCCTTCATCTGTCCACAGAAGGGGCACTGGTTGGGGTCGGCGACCACCGGCGGTGGCGCGGGCGCGGGACCAGGGGCCGCTACCGAACCGGAGAGGTTCGCGCCCGCCAGGCTGGCACCGCCGGCCCCGACGGTTTCCGGCTGGACGCCCATCTTCTTGAGGACGGTCTCCACGGTGATCCCTTGCTTCTTGGCATACCGGTAACCGAAGAAGAGCAGCGCGATCAGAATGGCGAATTGGATCAGCCCGATTATGAAGTTCCCAATCGTCTCAGTCAGGCTCGGCTGGGTGCGCTCCATCGGCGTGGCCTGGACCGGGGCCGCCGCCGGCGACTGAACGGGGGCCGCGGCGGGAGGCGCCGCGGCCGGCGGGGCTGCAGCGGCTGGCGCGTTCGCGGCAGCCGGAGGCACGGCGGCCGGCGCAGTGGCGGGTGCGCTGCCGGCAGCTGGCTCGACAACCTTCGTGACCGACGGCAGCTCCAGCGTGACTGACTGGACCGTCTCATTCTTGGGCAGGTCGATGGAGACGCTCTTCTGGATCGTCGAGTTCTCGGCGCCTTCCCCAGCGGTCACCGCGATTGTGCCGGAGCCGCTTTTGACGAAGCTGAACTCCGCCGCACCCTGAGACGAGGGCTGGATGATTCCGCGCGTGGTGTTGTTAGCGGAGTCGGTGAGCGTAACGGTCCCCTGGGCAATTGGCTTGCCTTCTTTGCCGGTCGCCAGCACTCGGACCTTTTGCACCAGGTTGAAGTCCGGCGACGCAAAACTGATCTCCGCCGGCGCGCTCTTGGCGTCCACTGCCTTGCGTGCGGCGTAGCCGGACTTCATGTCCAGCACATAAACGGTGTATTTGCCGAGGCCGGCAGGTACTTCCAGGTCCGCCTTGTCCGCCACCTTGCGCGGCGCCGCACCGGGCGCTTCCTGGATGTAAGCCGAGTAATCCCCACCCGACGGAACGCGTACCGCCACGCTCTTCGTGGCGCCTGACGACGGGGCGGTCACCGCCGGCGCGCTCGTAGCCGGCGCGCTCGCAGCCGGTGCGTTCGTCGCCGGTGCGTTCGTCGACGCCGCGGGACTGGAGGCCGCCGGTGCCTTCGCCGCAGGCGCTGCCGCAGGTTTGTTTCCCTGTGCGACGGCAGCGGCGCTCCCCATAAGGAGCAACAACGCTCCGATCTCAAACTCTCGTTTCATCCCAGTCTCCCGCGTCCCAGAAGTAACCCTGCGCCCTGCGAACCTGCAATGCTGTAAATCTGTTGACGACATTCTCGCGAATGCCCTGCGGTGAATTCCGCTCCGAGCGACACCCCTACATGCTTCGACAAGGGTCCGCGATATCTCCCGCCCGTAATCGGCGCAGCGCTTCCGGTATCGCCTCGGCCACGTCACCGGCAATGGCGCCGGGTGAACCGAAGCGCTCTTCCGTCAACTCTCCCGCGATCCCGTGCAGGTAGACCGCCGCGACCGCCGCCTCATACGGCGCCAAACCCCGCGCCAGGCAGGCGGCCACCATTCCGGTGAGCACGTCACCGGTACCACCCGTGGCCAACGCGGGGCTGCCGGAGGAGTTGATCGCCGCGCGGCCATCCGGAGCCGCAATCACCGTAGCGGCGCCTTTGAGCACCACCGCGCACCCCAACCGGGCTGCCGCCGTCTTAGCAACTTCTAAGCGATTGGACTGCACCTCCGCCGTTGCTGTTCCCAGAAGTCGAGCCATCTCCGCGGGGTGCGGCGTAATCACGCAGTTGGAGTGAAACGTTCGCTCATCGGCGGGCGAAACATGGTACAGGCCGTCGGCGTCCACGACGGTGGGTAGCCGCGTCTCGCGCAGCACGGCGCGCACCAATTCGCCGGAGCGGGGATCGCGCCCGAATCCAGGGCCCAGGGCCAGAGCGTCCACGCGTCCGGCCCAATCTCGAACCGTTTCCAGCGACTCGGGAGCGTGCCCATGGGAATCGGTCTCCGGCAGGGGCAACGTCATCGCTTCGGTGAGCTTGACTTCCAGGATGGGGTTGAGACTGGCGGGGATACCCAGGGTTACCAACCCAGCTCCAGCCCGGAGCGCCGCGAGGCAGGTGAGAGTAGCGGCTCCGGTCAACCCTGCCGAGCCTGCGAGCACGAACAATCGTCCAGAGTCGCCCTTGTGGGCGGCGACCGCTCGCACCGGCCAGAGCGGGAGTGCGAGCATCCGATCGATCCACTCCACGACATTCGCCTCCGGGCATAGGAGAGGGGGGGGCAGCGAGATATTGGCCACCACGATGCGGCCGGCAGCCGTACGGCCCGGGAAGGTGGCAAGCCCGATCTTCGGCAGGCCGAAGGTAACCGTCTCGTCCGCACGAACGTGGAGCTGCGCGAGAGCTCCCGTGTCGGCATCTAATCCGGAAGGGATGTCCACCGCGAGCGTGGGAAGCGGCACGGCCATCAGGGCGCCGATAGCCGCTCCGATGGCGCCTCGCGGCTCGCCCTGGGATCCGGTACCCAGTAGCGCGTCAATAACGAGGTCCGCCTGCCGCAGCTCAGCATCCAGCGCATCGCACCACCCGTCAAAGGATCGGACGGGCACTCCGAATTTGATCGCGAGATCCAGGTTGATCTTCGCGTCGCCGCGCAGGGCTTCCGGCTCACCCGCCAGGAGGCAGCAAACACGAATGCCGCGGGTATGCAGGTGCCGCGCCGCTACGAAGCCGTCACCGCCGTTGTTACCCTTTCCGCACAACACTACCGCCTCGCGACCTCCGGCGGCCTCCAATAGCCCCGCTGCCCGCGCCGCCACCGCTCGTCCCGCGTTCTCCATCAACAGCAGCGACGGCACGCAGTATTCCTGGATAGCGCGGCGGTCGATCTCCCGCATCTGCGCGGCGGTGCACAATTTCATTCAACCACCCCTGGGTGTTCTCGGAACCGGCAGCGGCAGCCTGATTCCTGCACCGCCGTCGCGCCCATAAATCCGGATACCGGCCTGACGCCCGGTCCGCACCACGGCCAACCGTTGACCCTCATGCGACCAGCACGGGCTGAGACTATCGTACGGCATTTCGCCCGCCTTCTGCCGCCTCCGGTAAAAAGGAGTCTGCTCGACCAGCTTGAGCTGCGACCCATCCAGGGCGCAACTCCGGACCTCCATCCCCTGCCGTGGCCGCGCGATCACCAGCGCCAGGCGCTCCGCCCCGGGCGAAAACTGGACCTCGCTCACCACCGGTGCATCCCCCGAACGCCGCTCCACGGGTGTGCTGACCGCAGCGTGGAATGGTAGCTTGCGCACGGAACGGCGCCGCAGGTCGTAGCTCCACAGCGTGAGGCCGCTGTCCTTGACCTGCGCATTGCCGCGCGCCCAGACGAGGTGTTCGCCATCCGCCGCCAGGCCGAAACCGAGCACGTCCCCAGTACCGGTAATGCGGTAGACGTCCTCGCCTTCGACGGTGTAGACATTGTACGCGTCGCCATTCGCGGCCATAAAGGCCACTCCGTCCCGAGATTCCAGCCATCGCGGCGTCTGTGCGGCGCTCACTCGCTGGATCGGAAGCGGAATCGGGCGACTGCCGCGCAACTCCGGCATCCGATACCAGCTCACTTCAATCCCTTCGCCGGAATTGCGGGAGACGCCCAGCCGCTGCCCATCCGGCGACCACGCGACTGGTGCCAGCCCGTGTTCGATCCGCTGGATGGTCCGCTGCTGCGCCACGTTATACAGAACGAGGCCGCCTTCTTGTTCGAAGGCAAGCGATTCGCCGTCGGGCGACCATCGTGGCCCGAATCCGTCCTCAGTGCCAGGAAGCGCATGCAGGCCCGTACCGTCGGCCCGCACTTCGTGGAGGAGCCCATCGGCGCCCCATGGGAACACCAGGCGATCCCCGGCCGGAGAGAACTCCACTGGGTTGGGGGCGGGGACGCATCCGCTGAACAACGCGCACCCCACCATGAGCCCTACGGCCCACGCTCCGCATCGATTGGTCATACCCGTCTCCTACCGGGCTCCACCGGGGGGCCCGCACAGCCAGTCCGGGCGACGCACTGCCGGACCGGTAATCTGCAACTAAGACGGATCGCCCGGCGGACCGGTACGCGCCCCAAGACCCGTAGAGGTCCCGGTTTTTGCGGGACCTCTAAGAGTAGGTGGGAGGGAGATCAGGCGGGGTTACTGGGGCGGCGCTGGGGGCCGCGACGGAGGCGCCGTGAGCTGGCGGAGTCCACGTCCATCAACTCCCGGGTAAGCTGCGTCAACACCCGCCGGGCATGCTCCTCGGAGTCCGCGAGCAGGGCGTCGCCCCCAGACAGCTTGATCAGTGTCTGCAGCCGCTCAACGTCGGAATGATCGCGAGGATTGGGACTGAGTTGGAGGACCGCCAGCGCCTGACGCAAGCAGTCCTGAAGCAGATAGGTGGAGTCGCGATCGTGGTCGGGCTGCTCGGTTTCAGGTTCGGCCTCTTCCGGAGGGACGGCTAACTCCAGCGGAGACGCGGTGCTCTCCTGCCCCGCGCGGTGCAGAGCCTGCATGAAGAGACACCAGGCCAGGCTCACCCTCGCCACGTTGTCCCCGGGTTCTTCTACTAGCTGTTTGCGGTAGATCCGCTCCACACGCCACAGCGCATCCACTTTAAGGGTCTGGTCCTCACACGCCATGATGTTGTCGCTCGGGAAACGGTTGTGGCGGCGCCAGAATAGCCCGTCTAATGTGCAGGGAACCTGCCCAAACCGAAAGATCAGCGTGCAAGTCGATCCCAGGTCACCCGCTGGGTTCGAAAGAGGAACCGAAAGAACCCACACAGCAGGGCGTAGTTCATTAGATAGAAGTAGCTGATGGGCCGAGTCCAACCGGGAAGCTGCGTTCCCGGCCGGGCGTTATAGGCCCAGGCCGCAATGCACGCTGCCAGCAGTTGCGCGCCGAGCAAGTAGCGGTAAAACGGCTGCCCGAGCAGCGCCACATTGGTGGTCAACGCAATGACCAGGAAGAGCGGCACCAGCCAGCGGAGCACCTTATGGCCCAGGTAGGCGAAAGCGCGCAGCCCGTGCCGGGGATGGAGCAACCCGCACGTAAGCCCCAACGCCTGGAAGCCACCCGCGCCGATGCGCACCTTGCGCACCATCTCGGCCCGGGCGGAAGGACACGCGGGCTCCGTGGCGCGCGCTTCCGGCTCGAAGAGCACCTGATGACCGCGTTCCACCAGCCGCACCGTCATTACGAAATCTTCCACCAGCGTCGTGGCGGGCAGCGGCTCGTATAGCTCCCGCCGCATCGCGAAAATCCCCCCATTGCAGCCTACCAGGAAGCCGAGGCGGCTCTCGTTGCGCTTGATCCACCCCTCGTACTTCCAGTAGAGTCCTTCACCGGAAACGCCCCCATCCTGCTCCAGCAGCAACTCGCCAGAAACGCAGCCGACGCGGGGGTCCTGAAAGTGATGGATGAGGCGGCGGACCGCATCCGGCGCGAACATCGTATTTGCGTCGGACATTACCACGATCTCAGCATCCGTCTCGCGTAACAGGTCGTTCAACACGGACACCTTGCCGCGTCGCGACTCAAACACGAGCGCTTTCAACTCCGGGAGTCGCGCAGCGCGAAGCTGTTCCGCGGTGCCATCTGAGGAGCCGTCCGACCCGATAACCAGTTGGAAACGATCGCGCGGATAGTCGATCTGCTGCGTATTTGCCAGTTTCGCGGGCAGGTCACGCGCCTCGTTATAGGCGGCCACCACCATCGCCACCCGCGGCAACTCCGCGTCTGTGAGGGTCGACAGGGGAGGGAACGGTTTTCGACGCCGCCTGGCAAACAGGGCCAGGAGTACGGGAAACACGCAGTAGGTGTAGAAGATCAGGCCCCAGGCCGTCCAGAAGAGAACCGTCGCAACAAGCATGGCGAGATGATCTCGATGCCGAAAGGTAGAGAATGCGCGAGGGTACGACCTGCTGCTGCAAGCTCCGGGTCCACGCGTCTTATCTGAAGTGCGGGTGCCGTCCCGGGCGTGCAAGGCCGAGCGGGAATCAGGCCCGCTGCTCGATGAACGGAGGCTATTCCTGACCGTATGGACGCCAACCGACGTGCCCGCCACGCCGCAACGCGGCCGGCGCGACGGCTTGGTCCGGGTGGGAAGTAATGGGTAGGGCGGAGCGAGGTGGTGCCGGCGTTTCGGCGGCCAGCCGACGGAACGTCGGCCCGGTGAGCCAGCGGCTCAGCGGGAGGCGTCGTGACGACGCCATCACGCCCGGGCTCACACTCGCCACTAACCCTTCATTAGTGGGATGGCAGACCGGTAGGTTCCGCGCGTGGCAATCCACATCGCGTACCGGAACCCTAACGGTGATCCGGCCCCGGCTCGACCACTGGGGCGAGCGTAAGCAGCACCGCGCCGTGAAGCTCGGGTTTGAAGTTGGACGGCCAGCGAGTGGTGTGGTCGTAGAAGCAGCCGGTGAGCCGGGTACCGGTGAGGCGCGCGCTATCCAGATCCGCGCCGCGTAGGGACGTCCCCTCCAGCGTGGCCTGATCGAGCGTGGCACCGAAGAGGTCCGCGCCATACAGGTCTGCGCCATCGAGTTTGGCGCCCGTGAAATCGGCCATGCCCAGTGCGGCCGTATTCAGATCCGAATTGCGCAGATCGGCCTGGGCCAATTTCGCCCCGGTAAGGTCTGCGAACCCCAGATGTGTGCCGTGGAGGTCCGCGTCTCGCAGATCGGCCGCGCGGAGATCCGCCCCCAGGAGATTGGCGGCAGCGAGGTTTGCGCCGCGCAGCTGCGCGCCCGCAAGGGTGGCGTATTCCAGGGAATCCGCCTCGACCGTATGCAGTACCTGGGCCGTGACCCGGTGTTTGATCTCGATCATTGCGGCAGAATCTCGACACGAAAAACAGCAGTACGGCGCGTGAAGCTCCTACTGCATTCTAGAAGCAGGTTCCTCTGTTGGCAAGCCTGACAGCGCGCGGCAGGCGGGACTTGCCCGCCCGTGCTCTCCGGCCCACCGGTGGAGACTCTCCCCAAGACACTCCAGGCCACTTCCGGCGAGCGCCGCTTCTATAGCCGGAAACAGGACGCGCTCCTCGAACCGGATGTGATCGTGGAGCAGTTGCGCGGCCCCGGCGGCTAACGGGCGCCGGTCCTCCCACTCGGCCTGGGCCAGGCCAACTACCGCCAGCCGGAGTGCCTCATGCTCTGCCAGTGTCCGGACGATCAGTTCATGCCCCATGCCCACGACGTCCGCGTAAGTGGGCAGGAGCACCGTTTCCTCGCTCCGAAAGTGCGGCTCGATCGTATCACGCCATTCAACCAGGAAGGCGTCCACTGCCTCGGAAACCGGCGCTGCGCTCTCGCTCGCCATCCGCAGGCTGCGGGCAGCCACCAGCCCGTAGTGATGCTCTTCCGAGAGGTCCCGGAGCTCTGGACTTCGTTTCAACCGGCTGGCTCCTTCCAATCGAGCGGAAAGTCGAGTCAGGTCTCACCTTCAACCGCTCTTGTTATTCCGCAACAGCCGCCAAAGTGCTGATCGATCTTACATTATGATGGCTCTCCGGGTCTCCGGTGAGCCGTGTCGATGCCAGGGAATCGATGTCGCCTCGAGAGGGGGGGGTGTAGTGTGTCGCCTGGAGACCTGCTTGATAAAGATCACATGCCATGGAATGCGTTTAGAATTTAGTTTTTCCATCACTCTAAATATCATTCAACATATTCTCATGCCGCGGCGCGCGGATTCTAAAAGGACCCTGCCGGGCAGATGGTCGATGTATCGTGCATACGCCGGGCGCGATTGCCTGGTGAACACTGGCTGGAAACGAATCGAGGAACCAGGATGCATCACAAAGTCCACACCACGAAGAGACGGCGGTGCTATTTGCCGGGCGTTGTCGCACAGGTAGCGTGTGCAGCCGTCTTGCTGGCCGGCTCCGCCGCGCCCAGCCGGGCGCAGGGAACTCCCGACGCCAAGAAACCCGCCGCGACGCCGGAACTACCCGCCGTTACCGTTTCAGGAAGCACCCTGAAGGAAGAGCGGCGCGTGGGTAAGTACCGCCAGCCGGAATGGACCACAGAACGGCGGTTTGCGGAAAGCCGCGCTTACGTCCTTCCGAACGGAATGGTGGAGTTGGAGCAGTGGTGGCGGGGCACTTACAAGCGAGACCGCAGCGAAGCCCACCGCTTCCTGACCGAAATCGCCGTGGGTCTGCCGGGCCGTTGGCAACTCGACCTGTACGCCCACCTGGAACGCGAGAGTGGCGGGAACACGCACTACATCGGGGAGCAGGTCGAGGCTCGCTACGCCCTGGCGGACTGGGGGCGTATTCCCGCCAACCCGACGCTGTACCTCGAATGGAAGAATAACCATGATGCGGCGCACGTGCTGGAGGGTAAGCTCCTGCTGGCGGACGAGGTGCGGCGCGGTTGGCACTGGGCCGCAAACTTCTCCTTCGAAGAGGAGATGGGCGGCTCCCGGGAGATCGAGCGGGCCATCACGTTTGCGGTGAGCAAAACGGTGAAGGACAGCAAGTTCGGCGTGGGGATCGAGGCGGTATTGGAGCACGTTACTGCGCACGGCTCCTCCTCCGAGACGGCGTTCCTGATCGGGCCGAGCTTCCAGTGGCGGCCGACACGAACGGTCCACGTGGACGTGGTACCGCTCTTCGGCACCACCCACGATTCCCCGGACAGCCAGATCTTCGTGGTTCTGGGAGTCAATTTGCGCCAGGGTGAAAAGGGTAAGGACGCGGAAGGGCCGGTTTCCTCCAGAATCCGGTAAACTCGGTCTATCTGGAGGCGGATGGGGTTATAGCAGCGTTTGGACGGAAATGGGGAAATGAGTAAACGAGGAATTGGCATCCGCGTATTTACCGTGGCCCTTTCCACGTTTCCCTGTTTAACGTCAGACACTGTAACAGAACCAGGGAAAGAACCCGCGTGAACAACCGTGCTGGCGAAGCGCGCGAAAGCAAGACGTGGGAAGGGGGAGGGGGCTTTGCGATCGCCGTATCGCTCTCTCTCCTGGTCCACGCCGCCTTCGCCTTGCTCGCCC
>Ga0255338_1004215_pt1 | contig 15363 bp, 15 predicted proteins | sample MeOH1_35cm_T4_19_FD_203715 | JGI IMG/M metagenome (GOLD analysis project Ga0255338, IMG submission 203715) | Sandy soil microbial communities from University of British Columbia, Vancouver, Canada - MeOH1_35cm_T4_195 | ecosystem: Engineered > Artificial ecosystem > Sand microcosm > Unclassified ...
GCGTCGCTCGGCACCGCCGCGGGCTGGTAGTCTTGTCCACCGGTTCGCCGCGCGCCTCTAGCTCAACTGGCAGAGCAGCTGACTCTTAATCAGCGGGTTCAGGGTTCAAGTCCCTGGAGGCGTACCACCACGAGGCCGTCGCCCGATGAGGGCGGCGGCCTTCGTCGTCCCTCACCGGACCTGCCCCCGGCAGGCTCGCCGGCGAACCCGGCCTAGGCTGCTGACGTGCCCCTCGCCGCCCGCGCCACCAGCGGGAACGACCCCAACGCGATCGCCCGCCTCCGGGCCCGCCTGGCGGCCGACGGCGTCGAGGTCACCGACCTCACCGACTCCAACCCCACCAAGCACGGCCTGACCGATCTGCGCGTGCTCGCCGCCGTCCAGGAGGCGACCTCCCGCGCCGGCCGCTACGAGCCGGACCCCCACGGCCCGCTGCCCGCCCGCGAGGCCCTGGCCGCCCGGTACGGCGGCGACCCTGGCGACTACTACCTTACCGCCAGCACCTCGGAGGCCTACGGCTGGCTGCTGACGCTCCTCGCGGACCCCGGCGACGCGATCGCCGTGCCGGCCCCCGGGTACCCGCTGGTGGAACCGCTCGCCCGGCTCGCGGCCGTGCGCACGGCGCCCTACCCCGTCCGCTACCTGCACCCGTACGGCTGGTCGACCGACACCACCGCGGTGGCCGACGTCGCGCGCCGCGAGGACGTGCGTGCGCTCGTCGTCGTCAACCCCGGCAACCCGACCGGCGCCTACGTCGCCGACGACGAGCGCGCCCCGCTCGTGGAGGCGGCGCGCGCCGGGGGAGCGGCGCTCGTGGTCGACGAGGTGTTCGGCCCGTTCGCCCTCGACGGCACACCGGCGACGCTGGGCGGCGAGCCTACGGTCCTCACCTTCGCCCTCGACGGCCTCTCGAAGCTGCTGTGCGCGCCGCAGCTCAAGCTCGGCTGGATCCGCGTCTCCGGCCCGCCCGACGAGACCGCGGCCGCCCACGCCGCGCTCGAGAGCATCGCCGACACCTACCTGTCGGTCGGCACCCCGGTCGCCCTGGCGCTGCCCGCGCTCCTGGAGCTGGCCGACGAGTCCGTCGGCGCGACCCGCGCGCGCCTGGCCGCCAACCTCGCGACGGCCCGTGCGCTGCTCGACGACGACGGCTACCGGGTGCGCCGCTGCGACGGCGGCTGGACCGTGCTCGTGGACGTGCCGCGCTGGCGGTCCGACGACGACCTCGTCGAGCACCTGCTGGGCGAGGCGCACCTCGCGGTGCACCCGGGCTGGTTCTACGACCTGCCGACAGCCGGTGCGCTCGCGCTGTCCCTGCTGCCGGCGCCCGACGAGTTCGCGGACGGCTGCCGTCGGCTGCGCGCGGCGGTGGACGCCCTGGCGTCCTGATCGGTGGCGGGCCCGCCGGCCCCGCAGGCCCGCTGGGTACGCTGCCCCGGTGACCACCCCTTCACCGGCGACGGCGCGGCTCGCGCTCGCGACCTGCGCCGAGCTGCCCGACCTCGACCCCGACGACCGCCTGCTGCGCGACGAGCTCGTCGGCCGTGGGATCGCGGTGGACGCGGCCGTGTGGGACGACCCGACGATCGACTGGGCGACTTACCAGCACGTCGTCGTGCGCAACACCTGGGACTACACGGACCGCCGCGACCTGTTCGTCGACTGGGCCACGCGTGTGGAAGCGGCGAGCGCGCTGCTCAACCCGGCCGAGGTCATCTCCTGGAACACCGACAAGACGTATCTGCGGGACCTCGAGCGCCGCGGGCTGCCGATCGTCCCGACCATCTGGCTGGACCCGGAGCGCAACTTCAGCGCGCGCGCCATCCACACCCGGTTCCCGGCGTTCGGCGAGTTCGTCATCAAGCCGACGGTGAGCGCCGGGTCGCGCGACACCGGCCGGTACGACGCCTCGCTGACGCCGCAGCGGATGCTGGCGATCACGCACGCGAAGAACCTGCTGGCAGTGGGCCGCCACGTGATGCTCCAGCGCTACCTGCGGCACGTCGACGAGTCCGGGGAGACCGCGCTCGTCTACCTCGACGGGCAGTTCAGCCACGCCGTGCGCAAGAACGCCCTGCTCGCCGGCCCCTACCGCCCCGCCGACCTCGCGGGCCAGCTGTACCACGAGGAGGTGATCACGCCGCGCGAGCCCACGCAGGCCGAGCGCGAGCTCGGTGATCGCGTGATCGCGACGCTCGGTGAGCTGTTCGGCGGCCCGCTGCTCTACGCCCGCGTGGACCTGATCCCGGACGACGACGACAACCCCGTGATCATCGAGGTGGAGCTCACCGAACCGTCCCTGTTCCTCGCCCACGGGGAGGGCGCTGTGTCGCGCGCGGCCGACGCGGTGGCGGCCCGGCTGTAGCCGCGGTCCCTCTCCCGGCGGGGGGTGCGGGCGAGCCTCGGCGGACCGGTACACTCTTCGTCGGCCCTCGCCGGCGCATGCCGCAGAGGTCGCCGTGGTGGCTGTAGCTCAGTTGGTAGAGCACCTGGTTGTGGTCCAGGGGGTCGCGGGTTCAAGTCCCGTCAGCCACCCCATCGCCTTCCACTCCGTCGGCGTGCCGGGACGTGCTCGGCCGCGACTAATGCCGTGCGCGCCCGCGGCTGGGCCTGGGATGCTCGCCGCCGTGACCGACGTCGCCGCGCTGCTCGCCGCCTTCCACCAGCAGGTCCGCCTGGCCGGCCGGGACGCCGATCCCGAACATGTCGCCGAGCGCGACGGGCCCGTGCGCCGCTGGTACCCGCGGGACCCCCGCGCGCATGGTGCGATGGTGGAGAACCCCGAAGGACTGGGCGACGACCCCGCGACGTGGGTGGCGCGCCAGCGCGACTTCTTCGTCGGGCGCGGCCAGCAGGTGGAGTGGAAGACCTTCTCGTACGACGAGCCCGCGGGCCTCGGCGCCCTGCTGACGGCGGCCGGGTTCGTCCGCGAGGACGACGAGGCGCTGATGCTCGGCGAGGCAGCGGCGATGGTGAGCCTCGCGCCGCAGCTCCCGCCCGGGTTCGTCGTGCGCGAGGTGGAGTCCGACGAGGACGTGATGGCGATCGCCGACCTGCACGAGCTCGTCTGGCCCGGCTCGCGTCACACGGGCCTCGGCTTCGGCGACGAGCGGCGCGCGCGCCCGGACCTGGTGCACGGGGTGCTGGTGCAGGCCGCCGGCGGTGGCCCGGCGGTGTGCGGGGCCTGGCTGCGGCTGGTCGAGCACACCCAGTTCGGCGGCCTGTGGGGCGGCGCCACGCACCCCGAGCACCGGCACCGCGGGTTCTACCGCGCCGTCGTGGCGCACCGCGCGCGCATCGCCCTGACGGCGGGCTACCGCTACCTGCGCTCGGAGTGCACACCGTTCTCGCGGCCGATCCTCGAGCGGGCGGGCCTGCTCCGGGTGGCGACGACGACGCCGTACGTGCTGAAGCCGCCGGCCTGACCCGCGGCCTGGTGCCGGCCCCCGCGCCCGCACCCGCTTGGCGCCCGCGCCGCTCGGTCAGGCGCGGCAAGGGGTGGACATTCCCGCGCCAGGTACGGGGAAGTCCACCCGTTGTGGTCCCGGGGGCCGGGCAACCGGCGCCGGCGCCGCCACGGGGACACACGAGCGTCGACGGCGTCGCTGCCCTGGCGCGCAGCGCCCGCGTGACAGAGTGGTGGCACGGCTGTTCACCACCGAGAGCGAGGGTGCTCCATGCGTGCCGACTACTCCGACGTCCGGGGCTTCAACTACCAGCAGTCGTCGGGCACGACGAGCCTGGAGAACTGGCTCTACTTCGACCCGGACCTGTTCGAGGTGGAGCTGCGGCGCGGCAAGGAGTACTTCCCGGCGTTCAACACGGTGCGGCTGTGGCTGTCGTGGGACGCCTACGAGCGGGGGCCGGCCGAGTTCCTCGACACGTTCGAGGCGATGCTGTCCATCAGCGACCGTCTGGGCCTGAAGGTGATCGCCTGCTTGTTCAACCGCTGGCACGACCGGGCGGCGTACGACAACGGCGGCGTGTACCTGGACCACTTCATCACCACCAAGGAGTGGTGCCACTACGTGCCGCGGTACGAGACGTACGTCCGTGACGTCGTCGGGCGCCACAGCGGCGACCCGCGGATCCTCATCTGGGACATCTGCAACGAGCCCATGCCGTACGACGTCTACGACGACGAGATCATGCCGCTCGTCGAGCCGGAGCTGGCGTGGTTGCGGGCCATGCACGCCGCGCTCAAGGAGGCCGACGGCGTGACGCCAGTGGGCATCTCGTCGCACAACAACCTCGGCATCGAGGGCCTGTCGTGGCTCGAGCCCATGTCCGACGTCCTGCTGATCCACCCGTACTTCATCTACGACGACGCCACCGAGCTGTACGACGCCGACCGCCGCGCGCGGTACGAGGAGTGGGTGGCGCGGTACGCGGAGTACGGCCGCAGCGTGGGCAAGCCGGTGCTGGTCACCGAGACGGCGTGGGGCCACGAGGACGACGACGAGCGGGTGGAGTGCCTGCGGTTCACGCTCGGCACCCTGGCGAAGCACGGCATCGGCTTCCTGCCGCACGCGCTGCACTACAGCGGCGTGGCGGACCTGCACCACCCGATCCCGGGCACGGAGGGCGACCTGTACATGGCGTTCGTCTCGCAGGACGGCACGTTGCGGCCGGGCCACGAGGCCTTCAACGAGTTCTGAGGACGACGAGCGCGCGGTGTCCCGGGCGCGCGCCGCGGGCTCGTCGTGCCCTACGCGGTGGCCGGCGCGGTCCCGGCGACCGAGGTGGCGATGATCTGGGCGGCGATCTGCCGGGCGGTGGCGGAGTCCGGGCCGGGCCCGGCCGGCATCAGGGCGGCGCGGTAGTAGCGCAGCTCGTCGATGCTCTCGAGGATGTCGGCGAGCGCACGGTGGCCGCCGTTCTTCGCGGGGGCGTTGAAGTAGACCCGCGGGTACCACCGCCGGGCGAGCTCCTTGATGCTCGACACGTCGATGACGCGGTAGTGCAGGTGGTCCATCAGCTCCGGCATGTCGCGGTCGAGGAACGCCTTGTCCGTGCCCACCGAGTTGCCGGCCAGCGGGGCCTTGCCGGCCTCGGGCACCCAGGCGCGGATGTAGTCGAGCACCAGGCGCTGGGCCTCCTCGAGCGTCAGGCCGGCGGCGAGCTGGTCCAGCAGCCCGGACGTGGTGTGCATGGTGCGGACGTAGTCGCCCATCTGCTCCAGGGTCTGCGCCGGGGGCGCGATGATCACGTCCACGCCGGGGCCGAGCACCGTCAGCTCGGAGTCGGTCACCACCGCGGCGACCTCGACGAGGGCGTCGGCCTTGAGGTCGAGCCCCGTCATCTCGCAGTCGATCCAGACGATGCGGTCGGCCGTTCCGTTGGCAGGCGTGCTGGTCACCACGTCAGCCTACGGCCGGCGGCTGACACGCCACGACGACGGCGGGTCGGGGCGGGCCGCGCAGGGCGCCGGGGGCAGCTCAGGGCGCGGGCGGCGCGGCGCGCTCGTCGGCCGGCTTGGGCAGGCTCGAGGCGATGCCCGCACCGGCGGCCGCCGCGACCGCGACGGCGCCCGACAGCCACCACGTGGTGCCCGGCGTCGCACCGGCCCACCGCAGCGCCAGCCAGGTGACGGCCCCGACGACAGCGCCGAGCGCCAGCCAGCCGACGAGGCGCGCCGCGGTGCGCGCCAGCCAGCGCCGGCGCTCCTGCGGGGTCATGACGGTGCGATGCCGGGACATGTGCGCCCGGGGAGACTCGAACTCCCAACCAGCGGATTAGAAGGCCGCTGCTCTATCCGTTGAGCTACGGGCGCGGGGGATGGGGAAATTCGCTGGGACAACCCTAGGGAGAAGCCTAGGGAAGACCCCGGCGTGTTCGGCCACCACCGGGGCAAGGCTACCGGGGGGGGCCTCGGGCAGTCGCGGAGGCTTCGAGGCCCGGCCTGGTGCGAGCGGCTGGTGCGAGGAGGCGGGGCATGGGTCGGACTGCGTATGGCGTGGCCGCGGCTGGTGTGCTCGCTCCGTCTGCCGACGGGGCTCGCGGTGTCCGTCGCTGTGGGGGCATGGCGTTCCTTACGAGTCGGCGTGGCTCAGGCGGACCAGCCGCTCATGAAGTCCTTCTGGGTGAAGTCGGCGGCGGGGTCGGGCTGCCGGAGCTGGGACTGTCCGACGAACGGTGTTTGAGTCCGGCCTGACCGAGAGGAAGGGTTATGACTGACGCGACCGAGATCGCCGAGATGATCGATCCCGTGACGGGAGAGCTCATCGATCACCGCCGGTTGGCGGAGCAGTTGTTGGAGCAGGCCAAGGAGCAGGGCGTGAGCCTGGTGGGTTCTGGTGTCTGTTGGCGGGGCTGACGAAGACCGTGCTGGAGACCGCCCTGGAGGCCGAGCTCACCGAGCACCTGGGCTATGAGCACGGTGGGACCCCGAGTGGGTCGAACATCCGTAACGGCACCAGGTCCAAGACCGTGCTGACCGAGATCGGGCCGGTGAGCATCGAGGTCCCCAGGGACCGGGCGGGCACGTTCACTCCGGCGATCGTGCCCAAGCGGGCCCGCTGGCTGGGTGGTGTCGACGAGCTGGTGCTGTCGCTGAGCGCCCGTGGGTTGACCACTGGGGAGATCGCCGCCCACTTCGCCGACGTCTACGGCGCCACGGTCAGCAAGGACACGATCAGCCGGATCAGCGAGAAGGTGACCGGGGAGATGGCCGAGTGGGCCAGCCGACCCCTGGATGCGATCTACCCGGTGATCTTCGTGGACGCCATCGTGGTCAAGGTCCGTGACGGGCAGGTCCGCAACACCGCGTTCTACGTCGTCATGGGCGTGACCACCAGCGGGGAGCGCGACATCTTGGGGATCTGGGCCGGCGACGGCGCCGAAGGCGCCCGGTTCTGGCTATCGGTGTTCTCCGAGCTGAAGAACCGCGGCATCGACGATGTCTTCATCGCCGTGTGTGACGGGCTGAAGGGGCTGCCCGAGGCGATCACCACCACGTGGGGACGCACCCTGGTCCAGCAGTGCGTCGTGCACCTGGTCCGCAACAGCTTCCGCTACGCCGGCCGCCAGCACCGCGACGCCATCGCCAAGGCGCTGCGGCCGATCTACACCGCCCCGTGCGAGGCCGCGGCCAAAGAGCGGTTCGTCGAGTTCGCGGCCGACTGGGGTGCCCGCTACCCGGCCATCGTGCGGTTGTGGGAGAACGCCTGGGCCGAGTTCGTGCCGTTCCTGGAGTACGACGTGGAGATCCGCAAGGTCATCTGCACCACGAACGCGATCGAGTCGATCAACGCCCGCTACCGGCGAGCGGTCCGGGCCAGAGGCCACTTCCCCAACGAGGCCGCCGCACTGAAGTGCCTCTACCTGGTCACCCGTTCGCTGGACCCCACCGGGGGCGGCCGGGCACGATGGATGATCAGGTGGAAGCCCGCGCTGAACGCCTTCGCCATCACCTTCGCAGGCCGCCTCGAGCCCGCGAACCACTGAAGACGCCGGGCTCACACACCGTTAGTCAGACACTCCCCGTGCCCGCGCTGGCGGGCTCGTCCTGCTGCGGCCGGGCGGCCCGGATCGGCACCTGTCCCGGTTGCTGGCCAACCGGGAGAGGCTGGCGCGGTTGTCGACCGCGCAGGCCAGTCACGGGCTGCCGAACGCGGCCGGCAGCTTCGCGTTGATGGTCCGGGTCGAGGAGGAGCTACTTTTGGGCGGACACCGCAACGGCGCCGTCCTACTGACACCACCAGGGCTGCCCTGGCACTCGAGTCTGTCGAATGCGGTGAGAGCGCGGCTCTCACGACTGTGGCGCTTCGCTCCGGCTTAGTCTGTAAGGGCCTTTTCGTACTGACGCAGGTCGAGCGCGAGGACAGTCCCGAGCGCTTGTAGTTGACGAAACAGCCGGATGGCCAGGTGGATGAGCTGGTTGCCGGGGTCGCTGAATGAGCGGGGGGCGGCGTGGAACTCCATGGCTTCGTCGCCATCGTCGAGGTCGGGTGTGTAGTCGAAGGCGACGGTGTCCAGGGCGATCCCGATGTTGAGCGAGTCTGGCTGCCCAAGGGCCGGTAGGCGGGCATTGAGCTGGGCGATGGTGGCATCGCGTCCGGCCCAGCCGGTTCGGGTGGCCAGGATGCCGCCGATGATGGGCTTGAAGTCGGGGTTGATGGCGCCGAACTTGCCGCCGGCGTGGACGATCGCGGCTGAAGTTCGCTGGAGGTTGCGGACCGAGGCGATCTTGTTCTGGGCGTAGGTCAAGTGTTCGGCGGTGAGATCGGGCTTGATCTCGAAGGCGGCGTAGACGCTCTCTGCGGGCACGAACCTCACACCTTTGTGGGTGCCGAACCACTGGGGCGAGTACTGCTGGTCGTAGACCGCGAGGTCGATCTGGTCGCTTCGGGCTCCAGTGTGGTCGACGGCGAAGATGGGCCCTACTTGGTAGCGGTTCGGGAGGAAGTCGCGAAGGATCTCGACCCAGTCGGCTTCGGCTTCGTCGCCGATGGTTCCGGGGTGTTGCGTCGCGGCGCGGATCCCGGAGTAGGACGCCTCGAGGGCCGTCTGCTTGCTCAGGAAGGCGCCACGGAGGTCAAAGGTTGCTGGCACTTGATTCCTCCTGGGTGGGGCGGAGCGGTACTTGGCGTGCGGTGTGGGTGTCGACGAGCCATGCGACGAGCACGGCGGGCTGGTCGGGGCACACGGCAACGATCAGGGCGACGAAGCGTTCGAAACGCAGTTCTGGATCGTGAAGGTGCATGGCGTAGGTGGCAAGGTCGGCCTTGCTCGGTGCCGGGGCGTCTCGTATGTGGGTGTGCCATTCGCCGACCCATTGGGCCCGATGGGAGTCCCATGCACGTTGGGCAAGGCGCTCGGCATGCTGTCGGTCGCGGGAGAAGTGCGCCGTCTCGCGCACGGCGTTGGGCCCGGGTTCCCCGGCGTCGGTGATGGTGGTAGTGCGGCTGGTGGGGTCGTCGTGGCCGAGGAGGATTCCACCGGTCTCGAGCCGAACGCCTCCGAGGGCGACCTCGACGGTGATGGTGTCGAGCGCCTGTGGGCTGACGACGATGGTCCAGGGTTCGTCAACAGCTTGGTCGGCTGTGGTCACGGACTGCACGTGGGGCAGTCCGGGCGCGGCGGCGGCACCTGGCCCCAACGGATCGAGGTCGTGTCGGGGAGGTCGAAGGGGGCGGCAAGGTCGTTGGCGCTGCGTAGGGCGATGACGGCCTGCTCGCCGGGGAGTCGGTGCTCGCCGTGACCGTGCTTGGCCTCGAGAAGTGTGGAGACGGAGGTCTTGGCGGTGAGCTCGCCGATGAGCCAGAGGTCGGGCCCGACGGCGGTCATCGGCTTGTGGGCGTTGCCCGTGCCGTAGTCGAGCTCTTGGTCGGCTTCAGGGTCGATGCCGCCTTGTGCCTGGAGCGTCGCTCGTTGGCACAGCAGGCACCCGTACTTCGGTCCGGGACGCAGGCGGAGGATCTCGCCGACGGCACCGTCGTCCAGGACGCAGGCGAGGACTGCTGGGATCCCTGCGCGGCGGGCGAGGTGGCTGACGACGCGCCGTGGGGCAATGCCGTCGGCGGCGCACACGACGATGTCGGAGTCGTCTAGCAGCGGTCGCAGTTCGTGAGCGTCGTGGACCGCGTCGAGGACATGGGGCACGAAGTGGGTCTCGGGCCAGCGATCCTCGAGAGTCTCTCTGATGGCATTGACCTTGTAGCGTCCGACGCTCTCGGGGCCGAGTAGATGGCGGACCATGTTGTGCCAGAGGAAGCGGTCGGGGTCGATGAGGTCGATGGTTCCGATGCCATATGCGGCCAGCGCCTGGGCGACGATGCTGCCGATGCTGCCGAGACCGATGAGGGCGACCCGGTCGGTCTGGAGCTCGGCGACGGGCCACTGCCGGGCGAGGCGCTGGACGCCGATCTCGTCGGGCTGGATCTGGATGGCGATCGGGTGGACGCCGTCTTTGGTAACGTTCCAGCCGGCGTACTCGCGGATGCCGGCGGCGCGCATCTCGTCGTCGAGATCGGGCAGGCGGCTGATGAGGGGGTAGGGACCGCTGCGGGGGTCTCGGGCGTAGGGGACAAGCTCTTGGAAGGCGCGCAGCGCCATCATGGTGTCCGGCCGGAACGCCATGGCATTGTGGTAGACGTGGGCCTCGAGCGGCACGGGGCTGAGCCACTGGCCGCGGACTGTGTCGTTCGCGCGGCGGAGGGCGGCGTAGGCGCTGCGGTAGTCGGTGACAGGGAGCTGAAGCCCGTTGGTGGTCTCGACGCTGGAGACGACGTAGACGTCGTCGATTGCGGTGTGCAGGAACTTGAGATCTCCGCCCTGAGCGTCCGAGGTGGCGATCCTTGTGATGGCCTCCTGGGAGACCGCGATGAGTGGTGAGCGGCTAGTCATGGCCAGCCTGCTGGTCGTCGAGTGGGGTGATCGATCGGGTCGCCGTGAGGGCTTCCACGGCCTGGGCGATCAGATCGTCGTGGGAGGGGTCGTCGACGATGCCGTTGGTGGTCATGGAGTCGACCACGCCGGCCTTCATGAGGGCGTACTCGATGCGCCAAGCGGATGCCTTGAGCAGGAGCTCGACGATCGAGGCGGACGGGTCCCAGTCGCCGACGGTCTGCAGCAGGCACAGGTCGCCGCGGGGTGCGATATGCCAGATGTGCTGACTGCGTTCGAGGATCTCCGGCTCGGGGTCGAGCGGCACGATGTGGGGCGGGACCATGGGATGAGCAGCGGAGTAGCAGACCGCGCAGGTCAGGCCGGCGGGCACGAGATCGTCGAGTCGTTCGGGACGCGGCCTGTCGAACGGCCAGATTGGCAGGGTGCCGGTCCACACGCCCTGGTGGACGTAGTCCGGGTCTGAGCCAGGTGGCCCTTCGAACGTGAGGCCGGGCGCGAAGGCGGCGACTTCGACGAGGTCACGTGCGAGGCGGTTGGGGTCGCTGGCCGTCCAGAAGACGGGTTCGGGGTGGGATCCGGCGCTCATCCTTGGGGGCTGTCCTTGACCGGACGGGGCGCGACAGGCGCGGCATAGGCGGGGGAGATGGGGGCCTTGGGGAAGGTGTCGCCGAAGATCTCGCCCCACAGGTGGATGGCCCTGTGGTGGTCGTTGTGGTTGACAGCGTCGATGGCGGCGGTGGCCTTGTCGGCGGCGGTGCGTAGCGCCTTCTCGAGGGCGTCGTAGTCGAGGTCGGGCTGGATCTCACCGCACAGGTCGGCGGGGTCGATGACCCTTTCGCCGTTCTCGATCTTGTAGGCCGCACGCACGAAGAACTCCTTGAGTGCCTCGGGGCGGTTCGGGCGTTCGGGGAGCAGTTCGAGGGCGAGGATCTCCATGACGAGGGACTTGATCTTGGTGTCCTGATCGGCGGCCCACGCCTTGAGCATGCGCACGAGGCCGGCGAACTTGTTCCATGCGGCGTGCCGGTCGGCGACCTGGTCGATGAGGTACTGAGGGTTGGTGAGGATCCAGGTTCTGTTGTTCTTCTCGGGGACGAGATAGGTGCCGTCGGGCTGTCGTAGAGCGGGCATGGCGTCGACAGTGAAGGCGTCCTCGTCGTCGGGGTCATCGAGGAAGCACTTGACGGCATGGTTGCGGGGGCTGGCGAGACGCACTTCGTAGGCGTGGGTGCCGCTGGTGGCGCCAAGGGTCTGGTTGACGAGGGCGCTGGTGTGGTCGAGGGCGTCGGCGGCGGAGTCGCCGTCTTTGCCCCAGTCGGGGTGGTCGGCGGCGCCGTACTCGATGATGAGGTCGACGTCGTGGATCGGGGACTTGTGGGTGCCGCGAGCGAGGGAGCCGGAGGGCTTGACCCTGTTGACGTCGTCGCAGTCGGTGAGGGCGCTCTTGAACAGGTCGCGGCGCCGGCGGGACTCCTTCACGGCGGCGGGGGCGGCGTTGACGGTGTTCTGGTAGTCGTCGAACGCGTCGGTGACGTTCACGGTGGTTCTCCGAGGGTAGACGTGTGTTGCTGCTGTTCGGCAGCGTACGGAGAGGCACCGACACGACTGGGCGGCGTGGTCATGCTCAGGGGGACGCGTCTGGGCGCGCCGGTGTCAGAAGCGCGGGGTGGTCCGCCCGGTGAGGGGGGAATGGTTCATCGGGCGGACCCCGCCAGCGAGGACCTGGCGGTCCTCAGGCGTTCACGGTCAGCGACGCCTGGTGGTGCGGGTAGTCGTGGTGGTCGTGATCTTGATGCGGACCGGCCCGAGACGTGTCGGGATGGTGCGCGTTGTGGTGCGGGTCGTCATGACCCTCACCCCCGCTCTGGGCGTGTGCCCATGGGGATGCTGCCGGGCCGCACCGGGGAAGGAGCCCCTGGCCTGCGTCTTTGCGCAGCTCCAGCATGTTCCCGCTACCCTCGAAGTTCACGCCTGCCCAGGTAGTGAGCCGCGAGGGCCCCGGATTGGCGAAGAGCCGCTCTGGGGCCCTCCGTGCATCCTTGGCCTTGCGAGGCACATCATCCCAGACAGCGGTGACGTTCCAGGGTGCGACTGCGCGGCAGGACCGTACGCGTGCGCGAATGCGCGAAGTCGGCACTGCTTCATGCGCCAACGAACCCGCAGGTCAGCGTCGGTGCCGCCTACAGATCGGCAACAGATTACATCTGTGTAATTCGCACGACACGCGCGACACGCACTTCGGGCGTGTCGCAGATCGGGCCCGCAGCGCGTACGTGTCCCAGGATTTGCCGATGTGCTGTCCGCCTGGATCATCAAGCTCGAGCTCGGCTGCATCGACCGGCGGCACTTGTCACGGAAGATCGTCGGCCGCGACCGCTGTCGGTTGCAACGACGGATCGGCCGATCCGCATCTGGTCGCGCGAGGCGGCGCCTGGTGGCCGGCGGTGCGCTGCCAACTCCTTCGCGGACCGGATGTCTGGTGCCGCCCGGAATGCCAGTTGCCTGGACCCCAGAATGAGGCAGGCTCTGGTGGCTGCCACTGCGGGCTCCCGGCGGGCCGCCGTTTCTCCTGGTGGCGTTCCCAGAATCTGCCACATGCGTTCCGCTTGGCCGTCGATTGCGTCCCAGGATCGGCCAAGGCGAAGCCACAGGTCAGCGGCGAATCCGCAGGCTCCAACTAATTTCCCTACGTCTCACGGGCGCGGGGCGTGCGCACGACGACCGGCACAACCCTCGCCATCACGCTGGGCGGAGCCGATCGGCGCGAAGCCTCGGCGCCAGCGTAACGGCCCCGTCGCGCACCCCGATGTGCGGCGTACCCAGCCGCCCCGCCCTCGCAGCCAGCGCATTCGGCCCTGGCGCCCCACGGAGCTACCCTGCAATAGCAGTTCCGACTCTCCGGCGCAACCGCGGTCCGCTGACGTCCAGCGCTCACGCACCGGTCACCGTCGACCGGCAGGCCACCGCGAGACCGGCCGCACCCACGACGAACGAGGATGTAGCAGGACATGATCGCCTTGGCGACCCGCGCGGCGTCGCGCCAGACGTCCACCGTGCTCTTGTTGGCCCCGTCCCCCCGGCACAGGTCGCAGTTCCTGCTGGGCGCGGTGTTCGTGGTGGTCGCGACCATCGCGTTGCCGCTGCCGACGCCCATCGAACCGCTCACCGCGTTGATCATCGCCTCGGCCGCACTGGCGACCTGGCTGGTCTCGCTGGTCGGGGCGCTCCGGCCCGTCGTGGACAAGATCGGTGTGCCCATCCTCCTCGTGGAGGTGATGTGGCTGATCGAGGTGACCGGCGGGCCGGACGACAGCCCGTACGGCGTCTTCTACCCGGCGTTCTTGATGTACACCGCCGCCTTCCACCGGACCCGGGTGGTCCTCATGACCGCCGCCGCGGTCACCCTCGCGACGACCGCTCACTACGTCTGGCCGTTCCACGCCGAACTCGGCGCACGTCGGTCGGAAATCCTCGTGTGGGCGGCGGTGTGGGGGGCCGCGTGGATCACGTTGCACGTGGTGGCGCGCCAGTTCAGGGCGCGGGCCCGGGAGGCGCGCGAGAACCGTCAGCGGTTCCAGTCGCTGTTCGAGGAGAACCCCCTGGCGGTGTTCGAGCTCGACGGGCCGGGGCAGTTCCGCGGCGTCAACAGGGCCGGGTGCCAGCTGCTCGATCGACCGAAATCCGAGATCCTGGGACGCCAGGCGTGCGACTCGCTGGATCGCTCGAGGTCGGCCGAGCTAAAGGGCTACTTCGCGAACGCCTTGCGCAGGCAGTCCCAGCGGTTCGAGACCCCGCTGACCGGTCGAGACAGCGAGACGCGGCACCTGCGGGTATCTCTGGTCCCGGTCGTCGTGGACGACGAGACGGTCGGCGCCTACGCGATGGCGGAGGACGTCACCGAGCTGAAGACCCTGCACCAGGAGCTGGCGCAACGAGCACTCCACGACCCGCTGACGGGGCTGGCCAACAGGACCGTGCTGCTGGACCGGATCGAGGAGGCGACCGCCGAGTCGCGGCGCACCCGGGACGCGGTCTGCCTGCTGATGCTGGACCTCGACGGGTTCAAGCAGGTGAACGACACGCTCGGCCACGGAGCCGGCGACGAACTTCTCATCGAGGTCGCCGCACGGCTCCGGCAGTCCATCCGGCCCGGCGACATCGTCGCGCGGCTCGGCGGCGACGAGTTCGTCATCCTCCTGCCCGGCACGGGTGCCCAGGACGCCGAGACGGTCGCGGCGCGCGTCCTCGCGGCGATCGGCGAGCCGGTGCACCTGGCCGAGGAGGACGTCTCGCTCGGGGCCAGCGTCGGCATCAGCGTCGCGGAGTACCCGGCGGAGATCGACGCCACCAGGCTGCTCGAGCAGGCGGACCAGGCGATGTACGTCGCGAAGCGGAGCGGGCGGAACCGATACCTGTTCTTCGCCGACGCCCTGACCGCGTAGGGCGTGGCCGCCGCGCCGGGTCCCGTCATGCATCCGGTGCGCCGCAGGCCCCCGGCAGACGGCCCGCAGGGCGCCGGAGGTCGTCGTGCGGTGACCTCAGGACACCACCCGGGCGCGCCTCGGGTCACGTCCTTTTCACCCGTCCGACGAGCCCGCGGCGCGCTGCGCGCGGGTCGGTCGGCGCGCCGCCTTCGGAGCGTGCGTTTGGCCTGTTCAGGCGCGCACCGCGACAATGTGACGGTGAGCGCGTCCGGCACCGAGCCCGTCGCGGGTACGCGTGTGCCTCGGGCCGAGGAACCCGACGACCCCCGATCCGTCCTCGACCGGCCCCTGGCGGCCACCTCGCTGCTCGACGCGGTGCGCGACCTGCGGCGGGACGTCGACGACACCGCGTTCCCGCTGGAGCTCGACGGCGTCGCCTCCGCCCGCGCCTCGCGTCGCCGTCTCGTCGACCAGCTGACCGAGCACCTGGTGCCGCGGCTGACGGAGCTCTCGGCACCCGCGGTGGTGGTGGTCTCGGGCTCCACCGGGGCGGGCAAGTCGACGCTGGTCAACTCCCTCGTCGGGCGCG
>Ga0255338_1004216_pt1 | contig 15362 bp, 11 predicted proteins | sample MeOH1_35cm_T4_19_FD_203715 | JGI IMG/M metagenome (GOLD analysis project Ga0255338, IMG submission 203715) | Sandy soil microbial communities from University of British Columbia, Vancouver, Canada - MeOH1_35cm_T4_195 | ecosystem: Engineered > Artificial ecosystem > Sand microcosm > Unclassified ...
GGTGACAACGTCTCCATTACGGTCGCGCTGATTGCGCCGATCGCGATGGAAGACGGTCTGCGCTTCGCGATTCGCGAAGGTGGCCGTACCGTCGGCGCCGGTGTTGTTGCCAAGATTATTGAGTAGTAGAAGTATCCAAGGCGATTGCGGTGCGATGATGAGTTTCGCTGCAATCGCCGACAGTTTTAATACAGGCCAGTAGCTCAATTGGCAGAGCGTCGGTCTCCAAAACCGAAGGTTGGGGGTTCGAGACCCTCCTGGCCTGCCACATAACATAACTGCAAACGACAATATGACCGAAAAAATCAAGCTGGCGCTGGCGTTGCTGCTGGTAGCGGCTGGGCTTGGCGCTTTTTATATGCTGTCCGAGCAAGCGATGGTATTGCGCGTTCTGGCAGTGCTTGGCGGCGTAGGTGCGGCAGTGGCCATCATGTTAACCACATCGATGGGCCAGGCCGCTTTTGCTTTTTCCAGGGAGTCCGTGGGCGAGGCGCGCAAGGTTGTCTGGCCAACGCGCAAGGAAACCATACAGACCACATTGGCGGTATTTGCGCTGGTGGTGGTGATGGGCATTTTCCTGTGGATTGTGGATGTGGGCTTGTTGTGGGGCGTGAAAATTTTGATGGGACGGAGTGAGTAATGGCGATGAAGTGGTATGCAGTACAGGTCTACTCCGGCTTCGAGAAATCGGTGCAGCGCGCTCTTGAGGAGCGCGTGAGTCGTTCTACGCTGCAAGACAAGTTCGGCCAGATTCTGGTTCCGGTGGAAGAAGTGGTTGAAATGAAGGGTGGTCAGAAAACCATCAGCGAACGCAAACTTTACCCGGGCTATCTGCTGGTGCAGATGGATATGGAAGACGACACCTGGCATCTGGTGCGTAGCGTGCCGCGTGTTTCCGCTTTTATTGGCGGTACTGCGTTGAAGCCGACGCCGATCAAGGATGCCGAAGTCGACATCATCCTTCATCGCATGGACGAGAGCAAAAGCAACCCGACGCAGAAACTCACCTTCGAAAAAGGCGAGATGGTGCGTGTCATCGACGGTCCGTTCAAGGATTTCTCGGGCGGCGTGGAAGATGTCAATTACGAAAAGAGCAAGCTGCGGGTGTCGGTGGTCATTTTTGGCCGCGCCACACCGGTGGAACTGGATTTCAGTCAGATCGAAAAAGAAGTCTGATCGAGAAGTGTGCCGCTCAGGCGGTATTTTTGTCCGGGGAGCGCCGATAGTTTCGGTGCGTTTGAACCCATTTTAGGAGCAAGCAAATGGCAAAGAAAGTTATAGGCTATATCAAGCTGCAGATTCCTGCAGGCAAAGCCAACCCGAGTCCGCCTGTCGGCCCGGCGCTGGGTCAGCGTGGTCTGAACATCATGGAATTCTGCAAGGCGTTTAATGCCGCTACGCAGGGTATGGAAGTCGGTTTGCCGGTGCCGGTGGTGATCACCGCCTTCGCCGACAAGAGCTTCACCTTCGTGATGAAGACGCCTCCGGCAACTGTGCTGATCAAGAAGGCCGCCAAGATCGACAAGGGCTCTGCCCGTCCGCATACCGACAAGGTAGGCAAGATTTCCCGTGCACAAGCCGAAGAAATCGCCAAGACCAAGATGCCCGATCTGACGGCAGCTGACATGGACGCTGCTGTTCGCACCATCGCTGGTAGCGCACGCAGCATGGGTATTGAAGTGGAGGGCGTATAAATGGCTAACGATTCCAAGCGTCTTCAGGCACTGCGTGCCAAAGTTGACCGCAACAAGGTATATCCGCTGACCGATGCGCTGGCGCTGGTCAAGGAAACGGCAACCGCTAAGTTCGATGAGTCCGTGGATGCCGTAATCAATCTCGGTATCGACGCGCGTAAGTCCGACCAACTGGTGCGCGGCGCTCTCGTGCTGCCCAAGGGTACCGGCAAGACCAAGCGCGTTGCCGTGTTTGCGCAAGGTGCTGCTGCGGAAGCTGCCAAGGCTGCCGGTGCCGACATCGTCGGTTTCGAGGACCTGGCCGAACAGGTTAAAGGTGGCATGCTGGATTTCGACATTGCCATCGCAACACCGGATGCCATGCGTATCGTTGGTCAGTTGGGTCAAGTGCTCGGTCCCCGCGGCCTGATGCCTAACCCCAAGGTCGGTACCGTCACTCCCGATGTCACGACTGCTGTGAAGAATGCCAAGGCCGGTCAGGTTCAGTACCGTACCGACAAGGCCGGTATCGTGCATTGCACCATCGGTCGTGCTTCTTTCGACGTCGAAGCACTGAAGGAAAACCTGCTGGCACTGATCGATGCGCTGAACAAGGCCAAGCCTTCTTCCAGCAAGGGCCAGTACATGAAGAAGGTTTCCGTTTCCAGCACCATGGGTGCCGGTGTGCGGGTTGACCAGGCTAACCTGGCGTAAGTAATGCAACAGGCGGACGCTACGGCGTCCGTAGCAAAGGGCTTTGGGCCTGTCGCTTTTATCGGCGGCAGGGTTATCAAAGACCGTAGGTACCCGCAAGGGTTTAATCAACTGCAAAAAGCGCATGCAAGCAGTGCGATGAGTAGCGGAAGTCCTACGCAGATGGCGTTCCCGGAACAGGATATTCCTGATGAAAGGTCGCCGTGGGTAGGTTCCCGGATTTGCAGTCCCGGGAGCTCAATTAACGGAAGGAGGTAAGACCTTGAGTCTTAATCTTGAAGAGAAAAAGGCAGTGGTTGCCGAGGTCAGCGAGCAAGTCTCCAAGGCCCAGTCGATCATCCTCGCCGAGTATCGCGGCATGGAAGTGGGTGACATGACCAAGCTGCGTGCGCAAGCCCGGAATTCCGGTGTGTATCTTCGCGTTCTGAAGAATACGCTGGTACGTCGTGCCGTTGATGGCACCCCGTTCTCCGACTTGTCCGCGCAAATGGTCGGCCCGCTGGTGTTCGGTATTTCTACCGACCCGGTTGCTGCGGCCAAGGTGTTGAACGACTTTGCCAAGGGTAACGACAAGTTTGTCATCAAGGCGGGTGCGATGCCCAACCAGGTCATGGATGCCAATGGCGTCAAGGCCCTGGCATCGATGCCAAGCCGCGAAGAGCTGCTGTCCAAGCTGTTGGGTACCATGCAGGCGCCGGTTGCCAAGTTCGTGCGCACCCTCAACGAAGTTCCGACTTCGTTCGTGCGTGGCCTGGCTGCCGTTCGCGACCAGAAGCAAGCCGCTTAATTCATATTTAACTTTTATCAGGAGTAATACAAATGGCTCTGTCCAAAGCAGAAATTCTCGACGCAATCGCTAGCATGACGGTTCTGGATCTGTCCGAACTGATCAAGGAAATGGAAGAAAAGTTCGGCGTGTCCGCAGCTGCTGCCGCTGTGTCCGTCGCAGCTGCACCGGCTGCTGCTGCAGCCGCTGTTGAAGAAAAGACCGAATTCGACGTCATCCTGACCGGTGCCGGCGACAACAAGGTCAACGTCATCAAGGCAGTTCGCGAACTGACCAGCCTGGGTCTGAAGGAAGCCAAGGATCTGGTTGACGGCGCACCGAAGGCAATCAAGGAAGCTGTTTCCAAGGCTGATGCCGATGCTGCTGCCAAGAAGCTGATCGAAGCTGGCGCAACCGTCGAAGTCAAGTAACAGAAGTTTGCTGTAAAAGGCTGGCGGGAAACCGCCAGCCTTCACCTTTTTCAGAGGCCAGAAGACAGAGAATCGCACGTTTTCTGTCTTTTGCCCTCTAAAGCCCAGTGGAGAGACCATGAGCTATTCCTTTACCGAAAAGAAACGTTTACGCAAAAGCTTCGCCAAACGTGACAGTGTGCAGGAAGTCCCGTACCTGTTGGCGATGCAGCTGGAGTCCTATGCCAGCTTTCTTCAGGCCGATGTTCGTCAAGATAAACGCAAGGACGACGGCTTGCAGGCGACGTTCAGTTCGGTGTTCCCAATTGTCAGCCATTCCGGTAACGCGCGTCTGGATTATGTCAGTTATAACCTCGGCGACGCTCCCTTCGATGTCAAGGAATGCCAACAGCGCGGCCTGACCTTTGCTGCGCCATTGCGCGTCAAGGTGCGCCTGACCATCATGGACCGGGAAGCCTCCAAGCCGACCGTGAAGGAAGTGAAGGAGCAGGAGGTTTACATGGGCGAACTGCCGCTGATGACCGAGAACGGTTCGTTCGTCATCAACGGCACTGAGCGTGTGATTGTTTCCCAGTTGCACCGCAGCCCAGGCGTGTTCTTCGAGCATGACCGCGGCAAGACGCACTCTTCGGGCAAGCTGCTGTTCTCCGCTCGCATCATTCCTTACCGCGGGTCCTGGCTGGATTTTGAATTCGATCCCAAGGATTACCTGTACTTCCGCGTCGACCGCCGCCGCAAGATGCCGGTGACGATATTGCTGAAGGCGCTGGGTTATACGCCGGACCAGATCCTGGAAACTTTCTATGATGTGGACAACTTCCACATCGCCAAGAAGGGCGTTCAGTTCGAGCTGGTTCCTGAGCGCATGCGCGGTGAAGTTGCCAAGTTCGACATCCTCGACAAGGAAGGCAAGACGGTTGTCTCCAAGGACAAGCGCATCACCATCAAGCATATCCGCGACATGGAAAAGGCCGGCATCAGCAAGATTGCGGTGCCCGAAGAATTCCTGATGGGACGCACCATTGCCGATAACATCATCGACAAGGAAAGCGGCGAAGTCGTGGCCAATGCCAACGACGAAATCACCGAATCGCTGCTGGAAAAGCTGCGCGAGGCCGGCGTGACCAAGGTCACGACGTTGTATTCGAACGATCTCGATCACGGCGACTACATTTCGCAGACGCTGCGCATTGACGAGATTCCGGATCAGTACGCTGCCCGCGTTGCGATCTATCGCATGATGCGCCCTGGTGAACCGCCGACCGAAGAGGCCGTGGAAGCCCTGTTTGACGGCCTGTTTTTCAATGAAGACCGTTACGACCTGTCTGACGTTGGTCGCATGAAGTTTAACCGTCGTGCCTATCCCGAGAAGATCGAGGATCGCACGGCTGGCTGGCTCAAGCGTTTCTATGAGAAGGTCGGCCCGCAAGGCGCCGAAGGCAAGGCTATTCTGTCCAATGAGGACATCCTGGCCGTGATCGGCGTGCTGGTCGAGCTGCGCAACGGTCGTGGCGAAATCGACGATATCGATCACCTCGGTAATCGTCGCGTGCGCTCCGTAGGCGAACTGGCAGAAAATCAGTTCCGTGCCGGTCTGGTACGTGTCGAGCGCGCCGTGAAGGAGCGTCTGTCGCAAGCGGAATCAGAAAATCTGATGCCGCACGACCTGATCAACGCCAAGCCGGTCTCCAGCGCGATCCGCGAATTCTTCGGTTCGTCGCAGCTGTCCCAGTTCATGGACCAGACCAATCCGCTGTCCGAGATCACCCACAAGCGTCGCGTCTCCGCGCTGGGCCCGGGCGGTCTTACCCGCGAACGTGCAGGCTTCGAAGTGCGCGACGTGCACCCGACTCATTACGGCCGCGTGTGCCCGATTGAAACGCCGGAAGGTCCGAACATCGGCCTGATCAACTCGTTGGCGCTGTATTCCCGCACCAACGAATACGGCTTCATGGAAACGCCGTATCGTCGCGTCGAAAACGGCAAGGTCGCCGAACAGATCGACTTCCTGTCCGCAATCGAGGAAAGCCAGTACGTGATTGCTCAGGCGAACAGTGAGCTGGACAAGAACGGCAAGTTCGTCGATGACCTGATCTCTGCGCGCCATCACAACGAATTCACGATGTCGACCGCTGACCGTATCCAGTACATGGACGTGGCCCCGGGACAGATCGTTTCTGTGGCAGCATCGCTGATTCCGTTCCTGGAGCACGATGACGCGAACCGTGCCTTGATGGGCGCCAACATGCAACGCCAGGCAGTGCCTTGTCTGCGTGCCGAAAAGGCCGTGGTGGGTACAGGTATCGAACGGACCGTGGCTGTGGACTCCGGCACTACCGTGCAAGCCCGTCGCGGCGGTATCGTCGACTATGTTGACGCAGGCCGTATCGTGGTACGTGTGCATGACGCGGAAGCCGCTGCCGGCGAAGTCGGTGTGGACATCTACAACCTGACCAAGTACACCCGTTCCAACCAGAACACCAACATTAACCAGCGTCCGCTGGTCAAGGTGGGCGACATCATTGCCCGCGGCGACGTGATCGCAGACGGTGCATCGACCGACATGGGCGAACTGGCCTTGGGTCAGAACATGCTGGTCGCGTTCATGCCGTGGAACGGCTACAACTTTGAAGACTCGATCCTGATCTCCGAACGCGTGGTGGCCGACGACCGTTATACCTCGATCCATATCGAGGAACTGTCTGTGGTCGCTCGCGACACCAAGCTGGGCGCTGAAGAAATCACCCGCGACATCTCCAATCTGTCCGAGCGCATGCTCGGCCGTCTGGATGATTCCGGCATCATCTACATCGGTGCTGAAGTGGAAGCCGGCGATGTACTGGTCGGTAAGGTGACGCCTAAGGGCGAAACGCAACTCACTCCTGAAGAGAAGCTGCTGCGTGCGATTTTCGGCGAGAAGGCTTCCGATGTGAAGGATACCTCGCTGCGCGTACCGTCCGGCATGTCCGGCACGGTCATCGACGTCCAAGTGTTCACCCGCGAAGGCATTGAGCGTGACGTACGTGCTCAGCAAATCATCGACGACCAGCTCAAGCACTACAAGCAGGATCTGGCTGACCAGATGCGTATCGTGGAAGACGATGCATTCGGTCGTATTCGTCGCCTGCTCGATGGCAAGGTCGCCACCGGCGGTCCCAAGAAATTGAAGAAGGGCGAAACGCTGAATGCCGAGTACCTCGATGATGTGGCGCGCCACGATTGGTTCGACATCCGCCTGGCCGATGAAGAAGCAGCTCGTCAGCTCGAGCAGCTGAAGGACAGTCTGGCACAAGCCCGTGTCGAGTTCGACCATCGTTTCGAAGAGAAGAAGCGCAAGCTGACCCAGGGCGACGAATTGCCGCCTGGCGTACAGAAGATGGTCAAGGTCTACCTGGCCGTGAAGCGTCGTATCCAGCCTGGCGACAAGATGGCTGGCCGTCACGGTAACAAGGGTGTGGTTTCCAAGATCGTGCCGGTGGAAGATATGCCGCACATGGCCGACGGTACCCCGATGGACATCGTGCTCAACCCGCTCGGTGTGCCGTCGCGGATGAATATCGGTCAGATTTTGGAAGTGCACTTGGGCTGGGCAGCCAAGGGACTGGGCCTGCGCATTGAAGAAATGCTCGTGGCTCAAGCCAAGACCGCCGAAGTGCGCAAATTCCTGGACAGCATTTACAACAACACCGGCAAGTCGGAAGACATCAAGTCGCTGACGGATGTCGAAGTGCTGGAACTGGCCGAGAACCTGAAGTCGGGCGTGCCTTTCGCAACGCCGGTGTTTGACGGCGCTACCGAAACGGAAATTCGCGCCATGCTGGATCTGGCCTTCCCGGACGATGATCCGCGCACCAAGCAGTTGCAATTCGCAGCCGGCAAGACACAAGTCAAGCTGTTCGACGGCCGCAGTGGCGAGGCGTTCGAACGCCCGGTCACGGTCGGTTACATGCACGTGCTCAAGCTGCACCACCTGGTCGATGACAAGATGCATGCCCGTTCCACCGGCCCGTACTCGCTGGTAACCCAGCAGCCCTTGGGCGGTAAGGCCCAGTTCGGTGGTCAGCGCTTCGGTGAAATGGAAGTGTGGGCGCTGGAAGCTTACGGTGCTGCGTACACCCTGCAGGAAATGCTCACGGTTAAGTCCGACGACGTTTCCGGCCGTACCAAGGTCTACGAAAACATCGTCAAGGGCGAACACAAGATCGACGCCGGTATGCCGGAGTCCTTCAACGTGCTGGTGAAGGAAATTCGCTCGCTCGCTATCGACATCGACCTGGACCGTAATTAAGGAGAATCGCGTGAAAGCATTACTCGATCTATTCAAGCAAGTAACTCAGGAAGAAGAATTCGACGCGATCAAGATTGCGTTGGCTTCTCCCGAGAAGATTCGTTCCTGGTCCTACGGCGAAGTCAAAAAGCCGGAAACCATCAACTACCGCACGTTCAAGCCGGAGCGTGATGGTCTGTTCTGCTCGAAGATTTTCGGGCCGATCAAGGATTACGAATGTCTGTGTGGCAAGTACAAGCGTCTCAAGCACCGTGGTGTGATCTGCGAAAAGTGCGGCGTCGAAGTGACGCTGTCCAAGGTGCGTCGCGAACGCATGGGCCACATCGAACTGGCTTCGCCGGTTGCGCACATCTGGTTCCTGAAGTCACTGCCTAGCCGTCTCGGCATGGTGCTCGATATTGCGCTGCGTGACATCGAGCGCGTGCTGTACTTCGAAGCATTCATCGTTATCGACCCGGGCATGACCCCGCTCAACCGTTGCCAACTGCTGACGGAAGATGACTACCTGGCCAAGGTCGAAGAATACGGCGACGAATTCAGCGCCCTGATGGGTGCCGAAGGCGTACGTGAACTGCTGCGCACCATGGATCTGCATAGCGAAGTGGAAAAGCTGCGCCGCGAACTGGCCGAAACCGGTTCGGAAGCCAAGATCAAGAAGATTGCCAAGCGCCTGAAGGTGCTGGAAGCTTTCCAGAAATCCGGTATCAAGCCGGAGTGGATGATCTTGGAAGTGCTGCCGGTGCTGCCGCCGGAACTGCGTCCGCTGGTTCCGCTGGATGGCGGCCGCTTTGCGACCTCCGACCTGAACGATCTGTATCGTCGCGTCATTAACCGTAACAACCGTCTGAAGCGTCTGCTGGAACTGAAGGCGCCGGAAATCATCGTGCGCAACGAAAAGCGCATGCTGCAGGAATCCGTGGATTCGCTGCTGGATAACGGCCGTCGAGGCAAGGCAATGACGGGCGCCAACAAGCGTCCGCTGAAGTCGCTCGCCGACATGATCAAGGGCAAGGGCGGTCGTTTCCGTCAGAACTTGCTGGGTAAGCGTGTCGACTACTCCGGTCGTTCCGTGATCGTCGTGGGTCCGACCCTCAAACTGCATCAGTGCGGTCTGCCGAAGAAGATGGCGCTGGAGCTGTTCAAGCCGTTCATTTTCCACAAGCTCGAAGTGCTGGGCCTGGCGACGACCATCAAGGCCGCCAAGAAGAAGGTGGAAGAGGAAGGACCGGAAGTGTGGGACATCCTCGAAGATGTCATCCGCGAACATCCGGTACTGCTCAACCGCGCACCGACCCTGCACCGTCTCGGTATCCAGGCATTCGAGCCGGTACTGATCGAAGGTAAGGCTATCCAGCTGCACCCGCTCGTTTGCTCCGCGTTCAACGCCGACTTCGACGGTGACCAGATGGCTGTTCACGTCCCGCTGTCGCTGGAAGCGCAGATGGAAGCCCGTACCCTGATGCTGGCCTCCAACAACGTGCTGTCTCCCGCTAACGGCGAGCCGATCATCGTCCCGTCGCAGGATATCGTGTTGGGTCTGTATTACATGACTCGCGAGAAGCTGCGCGCCAAGGGCGAAGGCATGCGTTTCACGAACATCGCCGAAGTCCAGCGCGCCTATCAGCTCGGTCACGTCGATATGCATGCCCGCATCACCGTGCGCATCAAGGAATACGACGTCAGCGAGGACGGCGAGAAAACCGAGAAGATCACGCGCTACGAGACGACTGTCGGTCGTTCGTTGCTGTCGGAAATTCTTCCGCCGGGCTTGCCGTTCAGCAATATCGATCGCGCGCTGAAGAAGAAGGAAATTTCGCGCCTGATCAATACCAGCTTCCGCAAGGTCGGCATCCGCGAAACGGTTATTTTTGCAGACAAGCTGATGTACACCGGTTACAGCTACGCCACCCGCGCCGGTATTTCCATCAGCATCAACGATATGCTGGTTCCGCCCGAGAAGGCTGAGCTGATTGCCGCTGCCGAAGGCGAAGTGAAGGAAATCGAAGACCAGTACGTTTCCGGTCTGGTTACGCAAGGCGAACGCTACAACAAGGTGGTCGACATCTGGGGTCGCGCTGGCGACAAGGTGGCCGAGGCCATGATGAAGCAATTGCGCGAAGAGCCGGTGCTGGACGACGACGGCAAGACAATGAAGGACGAGAACGGCAAGGAACTGCGTCAGGAGTCCTTCAACGCGATTTACATGATGGCCGACTCTGGTGCCCGCGGCTCCGCTGCGCAGGTGCGTCAGCTGGCCGGTATGCGTGGCCTGATGGCAAAACCTGACGGTTCCATTATTGAGACGCCGATTACCGCGAACTTCCGCGATGGTCTGAACGTGCTGCAGTACTTTATCTCGACCCACGGCGCTCGTAAGGGTCTGGCCGATACTGCGCTGAAGACCGCTAACTCCGGTTATCTGACGCGTCGTCTGGTCGATGTGACACAGGATCTGGTGGTGACCGAAGACGATTGCGGCACGACCGAAGGTTTGGTCACCAAGGCGCTGGTCAAGGGCGGCGAAGTGGTCGAGCCGTTGCGTGATCGCATCCTCGGCCGCGTGTCCGCACTGGATATCATCAGCCCTGAAACGCAGGAAGTGGTGATTCCGGCGGCAACCCTGTTGACCGAAGATGAAGTGGATCTGATCGATTCGCTGGGCATCGACGAAGTGAAGGTGCGTACTGCGCTGACTTGCGATACGCGCTACGGTATTTGCGCCAAGTGCTATGGGCGCGACCTCGGCCGCGGCAAGCTGATCAGCATCGGCGAAGCGGTCGGCGTTATCGCTGCTCAGTCCATCGGTGAACCGGGTACCCAGTTGACCATGCGTACGTTTCACATCGGTGGCGCGGTATCGCGCGCGGCTTCCGTCAGTCAGGTGGAAAGCAAGTCCAACGGCGTGGTGCGTTTCACCTCTACGATGCGTTATGTGACAAATGCTCGTAACGAGCAAGTCGTGATCTCTCGCAATGGCGAAGCCATGGTGCAGGACGAGAACGGCCGCGAGCGCGAGCGTCACAAAGTGCCTTATGGCGCGACCCTGCAAGTCACTGATGGCAAGCAGGTCAAGGCTGGTCAGGCACTGGCGACATGGGATCCGCACACTCGTCCGATCATTACCGAGTACGCTGGTCGCGTGAAGTTCGAGAACGTCGAAGAAGGCGTGACCGTTGCCAAGCAGATCGATGAAGTGACCGGTCTGTCTTCGCTGGTCGTTATCGATCCGAAGCAGCGCGGCGGTCAGTCCAAGGGTCTGCGTCCGCAGGTCAAGCTGCTCGACGAGAATGGTGTTGAGGTCAAGGTGGCAGGTAGCGATTTGTCGGTGAACATCACCTTCCAGATCGGCTGCATCATTACCGTGAAGGATGGCCAGGATGTGGGCGTCGGCGAAGTGCTGGCGCGTATCCCGCAAGAATCCTCCAAGACCCGCGACATTACCGGGGGTCTGCCGCGAGTGGCTGAGCTGTTTGAAGCCCGCTCGCCCAAGGATGCCGGCATGCTGGCGGAAGTTACCGGCACGCTGTCGTTCGGTAAGGACACCAAGGGCAAGCAGCGTCTGGTCATCACCGACCTCGACGGCGTGGCTCAAGAGTTCCTGATTCCGAAGGACAAGCACGTGACTGTCCACGACGGCCAAGTTGTGACCAAGGGCGAAACCATCGTCGACGGTCCGGCCGAGCCGCAGGACATCCTGCGTCTGCAAGGTCGCGAAGCGCTGGCACGTTACATCATCGACGAAGTGCAGGACGTCTATCGTCTGCAAGGCGTGAAGATTAACGACAAGCACATCGAAGTGATCGTGCGTCAGATGCTGCGCCGTGTGCGTGTTACCGATGCGGGCGACACCAACTTCATCCTGGGTGAACAGGTGGAGCGTGCCGATCTGCTGACGGAAAATGAACGCGTATTGGCCGAAGACAAGGACAAGCGTCCGGCAACCTTCGAGTATGTACTGCTCGGTATCACCAAGGCCTCGCTGTCGACCGATTCCTTCATCTCCGCGGCTTCCTTCCAGGAAACTACTCGCGTGCTGACCGAAGCTGCAATTCTCGGCAAGCGCGACGATCTGCGCGGCCTGAAAGAAAACGTGATCGTTGGTCGCCTGATCCCGGCTGGTACAGGTCTGGCATACCACGACACCCGCAAGCGTCAGGGTGCCGGTGTCGATGCTGCTCCCAGCGTGATCGAGGAAAGCGGTCCGGAGGCGGAAGTTACGTCCCCGGAAACCGAAGGCGATGCCAAGGTTGCTTGACAAGCACTTGACTAGAAAATAGAATGCTGTGTTTTTCGGGATGGCGGGATTCGCCGTCCCGTACTTTTTAGGGATTACAGAATATGCCAACGATCAATCAGTTGGTGCGCAAGCCGCGCCAAAAGGTGGTAACGAAGAGCAAAGTGCCTGCGCTGGAAGCGTGTCCGCAGAAGCGCGGTGTTTGCACTCGCGTCTATACCACCACCCCGAAGAAGCCTAACTCCGCGCTGCGTAAGGTTGCCAAGGTGCGCCTGACCAACGGTTACGAGGTCATCAGCTATATCGGCGGTGAAGGCCACAACCTGCAGGAGCACTCCGTTGTGCTGCTGCGCGGCGGTCGTGTCAAGGACTTGCCGGGTGTGCGTTACCACATGGTGCGCGGCAGCCTGGATACTGCCGGCGTCAAGGATCGTAAGCAGTCGCGCTCCAAGTACGGCGCAAAGCGTCCTAAAGCTGCGTAATTTTTGAGATTAGGAATCGAGATAAACCATGCCAAGACGTAGAGAAGTCCCCAAGCGCAATATTCTTCCGGATCCGAAGTTCGGTAGCCAGGAAGTATCCAAGTTCGTCAATGTGCTGATGACCGGCGGCAAGAAGTCCGTGGCAGAAAGCATTCTGTACGGCGCGCTGGCCCAGGTTGAACAAAAGAGCGGCAAGAACCCATTGGAAGTGTTTACCACTGCCATCAGCAACCTGCGCCCTGTCGTTGAAGTCAAGAGCCGCCGTGTCGGCGGTGCCAACTATCAGGTGCCGGTTGAAGTGCGTCCGGTTCGCCGTACCGCGCTGGCCATGCGTTGGCTGCGTGATGCTGCCCGCAAGCGTGGCGAAAAGTCCATGGGTCTGCGTCTGGCTGCTGAATTGGTTGAAGCCTCCGAAGGTCGCGGTGCTGCCATGAAGAAGCGTGAAGAAGTTCACCGTATGGCTGAAGCCAACAAGGCTTTCTCGCATTTCCGCTTCTAATTCATCAGATAAAGTAAAAGGTATTCGCTGTGGCTCGCAAAACCCCTATTGAACGTTACCGTAACATCGGTATCAGTGCGCATATCGACGCTGGTAAAACTACCACGACCGAACGCATTCTTTTTTATACCGGTGTGAACCACAAGATCGGCGAAGTGCATGATGGCGCTGCGACGATGGACTGGATGGAGCAGGAGCAGGAACGCGGCATTACCATTACTTCTGCTGCGACTACGTGTTTCTGGAAGGGCATGGACATGTCTTTCCCGGAGCACCGCTTCAACATCATTGACACCCCGGGTCACGTTGACTTCACGATTGAAGTCGAGCGCTCGATGCGCGTTCTGGACGGCGCCTGCATGGTGTATTGCGCCGTAGGCGGTGTGCAGCCCCAATCTGAAACCGTGTGGCGTCAAGCTAACAAGTACAAGGTTCCGCGTCTTGCGTTCGTGAACAAGATGGACCGCCAAGGTGCGGACTTCTTCAAGGTCGTGGACCAGATGAAGACCCGCCTGAAGGCCAATCCCGTACCTATCGTGATTCCTATCGGCCAGTCCGATACCTTTACCGGCGTAGTCGATCTGCTGAAGATGAAGTCCATCATTTGGGACGAGGCTAGCCAGGGCATGAAGTTCACCTATGGCGATGTGCCGGCTGATTTGGTGGATGTGGCCAACAAGTGGCGCGAGCTGATGGTCGAGTCTGCTGCTGAAGCCAGCGAAGACCTGATGAACAAGTATCTTGAGTCCGGCGACCTTTCCGAAGAAGAAATCATTCTCGGTTTGCGTACCCGTACCATTGCTGGTGAAATCCAGCCGATGCTGTGCGGCTCCGCATTCAAGAACAAGGGTGTTCAGCGCATGCTGGATGCTGTGGTCATGCTTCTGCCGTCTCCCGTGGATATCCCGGATGTGAAGGGCGAAAGCGAATCCGGCGAACCGACCACGCGTAAGGCGGACGATAACGAAGGTTTCTCTGCGCTGGCATTCAAGCTGATGACCGATCCGTTCGTGGGTCAGCTGACCTTCGTTCGCGTTTACTCCGGCGTCCTGAAGAAGGGCGATACCGTTTACAACTCCGTCAAGGGTCGCAAGGAGCGTATCGGCCGTATCGTGCAGATGCACGCCAATGACCGTCTGGAAGTTGATGAAATTCTCGCGGGCGACATTGCCGCCTGTATCGGTTTGAAGGACGTAACGACAGGTGAGTCGCTGTGCGCCCTGGACAAGCCTATCATTCTTGAACGCATGATTTTCCCTGAGCCCGTGATTCACGTGGCGGTTGAGCCGAAAACTAAGGCTGACCAGGAAAAAATGGGTATTGCGCTGGGCCGTCTGGCTCAGGAAGACCCCTCCTTCCGTGTGCGTACGGATGAGGAATCGGCGCAGACTATCATCTCCGGTATGGGTGAGCTTCACCTTGAAATTCTGGTGGATCGCATGAAGCGTGAATTCGGCGTTGAAGCCAACGTGGGCGCACCGCAAGTGGCATACCGCGAAGCGATCAAGAAGAAGGTTGAGGTCGAAGGCAAGTTCGTCAAGCAGTCCGGTGGTAAGGGTCAGTACGGTCACGTATGGATCACCATGGAGCCGAGCGAGCAAGGCAAGGGCTTTGAGTTCGTCGACAACATCAAGGGCGGTACGGTGCCTCGTGAATTTATCCCTGCGGTTGAAAAGGGTCTGCGCGAAACCATACCTAACGGTATTCTGGCTGGCTTCCCGGTGGTTGATGTCAAGGTAACCCTGTTCGACGGTTCTTACCACGATGTGGACTCCAACGAAAACGCCTTCAAGATGGCTGCTTCGATGGCGTTCAAGGATGGTATGCGCAAGGCAGATCCAATTCTGCTGGAGCCGATCATGGCGGTTGAAGTCGAAACCCCTGAAGACTACATGGGTGACGTGATGGGTGACTTGTCCTCCCGTCGTGGCGTGATCCAGGGCATGGACGACATGACTGGCGGCGGCAAGGCAATCCGCGCTGAAGTGCCGCTGTCCGAAATGTTCGGCTATTCCACCACGGTACGTTCGCTGTCCCAAGGCCGTGCGACTTACTCCATGGAATTCAAGCATTACTCCGAAGCCCCGCGTAACGTGGCTGACGCGATCATCAACAAGAAATAGTAGTTATTAATAGAGGAAAATAATCATGGCAAAAGGCAAATTTGAGCGTACCAAGCCGCACGTGAACGTGGGGACGATTGGACACGTTGACCACGGCAAGACGACGCTGACGGCGGCGATCACCACGATACTGTCGAAGAAGTTCGGTGGCG
>Ga0255338_1004217_pt1 | contig 15360 bp, 11 predicted proteins | sample MeOH1_35cm_T4_19_FD_203715 | JGI IMG/M metagenome (GOLD analysis project Ga0255338, IMG submission 203715) | Sandy soil microbial communities from University of British Columbia, Vancouver, Canada - MeOH1_35cm_T4_195 | ecosystem: Engineered > Artificial ecosystem > Sand microcosm > Unclassified ...
CCTCGCGCATCACGATCAGCCACTGGCCCTCGCCCAGCGCGTCCGGGTCGACCGCATGCAGGGTGAAGGACAGGCGCTTGGCGCCGCGGCTGCTGAGCTGGGCGGCCGAGGCGTCGGGCCTGGCCGGCGGCAGCACGGTCAGCCCCGCCGGCTCGGCGCCGGCGCGGCGGCGCAGGGCCTCGCGGTGCAGCCACAGCAGCACCTCGGGCGGCAGGCGGCCGCGCTCGAAATGGCCGCCGCTGAAATACTCGGCCATCAGCTGGCGCGCCAGTGCGGTCTGCCAGACACAGCGGCCGTCGGCCTCGTGCACCGCCAGGCTGGCGTGGCCGAAGGCGTCCAGCGCATTGCGCGCCTGGCGCTGGGCGCGGGCACTGCGCAGGTGCGCCGCGATGCGGGCCAGCACTTCGCGCGGGCGTATCGGCTTGGTCACATAGTCGACGCCGCCGGCCGCGAAGGCGGCCTCGACATGCTCGGTCTCCGACAGGCCTGTCATGAAGATGATGGGGGCGGCCGCGGTGCGCGGGTCGGCCTTCAGGCGGCGCGCCACCTCGAAGCCGTCCAAGCCCGGCATCATCGCGTCCAGCACCACCACGTCGGGCGGCATCTGGGCGGCGCTCAGCAGCGCCGCTTCGCCGTCGAAGGCCACCAGCACGGTGTAGCCCGCCTCGTCCAGCGAATCGTGCAGCAGGGCCAGGTTGTCGGGCACGTCGTCGACGATCAGCACGCGCTCGGCATGCGAGGCGACGGGGGGATTGGGCAGCAGGTCTTGGTTATCGTCTTCGGTCACGCTAGTCTCCACCCGCTTCGGATTGCAAGGCCCGTGCCACCAGCCGGCTCATCGCCTGCAACTGGAACTCGCGCGCCAGCGCGCGCAGCTCGGTGACGAAATCGGCGCCCTCGTTCTCCTCGCCCGCCATGCGCTCCAGCTGCTCGCGTATGCCCTTCACATGGCCCTGCTGCAGCTGGGTCTGCAGCAGCTCCAGGCTGGCGCGCGAGGGCAGCTTGAGCGGGGCCACGGCGGCGGCAGCAGCAGCAGCCTGCGCACCCACCGGCCGCAGGCGCCAGCGCAGCTGCAGCCGTGCCCCCAGCCAGTCCAGCAGCTCGTCCACCCGCACCGGCTTCAGGATGAAGTCCTCGGGACGGATGCCCAGGCCGTTCTCCAGGCCGCGATCGAAGGCATTGGCCGAGACGATGGCGGCCGGCGCACTGCTCAGGCCCTGGGCGCGGATCGCGGCCAGGGTCTGCCAGCCGTCCAGGCCCGGCATCGCCAGGTCCAGCAGCAGGACCTCGGCCGGCCAGCCGCGCAGGATCTCCAGCGCCTCGGCACCGCCGGCGGCCAGACGCAGCTCGAAGCCCAGCGGCTCCAGCACGCTGGCCAGCAGCTGGCGGTCGGCCTCCTCGTTGTCCACCACCAGCACGCGCCGCGCCGGCCCCTCGAAGCCGATGCGCGCCGCGCGCCGCACCTGGGCCGCCAGCGCGCCCTCGTGCAGGCGCGGCAGGAAGAGCTTGAGCTCGAAGCGCGTGCCCTGGCCCGGCGTGCTGCTCACCTTCAACTCCCCGCCCATCAGGTCGGTCAGCATCTTGGCGATGGTCAGGCCCAGCCCTGTTCCCGTGCCGGACGCGGCGCCGGCAGCAGCGCCGCGCTCGAAGGGCTCGAACACCCGCGCCAGCTCCTCGGCGTCCATGCCCGGGCCGGTGTCGGCGATCTCGAAGCGGGCCATCTCGCCGGAGTAAGCCAGGCGCAGCGAGACGCTGCCCTCGGCGGTGAACTTGATCGCGTTGCCGAGGATGTTGATCAGGATCTGCTGCACCCGCTTGCCGTCGGCGCGCACCCATTCGGGCAGGCCGGCCGGCGCCGCGTAGACGAACTCCAGGCCCTTGGCCCGGGCCTGCAGCGCAAGCAGGCGCACCAGGTCCTCGATCGCCTCGCCGAAGGCCCAGGGCCCCGGTTCGAGCTTGAAGCGGCCGGCCTCGATGCGGGCCAGGTCCAGGCTGCCCTCGATCAGCGAGAGCAGGTGCTCGCCGCCACGCCGTATCACCGTGATGGCCTGCTTGCGGTGCGCCGGCATGCGCTCGTCCTCGTCGAGGATCTGGGCATAGCCCAGGATGGAATTGAGCGGCGTGCGCAGCTCGTGGCTGATGCTGGTGATGTAGCGCGTCTTGGCCTCATTGGCGGCGTCGGCCTGGACCTTGGCGCGCTGCAGCTGGGCATCGGTGCGGCGGTGCGACTCGATCTCCTCGTGCAGGGCCTGGCTCTGGCGGCGCGACTCCTCCTGCGCCACCTGGCGGCTCTTGTGCGTCAGCACCAGCCACCAGCCGATCACGCCCGACAGCAGCAGCAGGGCCACCAGGGCCTTGGCATAGGAGTCGCGCAGATAGGGGGCCAGCGCGGCGCCGGCGTCCGGCAGCCGGCTCAACTCATGCTGATAGAGCAGGCCGAACAGCAGCAGCAGCACCGGCAGCACCAGGGCCATCAGCCCGAGGTACTGGATCAGGCCGCTGTCCAGCAGGGGCCAGACGCGCTGCGGCAGCAGCTTCTGCAGCAGGCCGCGCGCCTGCACCGCCAGGCGGGCCTGGGGCTTGCACAGGTCCTCGCAGCGCGCATCCAGCGAGCAGCACAGCGAGCAGATCGCGCCGCGGTAGGCCGGACAATGCGCCATGTCCGCGCCCTCGTACTCGCGCTCGCAGACCACGCAGCGCAGGCGTTGCACGGGGTCGTCGAGGCCGGAGGTCGCCGCCGGGCCGCCCCAAGACGACTTCATCCCCTCGAAGGGCGGCCGACGTAGGCCGTCGGCCTGGGGACTCCAGCTCTGGCGCGCGATGTAGTAGCGCCCGCCGGTGGCCCAGGCGAGCAGCGGCGAGCAGACCAGGGCCGTCACCAGGGCGATCAGGGCCGAGAAGGCCTGGGCCAGCGGGCCGAACACGCCCAGATGGGCGCTGATCGACAGCAGCGAGGCCATCGCCATCGCGCCCACGCCCACCGGGTTGATGTCGTAGAGGTGCGCGCGCTTGAACTCGATGCCCGGCGGCGACAGGCCCAGCGGCTTGTTGATCACCAGATCGGCCACCACGGTCATGATCCAGGCGATCGCGATATTGGCGTACAGGCCCAGCACCCGGTCCAGCGCCTGGAACAGCTCCATCTCCATCAGCAGCAGCGCGATCAGGGTGTTGAACACCACCCAGACCACGCGGCCCGGATGGCTGTGCGTCAGGCGCGCGAAGAAATTGCTCCAGGCGAGCGACCCGGCATAGGCATTGGTGACATTGATCTTGAGCTGCGAGACGATCACCAGCAGGGCCGTCGCGGCCACCGCCCAGCCGGGCCGGCTGAACACCATGTCGTAGGCCACCAGATACATCTGGTTCGGGTCGACCGCGCGCTCGGCGGGCACCATCAGCTGCAGGGCAAGATAGGCCAGCAGCGCGCCGCCCAGCATCTTCAGCACGCCGACGACGACCCAGCCCGGCCCGCCGACGAAGACCGCCGCCCACCAGCGCCAGCGCCTTTTTCCCGGCTCCGGCGCCGGCATGAAGCGCAGGTAGTCGGCCTGCTCGCCCATCTGCGTGATCAGCGCGATGCCCACGGTCGTGGCCGCGCCGAACAGGGGCAGGCTGAAGCTGCCGCCAGTTCCAGGTGTCGCATGCACGCCGCCGTAGGCCTGGATCTGCGTGGTCAGCTCCGGGTGGCGGCCGAAGACATAGAGGTAGGGCAGGATCAGCAGGGCCAGCCACAGCGGCTGGGTCCAGACCTGCAGCCGGGCGATCGCGGTCACGCCATGGGTCACCAGGGGCAGCACCGCCAGGGCGCAGATCATGTAGCCCCAGGCCGGCGGGATGTCGAAGGCCAGCTCCAGCGCATAGGCCATGATGGCCGCCTCCAGCGCGAAGAAGATGAAGGTGAAGCTGGCGTAGATCAGGCTGGTCAGGGTCGAGCCGATATAGCCGAAGCCGGCGCCGCGGCTCAAGAGGTCCATGTCCACGCCGTAGCGCGCCGCATAGACGCTGATCGGCCAGCCGGCCAGCAGGATGATCAGCCCGGTGGCCAGAATCGCCCAGAAGGCATTGGCGAAGCCGTACTCCACCAGCAGGGTTGCACCGACCGCCTCCAGCACCAGGAAGGAGGCGGCGCCGAAGGCGGTGTTCGCCACCCGCGCGGCCGACCAGCGCCGGAAGGCGTGCGGCGTGAAGCGCAGCGCATAGTCCTCCAGGGTCTCGCGCGCCACCCAGGCGTTGTAGTCGCGGCGGATCTTGATGACGCGCTGGACGGGTGGCTGTAAGTCCGGCTGGACGCTGGGGACGGCGGGCTGCATGTGCAGGCTCTATCAAGACCCATGCCGGCCCTGGCATGCCTCCTGCTGGAACCGGCCCATGGAACCGACACCCCGAGTCCAGCCGCGGCTGCTCTGGTTGACCAACAAGGATCGAGCGTAGCGAGATGGAACTGACACCCAGAGAAAAAGACAAGCTGCTGATCTTCACCGCCGCCCTGCTGGCCGAACGACGCAAGGCACGCGGCCTGAAGCTCAACTATCCCGAGGCCGTGGCCCTGATCAGCGCCGCCATCATGGAAGGCGCGCGCGACGGCAAGAGCGTCGCCGCGCTGATGAGCGAGGGCAAGACCGTGCTGAGCCGGGCCGACGTGATGGACGGCATCGCCGAGATGATTCCCGAGATCCAGGTGGAGGCCACCTTCCCCGACGGCACCAAGCTGGTGACCGTGCACCAACCGATCGCATAAACCGCAAGGACGCACCAAAATGAAGATCCACATCAAGCAAGTCCTGACCCTCGCGGCCCTGAGCGGGCTCAGCGGCCTGGCCCTGGCCCATGTGGGCAACGATGGTGCGGCGCACCACGGCTTTGCCCAAGGTTTTGCCCATCCCTTCACCGGCCTGGACCACCTGGCCGCGATGCTGGCCGTCGGCCTGTGGAGCGCCGGCTCGGCGCGCCGCCCATGGCTGGCGCCGCTGGCCTTCGTGGCGATGCTGCTCGCGGGCGCCCTGCTGGCCCAGGGCGGCCTGCAGTTCCCGGCGGTGGAGCCGATGATCGCGGCCTCGCTGGTGGCCGCCGGCCTGCTGCTGATGGCGCCGCTGCAACTCCCGGCGGCGGCCGGCGCCCTGCTGGTGGGTGGCTTCGCGCTCTTCCACGGCGCCGCCCATGGCCAGGAACTGGGCGGTGGCATGGCCCTGGCCGGCATGGTGGGGGCCACGGCCCTGCTGCACGGCTTGGGGCTGGCGCTGGGCCATGGGCTGCGCCGCCGCTCGGTCTGGCTGCCGCGCGCCGCCGGCGCCGGCGTGGCGCTGCTGGGCCTGGGGCTGCTGGCATGAGCCGCGCAGCGCAGGGCAGCCCCAAGCAAGCGGCCGTCCCCTCGGGGGACCGGCTGCGGTACACCGCAGACGAGGGGCAGACATGACACCGGGTGAACTGCTCATCGACGATGAGAACGCGGTCCACGAACTCAACCCCGGCCGGCGCACGCTGAGCCTGGTGGTCGAGAACGCCGGTGACCGCCCCGTCCAGGTCGGCTCGCATTACCACTTCGCCGAGACCAATGGCGCGCTGCGCTTCGACCGCGAGGCCGCGCGCGGCATGCGGCTGAACATCGCCTCCGGCACCGCGGTGCGCTTCGAGCCGGGCCAGCAGCGCACGGTCGAGCTGGTGGACTACGCCGGCGATCGGCAGGTCTGGGGATTCCGCGGCCTTATTCAGGGAAGCTTGTGATGGCACAGATGGGACGGCGCGCCTACGCCGAAATGTTCGGACCCACGGTCGGCGACCGCCTGCGTCTGGCCGACACCGCCTTGGTGATCGAGGTCGAGCAGGACCTGACCCTGCGCGCCGGCGGCTATGGCGAGGAAGTGAAATTCGGCGGCGGCAAGACCATACGCGACGGCATGGGCCAGTCGCAGCGCGTCAACGGCCCCGGCCCGGGCGATGCGGTGGACTGCGTGATCACGAATGCGCTGATCCTCGACCACTGGGGCATCGTCAAGGCCGACATCGGCATCCGCGGCACCCGCATCGCCGCGATCGGCAAGGCCGGCAACCCGGACGTGCAGCCGGGCGTCGACATCGTCATCGGCCCCGGCACCGAGGTGATCGCGGCCGAAGGCATGATCGTCACCGCCGGCGCCATCGACACCCACATCCACTTCATCTGCCCGCAGCAGATCGAGGAGGCGCTGATGTCGGGCGTCACGACGATGCTGGGCGGCGGCACCGGCCCGGCCACCGGCACCTTCGCGACGACCTGCACGCCCGGGCCCGAGAACCTGCGCCGCATGCTGCAGGCGGCCGACGCCTTCCCGATGAACCTGGGCTTTCTCGGCAAGGGCAACGCCAGCCGGCCCGAGGCCCTGCGCCAGCAGGTCGAGGCCGGCGCCATCGGCCTGAAGCTGCACGAGGACTGGGGCACGACGCCGGCGGCGATCGACTGCTGCCTGTCGGTGGCCGAGGAGACCGACACCCAGGTCTCGATCCACAGCGACACCTTGAACGAGAGCGGCTTCGTCGAGAACACCATCGCCGCGACGAAGGGCCGCACCCTCTGCGCCTTCCACACCGAGGGCGCCGGCGGCGGCCATGCGCCGGACATCATGCGCGTGGTCGGCGAGGCCAACTTCCTGCCCTCCTCCACCAACCCGACGATGCCCTACACGGTGAACACCGTGGACGAGCACCTGGACATGCTGATGGTCTGCCACCACCTGGACGCCAGCGTGGCCGAGGACCTGGCCTTCGCCGAGAGCCGCATCCGCCGCGAGACCATCGCCGCCGAGGACGTGCTGCACGACCTCGGCGCGATCTCGATGTTCTCCTCCGACAGCCAGGCGATGGGCCGGGTCGGCGAGATGGTGATGCGCTGCTGGCAGACCGCGCACAAGATGAAGGTCCAGCGCGGCGCGCTGGCGGGCGACGGCAGCCGCCACGACAACGAGCGCGTCAAGCGCTACATCGCCAAGCTGACCATCAACCCGGCGCTCTCGCACGGCGTGTCGCACGAGGTGGGCAGCATCGCGGTCGGCAAATGGGCCGACCTGGTGTTCTGGCGTCCGGCCTTCTTCGGCGTCAAGCCCAGCCTGATCCTGAAGGGCGGCTTCATCGCCGCGGCCGCGATGGGCGATCCGAACGCCAGCATCCCGACGCCGCAGCCGGTGCATTACCGGCCGATGTTCGGCAGCTTCGGCAAGGCCGTGCACGGCGGCTCGCTGAGCTTCGTCTCGCAGGCCGGTCTGGCTGCGGCCGAGGGCTATGGCCTGGCCAAGACCCTGGCCGCTGTGAAGGGCAACCGCAGCGTAAGGAAGCAGGACATGGTGCGCAACAACTACCTGCCGCAGATGCAGATCGATCCGCAAACCTATGAGGTGCGCGCCGACGGCCAGCTGCTCGGCTGCGAGCCGGCCCGCGAGCTGCCGATGGCGCAGCGCTACTTCCTGTTCTGAGCGGCGGCGGGGGCGGCGGCGCCGCGCCCGCTAATGGGGCGCTTTTCCCGGCCAAGTCGCCGGAACGCCGCCGCGGCTTTCTGGCACCATGCGCTTCGCGGCAGCTGGCCGCAGCCGCCGACATCAGCATGGACCGATTGGCCGAACAGGTGGTGGCCTGGCATAACCGCCACCCCCTGGCAAAGCGCATCAGCATCTACGACGTCCACACCATCGGTGTGGTGGCCCTGCCCTTCATGGGCGGCGGCCGTGCGGGCGCGCCCATCGAACCGGTGCTGGGCGAGGACGGCAGCCCGACCGAGCAGGTGGCCCCGGTACCGCCGCCGGCCGAGGCACCGCCGCCACCCCCGCCCGCTTGGCGCCGCCTGCTGGGCCCGCTGCTGGCCCGGCTGGGCCTGGCGCGCGACCCCGCGCAGGGCTGGCCCCTGTTCAGTGAGCGCTTCATCAGCCGGTTGTCGGCGCGGCGCATCGCCGACTTCGCGCTGCGCTACGGCCACAGCAGCCCGCCGGGAGCCGAGGACTGGCCGCAGCGTGCCATCCCGATCGACGAAGCCCTGATGGCGCGGGCCGCGTCCCGTGCCGCCGGCGCCTGGCCCTACGAGATCTATTTGATGAGCGCCGGCATCGACGCCGGCGCGGCCCGCACCCGCGTGCTGATGGCCTATGGCATCGGCCGCCAGGCCCATATGCTGGGCCGGCGCTGCCTGGATCCGCTGCGGCTCGGCCTGCTGGCCCTGCTGCTGCTGGCCCTGCTGGGGAGCGCCTGGTGGCTCAGCGGCCCGCATGGCGCGCCCGCCGGCAGCGCTGCGCCGGAGGCGGCCTCGGCGCCGGCCTCCGCGGCCGCCTCCGGCATGGCGACACCGGTGGCGGCGTCCGCAGCCTCGGCAGCATCTGCCGCCTCTGCGGCCCTTGCCGCCTCCGCCACCGCGGAACCGGCGAGTGGCGTCGCCAGTGCCGTCGTCGTGCCGCCGGCCGAGGCGAGCGCGGCGGCCGCCAGCGCGGTCGAGGCGCCGGGCAGCAGCTCGGCCCCGCTGCCCGACATCCGCCCGCGCCTCGCGGCCCCGGCCCGCCCCCGGGCCGAAGCCCCGGCGGCCAGCGCCCCCCCGCCACCCGCCACGCCGCCGGCCGAAGCCAGGACCGAGACGCCCGCCGCCAAGCCCCCCGAGTCCCTGAGCCGGCAGCTCGGCCGCCCGCGCGGCAGCACGGCAGCCAGCAGCAGCAACAGCGCCGCCGCGCCCATCGTCGAGGACAAGCTGGCCCTGGGCCGCGCCGGCCCGGCGCCCGGCGGCAAGCAGGTGGCCCTGGTCGGGCCGGCCTTCAAGACCCGGGCCGAGGCCGAGGCCATGCTGGAGCGCATGCGCGGCATGCTAGGCCAGACCGTGCGCGACCCCAGCGCCCTGCAGGGCGAGGTGTTCCAGGGCCCCGAGGGCTGGCGGGCCTCGATCTGGCCCTTCGGCAGCCGCGAGGAGGCGCAGCTGATCAATGCCACCCTGATCGCCCGCGGCCTGCGCACCAAGGCCGTGGATTTCTGAAGACGCCGTCGATGCCCTACAGTGCGGGCATCATGCTGACCGTCAACAAACTCCTGCCCCAGGGTCGCGGCCTCGCCCCGGTCCTTCTCAAACGCGCCGCCAGCGTCGAGCTGGACTGGGACGTGCGCCAGAAAAGCCGTTTCGACGCCACCGACAGCCAGGGCCGCCAGCTGGGCGTGTTCCTGCCGCGCGGCACCCTGGTGCGCGGCGGCGACGTGCTGGTGGCCGAGGACGGCTCCCTGGTGCGCGTCGTGGCCGCGCCGCAGGCGGTGCTGGAGGTGCGCGCCTGTGCCGAGCATGGCAGCCCCTTCGACCTGCTGCGCGCCGCCTACCACCTGGGCAACCGCCATGTGCAGCTGGAGCTCAAGCCGGACCATCTGAAGCTGGAGCCCGACCATGTGCTGGCCGAGATGCTGCGCATGATGCACCTGATCGTCAACGAGACCCAGGCCGCCTTCGAGCCCGAGGGCGGCGCCTATGCGGCCGAGGGCCATGGGCATGGGCACGGGCACGGGCATTCGCACGGCCACGATCACGCGCACGATCACGCCCAGGCACCCGCCCGCGGCCGGCCCGTCGGCATCGCGGTGGCCGCGGCGCCGGCGCCGCATGTGCACGGCCCGGGCTGCAAGCACTGATGCCGCGCGTGCGTCCCGCCGCGGCGCCGGTCAGCGCCGGCGCCTGGCTGCAGCTGATGCAGCTGGCCTCGCCGGCGTTACCGGTGGGCGGCTTCAGCTACTCCGAGGGCCTGGAGGCGGCCGTCGAGGCCGGCCTGGTCGGCGACGAGGCCAGCGCCACGCGCTGGCTGCTGGACCAGCTGCGCCTGGCCCTGGGCCGTGCCGACCTGCCGGCCTGCGCCAGCGCGATGAAGGCCTGGCAGCGGCAAGACCTGACCCGCGTCGCCGAACTGAACGACTGGCTGCTGCAGACCCGCGAGACCAGCGAGCTGCGCCAGCAGACCGAGCAGATGGGCCGCTCGCTGCTGGAATGGCTGCGCAACAAGCCGCGCGATGCCCGCTCCGAGCTGCAGCTGCAGGCCCTGGCCGCACTGAAGCCCGCCCCGAGCTGGCCGGTGGCTTTCGCGCTGGCCGCGGCGCAGAGCGGCGCCCCGCTGCGCGAGAGCATGCTGGCCCATGCCTTCGGCTGGGCCGAGAACATGGTGGCCGCGGCCATCAAGGCCGTGCCGCTGGGCCAGAGCGCCGGCCAGCGCATGCTGGCGGCGCTGAGCGGCGAGATCCCCGGCGTCGTCGATGCGGCGCTGGCCCTGCCCGACAGCCAGCGCCAGGCCTTCACGCCGGGCCTGGCCATCCTGTCGGCGCAGCACGAGGCGCAGTACTCGCGCCTGTTCCGTTCCTGAGGGCTGGCCGCCCCCACCAAGCAAAGCCCGCGGATCCGGCTCCACCGGTCCATCGGGCTTGCCCCCTTGAGGGGGCGCGCGCAACGCGCAGGGGGTGGGTCAGGATCTGTAGTCGGCGTTGATGCTGACGTAGTCGTGGCTCAGGTCGCAGGTCCAGACCGTGGCCTCGGCGACGCCACGATGCAGGTGCACGCGCACCGTGATCTCGGCCTGCTTCATCACGCGCTGGCCGTCTTCCTCGCGGTAATCGGGGTGGCGACCGCCCTTGGTGACGACATGCACCTCGTCCAGGTGCATCTCGATCAGGGTCTGGTCCAGGTCGGCGATGCCGGCATAGCCGACCGCGGCCAGGATGCGGCCCAGGTTCGGGTCGCTGGCGAAGAAGGCAGTCTTGACCAGGGGCGAATGGGCTATCGCATAGGCGGCCAGCTGGCATTCGGCGACGTCGCGGCCGCCCTCGATCTTCACGGTGATGAACTTGGTCGCGCCCTCGCCGTCGCGCACGATGGCCTGGGCCAGTTGCTGGGACACGGCGATCACGGCCTCGCGCAGGATCTGGCCCTCGGGGCTGTCCAGCGACTCGATGCGCGCATGCGCGGCCTTGTGGGTGGCGATCAGCACGAAGGAGTCGTTGGTCGAGGTGTCGCCGTCGATCGTGATGCGGTTGAAGCTGGCATCGGCGGCCTCGGTGACCAGGCTCTGCAGCAGGCCCGGGGCGATGTTGGCGTCGGTGGCCACATAGCCCAGCATGGTCGCCATGTTCGGACGGATCATGCCGGCGCCCTTGGAGATGCCGGTGACCGTGACGGTGCGGCCCTGGATCTCTACCCGCCGCGAGGCGGCCTTGGGCAGGGTGTCGGTGGTCATGATGCCAGCGGCGGCCTCGGCCCAGTTGTCGGCCTGCAAGGCGGCGATCGCGGCCGGCAGGCCGGCGACGATGCGCTCCACCGGCAGGGTCTCCATGATCACGCCGGTCGAGAAGGGCAGGACCTGCTGCGGCTGCAAGCCCAGCAGGCCGGCCAGCGCGGCGCAGCTCTGGCGCGCCCGCGCCAGGCCGTCCTCGCCGGTGCCGGCATTGGCATTGCCGGTGTTGACCAGGATGGCGCGGATGCCCTGGCCGGCATCCAGATGCTCGCGGCAGACCTGCACCGGCGCCGCGCAGAAGCGGTTCTTGGTGAAGACGCCCGCGACCGAAGCACCCTCGTCCAGCGCGATCACGCTGAGATCGCGGCGATTCGCCTTGCGCACGCCGGCCATGGTGACACCAAGCCGCACGCCAGGCACGGGATGCAAGGAGGCGGGGTCGGGGGCGGTCAGGTTGACGGGCATGGCGGTCTCGGGGACGAAAAGGAAGGAATGACGCGAATTGTAGGGAGGTCTGAAAGCGCAAGGGCTCCCGAAGGAGCCCTTGTGGGTCAAGCGGCGGCGGCTCGCACGCTTGGCTGCGTTCTGGTCCCGGCTCCTCAGCGGGCGCGGCGACGCGCCACGAAGCCGACCGCGGCCAGGCCGGCCAGCAGCAGCGCATAGCTGCCGGGCTCGGGCACGGCGCTGGGCATCACGTTGATGCCGCCCGAGTAGCTGGCCGAGATCACGCTGCCGACGCTGCCTTCCAGGCCGGCATAGCCGTTGACCGTCAGCACGAAATTGCCTTCGGCCGGCGCCTGGAACAGGCCTGCCGTGCGGAAGACGGTGCCGCCGGCGACCCAGGCGGGATCGATGTCCAGCGCCATGCCATTGAGGGTGGCGCTGGTGAACACGATCTGCTGGCTGGCCAATTGGCCCTTGCTGGCCGAGGTGTTCAGCCACACGTCGATGATGGCCGGGCCGCTGAAGGCGAAGGTGAAGGTGTCGCTGAAGCTGCCGGACAGGGTGTGGTTGACCTGGGTCCCGGACGGGTCGGACAGGCCCGCGGAGAAGCCGTCGGCCGTGCTGCCCACCAGGCTGATGGACTGGTCGACGTTCACGGCCTGCGCGGACAGGGCGCTCAGCGCCAGGCCGGCGGCCAGGGCCAGAGTCTTGATCTTCATCGTATTCCTCCCGGACTGTCTGTCTGTTTGCTTACTGCGGCTTGCGGCGGCGGCCCGCCCAGGCCAGGCCGGCCAGGCCGGTGGCCAGCAATGCCAGGCTGCCGGGCTCCGGCACCGTGTTGACATTGATGGAGGCGGAATAGGTCGCGCTGATCTTGCTGCCGTCGGCCAGGCCCTCGCCGGCGCGGCCGCTGATGGTCAGCAGCAGCGGCGCGCTCAGGCTCAGCTCGGAGAAGGCGCCGGTCTCGCGGAAGTCGATGTAGCGGCCGTTGTCTTGCTTGACGAAGTCGAAGGCCACGCCATTGATGGTGGCGCTGAAGAAGTCGATGTCCTGCTTGGCCGGACCACCGACCGTCTGCAGGATGCCGTCGACCAGGGCGTGGCCCTGCACCCCGCTCAGCACATAGGTGTCGGTGAACAGGCCGGCCACCTCATGGGTCTTGGTGAACCCCGCCGACAGTCCGCCGCCGGCGTCGGCCACCAGACCGACGGTCTGGTCGGACAGGAGAACCGGGCCGGCATGGGCAGCCCATGCACAGGCCGCGAGCAGGATGGCAGAGCAGGCAGATTTCATGGGATAGGGATTGACAGGGTTTTCGGGCAGTGCTTGCTTGAAGCAGTGAGAGCACTGTACCCAGGGCCTTGCGCCCCCCCTATCCCCGACCCCGGGGGTCCGGTGCGACAGGCGCGCAATACCGCACGATTTGTCGCCTCCGGACCATCGGCGGGCAGCCCTCGGGCCGCTCCGCGCGGATCCCGGCGCCGTCGCCGGACCAGCCGGCTCAGCTCAGCTTGCCGTGGCAGGCCTTGTACTTCTTGCCGCTGCCGCAGGGGCAGGGATCGTTGCGGCCGACATGGGCATAGGCCTGCGGCTGCGGGCTGGCGGCCTCGTCCTGCGACACCGAGCCATCCTCGTTGGGATGGGTGTAGGTGACGTTGCCGACCTGCTCGGCGCGCTGCTCGATGGCCTCGGCGGCGGCCGAGGCCTCTTCCTGGCTCTGGATGCGCACGTTCAGCAGCACGCGCGTGACTTCCATCTTGACGACGTCCAGCAGCTGCGAGAACAGCTCGAAGGCTTCGCGCTTGTATTCCTGCTTGGGGTTCTTCTGGGCGTAGCCGCGCAGATGAATGCCCTGGCGCAGATAGTCCAGCGCCGCCAGATGCTCGCGCCAGTGCTGGTCGATGCTCTGCAGCAGCACCATGCGCATGAAGGGCGTGAACTGCTCCAGGCCGACGCGCTCCAGCTTGTCGGCGAACACCGCGTCGCCGGCCTCGACCACCTTCTCGAGGATTTCCTCGTCGGTGATGGAGTCGCTCTTCTCGACCAGGGACTGCAGGTCCACGTCGATCTGCCACTCGTCCTTCAGCACGCGCGTCAGGCCGGCCAGGTCCCATTGCTCTTCCAGGCTCTCGACCGGCACGAAGCCGCGCACCACGTCGCCCAGCGCGCTGGCGCGCAGATTGCCGATCTGGGCCACCAGGCTCTCGGCCTCGAGGATGTCGTTGCGCTGCTGGTAGATGACCTTGCGCTGGTCGTTGCTGACGTCGTCGTATTCGAGCAGCTGCTTGCGGATGTCGAAGTTGCGGCCCTCGACCTTGCGCTGCGCGCTCTCCAGCGAGCGGGTCACGATGCCGGCCTCGATCGCCTCGCCCTCGGGCATCTTCAGGCGGTCCATGATGGCGCGCACGCGATCGCCGGCGAAGATGCGCATCAGCGGATCGTCCAGCGACAGGTAGAAGCGCGAGCTGCCCGGATCGCCCTGGCGGCCGGAGCGGCCGCGCAGCTGGTTGTCGATGCGGCGGCTCTCGTGGCGCTCGGTGGCGATGATGCGCAGGCCGCCCTCGGCGCGCACCTTCTCGTGCAGGCCCTGCCACTCGTCCTTGAGCTGCTGGATGCGGCGCGCCTTCTCGTCGGCGGGAATGCTCTCGTCGGCCTCGATGAACTGGATCTGCTTCTCGACATTGCCGCCCAGCACGATGTCGGTGCCGCGGCCGGCCATGTTCGTCGCGATCGTGATCACGCCGGGACGGCCGGCCTGGGCCACGATCTCGGCCTCCTTGGCATGCTGCTTGGCGTTCAGCACCTGGTGCGGCAGCTTGGCCTTGGTGAGCAGCTGGGAGATCAGCTCGGAGTTCTCGATCGAGGTCGTACCGACCAGGGCCGGCTGGCCGCGCTCGTGGCAGTCGCGGATGTCCTTGATCACCGCGTCGAACTTCTCCTGGGCGGTCTTGTAGACCAGGTCCAGCTCGTCCTTGCGGATGGTCGGGCGGTTCGGCGGGATGACGACGGTCTCCAGGCCGTAGATCTCCTGGAACTCGTAGGCCTCGGTGTCGGCCGTGCCGGTCATGCCCGAGAGCTTGCCGTACATGCGGAAGTAGTTCTGGAAGGTGATCGAGGCCAGCGTCTGGTTCTCGCTCTGGATCGCCACGCCTTCCTTGGCCTCGACGGCCTGGTGCAGGCCATCGCTCCAGCGCCGGCCCGTCATCAGGCGGCCGGTGAACTCGTCGACGATGACGACCTCGCCGTTCTGCACGACGTAATGCTGGTCGCGGTGATACACATGGTGCGCGCGCAGGGCCGCGTACAGGTGGTGCATCAGGGCGATGTTGGCGGCGTCGTAGAGGCTGGCGCCCTCGGGCAGCAGGCCGGCCTGGGCCAGCAGCTTCTCGGCGTTCTCGTGGCCGTCCTCGGTCAGATAGATCTGGTGCGACTTCTCGTCGACCGTGAAGTCGCCCGGCTCGATCACGCCCTCGCCGGTGCGCAGGTCCAGCTCGCCGATCTGCTTCTTCAGCAGCGGCGCGACCTTGTTGATCGCCTGGTAGACATCGGTCTGGTCGTCGGCCTGGCCGGAGATGATGAGCGGCGTGCGCGCCTCGTCGATCAGGATCGAGTCCACCTCGTCGACGATGGCGTAGGCCAGGCCGCGCTGCACGCGGTCCTGGGTCTCGTAGACCATGTTGTCGCGCAGGTAGTCGAAGCCGTACTCGTTGTTGGTGCC
>Ga0255338_1004218_pt1 | contig 15356 bp, 17 predicted proteins | sample MeOH1_35cm_T4_19_FD_203715 | JGI IMG/M metagenome (GOLD analysis project Ga0255338, IMG submission 203715) | Sandy soil microbial communities from University of British Columbia, Vancouver, Canada - MeOH1_35cm_T4_195 | ecosystem: Engineered > Artificial ecosystem > Sand microcosm > Unclassified ...
CTTCACCAAGCCCTTCAAAGAGTCCAAGCACCCGGGAAGGTCCCTCTCTTCGTTCTTGGCGATCAGGATGGCGCTAAGAGATGGAGTCATAGATCTTCTCCATCTCGTTGGCCATGCGGGTCAGACCAAAACGGCCCAGGTTCTTGCGGCCTTCGGCCGCGAGACGCAAGCGCAAAGACCCGTCATCGATCAGGCGGATGAGATTGTTCGCCATCGCCTCGGGGTTGCGAGGCTCGACGAGGAGCCCCGTCGCGCCGTCCTCGACGACCTCGGGGATGCCGCCGGCGGTCGTCGCGGCGATCGGCACGCCGCAGGCGGCGGCCTCGATGAGGACCGAGCCCATGCCCTCGCCCCACGACGACTGGACGTAGATGTCCAGCGCCTTCAACAGCGCGACCGGATCCTCGCGGTGCCCCAAGAGGATCACTTTGCCCAACAAACCCATGCGCTTGATGCTCTCGAAGAGGGCCTCCTCCTCGGGGCCGCGCCCGGCGATGAGGAACTTCACCTTCGGACGCTGGAGGAGGACGATGACGGCCGCGGCGAGGAGGGCGGCGTGGTCCTTGTGCGGCACCAGCGCGGCGAGGTTCCCGATCAGGAGCGCGTCCTGCGGGAAGTTGAACTCCGCGGCGAGCTCGCGGCGGCAGGCCGCCCGCCGCTCGGGCGTCGGGGGGGAGAAGCGCGCGGGGTCGACGCCGGCCCACTTGCTCTCCTCCGCGGTCACGGGCAGGCCGTCGGGGATCACGGCGAGCTTGGCCGCGGGCGTGCCGGCCGCTCTCATGATCTCGGCGATGGCCTTCGACACGCAGACGACCTTGCCCGCGGCGCCGTATTTCCAGCGCGCGCTGAGGCCCTTCACCGGGAAATCCACGCGGCGATGGGAGACGACGGGCACGCCGGCCCAGGACGCCCAGGCGGCCGTGCCGGCGGCGTGGCCGGTGTGGGCGTGGACGATCGCGCCCTCGGCGCGGGCGCGGCGGACGAGGGAGAACGCGGACGCGGAGGCCGTGGCGAAGCCCTGCCGGCGGGCCTCCGCCTCGAGCTCGCCGCCGGCTCGGGCGCAGACGACGCCGTCGCGGCCGCGCGCCCGGAGGGCGGCCGCGAGGTAGAGGAGCTGGCGCTCCCCGCCGCGGAGGCCCGGCTCGGCGTCAAGATGGAAGATGGGCCGTGGCTTCATCGTAAACCCGCTGGGTCTCCTCGTAGAAAGTGGTCAGGCCGAACTCGCTCTCCCAGCGCGCGCGTCCGGCGCGGCCGAGGGCCTCCGCCTTCCCCGGGTCGCCGAGCAGCGCGGAGAGGGCCTCGGCGAGCGCTTTGGCGTCGCCCGGGGGCACGAGCAGCCCCGTGACGCCGTCCTCGACGAGGTCCGGCAGCCCGCCGACGGAAGAGGCGATCACCGGGCGGCCCAGGGACATCCATTCGAGAGCGGCCCGGGACACGGCCTCCGAGCCCAGGGAAGGGACGACGCCGACGCGGCAGGCGGACATGAAGGCCCATTTGTCGGCGACCCGGCCCGGGAACTCGACGACGCTCTCGAGGCCCGCCGGCTTGAGCTGCCAGCGCAGGCGCTCGAGCAGGCGGCCTTCCCCGGCGCAGCGCACGCGCAGGCCCGGCACGGAGGCCTTCAGGCGGGCCGCCGCGTCCAGCAGGACCTCGTGGCCCTTGACCTTGTCGAAGCGGGCGACCATGCCCGCGACGGGAGCGTCCGGCAGCAAGGCCGCCTCGGACGGCCCCTCGATGCCCTGCGCGACGCGCGCGACCCGGGCGCCGGGGAAAAGGGACTTGAAGGCGCCTTCGAGGGTCCGGTTGACGGCGATGAAGGCGTCGGTGCGCGCGGCGACGAAGCGAGCGAGCGCCCCGCCCTTCGGCAGGCGGGCGTCGCCGCGGGTTCGCACGACGGCGCAAGGACGCTTGGCGGCGAGCACGAGGGCCGTCGTGTGGGCCGAGCCGGTGTGGGCGTTGATGACGCGGGGCGCGAACGTGCCCGCCTCCCTCCGCTGCAAGCCCCATGAGAGCGCTCCGCCGAGGCCGCCGTCCCAGCCGCGCACGGCGAGGCCGAGGCGGCGCGCCTCGGTGAGGACCGGCGAGTCGGCGCGGCCCCAGAACTCGACGCGGTGGCCGTTGCGCTGCTGCTCGACGGCGAGCGTCAGCGCGTAATGGGCCATGCCCGAGTCCCAGGGCTCGTCCTCGATGTGAAGGATATTCAGGCGGCCGTCTCCGTTCTCAAGGCGTCGCGGCAGGCCGCGTGGACCCGGTCCACGGTGAGCAGGCGCATGCAGAGGAAATGCCCCTCGGGGCACTCGCGCGCGCCGTGCAGGCCGCACGGGCGGCAGGCGAGGTCCGTCTCGACGACGCGATGCCCCGGCCCGTAGGGGAAGAAGCCGAGCTCGCGCGTCGTCGCGCCGAAGATCGCCACGACCGGCACCCCGGACGCCGCCGCGAGGTGCATGGGCCCGGAGTCGTTGGTCACGAACACCGACAGGCGGCCCATCAGGGCCTTGAGGTCCTCGAGGTCGGTCCGGCCGACGAGGTCGAGGGCGCCGCACTCGCGGGCGATGCTCGCGCCGAGGGCCTTGTCGTCGGGTCCGCCGACGAGCACGGGGGTCAGGCCGTCGGCCTTGAGCCGAGAGCACAGCTCGGCGAAGCGCTCCGGCAGCCAGCGCTTGGTGGCCCAGGCCGAGCCGGGGTGCACGCCCGCCAGCGGCCCGGCGGGCAGGAGGGCCGCGAGCTTCGCGCTCATCGCGGGCGGGGCCACGTACCGGGATTCCCCGGAGGACGGCGCCGCGCCGGCGCCGAGCGGCAAGGTCAGGGAGAGGTTGCGCTCCAGGTCGTGCATCAGCCAGGAGAAGGGCACGGCGTCGGTGAGCAGGAAGCTCCCCGCGCTCGAGTCGAAGCCGATGCGGCGCGGGATGGCGGCCAGCTTCGCGATCAGCGCGGAGCGGAACGAGCGGTGAGGGATGACGGCGAGGTCGAACCCGCGCGCCGAAAGCTCGGCGGCGATGGCCCAGGGGCCGCCCAGGCCGCCGTGGACGCCGCGCTTGTCGTCGATGAGGACCTCGTCGGCCCAGGGCGTTCCGCGGAAGATGCCGGCCGTCTTCTCGAGGGTCAGAACGGTCACCGAGGCCCCGGGGAGGATCTCCTTGAGGCGCCTCAGGAGGGGCAAGGTCAGGAGGCTGTCGCCGAGGAAGGCCGACTGCATGACGAGCACCTTCCTGGCGCCTCGGGCGGAGCCCGCCGCCCCGTAATCGGCGGAGCTGATGACGCTCGGCGCCCGCGGCACGCCCCACGCCGCCAGGGCCTCGTGATAGCGGTCCACGGTGTGGCGCTGCAGGCCCGGGGTGGACACGCGCAGGGCGACGAACAGGCGCCGGGCCAGGGCGTTCTTGCGGTAGGTCGCGGTATTGGGCACCCGCGCCAAGGTCCGGATCAGGAACGAGCGCAGATTGCCGTGCAGGTCCAGGAGATGAGTGAAGCCTCGGGCCTTGATCAGGCGCAAGGCGTCCGCGATGCCGGTAAAGGGCACGACCTCGTCCACGCCCGGGTGGCCCTTGAGGGCGGCCGCGAACTGGGGTTTGACGAGGACCGTGACCCGGCAGTCGGGCCAATGAGCTTTCAAGGACTTATAAACCGGCCCGGTCAAAACGACGTCACCGAGGCTGGAAAGCCGTATAACGAGGATTTTGGGCGACAACGGTGATTATATCATTTCGCCCGGAGATGCGGGATTACTGAGGTTTTGGCTCGAGTTTCGAGAGACGGCCCTCGTGTTCGACGAGCATGTTCCCCTGGAAGCGGAACCACCGCTCGAACGACTCCATCTGACGGGTCATGGCGTCGAGCACGGCCTGAAAACGGTCGAACTTGCCCCCTAATCCCTTGAGCTCGGAGACATCCCGCTTGATCTCGAAGATGTCGCCCTCGAGGCGCGCCGCGGCGGCCGCGATACGGGTCACCTTTTCGTCCGTTTTGAAGACCTGTTCCTTGAGCTCGATGAATTCTTTCATGGTCGGCGCGTCGCCGGGTTCGAATGGCGTTTCGTTCATTGTAACCTCCGATCGATCCTGGGACAAGGGTCCTAAGTCCCATTAACATACGATCGAAGGCCCGAAAAAGTTCCCTCTACGGAGCCGCGTCGAGGCGGCGGAGGGCGAGCTGGGCGCTGAAACGGACCTCCGCGTCCTTGTCCTTCGAGGCGCCCCGGAGGTCGTCGAGGACGCCGGAGGCGGCCTTGCCGACCGCGCCGAGCGCCAGGGCGGCGCTCGCGCGCACGCGCGCGTCGGGGTCGGACAGCGCGCGCCGCAAGGCGGGGACCGCCGGCTCGGCCGGCGCGCCGCGGCCGCCGAGCTGATCGGCGGCGAGCGCGCGAAGACGCGGCAGCTCCGACGAGAGCATGGCGATCAGCTCCGGCACGGGATCGGTCTCGCGCCGCCCCATCCCCATGTCGCGCACGAAGCCCGGGGCGGCCGGCTCGGGCTTCGCGGGCGGCGCGGCCGGCTTCGGCGGGGCGGGGAAGGATTCCTCCTTGCGCCAGCCGCGGAGCTGCTTCTGCAGCTCCTCGAGGTCCAGGCTGAGCGAGGCGACGGGCTTGCGGCCCGCCCACTCCTTCCAGGGCTCGTCGATGAGCTTGCGCAGGGCCGCCTCCGTCGCGGGCGGCGTGGGGGACAGCACGCCGGTCGACTTGTAGCGCTGGAGCTGCTCGGCGAGCAAGGCGGTCCGAAGCTCGAGCCCGGCGGTCTCCTTGCGCTTCTCGTTCAGGAGCGAGACGATCAAGGCCCGGGCCTCGCCCGCCTCGCGGCTGTCCGGCGAGTGCTGGACCAGGGACTTGGCGATGCCCGCGATCCCGACCGTGGCCCTGACCAGGCTCTCGCGCTCCTCGCTCAGCCGCCCGTCGAGCTCCCGCAGCTCCCGCTCCAGGGCCTGGGGCGACGGCGGGACGGGGGGAGCGGCGCGGACGGCCGAGGCGAGCACGCCGAGCGCGAGGAGCGGGATCATGGTCCTAGGGGCGCTTCAGGGCGTCGCGGATCTCTCGGTGGAGTCTTTGCGTCTCGCCGAGGGAGGCCGCGACGCCCGCCGGGCCGGCGGCCGCGGTCGCGCGCGCCTTCTCGAAGCCCTCGGCGGCCCGGTCGTGATCCGACGAGACCCGGCGGAGCTCGTCGGCGCGGTTGCACGCGCGGTCGGCGTCCTGGAAGAGCGCGCGGGTGACGCCGCGCAGCATGTCGAGCTTCTCCCAGGCCCGGGTCCGGGAGACCTCGCGCGGCTCCTGGCCGAGGACCGAGAGCCGGGCCTTGGCCTCGGCCAGGGCCGGGGGGAGGTCCTCGGCGAGGAGGATGGTCCCGGCCGCCGCCGAGGAGATCTCGACCAGCGGGCCGCGGGAGTCGCGCTGAAGCTCCTTCATCGCCAGGGCCTGCTCGCCCATCGTCCTGACCGCCGCCTCGAGCGGACGCAGGGCTTCGGCGGCCGACCGGAGCCCGCCGCTCGCCTTGGAGACGAGCGGCCGGAGCTTCTTCTGCTCCGCCTCGGGCAGGGCGTCGACCTTCTCGGCCAGATCGGCCTGCTCGGCGGCGAGGCGCGAGAGGCGCTGGCGCTCGGCCGCGACGGGCTCCGCGGCCTCCTTGATCCGGCCCGCGAGGACGGCGTCCTTGGTCCCCGACTCCAGCGCCTCTCCCCGTCGGCGCGCGGCGGCGTCGAGCGAGCGGGCCGCCTCGGCGGCCAGGCGCGCCTGCCGCAGGCCCTCGTCGAGGCCGGCGACGATCGCCGGGACCTTCTCCGGCTCGAGGCTCAGCCCGGACGCGTCGACGACCGAGGAGTTCGCCAGGGTCGCGGCCTGGCGCAGGGCGGCGCGGTCGAAGCTCGGGTCGTAGCGGGCGGCCAGGGCCGGACACGCGGCGAGGACGGCGGCGGCGGCGAGGAGCGGGGCGGTCTTCATCGCCCCATTATAACCCCGCCCGGACGCGGACGGACAGCTCCGACACGAAGCGGCGCATGGTCCGGGCGTGCGCGCGGCGTCCGTCGGCGGCGGCGGGACGGCCGGCCGCGTCCTCGGCGTCGGCGAGGCGCTCGAGAGCGAAGGCGCTCAGCGGCGAGGCGGCGACGGCCCGGGTCCACAGGGCGACGTCGGACGACCAGACCGGCAGCTGCAGGCGCGTCGCCGCCGCGAGGGCGACGACGACCGCGCAGGCCGCGGCGCGGAACGCCCGCGCGTCGAGGGCGCGAGACAGAGCCGACGCCGCCAGGAGGGAGAGCGGGATGGCCGGAAGGTAGGACCAGCGGTCGGCCGCGATCATGCGCCCCGATTTGTACAGGCCCAGCGCGGGCGCGAGCAGGATCAGGTACGCGAGCGCGGCCTGGGTCAGGCCGTCGACGCGGCGGCGGGTCAGCGCGAGAGACAGGACGAAGGTGGAGACGCACGCCGCGGCCACGGCGAACGGCCTCGGCTCGAGCAGGACCGAGTACTCGTACAGCGGCGCCAGGCCCGTCGGGAGCAAGGTCTTCCAGGGGTAGAAGGCCAGGCCGAAGAAGGCCTGCGCCAGTCGGTGCGTGACGCCGAAGTCCGCGAGCGAGACGGCGGCTCCGCTGCCGTCCTGCGCCGCGAGGTTCAGGCCCAGGGCCGCGAGCGAGAGGGGCAGATAGGGGACCTTCTCGCGCCAGCGCGGCTCTCCGGCGAGGCGCAGGTCGAGGATCAGCCAGACGGCGGGCAGGACGATCGCGAACACCTTCGCGGTCATCGCGAGCGCGGTCAGGACGAACGCGCGCCGGCGCCACGCCGGGTCCTCGAGCCCGCGGACGTAGGCGAGGGCCGCCCCGAGGGAGAGGGCGCCGCACAGGACGTCCCGGCGCTCCGTGACCCAGGCGACGGACTCGACGCGCAGCGGATGCAGCGCCCAGAGCAGCGCGGCGAAGGCCGCGGGGAGCGCGGCGAGCTTCAGACGGCGCGCCAGGAGGTACAGCAGCGCCGCGCCGGCGGCGTGGAGGAGGATGTTGGTCAGGTGGAACCCCATCGGGTCCGCGCCCCACAGCGCGCGGTCGACCGCGAGAGAGAGCCAGGCCAGGGGCTGCCAATGGCCCAGCCGCGACCCCGAGAGCATGAAGACCAGGCCCGGGCCGTCGAAGGACAGCCCGGCGTTGTCGACGACGTTGACGCGGTCGTCCCAGTTCAGGAAGGGGTACCGCAGGGCGGGGAGGAAGACGGCGACGACGGCGGCGAAGACGACCGCGGCGACCAGGCGCGCGCGGGGCTCGCGCTCAGGCACCGAGCGCCTCGAGCGTCCGGGCGACGGCGCCGCGCAGGCGGCCGGCGGACTTCCGCGCCGCCTCTCCCGCCGCGCGCGCCGCGGCCTCGTCGCGGGCGAACTCGGTCAGGCGGGCGGCCAGCTCCTCGGCGTCGCGGACGCGGCGTCCGCCGCCGCCGTGGGCGGACAGGAGGGCGGCGGGATGCTCGATGTGCCCGGTGTGAGGCCCGAACAGCACGGGCACGCCGGCGGACGCGGGTTCGAGCAGGTTATGGCCCCCGACCTTGACCAGCGTCCCTCCCACGAAGGCCACCCGGGCCAGAGGGTAGAACGAGGAGAGCACGCCCATCTCGTCGAGGAGGAGGACGTCCCGGCCGCCCTCCGGCGCGCCGCTCCAGCGGGCGAGCGGGAGTCCCGCGTGCGCGAGCAGGTCCGCCGCGTCGGCGGCGCGCTCGAGGTGGCGGGGGGCGAGCACGAGGCGGAGGCGCGGGGCGGCGCGGCGGGCGGCCAGGAAAGCCGACAGCACCATCTCCTCCTCGAAGGGATGAGTGCTCCCGGCGACGAACAAAGGGTCGCCGTCCCAGCCGAGGGCGGCGACCTTGGCGCGGGCGGCGTCGCTCGCGGCCGGGGGGAGGGCGCGGTCGTACTTGGCGTTGCCGGCGACGGTCAGGCGCTCGCGCGGCACCCCCAGGGCGGCGAAGCGGTCGGCGTCCTCCTCGCTCTGCGCGGCCACCGTCGCGAGCGCTCCCAGCGCGGGAGCGAGGAACACGGAGAGGAGCCGGTATCGCTCCAGGCTCCTCGGCGTGAGCCGCGCGTTGACCAAGACGGGCGCGAGCCCGGCCCGGGCGGCGAGGATCAAGGTGGTCGGCCACAGCTCGGTCTCGGCCAGGATCAGCCTCCGGGGAGAGAGCGCCTTCAAAAAGCGCGCGACGAACGGCCAGGCGTCGAGCGGGGCGAGCTGGGCCCAGGCGACGGACGGCAGGGCGCGCGCGGCCTCCCGGCCGGACAAGGTCGTCGTCGTCAGCACGAGCGCGCGGTCGCTTTTCCGGTGGAGGGCCTCGAGGATCGGCGCCAGGCCGGCGACCTCCCCGGCCGAGGCGGCGTGGAACCACCAGACCTCGCGGCCGTGGAGCCGGTCGAGCGCGGTGTCGCGTATCCCGCCGAAGCGCTCCGGGAGCTCGTCGCGGAGGCCGGAGAGGCGGCCGCGCTTGGGGGAGAGGAGGAAACCGAGGACGACCGCCAGCGCGGCGAGGGGGGAGAGCAGCGCCTCGAGGAGCAGGACCAGCAGGCTCATCGGACCAGGCGGTCGGCTTCCGCGGTGAGCGAGTCCAGAGCCGCCTTGAGCTCGGCGGCTTTCGCGGCGAGGTCGTCTCCCTCGCCCACCCGGACCGGCTCGCCGTAGATCACGACCGCGCGTCCGAACGGCAGAGGGACCTGGAAGCGGTCCCAGGCCTTGGCCACCTCGATCCGGTGCGACAGGGCGTTGGCGATGGGGACGATCGGCATGCCCGCGAGCTGGGCCACGCGCACCGCGCCCTCCTTGACCTCCCGCGCGGGGCCGCGGGGGCCGTCGGGGGTGATGCCCACGTCCCGGCCCGAGCGCAGGATCTCGACCATCTCGCGCGCCGCGGCGGCCCCGCCGCGGGAGGAGGAGCCGCGGACCGCGTCGATGCCGGAGAGCTCCATCGTTCGGGCGATCATCTCCCCGTCGTTCGACTTGCTGACGAGGACGGCCGCCGACACGTTCCGGTGGGACCAGGTGAAGAACACCTGGCGCTGATGCCAGAACGCGTAGATGAATCTCTCACCCTTCCTGTGGATATTAAGGGGTATGTCGGCGTTGATCGTGCGCTGGCGCGTCGTCCAGCCGATGAACGTCACGTAGGAATAGACGAGGTAGGGTACGAGCTTCCGGATCACTATTTGCGGCCCTTGGCCTTCGACTTCGCGAGCCACGACTGGCTGACCGCGAGGGAGGCGGCGGGGACGAGGCGGCCTTCGGCCAAGGTCACGCCGAGCTTGGCCGCGGCGTCGAGCTTGCGCAGGGCGGCCTCGAGCGCCTCGGGAGAGGAGATCGGGCTCAGAGGGGAGAGCTCGCAGTTGTCCTTCTCGGCCTCGTCGGCGATCAGCGCGGAGGCGAAGCGCACCGCCTCGTCGAGGGCGTGCTCCTCGAGCACCGGCCAAAGCTTCTCCGGGACGGCGGATTCCTTCTCGCGGAACGCGCCGAAGCCGTCCCCGAGGCTCGCCAGGATCAGGCTGTACGCGAGCCCCGGCATCGGGGACAGGAGCGGCTGGTCGGCGTCGGGATGGCCGAAGGTGTCGAACACGACGCCCGGGACGAGCGCCTTCGACGCGCGCTCCAGGAACTTCGCGAGAGGGAGCTCGTCGAGGCCCGCGGCCTCGAGGTCGATGCGCCCCTTGCGGGAGCGCTGCTTGATAACGTGCGCCCGCAGGCTTAGCTTAAAACCCTTGATCTTCCTCACCGGCGGCGGCGACCCCCTTCGCGGGGCGCGGCCTGCGCCTCCGGCTGGGCGGAACGGCGGCGTCCCTTCTGGAACTGGAAGATCAGCGGCATCGAGATCGCGAGCGTCGAGTAGGTGCCCGAGATCGACCCGATGAGCATCGCGAACGCGAAGTTGTGGATCACGCTGCCGCCGAGCAGGAACAGCGCGAGCACGACCGCGAACACCATGCCGTTGGTGATGAAGGTGCGCGAGAGCATCTCGTTGACGCTGTCGTTGATCAGGGTCCCGATGTCGTCGGCGCGGCGGTGGCGCATGTTGTCGCGCATGCGGTCGTAGATCACGATGGTGTCGTTGATCGAGTAGCCCGCGATCGTCAGCAGCGCGGCGACGATGACCAGGTCGACCTCGAGCTGGAAGGCGGAGAACACGCCGGCCGTGATCAGCACGTCGTGGGCGATCGCGGCGACGCCGGCCGCGCCCCAGAGGGGGTTGTCGAAGCGGAAGGCCACGTAGCCGATGATCGCGAGCAGCGCGAGCGTGATCGCCGTCGCCGCCTGGCGCTTGAGATGCCGGCCGACGGACGGGCCGACGAACTCCTTGCGGTCCACGCGCAGGCCCTCGCCCGCGGCGGCCTTGAACTTGTCGACGAAGGTCTCCACGATGGAGACGTCCATGGACTCGGAGCCCTTCAGGTACAGCGCGAACTCCTTCTTGCCGCCGAAGCTCTGCACGTTCGCGTCGGGGTAGCCGGCTTTCTCGAGGTCGCCGCGGACCTGTTTGAGCTCGCGGGGCTCGGAGTAGCTGACCTGCACGAGCGTGCCGCCCGTGAAGTCGATGCCGTAGTTGAAGCCCTTCGTCGCGATGGAGACGAGGCTCAGGGCGCACAGCGTCCCGGAGATCGCGAAGAACATCCCGCGCTTGGAGATCCAGTCGATGGTGAACTTGTTCATGGGGTCCTCAGGCCGCCGCTTCGGCGTCGCCGCCGAGCATCCAGGCCTCGTAGAGCATGCGCGTCAGGATCGTGGCGGTGAACATGCTGATGATGTTGCCGCCCGTCAGGGTCACGGCGAAGCCCTTGATCGGGCCGGTGCCGAACTGGAACAGCAGCGCCGAGGCGATCAGCAAGGTGAGGTTCGAGTCGATGATCGCGCTCGCGGACTGGTCGTAGCCGGCCGCGACCGCCGCCTTCATCGGCCGGCCCTTGGCCAGCTCCTCCTTGATGCGCTCGAGGACCAGGACGTTGGCGTCGACGGCCATCGCGATGTTGAGAGCCAGGCCGGCGATGCCGGGCAAGGTCAAGGTCGCCTTCAGGTAGGCCATCAGCGCGAACAGGAAGAACAGGTTGGCGACGATGGAGACGTTGGCGATCATGCCTCCCGCGCGGTAGTACACCGCGAAGAAGACGAGGATGATGAGGACGCCGACGCCGGCGGCCTGGAAGCCCTTGCGGATCGAGTCCTCGCCGAGGGACGGCCCGACGGTGCGCTCCTCGATGATGCGCACGGGCGCGGGGAGCGCGCCGGCACGGAGGACGATCGCCAGGGACTTGGCGTCGTCCGAGGTGAACTGCCCCTCGATGATGCCGGAGCCGCCGCTGATGCGGCCCTTGATGACGGGAGCGGAGAACACGGTGTCGTCGAGGACGATGGCCATGTTCTTGCCGATGTTGGAGGCGGTCAGCGCGGAGAACTTGGCGGCGGCCTCGGGCTTGAACTTGAAGGCGACGACGGGCAGGCCGTACTCGCCGCCGGTCTCGACCTTCGCCGAGTCGAGCAGGGCGCCGGTGAGGGGGACCTCCTTAGACAGGAGGTACATCGAGCTCTCCTTGCCGCGGAACAGCTCGAGGCCCGCGGGGACGAGCTTAGCCGCGGCGCTGGAGGCCTTGACCCCGTCGAACGGCTGGGCGAGCTCGAGGATCTTGTTCATCGCCGCGCGGGCCTTCTCGGAGTCGTCGACCATGCGGAACTGGAGCAGGGCGGTCTTGCCGACGAGCTCCTTGGCCTGGGCGGAGTTGGTGATGCCGGGGAGCTGGACGACGATCCAACGCGCGCCCTGGCGGGCGATCAGAGGCTCGGCGACGCCGAACTGGTCGATGCGGTTGCGGATGATCTCGATGGCCTGCTGCATCGCGTCGGCGAGGGGGATCTTGGGGTCGAGCTTGTCGATGTCGAGCTCCATGACCATGTGCGTGCCGCCCTTGAGGTCGAGGCCGAGGTTGACGAGCCATTTCGGACGCTCGCGCAGCGCCTCGAGCTTGGTCCGCTCGGAGGCGTCGAGCTGGTACCAGTTGATCGAGGGGAAGAGGAGGAAGAAGGAGCCGACGATCAGGGCGAGGAGGCCCAGCCACTTGATTTGGGTTTTGGTCATATCGATTTCCTTTTGCGCCTTATGAAATAACGACGCCGGTCTTGACGTCGCTGACCACCCGCTGCACGGCCGACCGCGCCACGGTGAGCTTGACCGTCTGGGAGAACTGCACCTCGAGGTCGTCGCCCTTGAAACCGGTGATCGTGCCGTACAGGCCGCCCGTGGTCAGGACCTTGTCGCCCGTCTTGAGGGCCTTGAGCATCCGCTCATGCTCGCTCTGCGCCTTCTGCTGCGGCCGGATGAGCAGGAAGTAGAAGATGATGAAGATCGCGACGATCGGCGCCAGGTTGATGAGGGGGTTCGGGGCGGGCTGCATTCGTTCTCCTTATAAGCGCGAAATCCTAGCAATTTATCCCGGGGATGGGATACAGCAAGCCGGCCCCGGGGTCGCCCCCGGGGCCGGCGTCACGGCGGATGCGAGGATCAGGCGACGGAGAAGTATTCCTTCGACTTGACCGGGTCGGCCTTCATCGTCTTCTTTCCTTCCGACCAGTTCGCGGGGCAGACCTCGCCGGTCTTCTCGACCTGCTGGAACGCCTTGAGGACGCGCAGCGTCTCCTCCACCGAGCGCCCGACGGCCAGGTCGTGCACGACCGAGTAGGAGACCTTGCCCTTCGGGTTGATCAGGAACAGGCCGCGCAGGGCCACCGCGTCGTTGACCAGCACGCCGTAGGAGCGGGCGATGCTCTTCGTGATGTCCGCGAGAAGGGGGTACTTGATCTCGCCCAGGCCGCCTTCCTTGCGGGAGAGGTTCGTCCACGCCAGGTGGGAGAACTGGCTGTCCACGGAGCAGCCCACGATCTCGCAGCCGAGCTTGGCGAACTCCGCGTGCGCGTCCGAGAACGCGGTGATCTCGGTGGGGCAGACGAAGGTGAAGTCGAGGGGGTAGAAGAACAGGGCGACCCACTTGCCCTTGTAGTCCGCGAGCTGTATCTCCTTGAAGCCCTTTCCGACGAGCGCCTGGGCCTTGAAGTCCGGCGCGTCCTTCTGCACGAGTGTATCGGCCATGATGATGTCTCCTTTGGTTAACGCGTCTTCTGAGCGGAAGCCTTGGCGCATCTCGCGCAAAGGCCGTGAAAATGGACGGAATGGCCCGACGGGACGAAGCCCTCCGCCTTCGGGGCGGGGAGCTTGTCGAGGCGGGGGTCGAAGAGGTCCGCGATCGTCCCGCAGGCCGTGCACACGGCGTGATGGTGCGTCTCCACGATCGCGTCGTAGCGGGCCTGGGCCGACGGGGAATCCACCCGGGCGACCATGCCCATCTCGTGCAGGGTCTGCAGGGTCTTGTAGACGGTCGCCAGCGAGAGGCTGGGGTAGTCCTTCTTCAAGGACTCGTACAGCGCTTCGGCGCTCGGATGGTCCTTGCGCCCGGACAACTCCTCGTAGACGGCGAGGCGCTGATGGGTGAGCGGGACCTTCTTGGCCTTGAACAGCTCGCGGACCTCTTCCCGGTTCTTCATGGTCTCAGCTCAGGTGGCTGCGCAGCATCCACGCCATCTTCTCGTGGGACTCCATCAGCCCGGTCAGGAAATCGGCGGTGCCCTGGTCCCCGAGCCGGCCGCACTCGTCGACGTCCTTGCGCAGGGAGCGGACCAGCGACTCGTGGTCGGCGAGGAGCTCCGCGATCATCGCCGACTCCTTCTTGCCGGCGTCGCCCGCGGCCTCCGTCAGCCGGGCCTTGCTCAGGAACTCCCGCATGGAGCCGAGGGAGCGCCCGCCCAGGGCCCGGGAGCGCTCCGCGACCTCGTCGACGAAGCCGTCGAGCTGCTCGTACTGGCCCTCGAAGAACTTGTGCATCGCGGCGAAGTGGAACCCGGTGACGTTCCAGTGGAAGTTGCGGGTCTTGGTGTAGAGGAGGTATTCGTCGGCGAGGACGAGGTCGAGGAGGGAGAGGACCGCCGTCTTCGACGACTCCTTCAGGCCGAGGCCCGACACGATGGACGGCTTCACGGCGGTATGAGTGTTCATGCTATCCCTCCTGTTTGATAATTATTATCCACTAGTAAAATAGTAGCAGACGATGATCATCCTGTCAAGGGGTGCCGCAACGAGGCGGCCAGACGACTACGGCGCGAAGGACTTCGGGCGCTTGTAGTGCTGGTACAGCTCGGAGGCGGGGGCGTCCTCCGGCTTCGGGCTGCGGCGGCGGCCCGACAGCTCCGCGTAGACCTCGGGGAGGCCCGCGGACGTCCGCGGCGAGAAGGCCAATCCTTCCGCGGCCATCACCCGCTTCAGGTAGTCCACGCGGACCTCGAGGGGCGGGTGGGAGCCGTCGGAGCGGCCGCGGGAGAACGCGTGGCGCGGCTCGGCGTCGGTCTCGCGCTTCACGGCGATCAGGGCGTCGACGGCGGCCGCCGGGTCGTAGCCGGCGTTGGCGAGCAGGCGCAGGCTCAGGGCGTCGGCCTCGCACTCGTGGCCCCAGCGGGCGTCGAGCTCGGCCTTCGAGGGGCGCGAGGGGGTGAACATGTCGCCGCCTCCGGTCCGCGGATGCCGCCGCACCGTCTCGGCCAGCTGCTCGTGGTGGGCGCGAAGGTGATGGACGAGCTCGTGGGCGGCCACCGCGGCGACCTCGTCCTCGCTCGACATGATCGCGATCAGCTCCGGGTCGATGAAGAGCACCCCGGCGGACAAGGAGGCGGAGGGCGAGCCCCAGGAGGAGTCGTTGACCCGGACCTCGGGGGCCTCGGCCGTCAAGCCCGAGGAGGCCAGCAGGCGCTCCACGATCCGGCCGACGTAAGCCTTGGTCTTGGGGATGGCGAAGCGCACGACGCGGGGGTCGTCGACGTCTTTCAAAAGGGCGGCCCGCTGCTCGGCGGCGAGCTTGCGCGTCTTGGACGGCAGCTTGGAACGGTCATAGACGGGGACGGGATGCGCCACGACCAGCTTGGGCTCGGGGGCCGCGACGGCCGCGGGGCGGAGGGGGTTGGAGGGGAGCTCGAAGGCCGGCAAGGCCTGGGCGCCGGCGTGCGAGGCCAGGAGCAAGGCGGGCAGGGCGAATCGGTTCATGTCTCAAGGATAAAGGCGGGAGGGGAGTGAGGACAGCGGCTAAAGACCTAGGCTCGGGGGACGATGGGCCCGGAAAGAGGGAATTCGACGAATTTGCGTGCCTGACCCCCAAAATCAGAAAAAAGACGCCCGGTCCTTTCGGACCGGGCGTCGAGCTCGTTTTAGCCTTCCCTTAGATGAACAGGGGGGCGAGGACGAGAGTGATCGTGGCCAGCAGCTTGATGAGGACGTGCAGCGAGGGGCCCGCGGTGTCCTTGAAGGGGTCGCCCACGGTGTCGCCGACGACGGCGGC
>Ga0255338_1004219_pt1 | contig 15355 bp, 16 predicted proteins | sample MeOH1_35cm_T4_19_FD_203715 | JGI IMG/M metagenome (GOLD analysis project Ga0255338, IMG submission 203715) | Sandy soil microbial communities from University of British Columbia, Vancouver, Canada - MeOH1_35cm_T4_195 | ecosystem: Engineered > Artificial ecosystem > Sand microcosm > Unclassified ...
GTGGGCTTAGCGTAGGGAACCTTCATTGAGATTAGGGTAGGGTCAGCAAAGAATTTGTCTCTACGGTGGGCGATGCCTTTTTTCAGATTCGAAGCGAGAAGCTGATACGAAACCCAATTTGGAAGCTTGTGATCTTCGTTATAGGAAACCACGAAGTACTTATGATCAAGGATGATCTCTTTTTTGGGAGACACCTTCATCATTGTTATTTTAGTCGATTCAGCTTCGGGTGCAGTGGTTTCTGATTCAGCCGTTGAAATACACTGCTTTAAGGGAAGTTGCTGTTTCCAGGTTTCAATTATTTTTGGATTATTAGTTTTTTCGAAATACTCGGTGCCTTGGCAGGCAGCATCGTCACAAAACGCGATATTCAATTTTGAAGAATAACCACAAAGCAAGTAGGTTTCAGTTGAGGGAATAAATTCCTTTTTGTCAAATAAGGGAAGTATGTCCCTCATCTCAGCAAAACGAGGAGATTTTGATTCATTTAAGTAAGACGTGTGGCTAACCTCAGAGAACTTACTAAAATCGCCTTTGTTCTCTTTTCCGTATGAGCCATAAATTTTGCTATCAACGCTAAAGATGACGGCCTTAATCCGCTGATCTTCTTGACTGAGTTCTCCAGCCTTTTTAGAAGTTGTTGAACAGCTAACGAGAAAGACTAATACTAAAAGTGAATAGATTATTTTCATGCAATTATCCAAAGTTGTGGTGTGAGTTTCAAATCGTCATTTGAGACAAGACGGCCGGTATCGAAGTTGATTTCAGGGAGAAGGTCAGTGATTTCTGGTCCATCCTCGAAAACATATGCGTATGCTGCTTCAATTACTTTTGGAAAGATTTGGAAGAAATGAGGTACAACATCATTGAAAAAGTTAACAGTTTCTTTTCCGGTGAAATTTGTATTTAGTCCTTTTTCTTTTGCATCAATTGGAAGCCCAATATTTGTAAGTTTTTGTTCTTCTTTTGAAATATCTTTGTAATCCATATAGGCGAGGCCTTTTTCACCTAAAAAAGATCCGTACCACTGAGGAATTCCTTCTGCAAAATCAAGTGCCCTTTGCATTCCGACCGCGAGCTCTGATACTTTTCCTTTTGGTAGGTTTGACCCATGGATTTCATTGATCAGCAGACGAAAGTCTTCAAAAACTTCTTCGATGCGTTCACAGTCTACAATATATTCTAAATCATCTTGGAGAGAGACGCCGTTGCTTTCAACGCCTAAGAATTTCCTCGCCATGAGGACATCTAGTTTCATCTCAAGTGTTCTATGCTCTGTTTTTGCCACTGCATAATCTCCTACATAGTCGCGAACATACGGATGAACGATGCCGTCTGCAATTAAGTGGGAGCAGTAGCCGAGAAAGAACGCGAATCTAGCTTCAGCAAGATCGATATCGCCTTTTTTAGATGCCCTACGAGCAAGTTCCAAGCCTCGAAGAGGAACTTTGTTAGTGCTGTGATAGTGAAGGCTATCAGCTACGGAGTTATTATTAGACCAAGGATTATTATCAAAGTTACCCATGTAAGGAAGATCGGGTCCGACTGAGCCTAGCAAATAGGGTCCAATCAAGTCGTTCAACAGATACTTTGCTGCTTTTCCTTCTTTAGATTTTAAGTAATCCAAAGAAATCCTAGAGAGAGTCATGTGGGTAATACCGGCTGGCATGATGTGACCTCCTGGTGCGGGTTCTGAGTCGATATAAGCCAGCTCTACTTTATATCCAGATTTCGTCAAAACATATGTTAACGCATTGTGTGGGCTAAAATTTCTTAGCCAAATATTGCGAATTCGCAACATTTTGATGAGCATTTCTTGTCTTCAGATAAAAGTTGCAGGTAGAGAGACGATAAATTTTGGTGATCCGTACAGGACTTGAACTAGAGAGCGATGCCTTGCCAAGGCATACGTCGCAAGTGCATGGGGGGCGACCGTTTAGGAAACGGTAGCTCTATTCACAGACCACTTGTACCCCAAGCAAGTGCTCGCAGGTTGAAACTCGGCACTTTCGCGCACAGGACTTAAAATCCTGGGGCTAAAAAAAAGAGGGTTCAAGTCCCTCTCCGCGCACCAAATTAAGTCTTTTTCGTAGTCTTCAATAACTTCAGTCAAGTTGGGCCGCCTTTATAGACGGTGCCTTAAAGTCGATTTAAAATCAGCACAATGCTGATGGCCCGGTTTGTCCAATGGATTGGGATTTGGCACGTGTTATTGTATTTCAATTTGGTTTCTGATAGTTAAGTTGACGCCGAAAATATTTTAGGAGTCAATTTTATGAAAAAGTTAGTGGCGCTTTTGTCTGTCTTAACAATCTCATCTCAATGTTTTGCGGTGATTGGATCTCGTGTCCACTGTGTTAGTAAAGACAATACTTTAACGATTGATGTCGATTCCGATGCACGTACATTGGCCGTAAACTATGGTTCAAAGCAAGATCCAGGATATCCGGCCACGGTTATTAACTACGGAATAAAATTATATGCCGACACGATCACTGGTTTTGTTGTAAATGTTTACGATAGTGTATTAGATCATATGGCGGGAACTCTTCAGTACAATGGCGGTGAAAAAACACCTCTAATTTGTATAAACGTTGATGCTACCGAGAACGTCGGACAGTAAGCCTCGATAATATTCCATCTGAGGATTAACATCGCTCGCTTTCTGTGACTGTCGATATCTCTTAGTATTAAAATGTGGGTTTTAAGTACACTCAATATCCTGTAGGTCCGTTCGGATTGCGTTCACTCTGAAGGATTCCAAACTCAATATGCTTAACAGCCCATTTGCCAATTCGCTTACCATCAAGGATATCTTGAATATAAAAATACCCGTGCCCCATTCGAGCGCGTATATCTGAGTCAGGCACACCTTCAGATTGAATAATAGCACGCAAAGAATCTGGATCGGCATACCAAAGAGTGCCGTCCTTTTTCCAAATACTAAGCGTAAAGCGCGGCTCTAGATTATATCTACGGCTAACCATAAATACCTCAAATGGAATTATTAATTATATTGTGATTCCGGGCGAACTTCGTATTTTTCAATTTTAAGCAGTTCTTCAAGCGACTTTCGTGGCTCTCGTACTTCTAACAACTCTTTATCCAAGATTGGTTGCAAAGAGGCTAGAAGGGCATCTTCTGCCCACTCTTGATGTATTCTCTCGATGTCGAGCTCTTTGTAGTAACCCATGGGTTGACTCCTCTAGTAGCTCCTCCATATACAGAAATAAAGTACGGGAAATGTACGGTCAATCAAAATTGGCGCTATGCCAACTTTGGTCGCGGCAGGTCGATGAAAAGTGTCCATCTACAGCGTTGTCGAAAAACCCCCTTCGTTGCGACGTACTCACTCGTACGCCTCACTTCGATGAACTTCCTCCGCCTTGCAGCTGAACCCTTTTGATCAACCGCATTCATATGCAATTGGGATAGAGACCTAAAATCTATAACCAACAGATCCATTGTCTGAGGTGGTTAGAAGGATACCGCCGAACCCGTCATTCATCTCTGGAGTGATGCTGGAAAGGCATTCCAGAGATAACCCACCATTTGCCCCGGGTGTTCGCGGTTCTTAAGCAAGCGATACTGGCCAGGTTGATTTGCTAAGAATAAAAAGCATCGTGTTATTGATGGTAGGGCGCACTCTATGACATTTGATCGTTGACTGCATTTGTACGCACTGAAAGAATTCCGTTATTATTAATTTGGAGGAATTTTATGAAACTCTTGGCTTTGTTTTTATTGCTGCCGACTTTGGCTTTTGCAGAAATTCAAAAAGGCGTAACCTATACTTTTTCTGTTGAGGAAACGAAACTCAATAAGTCGACTCTCCAACATCAAGAAACGGCGACGATTCTCGATGAGAAAGAGAAGATGGTTCTTGTAGAAAGAAACTATGGTGCGGGTGAAGTTTACTCCTACTGGACCGATCGCTCTAAAGTTGACGGAGAATTTCTTTTCGGACCTGGACAGATTGAAAAAAACTGTAAAGGGTCCACTTCAGTTGTTACAGTACCCGCTGGAACTTTCGTAACATGTCCAGTCTTCCAAAATTATTACGAAGATCACGGACACTATGGCACCGACACATCAGTCACGACTTGGTATGGTCCTGTGTTAGACGGCGTCGTTAAAGTGGAAATTACTAGGACGATGCTCGGTGATCACAGAACTTCAACTTACAAGAAAGAACTTCAAGCTATTAGTAAGTGACTATGAGCCCCTGGAATGATGAGCGCTTAGTACTAGCAAATATACAAGCAATATGATTACTCGGAGGAAGCCCGCTACATAAAGCGGGCTTTTTGTTTTTTGGGTGGTTGATGAAAAGCGTTCATCCCCTCGGGTTAACACGCTGGAATACCTTCCTGATATTCCAATTGTCGAACAATCTCATTTGGTGCGAGACCATAGGCGGTAAAAACAAGTTATAGTTGATGAAAGTTTTGGGAATCTTTAAAGTCTCCTTATGAGGATCACTAATTTCATACTTCTATGTGTTGTATTCGCCCCGTTAGCAGGATTGGGTGTAGGAAGTACTCCCAATTGTAGCAACGCTAAGACGCCGGATGATTGTGCGACTTGCTGTAGTCAGATAGTAGGTGAGAATCGAAAAAAATCTCCGCTTGCTGTCGGCTGTGCAAATTTTGTTTCGGCTGGAAGAGTAGGGCCGGCAAAAAAAGAAGAGGTCATAAGCGATTTAGAAGTACAAACTGGTATAAAGGCAGACTCTTTAAAAGCTATTTGTACTCCGGAAAACCGTGGCCCGCAAAATGAAGGGCCGATAAGACGGTTGGCCGCATCTGAAAGCGCAAATCAAACTCACCCGCAAAATACATCAGGGAATAGTGTTCCTACGGGCTCTACGGCCTCGATGACTGGATATAGTCCAGAGGAATGTTTGAAGGCTTGTCGGAATTTGCCAAAGAAAAAGGTTGGCAAATAGTGACAACTAAAAATGATGAAAAGAGCATTATTGATATAGCAGGAACTTGGATTGGGCTTATTGGCGGTCTATTCGGTATTGCTGGAGGAATAACGGGCTTAATTGGATATTTTCATGCCCGAGATATAGAGACATTACAAGAGAGACGATCTTGTATTTCAGATTTGTCACCGTTTCCTTCTAGTACGAGGCAAGCGATTCAAGACTTTACGAGTGAATTTTTCAAGTGGATCGTGACGCCTGATCAGCCACGCCAAGCCTCAGCGAAAAAATCAGGCGTTGCTCTAATTGAGCAGTTGGAGAAGGCAAGAGCAATGCTGGCTAAGTACGACAAAGCAGAACAAGGTCTTGATGAGCTAATAAATGTCGTAAATGATGCTTTAAAAAACATAAAGAGCGGATCTGTAAAAGGTGCGCCCTTGCAAGACTATATTCAAAAAGTTGATGATTTTACCTCCAAGAAATCATTTTCAGAAAAATGTAGCGGTTAAAATTACGCTGGCTTTATGATGCGGGCCTTTTTTATTTTGGCGAATTTTAAAGTCCTTCAAGAAGTTTCGACTGAGAAATTTTATAAAGCTTTGCAATTTTTCGAAGGGTCACAACGGTGATATTTTTCCCAGACTCGATTTTCTGCAAATGCTTCCAGTCGTTCCAGCCATGATGCTCAGTTTCTTCAAGCGACCACTTTTTTTCAAGTCTTATGGACTTAATCCGAGTACCTAACTTTTCTAGGTATTTTTTATCTTCAGAAGATAATTGTACATTTGCCATATAAAAAGATTTGCAAATAAGTACGATAATGAGTACGTATGATAATACGTATTTTGGAAAAAAGATTAAAAATATGAATAAAAAGTCGAAACGCCCAAGACCAAAGAGTTCAGTCAGCCACCAGAAGGATCAGAGCTCTGCCTTTGATACTCAAAAGAAGCTGTTGGAAATGCATTTTGAGTTAAAGTCTTTAGGATTCGTTTTTTCCAATTTAAGAAACTGCGAGGTTTCTGAAGATGATCTACATGGAATAGGACTCAGCATAAAGAGGCTTTCGAGAAGGATTTTAAGAATTTCTAAAGATCTTTCGATGTGAAATTTACTCACTGCGTTTGGTCAAAATTAAGTTGGAGTTTGGTTTTCAGCTGGTTGTCGTGGTTGGATAAAGACCCGATGTGAGTTTTTCCTAGGAGGAAAGAAATGTCTAGATCTGCTCAAAAGAGAGCTTTGCCTCAAAGCTTTGGAGAGTTTCTACGCTCTTTAAGGGCGGCATCCGATTTATCTCAAGCCAAAGTAGGAAGAGCCTTAGGATATGAGACACCTCAATTTATTTCCAATTGGGAAAGAGATGTATCACTTCCTCCTGTTGGTACTTTATCAGCTCTTGCAGGCATTTATAATGTCTCTTTTAAAGAGCTAACTGAGCTCTATATTCATTTTCGCAAGCAAGAACTTGAAGGCGAAATAAGAGAAAAATTGTCATTGTTAGATATGTAAAGAAATACAACTGCCTCAAGTGATATTGAGGCAGTTACGCAATACAGTCCTTAAACGGTTCGTTCTTCGTCTTTAATTAGTCTTAATGTTAATCCCTCTGATTCTTCACAATATGTCCTTCGATATACTGCAAGAAGTGCGGTGCATGCTTCAAATTCATTTATTTTATATAAAAGTATAATCATTGTTTCAAAAACGCCTTTATCGATAATCATATTCCCTCCACGGAAATACACTAAGCAATAGATGTGCACAGCCCAAAACCAACTAGGCGGTTTTTAGGTCATAAAGCGCTCGGGAGTCGGAAGTTCCGTCCGTTTCGGACAAAGATTCGTAGTCTTAGAATTAAGAATCTATTCTTAAAACCTAGAATAGAACCATCTTTTGGAGGTTCTATTCCCTCTAATTTCAATTTGGCGACACAAACCGTCGGTATCACGATTGCAAAAGAGGGTAGTAACAAAAACTAGGAGGTTTTATGAAAACACTATTAACAGCATCAGTTTTACTCTTAAGCATGAATTTGCAATCCCATGCAGCCGTCTCAACCGGACAATATAGTCCAGAGGATCTTGCGAGAAAGCGCCGATGCTCAGCCCAAGAATGCAAACTTGACGACGATGGTGCCAGATTCTTGAATTACTGCAGCTCGACGATTCCGCCTTTTAACGGCTGGGTGTACACGATGAACATTTATCAAGGGGCAAACTTTAGTTGTTATTGCCCATGCGAACTTGGTTTCATTGGCGAAGTGAGACAATCAAATCAATAAGGGAATTTATGAAAGAACAAAAGTTAAAGAGAGGCATTCTTTGCCTCTATATTGCAATGTTGGTTCAAGTACTAAGTAGCGTCTACAATTTCTTTCTTGGGTACTCTGCTTACAGAGAAGCATATAAAGGCTTAGCGGAATTCCCAGAATTGAGAGCGCAAGTGCCGGGATTTACCTATTTTGGAATATCGACAATGTGGACCGTCGGGCTTTTAGTCCTAACTTACTTTGTAATTGGAGATTTAAAGAGGGGAAAAGCTTGGGCTTGGATTGGAGCAATTAGTATTTTACTTGTGACATCACCAAGCTTTGCATTGCCCGCATCAATCTTCGGTCTAATATCACTGCTAGATCAAGACGTACGCTCCGAGTATTTGGCAAAGCTAGATGTAAAACTGTGAGCTAAGTTTTGAAGTGATGAATGTAGGCTCATTCAAGAACTCCAATGGTACAATCTATTCGGGTTCAATTTATGTTCTTGAGTGAGTCTGCATCAATTGTCACTTTTTGTAGCATTCAAAGAGAGATTTAATATAAAAAAGGCGCGACATTCTTTCGTCACGCTATTCCAAAAATTGAATTTGAACAATTTATTGTTTGCATTCGGTTCTTAGTTTCTCGTACCTTCTTGTCCTTAAATAATAGTTGTTTGTAAATCGTCAATTTTTAGGGGGCCTTTTGAGAAATGCAATTTTTGCTATTTTATCTCTGTTTCTATGTAACTTTTCTTTCGCAAAACCTTTAGTAACGCCTCAGGCTGGATGCTTGGACTGTTTTAATTTTTCTGCTCCGACTATTCTAGGGGCAGAGAATGTAAGTCCTGCTGAAGTTGGTTTGATTGTCTACGACTCTTATTTCAATAAGTTTCGTGGCTATACTGTTGGTGGCACTTGGTCGAAGTTGTCTTCGGAAAGTGTAGTTCGAGTTGTAACTGCTACTGGCTCTGTGTATGCAGCAGATGATCTTGTTATCGCAAACGCAGCGTCAGGTGCCATCACTCTTACATTGCCATCGGCAGCAACAATTACTGGTAAAGAATATGTTTTCAAAAAGACAGATAGTAGTTCAAATCAAATTACAATTGTAGGTGCTGGATCCGAGACTATTGATGGTTCGGCAAATAGAAAGCTAAGTGCTCGATACGAATCTGTTCGCCTTGTCTCAGATGGTTCTAACTGGGTTGATGTTTCTCAAAAGACAAACAAGTCACCAACGATTCAAAAGTTCACCTCAGGCACTAGTCAGACATATACCACTCCAGCAGGTGTTACTTACATTCGAGTGCGTATGATTGGTGGCGGTGGTGGAGGATCCGGTACAGGAGGAGGATCTCCTGGAACTGGCGGTACTGGTGTCGCCACAACTTTTGGTTCCTCTCTTCTAGTTGCGAATGGTGGTACTGGTGGCCAGTATCGCGGAGGATCTGCAGGCGGCACAGCTTCACTAGGTACGGGTCCTATTGGTACGGCAGTTACTGGTGGTGAAGGAAGTGCTTGGAGTGATCCTGCGGGAGGTACTCAGCCACTTGGAGGTGCAACTGGTGCGGCTACACCTTTTGGTGGTGGTGGAGTTGGAGGCGCATATAATGCTGCGGGAAGAGCTCCGGCTGCAAATACAGGAGCTGGCGGAGGCGGAGGCGGAAGCAATAACGTTTCCACGAGTTCTAGTGGAACAGGCGGAGGTGGCGGCGGTTTTATTGACGCTGTTATCACGAATCCAGGTTCAACATATACCTATACAGTCGGCGCTGGTGGTTCTGCGGGAACAGCAGGTACATCGGGTAATACTGGCGGCGCTGGTGCTGCTGGTTACATTGAAGTCACTGAGTACTATCAATAAAGTATTTTTCCGAATTAGAAATTTTAGTGATGCATGGGAGGCCATTTTTCTCCCATGCTGTGATCGGAAAGCATCTCTAAGTGTAGTCCATGCGTTCGCTGTATATTTTTGAATTAAAAAATTAATTTCTAATTTCAAGTCTGATTCAAAATGCGATTTAATTGTGCATGTCCCAGCACGTTAGTTAAAAAATATTTTTAATTTTATTGCAATTGTTGACGAAACCTTCTTATCTTTGTGTAAACAAATTAATAGTGTTTATAAACTTAATCTCACTCCAGGAGGGTATGTGCGATTTTCTGTGGTTTTTATCTCAGCAATTTTTCTATTCTTAAATAGTTCGTTTGCAAATAGCAACTTAGGTAAAAAAGACGATAGATCAGGATGTCTTGACTGCTTTAATTTCGTAGCTCCCAGCATTTTAGGAGCTGAAAATGTTACTCCCGCAGAGATTGGTCTCATAGTTTACGATTCATATTTTAATAAATTCCGTGGTTATACGAGCAGTGGAGCATGGTCTAAGTTGTCAGCGGAAAGTGTTGTCCGAGTGACTTCAGCAACGGGTTCTGTTTTTGTCACTGACGATGTGGTTATAGCAAATGCCGCATCAGCTGCAATAACACTTACGTTGCCTTCTGCTGCAACAATCCCTGGCAAACAGTATGTCTTCAAAAAATCTGATAGTAGTTCAAATCAAGTCACTATTGTTGGTGCCGGATCAGAAACAATTGATGGCGGTGCAAATAGAAAACTAAATATTCGATATGAGTCAGTCCGTTTAGTATCTGATGGAGCTAACTGGCTAGATGTTTCGCAAAAATCAAATCGTACACCAACACAAAGTATTGTGAGTCCCACGAGCCACAGCGGAGGCTTCCCTGCTAATGGATCAGGAACCTATACGACTCCGGCAGGTGTTACATATATTAAAGTTCGCATGATCGGTGGCGGTTCTGGCGGAAGCGGCTCGGGAACCGCGCAGAATGCGGGCACTGCCGGTGGAAACACGACCTTTGGCTCTTCTTTATTAGTAGCTAACGGTGGAGGTGCCGGTGGAGCAAGCGGAGGAGCTGGTGGCTCCGCAAGTTGCGGATCAATTGCAACATGTACTTCGATTGTAGGAGGTTCTGGTGGCGGTGGTGGTCTCACTCTCACCACAGGTGCAACTGCAGTTTCTGGTGGAATGGGTGGCGCATCTGCTTTTGGGGGCAACGGTGGATCGGGATACGCTGGTTCAGCTGGTTATAATGCTGCTGCAAATTCCGGAAGCGGTGGTGGAGGAGCTGGTACAGATGCCAGTGCTTCTTACAACTTGAGAGGCGGCGGTGGCGGTGGTGCCGGTGGATTCGTTGATGCAGTTATCGCTGGTCCATCTGCGACCTACTCTTATGCTGTCGGATCTGGTGGTGGCGGTGGAGCTGCTGGGACTGCAGGCTACGTCGGTGGCGCAGGCGGGGCTGGCTATATCGAAGTAACTGAATATTACCAGTAAGCCAATTTAGTTGAAGCTGGCATTTTAATAATGGCCAGCTTCCAGGTTGAATCAATTTTATAAAATCAATTAAGGATTTCCATCATGAAATGGATAAGTGTTGCTACTGCGACGTTATGGTTTGTTTTATCTAGTCTCAGCTATGGTTCTAATATTCGTACAAGAGCTAATATTAAAAGCATTTCTACAGCAATCACACGAATTACTGATGGAATAAGCAGTCAGCAAAGTAATCAAGGAAGTTCTAAATTGTCCTTTTCGGATAACGGACGTTATGTTGTCTTTCAGTCGGACGCATCGAATCTCGTATCCGGAGATACTAACGGGGTTACTGATATATTTCTTTATGACTCTCAAACCTCTACGATGACTCGATTAAGTATTGGTTTAAGCAGTGCAGAAGCAAATGGGTCAAGTTTTGATCCTGTAATTTCAGGAGATGGTAGTACTGTAGCATTTGTATCCTATGCCTCAAACCTTGTAGCAAGTGACACTAACGGAAAACCTGATGTATTTAAGGTGAACTTAAGTACTGGAACTATTTCAAGGCTAAGTGTTACTAGTAGCGGTACAGAAGGAAACGGCGCAAGTGGAGAACCTTCAATTTCTAGTGACGGAAATCTAGTTGCTTTCACTTCAAACGCAACCAACCTTGTTTCCGGAGATACAAACGGTGTCTCCGATGTGTTTGTTAGAAATATTTCAGCTGGGACAACGACACGAATCAGTGTCGACTCTTCAAGTGTTCAAGCGGATAAAGCTTCTTATCAACCAAAAATTTCTTCAAATGGATCCTACGTTGCATTTACTTCAGATGCGACAAACTTAATTTCCTCCGATACGAATGGATGCTCAGATATTTTTCTAAGAAATTTAAGTGCAGGTACCACTCAACTAGTCAGCGCTTCATCTTCGGGAACATTGGGTAATAGAAGTAGCTTCTTCGCAGACATTTCCCAAACAGGTCAATATATTGTGTTCCAGTCACGGGCAAACAACCTGATCGGATCAGATACAAATGGTTTCATTGACATTTTTATGAAAAACATGAGCACGGGCGCTGTAACTCTTGTTAGTCAAACAAGCTCTGGTGCCCAAGTTAAATATGACTCTGTCGTTTCATCAGTTTCTCTAGATGGACGGTTTGTTGTATTTGAGTCAAAATCTCCTGATTTCGTGAATTGGGACTCTAATGCAGCTTCAGATGTTTTTATTCGCGACACTGTAAGTAACCTAACTACGCCTTTTAGTACGCTTGCGAGCAACGTTGTTGGTAACAAAAAAAGCATGGGAGCTCGAATTTCGGGCGATGGATCAAAACTTGGTTTTGTATCTTTAAGTACAAATCTAGTCACTCCAGATACAAATGGACAAGCTGACGTATTTGTAAGGGCAAACCCACTTGTTGGCCAAGCCGTGAATATCACGCCGATTGCAAATATCTATCCTACTGGCAGTTCACAAAATGCATTCACAGTAACTCGGTATGGGGATACAAGTGCTTCATTGACAGTATATTATACTGTAAGTGGAACTGCAGTTGCTGGAACTGATTATCCCACGCTTTCAGGAAGTGTGACTATCGCTGCACTTTCATCAACGGCTACAATCTCGATAACTCCTACGTTAAATACCAATGTGGAATTAAATAAGAGCATTATTCTCTCTCTTTCAGATAATGCGGCCTATACAGTTGGCGGAAAGAATGCTGCAACAGTTCTAATTATCAATAACAACGATTTTGAAGTAAGTGTTGCAGCAACTCATAACACGCTTACTAAAGACGGCACTGAACAGGGTAATTTTAGAATTTCCAGAACGGGCGGAACTTTAGGTGATCTTATCGTTAATTATACAATGTCGGGGACAGCAATTCCTGGACAGGACTACGTGACTCTATCTGGATCGGCAACAATTCCTGACGGGCAGGCATATGTTGATGTCCCTCTTATAGGAGTAGATGGACTAAAAGCCGACTCTGATAAGTCCATTATAATCACTCTAGCAAGTGGTACTGGATATCATGCGGGATCTTCAAATAGTGCAACAGCAACGGTAAGAGCAAATGGTCTATATGAAGTTAATATTCAAGCTATAGATCCCATACTTGATGCTTCAAATATTTCCGACACCGGGACGTTTAGAATCACGCGTTCTTCAAACAGCGCTCAAAGTCTTACAGTAAATTATGCTTTAAGAGGCTCAGCAATAAATGGGGTAGACTTTCAGTTTTTGACTGGAGTGGTAACGATCCCAGGAGGAAGTCAATACGTTGATGTCACAGTGACGGCTATTTCGAATTCAACTTTTGACCCTTACAAGTCAATTTCTGTTGAGCTCATTCCGGGCACACTTTATACAATTGGCGCATCAGGTGTAGCGAGTCTCATTATAAAAGAAAATCCAAACCTTCCGGTTGTCTCAATCGCGACAGTCAATGCAAATGCTTCAGAAGATGGTAGCCAAGTTGGAACAATTCGCATTAGTAGGACCGGAAGTACATCGGCAAGCCTGACAGTCAATTACACGATTGGCGGAACTGCTGCAAATGGAGTGGATTATACATCTCTGTCAGGAACAGCAACTATCTCGAGCGGGCAATCCTATGTTGACGTCTCAATTACCGGTTTGACTGATATTTTGGTTGAGCCAACTGAAACTGTAGTGCTTGCTCTTCAAGCCACATCCACCTATGTTGTGGATCCAGTCTCATCGCAAGCTCAAGTATATATACTTGATAACAATACCCCCATTGTTCAAATTTTCAGGGAATCGGCTTATGCGACTAAGAGCCTAAGTGCTAAGGCCAAGGTGAGGGTGACTCGTCTCGGAAGTCTTTCAGGTGCTTTAACGGTAAATTTAAACTATTCTGGCTCTCCAGTAGCAGGAACGGACTATGTCAGTCCTGGAAGTTCAGTTGTGATTCCGGCGGGTAATAGTTCAGTAGCATTAGAAGTATCTGCGCTGTCTGGTAATTCAGTTCAAGGAAATAAGGTTTTAACAATCGGGATTGGCACTTCGGGATCTTACTCTCTTGGGACAGCATCCGCAGTTAATGTTGTCATCGTCGATGGTAATTACAAGGTATTTAAGGATTTTCTTGGAATTGCTCCAAATGCCGATGTCTCGTCATTGTCAGTATCAGATGACGGGAGGTACATCGCATTTGCCTCCGCTGCTAGCAATTTAGTAAGCGGAGATAACAATGGGGTATCTGATATTTTTATTGTTGATACCACATTAAAAACTATCTCTCGGGTTATGGCTTTAGGCGGAGCTGAACCAAATGGGTCAAGCCGAAGTCCAATGATCTCTCCCGATGGTCGATATGTTGTTTTCTCTTCCAAGGCCACAAATTTTTCAACTGACGATCAAAATGGCTATGAAGACGTTTTTTTAAAAGACTTATCAACTGGAACAGTTACATACGTCAGCAAAGGCTACACCGATTCTTCCCAAGGCGGAGACAGTTTAAACCCATTTGTAACTTCAAATGCTAACTATATTGCATTTGAATCTGATGCTATAAATTTGGTTCCAGGCGACTCAAATCAGGCAACTGATATCTTTTTATACACTAAAGCAACAGGTGCTCTAGAGCGAGTGAATATTAAGCCAAGCTCTTTGCAGTACGTGATGGCATGTCGTAAGCCTTCTGTATCGTCGGACGGAAACTATGTGACGTTCGAATCAAGAGAGCGATATGACGGAGTTATAGCACAATTCACTGACATATATTTAAAAAATCGACAAAGTGGAGTTGTAAATTTTGTTTCAATTCCTAGCTATGCCTCTGAAAATGATGGTCCATCGGGAAATGCGATTATTTCATCAAATGGCAAATACATCAGTTACCAATCGTTAAGTTCTCGAATTGTTTCAAACGATACGAACGCGGCGGCAGATATCTTTAGATACTCCGTTATTTCTCAAAGTAATGAGGCTATAAGCAAGTCTTATGAGGGTTGGCTAGGGAACAAGACATCTGCCTCTCCTAATATAGATTCCACTGGTGATGTCGCAGCTTTTGTTTCAAATGCTAGAAACTTTGGCGGATCATTTAACTGCACAAATTCAGTGTACACCAAGGCAATGTCTCAGAAGTCAATATTTCGAATTGAAAATCCAGTTTTGGGTGATTGCAATGCATCAGTACGCAATGCTGTGATGTCAAGTTCAGGCAAATTTATTTTATCCTTAGTAGTTTCAGCGGATGGTTCTAAAGAAGTTTGGATTTCATCAAATCCACTTAAGTGAGGTTAACAGTGGCTTTTCTTTATCGCTTTATCTCAGTTTTTTTAGTTGTATTATTGTCGATTGCCTCAGTTGCTTTCGGAAGTTTAAAGGTAGATATCTCTATAAGTCAGGAGCTCTTCGCGGTTGGAACTCCAATAGATTTTAGCGTAGTCACTGATCCAAATGGAGAAGCAATTGTATCTTATGAATGGGAATTTTCTAATGGAGTTAAATTTGTAGCGGTACCTAGTTTTACCTATAAGTTTGATACTGAGGGAAGTTACGATGTTAAACTTACAGTAAAAGGTGTTAGTGGAGATCAGGCCACAGTAACCAGATCTTTCAAAGTTGTTCAAGATGTAACACCATCAGCAGATTTTTATTTCCGAGAAAAAGAAGTCCTCGTTGATAGTGAGGTCACATTTTTATCTCAGGCAAAAAGTACAAGTTCAAAAATTGTTTCCTATGACTGGCTGGTAGATACAAAACCGATGACCAGTGGTTCTGGAAAAATATTTACAACTAGATTTGATAAAGCTGGGGAATATACAGTTTCTCATATTGTAACTGACAATTT
>Ga0255338_1004220_pt1 | contig 15353 bp, 14 predicted proteins | sample MeOH1_35cm_T4_19_FD_203715 | JGI IMG/M metagenome (GOLD analysis project Ga0255338, IMG submission 203715) | Sandy soil microbial communities from University of British Columbia, Vancouver, Canada - MeOH1_35cm_T4_195 | ecosystem: Engineered > Artificial ecosystem > Sand microcosm > Unclassified ...
TCGACCAGGATGTGGCGGGCGTGGTATTCCTTGCCGCTGCCGAACTGCGACTTGATCTTTTCGTACTGCTTGCGCAGTTCCTCGTCGCTGGCGCCGTGGGTCTTGACGTAGTCCTCGAACACCGCGCCGGCCAGCACGTTGAGCTTGGCCTGTTCCAGCTGTTCCTGCAGGTCGTCGCGCTGGGTCAGGCCGCGCTTGTTGGCTTCCTGCAGCAGCAGCTCGCGGTCGATCAGCATGGTGCGGGCACGGTCGCGCAGTTCCGGGCTGGCCGGCTGGCCGGTGCCGGCGATGAGCTTGTCCAGCTTCGCCGAGGGGATCGCCTTGCCATTCACGACGGCGGCGTTCTGGGCCAGGGCGGGCAAGCTGCCAGCGGCAAGCACAGCCGCCAGGCTGAACGAGAGGACGGTGGTCTTCATGGAATCAGGTCTGAGAGTTGCTCGAGGAATCGCGGGAGGATTCGCGGGATTCAAGTTCTTGGTCGGTCAGCGCGGTAACGGCTAGCGCGTGGATTTGCGTGGGGAACAGTTCGCGCAGCGCATCATACACCATGCGGTGGCGCGCCACGCGGCTGCTGCCGGCAAAACGCCCGCTGACGATGGTCACGTGGTAGTGGCCGCCGCCGGAGGCCGCGCCGGCGTGGCCGGCGTGCTGCGCGCTGTCGTCGCGCACGGCGACGCTGGTGGGGGCAAGGGCTGCGCGCAGCAGCGCCTCGATATGTGCTGGATCGGCGGCCATCGGTCTTTGTCGGTCTCTGTGGTGGAGCGCGGGCGGGCCCGCGCCGGGTGGAGGCGGTGCGCGGCGCACCGCCGCGCCGTCATTCGGTGGGCGTTTCCTGCATGTGGCGCGACAGCCAGACGCTTTGCGCCAGGATGAACACCAGCATCAGCCCCATGCTGCCGAACAGCTTGAAATTGACCCAGGTGTCGGTGGAGAACTGGTAGGCCACGTAGAGGTTGACCACGCCCATCACGGCGAAGAACGCGGCCCAGGCGGCATTGAGCTTGCCCCAGGCGCCGTCCGGCATGCTCACCTGCTTGCCGAGCATGGCGCGGATCAGGTTCTTGCGCCACAGCAGCGCGGACAGCGTCAGCGTGACGGCGAACAGCCAGTACAGCACGGTCGGCTTCCACTTGATGAAGGTCTCGTTGTGCAGCAGCAGCGTGGCGCCGCCGAACACCGAGATGATCGCCAGGCTGATCCACTGCATCGGATCGACCTTGCGGTGGCGCAGCCACACCCAGCCGATCTGCACCACGGTGGCGGCGATGGCCACCGCGGTGGCGGGAAAGATGCCCCACAGCTTGAAGGCGACGAAGAACAGGATGACCGGGAACAGGTCGAACAGGAATTTCATGCGGACAGGATAGATCGACGCGAAGGTCGGGGCTGGGTTGGCGACGGACCGCCGCGCGGGCGGTCCGGGCTTAGCGCGGCGTATCCGGCGATGTCGGCGATGTCGGCGCGGCATCACCCGCGTCGGTATCGGCATCGGCGGGATCGCGCTGGTCGAATTTTAGCGCAGCCGAGTTGATGCAGTAGCGCAAACCGGTGGGCGCGGGGCCATCCTCGAACACATGGCCCAGATGGCTGCCGCATTCCTTGCAGCGGACTTCCACGCGCACCATGCCGTGCGAGCGGTCGGTGTGCTCGTCGATCACCTCGCCGTTGATCGGGCGGAAGTAGCTGGGCCAGCCGCAGCCGGCGTCGAACTTGGTGCTGGCTTCGAACAGCGGCGTGCCGCAGCCGACGCAGCGGTAGGTGCCGCGTTCCCAGTGGTCCCAGTAGCGGCCGGTGAAGGGGCGTTCGGTGGCCGCTTCGCGGGCGACGCGGTATTCGATGTCGGAGAGTTGCGCGCGCCACTCGGCGTCGGTTTTTTGCGTGGTCATGCTCGGCTTCCTCATTCTGGCGGGCCGGGCGGCGGGGCAGGCTGCCTTGCCTGCCTCGCGCCGCCCGATGCCCTTGGTCGTATCGTGGCTGTCGAACCTTACAGTACTTGCGTGGCGGGCGCCTTGGCACCGGCCCTGCGGTTTCCGCCGTCCTTGCTGGCCGGGCGGCTCACGACGAACAGCTGACTTCGAGGCCCGCGGCCCAGTCCGGCGGCAGCGCGGCGTAGGCCTCGGCTTCGGGCTGCTCGTCGAAGGGACGCGACAGCACCGCCAGCAGACGCTCCACCTCGCCGAAATCCTTGTCGCGCGCGCGCCGGATGGCGGTTTCCGCCAGGTGGTTGCGCAGCACGTATTTCGGGTTCACCGCCAGCATGGCGGCCGCGCGCGCGGCATCGTCGGACTGCTCGGCGCGCAGCCGGGCGCGGTAGGTGCCGGCCCAGGCATCCCACGCCGCGCGGTCCAGGAACAGGTCGCGCACCGGCGCGTCGCGGCTGCCGTCTGCCGACGATATGCGGGCGAGGTTGCGCCAGAACAAGGTGTAGTCCACGCGTTGTTCGTGCAGCAGCTGGAACAGGCTGGTCAGCAGCGGCTCGTCGTCCTCGTCGCGCCCGGCCGGCGGGCGCAGGCCGAGCTTGTCGCGGTAGCGCCGGAAGAACGCGGCGGCGTAGCGCGCGCGGAACGGGTCGAGCGCGGCGCGCGCGGCTTCCACCGCGGCTTCCTTCCCCGCTTCCTTGCCCTCGTCGCCGTCGCCATCGCCTTCGCGCCACAGCGGCATCAGCGCCTGGGCCAGGCAGTGCAGGTTCCAGAACGCCACCTGCGGCTGCTGGCTGTAGGCGTAGCGGCCCTGCGAGTCGGTGTGGTTGCAGATGTGGTTGGCGTCGAACGCATCGAGAAAGCCGAACGGGCCGTAGTCGATGGTCAGGCCGAGGATCGACATGTTGTCGGTGTTCATCACGCCGTGGCAGAAGCCCACCGCCTGCCATTGCGCCATCAGGTCGGCGGTGCGCAGCGAGACCTCGCGCAGCAGCGCCTGGTAGGGCTGGGCGTCGTCGCGGCAGGCCGGCATGAAGCGGTCGATGACGAAGTCCGCCAGTTGCCGCAGCGCGCCGGTGTCCTCGCGCGCGGCGAAATGCTCGAAATGGCCGAAGCGGATGAAGGTCGGCGCCAGGCGCGCGACCACGGCGGCGGTCTCGACGGTCTCGCGCCGGATCGGGGCGTCCGAGCCGACGATGCTCATGGCGCGCGTGGTCGGGATGCCCAGCGCCGCCATCGCCTCGGAGCACAGGTATTCGCGGATGGACGAGCGCAGCACCGCGCGGCCGTCGGCCATGCGCGAATAGGGCGTCATGCCGGCGCCCTTGAGCTGGATCTCCAGCGGGCCGCCGGCGGTCTGCGCCTCGGCCAGGCGGATCGCGCGGCCGTCGCCGAGCTGGCCGGCCCAGACCCCGAACTGATGGCCCGAATAGACGCTGGCGAGCGGATCGGCCCACGCCGGCACCTGGTTGCCCGCGAAGGTCTCGATGAAGCTGCGCTGCGTTGCCGCCTGCGCGTCCCAGCCGAGCAGGGCGGCGGCGGACGCCGACACGCCGACCAGGTAGGGCGAAGGCAGCGGCGTGGGCGCCAGCCGCGTGAAGAAGCGCGGGTCCAGCGCGGCGAAGCCGGGCGCCGTGGCGAACGGCGCGGCTGCGGCGCCGCTCGCGGGTGGCGAGTCTGGCGGGGAGGGAACGGCGGTCGGCTCGGGAGAATTCACTGGGGGGCGTCGTTGTGAAGTGGCTGGGCGGCGCAGCGCCGGCTCGCCGGATTTCCCGCAAGTGCGCTTGCAGGCTAGGGAAAACGACATGTTGAGGTGCAACATGGCAGGCGTTATTGTACTTCCACGCCGCCATTTCCATCTGTGACCGCCGTGGCCGCCGCACGGTTTCCGCAAGTCCTTCTCCAGCCCCTGTAGCGCACGCACCAGCGCAGGGCGCGGACCGGGTTTTTCCCGTCCGTGGGGAGCGGGGCCGCGCGCGAGCCGAAACACCGGCCGATACGGCAGTGCACAACGGATTCCCATTGACGTTTCACCGAAGGATGGGAACAATCGGCCAAAAAATAGAACGGTTGTTCGCTTTTTTGGCGAATTCCTAAAACTACAGGAGACTATTTCATGGCATTGATGGGTCAAATGATGAGCGAACCCCTGCTCATTTCCTCCATCATCAAGCACGCCGCCCGTCACTACGGCAGCACGGAAATCGTCTCGCGACGGACCGAAGGCGACCTGCACCGCTACACCTACCGCGACTGCGAGCTGCGCGCCCGCAAGCTCGCCCAGGCCATCGCCGCGCTCGGCGTGCGCCGGGGCGAGCGGGTCGGCACGCTGGCCTGGAACGGCTACCGCCACCTGGAGATCTACTACGCCGTGTCCGGCTCGGGCGCGGTGTGCCACACCGTCAACCCGCGCCTGTTCCCGGAGCAGGTGGCCTACATCATCAACCACGCCGAGGACCAGTACGTGTTCTTCGACGCCACCTTCCTGCCGCTGGTGGAGGGCGTGGCGCCGCATTGCCCGGGCGTGAAGGGCTGGGTGATGATGAGCGACCGCGCGCACATGCCGGCCGCCGCCAAGGTCGCGCTGCTGTGCTACGAGGACCTGGTCGACGCGCAGGACGGCGACTACACCTGGCCGCAGTTCGACGAGAACACCGCGTCCAGCCTCTGCTATACCTCCGGCACCACCGGCAACCCGAAGGGCGCGCTGTACTCGCACCGCTCCACGGTGCTGCATTCGTATGCGTCGGCGCTGCCGGACGCGCTGGGCTGCTCCGCGCAGGACGTGATCCTGCCGGTGGTGCCGATGTTCCACGTCAACGCCTGGGGCCTGCCGTACTCGGTGCCGCTGGTCGGCGCCAAGCTGGTGTTCCCGGGCGCCAAGCTGGACGGCGCCTCGCTGTACGAGCTGTTCGAGCAGGAGAAAGTGACCTTCTCCGCCGGCGTGCCCACGGTCTGGCTGGGCCTGCTGCAGTACGTGCAGGGCAACCACCTCAAGTTCTCCACGTTCCGCCGCACCGTGATCGGCGGCTCGGCCGCGCCGCCGGCCATGATCCGCGCGCTCAAGGCGCTGGGCGTGGAGACCATCCACGCCTGGGGCATGACCGAGATGTCGCCGCTGGGCACCTCGTGCAAGCTGCTGGCGCGCCACAACGACCTGCCGGAAGAGGAACAGCAGAAGATCCAGGAAAAGCAGGGCCGCGTGATCTACGGCGTGGACATGAAGATCGTGGACGGCGACGGCAACGAGCTGCCGTGGGACGGCAAGGCCTTCGGCGACCTGCACGTGCGCGGGCCCTGGGTGATCGAGCACTACTACCGCAGCGAGAACTCGCCGCTGGTGGACGGCTGGTTCCCGACCGGCGACGTGGCCACCGTCGACGCCGACGGCTACATGCAGATCACCGACCGCAGCAAGGACGTGATCAAGTCCGGCGGCGAATGGATTTCCTCCATCGACATCGAGAACGTGGCTTCCGCCCATCCGGCGGTCCACATGGCGGCCTGCATCTCCTGCTACCACCCCAAGTGGGACGAGCGCCCGCTGCTGGTGGTGGTCAGGCGCCCCGGCGCCGAGGTCTCGCGCGAGGACCTGCTGAAGTTCTTCGAAGGCAAGGTCGCCAAGTGGTGGATTCCCGACGACGTCGCCTTCGTCGCCGAGATCCCGCTCACCGCCACCGGCAAGATGCAGAAGCTCCGGCTGCGCGAGCAGTTCAAGGACTACCGGCTGCCGTCGTCTGCCTGACCCCGAGGCGGCCGCAGAGCCGCCATCCGCAGGACAGGCCCGAAACGCGCCGAGGTCAGGGGAGAGGGCGCCGCCGCGGGCCGGCATCAACCGAAGCCAACAAAAAAACCGAAGGAGACAAGCATGATCAGATTGCGTCCGCTCGTGGCCGCCACGGCCGCCGTGGCGATGTTCGGGGCGATGGGTTCCGGGGTCGCGGCTGCCGAGACGGTGAAGATCGCCTTTATCGATCCGCTGTCCGGGCTGATGGCGCCGGTCGGCCAGAACCAGCTCAAGAGCTGGCAGTTCGTCGCCGACCTCGCCAACCAGAAGGACTGGGGCGGCGGCAACAAGTTCGAGGTGATCGGCTTCGACAACAAGCTCTCGCCGCAGGAAAGCCTGACCATCCTCAAGCAGGCGGTGGACCAGGGCATCCGCTACATCGTGCAGGGCAACGGCTCCTCGGTGGGCCTGGCGCTGGAGGATGCGGTGGCCAAGCACAACGAGCGCAATCCGGGCAAGGAAATCGTCTACCTGAACTACGCCGCGGTGGACCCGGACATGACCAACAGCAAGTGCAACTACTGGCATTTCCGGCTCGACGCCAACTCCGACATGAAGATGGAGGCGCTGACCACCTTCCTGGCCAAGGACCCCAACGTCAAGAAGGTCTACCTGATCAACCAGAACTACTCGTTCGGCCACCAGGTGGCGCGCGCCGCCAAGGACTACCTCAAGCGCAAGCGCCCGGACGTGCAGATCGTCGGCGACGACCTGCACCCGCTGGCCCAGGTCAAGGACTTCGCGCCCTACGCGGCCAAGATCAAGGCGTCCGGCGCCGACACCGTGATCACCGGCAACTGGGGCAGCGACCTGGCGCTGCTGATCAAGGCGGGCAAGGACGCCGGCCTGAACGCCAACTACTACACCTACTACGGCGCCACCACCGGCGTGCCCACGGCGATGGGCGCGTCCGGCGCCGAGCGCGTCAAGTACGTGGGCTACTACAACGCCAACAACAACGGCTTCAAGGGCTCGGAAGTCATCGAAGGCTTCAAGAAGAAGTACAACGACGACTTCTACGTGATGGCCGCGTACACCGGCATCGCCATGCTGGGCAAGGCGTTCAAGGAGACCAAGTCGACCGATCCGGTCAAGGTGGCCAAAGCGCTCGAAGGCATCAAGGTCGAGAGCATGAACGGCACGACGGAGATGCGCGGCTCGGACCACCAGGTCCAGCAGTCGCTGGTGGTGGCCACCTGGACCAAGGTCGACGGCAAGGAAGTGAAGTACGACCAGGAGAACACGGGCTATGGCTGGAAGACCAATGCGCTGCTCGACCAGTACGTGGCCGCGCAGCCCACTTCCTGCCAGATGAAGCGCCCGTAGGCCCGCGTCCGGCGGACGGTGCGGCGGATGGCGCGGCGGATGCCGGCGCGCCTTCCGATCCTGCATACTTCGGCCGGTCCGGCGCGGCTCCCGCCGTGCCGGGCGGGCGGCGCCCACCGGGGCGCGGCCCGTTGTGCCTTGTCACGGCCGGCAGGCGGCCGGCGGCCGCCTGGCTGGCCGGCGTCAGAATGAAGGACATGTTGTGGAATTCTTCGTCATCTCCCTCCTGAACGGCATCAGCTACGGGCTGCTGCTCTTCATGCTCTCTTCCGGGCTTACGCTGATCTTCAGCATGATGGGCGTGCTGAACTTCGCGCATGCCAGTTTCTACATGCTCGGCGCGTACTTCGCCTACACCATCGCCAGCAAGATCGGCTTCTGGCCGGCGCTGATCTTCGCGCCGCTGCTGGTGGCCGGCGCCGGCGCGCTGGTCGAACGCTTCGGGCTGCGCACCGTGCACAAGTACGGGCACGTGGCCGAGCTGCTGTTTACCTTTGGCCTGGCCTACCTGATCGAGGAAGGCGTCAAGCTGGTGTGGGGCCTGGCCGCCGTGCCGTACCGCATCCCGGCCGAGCTGGACGGGCCGCTGTTCACGGTGTTCACCTCGTCCTTCCCCAAGTACCGCGCGTTCATGATGCTGGTGTCGCTGGCCATGCTGGTGGCGATCTACCTGGTGCTCACGCGCACCCGCATCGGGCTGGTGATCCAGGCCGCGCTCACGCACCCCGAGATGGTCGAGGCGCTCGGCCACAACGTGCCACGCGTGTTCATGATGGTGTTCGGCGGCGGCGCCGCGCTGGCCGGGCTGGCCGGCGTGATCGGCGGCAACGCCTTCGTCACCGAGCCGTCGATGGCCGCGGCGGTCGGGTCGATCGTGTTCGTGGTGGCGGTGGTGGGCGGCATGGGGTCGCTGGTCGGCGCGTTCATCGCCTCGCTGCTGATCGGCGTGCTGCAGACCTTCGCCGTCACGCTCGACGCGTCGCTGGCCGGGCTGCTCGGCATGGCCGGCATGCACGTCACCGACAGCACGCCGCTGTCGTCGCTGTGGAATCTCACGGTGGCCCAGGTCGCGCCTGTGCTGCCGTATCTGTTGCTGGTGGTGATGCTGATCTTCCGCCCGCGTGGTCTGATGGGTACCCGGGAGGGCTGACGGCATGGAGACGACAATGCAACAACGCCGCGAGCAGGCCGCGACCGGCCGCACCCTGCGCTACCGCCCGCTCAACCTCGCGCGCTGGCTGATCTGGGGCGGCACCGCGCTGCTGATGCTGGTGCTGCCGCTGGTGTTCTCGGGCGGCTTCGCCATCACGCTGATGTCGCAGATGGGCATCATGATCATTTTCGCGCTGTCCTACAACATGCTGCTCGGCCAGACCGGCATGCTGTCGTTCGGGCACGCGGTCTACGCGGGGCTGGGCGCCTTCATCGCCATCCACGTGCTCAACATGGCGGGCGCGGGCAAGGTGTGGCTGCCGGTGTCGCTGTTGCCCGTGGTGGGCGGGCTGGCCGGCGCCTTCTTCGGCGTGCTGTTCGGCTACGTCACCACCAAGAAGTCCGGCACCACCTTCGCCATGATCACGATGGGCATCGGCGAGATGGTGTTCGCCAGCTCGCTGATGTTCCCCGACTTCTTCGGCGGCGAGGGCGGCATCTCCACCAACCGCGTGGTGGGCGAGCCGGTGCTCGGCATCACCTTCGGCCCGGGCCGGCAGGTGTACTACCTGATCGCCGCCTGGTGCCTGCTGTCGATGGCGGCCATGTACGCGTGGACGCAGACGCCGCTGGGCCGCATCGCCAACGCCGTGCGCGACAACCCCGAGCGCGTGGAATTCATCGGCTACAACACCCAGCGCGTGCGCTACCTGGTGCTGATCCTGTCGGCGTTCTTCGCCGGCATCTCCGGCGCGCTGTCGGCCATCAACTTCGAGATCGTGTCGGCCGAGAACGTCAGCGCGGTGCGCTCCGGCGGCGTGCTGCTGGCGGCCTTCATCGGCGGCGCCGGGGTGTTCTTCGGCCCGGTGATCGGCGCCGTGGTGTTCATCCTGTTCGCGGTGGCGCTGTCGGACCTGACCAAGGCGTGGCTGCTCTACCTGGGCCTGTTCTTCGTGCTGATGGTCATGTTCGTGCCGGGCGGCATCGCCAGCCTGCTGATGATGCAGGTGCCGCTGCTCGCGCGCGGCAAGCTGCGCCGCATGCTGCCCGACTACGGCCGCGCCGCGGCCGCCGGGCTGGTGCTGCTGGCCGCGGTGATCCTCACCGTGGAGCTGGTCTACAAGGTGCAGGTCGACAGCGCCAACGGCACCGCCATGTCGCTGTTCGGCATCGGCTTCGACGCCGCCGCCGTGGCGCCGTGGCTGGTGGCCGCGGCATTGTGGGCGGGCGGGCTGCTGGCCTGCCGCGCCGCGCGTGCGCGCGTGCGCGCCACCTGGGACAAGATACAAGCCGAAATGGCCGGAGGTGCGGTATGAGCGCGGCACTGGAACTGAACGACGTGCGCAAGAAATTCGGCCAGACCGAGATCATCCGGGGCGTCAACCTGACCATCCCCAAGGGTGAGCGCCACGCGCTGATCGGTCCCAACGGCGCCGGCAAGTCGACCACCTTCAACCTGATCTCCGGCCGCTTCGCGCCCAGCTCGGGCACGGTCAGGCTCAACGGGCAGGACATCGGCGGGCTGCAGCCGTTCGTCATCAACCGCATGGGGCTGTCGCGCAGCTTCCAGATCACCAACATCTTCCACCGCCTGTCGGTGTTCGAGAACCTGCGCTGCGCCGTGCTCTGGTCGCTCGGCTACAAATACTCGTTCTGGCACCGCCTGTCCGAGCTGCGCGACGCGCGCGAGCGCGCCGAGGAAGTGCTGGAACTGATCGGCCTGCACCACCGCCGCAACAACCAGGCCAGCCTGCTCACCTACGCCGAGCAGCGCGCGCTGGAGATCGGCATCACCATCGCCGGCGGCGCCGAAGTCATCCTGCTCGACGAACCCACCGCCGGCATGAGCCGCTCCGAGTCCGACCATGCCGTCGAACTGATCCGCCGCGTCACCGTGGGCAAGACCCTGGTGATGGTCGAGCACGACATGAGCGTGGTGTTCGGCCTCGCCGACCGCATCTCCGTGCTGGTCTACGGCGAGGTGATCGCCACCGATACGCCCGAAGCCATCCGCGCCAACCGCAAGGTCAAGGAAGCCTACCTCGGCACCACCCTCGACGAACCCGCCACCGAAGGAGCGCACTGATGGGCAAGCGCATGCTGGACGTGCAGGGGCTGCACGCCTACTACGGCAAGAGCCACATCCTCCACGGCGTGGACGCCCACATCGACGAAGGCGAGATCGTCGCGCTGCTCGGCCGCAACGGCGTGGGGCGCTCCACGATGGCCAAGGCCATTCTCGGCATGGTCAGGGCCGAAGGCTCGGTGCGCTTTCGCGACGAGGAAATCCTCGGCCGCCGCACCTTCGAGATCGCCCACCTCGGCGTGGGCTACGTGCCCGAGAACCGCGACATCTTCCCCACGCTCACGGTGCGCCAGAACCTGCTGCTGGGCGAAAAGCGCAACCCGCGCCAGCCCAGGCCGCGCTGGACCGTGCAGGACATGTACGACATGTTCCCTCGCCTCAAGGAACGCGAGCACACCGCCGCCGGCGTGCTCTCCGGCGGCGAACAGCAGATGCTCACGCTGTGCCGCACCCTGATGGGCGACCCCGACCTCGTGCTGATCGACGAGCCCACCGAAGGGCTGGCGCCGATGATCGTCACGCTGGTCGGCGACTACCTGAAGCGGCTCAAGGAGCGCGGCGTGTCGGTGCTGCTGATCGAGCAAAAACTGGCCATCGCGCTGGATATCTCGCAGCGCGTCTACGTGATGGGGCACGGCCACATCGTGTTCGAAGGCACGCCGCAGGACCTGAAGGCGAATGCGACGGTGCGCAAGGAGTGGCTGGAGGTGTAGGGCGGTTGGGGCATCTTGCTTGCGGCCTGTGTGCGTGGCGCGCATGTCATACCGGGATCCCCCCAGCTTGCTGGGGGGATTTGCTTTTTGGGGCGCTTGGGAGATGTCAGGGGCGAAATTGGCCCAGGTCAGCAGCGTCCGGCGGAATATCGTTCTGGAGCGGGAATGTGTTTCGCTTATCTGTGACGCGAAACCGGATAAATACTAATTCGAATATGAGTTTGGCGCGTGATCCAGGAATAATGAGCAGGTAATTGACGTGGGCGAATCAATAAAATAATGTCCGTCATTCCGGAAATAGAAAGGAGTGACGAATGTCCCGGCTATCCATGCCTCTCGTGCAGGACGCCCTCACGCAAATCGACTTCAACGAGAGCGGGGCGAGATACCGTGCCGGCCGCCCGTATTTCCGGGGGCTGCCGTCATGAGGGCGCGGCTTCGCATGCTGCTGCCGATGCTTGCGCTGCTGTCATCCGCATGCCCGGCAAAGGGCGAACCACCCGTCTCCCCGCGGGCAGCAACGCGCACGCATGCGCAAAACTACAAGGACATGGTTCTCGCGGCATGCGTGGCGCATGCCTACAAGGACGACAAGGGCGCGCCGGTCGATGCGGGAAGCAGCGCGAGCGCCTTGCGGGACTGGACTGTCTACGATATGGAGCAGAGTCCCGATGCGGTCCGGTCTCTGGTGGATGGCTATCTGTCGCGTGACTACACGAATCCGCTGGCCGAGGCGGAAATCAAGGGCATCCGGTTCGATTTCCTGAAATGCCTGGACATGTATCACGGCCCGGAACTGGATGCCCAGGCCAGGCGACTGGTGATCGATCCCGGGCGCGTCGACAGGCCGGGCAGCACTGCGCCGCCAAGACCGTGACCAGCTGACGATGAATCGGCAAAGACCCTCGGGCGCTTCTCTTCAACACAGAGAAGCGCCTCGTCATTTCCGGCAAGCCCGCCTTATTTCGCCTTCAGGAACTCGCTCACTTCCAGCAGCACCATTTCATTGTCGTCCGCCTTGTTGGGCTCGCGGCTGCTGGAGAACGGCAGGTTGTTGTCGTTGCCGACCACGATGTGGGTGGGGTCCACCACGTCGACGTTCTCGATGGTGAAGAACGGGAACTTGAGCACGCCGTCGTTGAGCGGCTTGCGCGCGAGCTTGTCGGGGTCGGCGATGTTGAGCAGGTCGATGTAGCCGATCTTGCGCAGCGGGCCGCCGGCGTTGGCATCGGTCAGCTCGACCTTGTAGATGCGCTTGAACCTGGCGATGTCGGAGAAGCAGTCGTCGCGCTTCTGGCCTTCGGGGCAGGCCTTGTCTGCGGTGCCTTCGCCGTTGTCGCGCTCGATGATGAGGCCGGTGGTGGCGTCGATCATGTTGAAGTCGCCGATGGCGTTGCCGTTGGCTTCGAGCGGGTATTTCCACGAGCGGCCGGTCCACTTGCCGGCTTGCGTGTCGAACTCGAGCACGCGCAGCGCTTCCTTGCCGTCGACGCGCTCGTAGTCCTTGGCCTGGGCGTTCCACACCGGGCCTTCGAGCAGGGCGTAGAGCTTGCTGCCGTCCGGCGACGAGGCCATGCCTTCGAAGCCCTTGGAGCGCTTGACCTGGAAGTCGACCGCGCCGCCGGGCACGCCGGGCGTGGTCACGGCGGGGTGGTCGGGCGAGCGCGCCGGCTTGCCGTCGACCAGGGTCTCGAACACGGCGAGCACCTTGCCTTGCAGGTCGGCCTTGATCAGGAAGGGACCGAATTCGTCGCCGATCCACAGCGCGCCGCCGGCGAACTGGAAGCTCTCGGTGTCGAAGTCGGAGCCGGTCAGGTAGCGCTGCTTCGTGCCTTCGTGGACGATGCGGAACGGCACTTTCTTGTCGGGGTCGTGCAGGAAGACGGTGCCCAGGCGCTGCAGCTTGCCGCCCTTGAAATCCACCTTGTAGTGGTTCAGGTAGAGCATGAAGTCGGGCGAGTTGGCCTTGCTGCCGGCGCCGTTGTCGGTCAGCACCCAGAAGCTGCCGTCGGCCATGTGCTTGATGCCGGAGTGGCCTTGCAGCGGCTGGCCCCTGAACGGCACGGACACGCCGGTGGGGCGGCCGTTCGACTTGCCTTCCACGCTGCCGAGCTTTTCCACGCGCTCGCCGGTGGTGAACTTGCCGCTGGCCTGCAGGTCCTGCGGCGCGTCCTTGGGCGCGGCGATGTAGCTCTGCGCGGGCAGGATGGCGTGGCCGGCGAGCGTGGCCGGATAGGCGGGCGCCGCGCTGGTCTGCGCTGCCGCGGGCAGCGCCCAGGCGGCGGCGGTGATGGCGATGACTGCGGTGACGTTCGCGGACGGAAGCATGCGCATACGGGCGGCGTGATCTGGTCGAAAGACCGCTACGATGCATGGCTCGCGTGACGGGCGCATGACAGTCACAGTTCTGTCGCCTGGCGCGGCCTTGCGTCTCCTCGGGTCTCCTTGCACCGCCGGCGGTCTCTGCGCGCGGGTCTTGCCGGGGTGGCCGGACGGCATGTTCCCGCACCTGCTAAGGGTAAATCCGAGGGGGACGGGCAAACGCGCCCGCCGTGCCCGAAAGGCTTCGTCGGCGCCGCCGGAAAGTGCAGCGCGGAGCATGGCGCATGCCGCGCAGCCCCGTCCGCGGGCGGCTTTGCGGGCAGGGCATGCACGGCGGTGAGACCCGTCATGAAGGCGGCGCATGGCGGTCCGGCGAGGCCGCCAAATTAAAATTGAACGACCGTGCTTTTCTGTGTATGCTTGACCCGCTTGTGCCGGCGGGGGCGGTTTTCCCGGTAGCCGGGGCCGGCGCCGGGGCGGACAATGGGGCCGCCGCGCGGGTCCGGGCGGTGCGGGCGCGACGCAGAAAAACATAATTCGAGAATTCGAATCCCGAGACAACTTCCAGTACAAAGGAACCAGCATGACAGCGCAGTATCAGGTTCAGGACGGCGTCGCCGTCATCACGCTCGACAATCCCCCCGTGAATGGCCTGGGCTACAGCACCCGGCTTGGCATCGTCGAAGGCTTGACCCGTGCGCTGGACGATGCGGGCGTCAAGGCCGTCGTCATCACCGGCGCCGGCAAGGCTTTCTCGGGCGGCGCCGACATCCGTGAATTCAACACCCCCAAGGCTACCCAGGAACCCACGCTGCACTCGGTGATCCGCGCGATCGAGGCCTCGTCCAAGCCGGTCGTCGCCGCCATCCATTCGGTGGCGATGGGCGGCGGCCTGGAGCTGGCGCTGGGCTGCAACTACCGCGTGGCGGCGAAGGGCGCGCAGATCGCGCTGCCGGAAGTCAAGCTGGGCCTGCTGCCCGGCGCCGGCGGCACGCAGCGCCTGCCGCGCCTGATCGGCCTGGAGGCCGCGCTGAACATGATCGTGTCGGGCAACCCCGTCCCGAGCGAGAAGTTCGCCGGCACCAGGCTGTTCGACGAGATCGTCGACGGCGACGTGCTGCCCGCCGCCGTGGCCTTCGCCCGGAACGTGGCCGCCGCGCCCGGCCCGTACCCCAAGGTGCGCGACCTGAAGGTCAAGCACGAGAACGCCGAGGGCTTCCTCGCCGTCGCCCGCAACACGGTGGCCGCCGTGGCCAAGAACTTCCCGGCGCCGCTCAAGTGCGTGGACGCCGTGGCGGCATCGCTCAAGCCGTTCGAGGCCGGCCTGAAGGCCGAGCGCGAAGGCTTCATGGCGCTGGTGACGACGCCGGAATCGCGCGCGCTGCGCCATGCCTTCTTCGGCGAGCGCGCCGCCAGCAAGATCCCCGACGTGCCCGGCGACACCCCGGTGCGCAAGATCGAGAAGGTCGCCGTGATCGGCGCCGGCACGATGGGCGGCGGCATCACCATGAACTTCCTCAACGCGGGCATTCCGGTCACGATGCTGGAAACCAAGCAGGAAGCGCTGGACCGCGGCGTGGCCACGATCCGCAAGAACTACGAGAACAGCGCCAAGAAGGGCAAGCTCACGCAGGAGAAGGTCGAGCAGCGCATGGGCCTGCTGGCCACCACGCTGTCCTATGACGACATCAAGGACGCGGACCTGGTGATCGAAGCCGTGTTCGAGGAGATGGGCGTCAAGGAAATCGTCTTCAAGAAGCTGGACGAAGTCGTCAGGCCGGGCGCGATCCTGGCGTCCAACACCTCCACGCTCGACGTCAACAAGATCGCCTCGTTCACCAAACGCCCGCAGGACGTGGTCGGCATGCACTTCTTCAGCCCGGCCAACGTGATGAAGCTGCTCGAAGTGGTGCGCGGCGAGAAGACCGGCAAGGACGTGCTGGCCACGGTGATGCAGGTCGCCAAGAAGATCAAGAAGACCGCGGTGGTGTCGGGCGTGTGCGATGGCTTCATCGGCAACCGCATGATCGAGCAGTACAGCCGCCAGG
>Ga0255338_1004221_pt1 | contig 15351 bp, 12 predicted proteins | sample MeOH1_35cm_T4_19_FD_203715 | JGI IMG/M metagenome (GOLD analysis project Ga0255338, IMG submission 203715) | Sandy soil microbial communities from University of British Columbia, Vancouver, Canada - MeOH1_35cm_T4_195 | ecosystem: Engineered > Artificial ecosystem > Sand microcosm > Unclassified ...
GGAAGGGTATTATCGAGTCGGGCGAACCGCGCGACCGGACTTGATGCAGTCCGTGCACACGTAGACCGTCTGAGTCTTGCCCTCGATCGCGACCTTCTGCCGCTGGAGGTTCGGGCGGAAGACGCGACGGGTCGCCTTATGCGAATGGCTGTAGCTGTTGCCGGACTTGGGACCTTTTCCGCAACCGGGAATCTGACATTTGAATGACATTGTGCAAGGATAGTAGCAAACCTCGACGGGCCCTCGCAAGGTGAGCGACCAGGGCCTCGCCACGCCCATCCAGTACCTGAAGGGGGTCGGCCCCCGTCGGGCGACGCTCTTCGAGCATCTGGGCGTCAGGACCCTGGGCGACCTGCTCACCCATTATCCCCGCCTCTGGCAGGACCGCCACGAGACCCAGGACCTGAAGGCGCCCCAGGGAGGCCTCGTCGTGCTCCGGGGCCGCGTCCTGCGCGCCTCCAAGCACGGCGCCGGCCCGACCTTGGGCATCTACCGGGCGACCTTGGCCACCGCGCACGGCAAGGTCGAGTGCTTGTGGTTCAAGCACCTCTCGCGCAGCTACGACGCCTTCGCGTCTCTCAAGGCCGAGGCCTCCGAGGGCGCCGACCTCTGGGTCATCGGCCGCGCCGAGCCCGACCTCACCGGAGTGCGCGAGATCCGAGTCGACGAGCACTACCCGCTCAGCGACGAGCGCTGGCGGGTGCACGCGGGCCGCATCACCCCGATCTACGCGCTGACCGAGGGCCTGACCCAGCGCTTCGTGCGCGAGGCGGCGCACAAGGCCCTGGAGCTCTCCGCCGACTCCGCGCGCGACGTCGTCCCCGCGGAGCTGACGGCCAAGCGCCAGCTGCTCGCCGCGTCGCAGGCCCTGCGCGGCATCCACTTCCCGCGCTCCGAGGCCGAGCTCGAGGCCGCGCGCGCGCGCCTGGCTTACGAGGAACTGCTGCTGCTGGAATTGGCCTGGATCCTCAAGCGCCGCCAGACCCGCGGCCTGCTCAAGAAGTTCTCCTATGAAGTGAAGCGCACTTTGCTGACGCCCTTCCGAGAGAAGGCGGGCTTCGAGTTCACGAAGGCGCAGAAGCGCGTCATCAACGAGATCTTCGACGACATGCAAAAGCCCTATCCGATGACGCGCCTTCTGCAGGGCGACGTCGGCTCGGGGAAAACGGTCGTCGCGCTGTCCGCGCTCCTCCTCGCCGTCGAGAACGGAGGCCAGGGCGCGCTGATGGCGCCCACCGAGATCCTCGCCGACCAGCATCGCGCCACCCTCGATCGATTTCTGAAAAATCTTCCGGTCAAGGTCGCGTCCCTGACCTCGCGCGTCCCCAAGAAGGAACGGGAGAAGATCATCAAGGCCTTGCAGGCCGGAGAGATCGACATCATCGTCGGCACGCACGCCTTGCTCGAGAGCGGGATAGCCTTCCCCAAACTGCGCCTGGCCGTCATCGATGAACAACACCGTTTCGGAGTGCGCCAGCGCACGACCCTGCGCCAGAAAGGCAATTTGATCGATCTTCTCGTCATGACCGCGACGCCGATCCCGCGGACCTTGGCGCTCTCGCTGTACGGCGACCTCGAGGCGTCCACCATCGATGAGATGCCGCCCGGGCGGACCCCGATCAAAACCTTCTTCACCCCCGAGGCGGAGGCCTTCGACGCGGTACGGCGCGAGGTCAAGGCGGGACGGCAGGCCTACGTCGTCTACCCGATCATCGAGGAATCGGCGCGGCTCGACCTGCAGTCGGCGAAGGCGGAGTACGAACGCCTGAAGACGACGATTTTCAACGGCACGGAAGTGGGACTCATCCACGGCGCCTTATCGGGAAAGGCGAAGAGCGCGGTGATGGCCGATTTTGCCTTGGGAAAAATAAAAATACTTATCGCCACACAAGTCATCGAGGTCGGCATCGACGTGCCCAACGCCACGGTCATGGTCATCCAGAACGCGGACCGCTTCGGCCTGGCGAGCCTGCACCAGCTGCGCGGCCGCATCGGCCGCGGCGCCGCCGAGTCCTACTGCCACCTCGTCGGCGACCCGCGCACGGAGCACGCCCGCGCGCGCCTCGACATCATGACCGCCACCTCCGACGGCTTCAAGATCGGCGAGGAGGACCTCAAGCTGCGCGGCCCGGGCGAGCTGCTCGGCACCGCGCAGAGCGGCGAGCTGGCGCTCGCCGTCGCCGACCTGTTCAAGGACGCGGAGCTGCTCGGCTTCGCCCGCGCCGACGCCGACGAGCTGCTCAAGGCCGACCCGCGCCTGCAGGCCGCGGGCCACCGCGCCGTCCGCGAGCGCCTGATCGCGCTGTACCAGAGCCGCTGGAACTGGATCGACCTCGCCTAGCCGTCGCGATTTCTTGACTCACCCGCCATGGCCCCGGCCGGCGCCATCCGCTAGCCTGTCCTCCGTTCCGGAAATCCCAGGAGGTCAACCGATGCCCAAGCACGCCGCCGCTCCCTCGACGCCCAAGCACATCCCCGCCGGCTACCACACCCTCACGACGGCCCTCGTGTTCAAGGACGCGAAGAAGGCGATCGCCTTCTACAAGAAGGCCTTCGGCGCCCAGGAAAGGACCGTCCTCGACGGCCCGGACGGGACCGTCCTGCACGCCGAGCTCCAGGTCGGAGACTCCGTCTTCATGCTCGGCGAGGAGAACCCCGCCTGGCCGGAGCATAAATCCGCCGAATCGGGGGGGAACGCCGGCTGCTTCTCCCTGAACCTCTACGTCCCCGACACGGACGCCGCGTTCAAGCAGGCCCTCGCCGCGGGCGCGACCGCCGTCGAGCCGCCGAAGGACGCCTTCTGGGGCGACCGCTACGGCCGCGTCGTCGATCCGTTCGGCTACACGTGGGGCATCCTCACCCACGTCAAGGACGTGCCTCCCGAGCAGATGAAGAAGGCCGCCCTGGATTTCGCCGATAAGGCCCTCGCCGGCAAGGATTAGGGCGCGTTCACCGGAAGTTGGGTGGAAAACCTCCGTCGTCCCTGCTACATCATCGGGGACGACGGAGGTTGACCGTGAACATACGATTGATGATCGCGACGGGCCTCGCGCTGATCGCCGTCTCCCCCCGGCTCATGCTGGCCGCGGAGGATGCCCTGAAGAAGGCCGAGCACGCCGAGAAGAAGGCGGAGAAGGAGGAATCCCGTCTGGCGCGCAAGTGCGCCCACGAGAGGGCCAAAGACGGACGCGACGAGGACCGCGACCGCAAGCATCCCCGGCGCGACAACAGATGGGACGCCCTCTGCGCGCCCCCGCCGCCGCCCGTCGTCGAACCGCCGCCCATCGAGCCGCCCGTGAGCCAGCCTCCGGCGATCGAGCCTCCCGGCGCTTTGTTCCCCGCCCCTCCCCCGGCGTAACGCCGGCCCACGGAGTTGTTATACTGGCTCCGTGATCGAACGCACCGAGGGCGTCCTCCGCCGCGCGCTCGACAAGGAGCGCCGCCGCAACGCCCGCTGGCTGTGCTCGATCCGCCTCGCCGGGGTCGGGAGCGTGTTCGCGATCGCGCTCTGGTGCGGCCTCGGCGCCGGGCTCGGCGACTGGCGCGCGGCCCTGCCCGAGTTCGCCCTGTACTTCATCCTCAGCGCGAGCCTGGCCGCCGTCGCCTGGAAGCGCCCGTCCCTTCACCGCCTCGCGGGATTGGGCCTGGCCCTCGTCGACATCCCGCTCGTCTACTGGATCCAAAGCTCCTCCCTGGCCGTCTCGCCTTCCCCCGCCGGGACGGCGAGCTTCACGCTCGGACTCTACTGCGCGTTCATCCTGCTGTCGACCCTATCCCTCGACCAGGCCCTCATCCTGATCGTGACCGGGGCCGGCGCCGCGCTCGAGCTCTCGCTCATGCGCGCGGCGGGCGTGGCGGCCGGGCCGCAGGCCGCGGCCGTCGTGGTGCTCCTCGGCGCCGGGGCCGCGGCCTGGCACCTCGTCAGCCGCACGCGCCTTCTGATCCTGGCCGTCTCGAGCGAGGGTCTCAAGCTCGAGAAGCTCGGGCGCTACTTCAGCGCGGCCGTCATCGAGCGCCTGCAGAACAGCGCCCAGGGCGCCGCCCAGTCCTGCGAGGTGACGGTCCTTTTCTCGGACATCCGGGACTTCACGGCCCTCTCCGAGACGCTGTCCCCCGAGCAGGTCGTCTCCCTGCTCAACGAATACCACGAGCGCATGGTGGAGACGATCTTCAAGCACAACGGGACGCTGGATAAGTTCATCGGCGACGGGATCATGGCTTATTTCGGCGCGCCCGTCGCCTCCGCCGACCACCCCCGCGCCGCCGTCGAGTGCGCCCTCGACATGGAGCGGGAGCTCGTCTCGCTCAACTCCGTCCGCGGCGCGCGCGGCGAGCCCGTCCTGCGCATCGGCATCGGCGTGCACACCGGCCCGGCCGTCGTCGGCGACATCGGCTCGCCCAAGCGCCGCCTCGAGTTCACGGCGATCGGCGACGCGGTCAACCTGGCCTCGCGCATCGAGGGCCTGACCAAGGTCCACGGCGTCGGGACGCTCGTCTCCAAGGCCACGCGCGACCTCGCGGGCGACGCCCTGCTCTGGACCGAGGCCGAGCCGGTCTCCGTGAAGGGGAAGTCCGAGCCCGTGAGGACCTTCGTTCCCGGCCGTAGGCCCATTCGCCCCCTGAATTAGGGCCGAAAGACCCGCGCCGGCCGCCGCCGCTCCGGTATAGACTCTGCTCATGAGCGCGCGTCCGCCGCTGATAACGGCCCTCCTCGTTCTGGGGGCCTCCGCCGCCCGGGCCGGCGTCGTCGCCGGGCTGAGGACGCTCCCCGGCGCGCCCGTCCCCGTCCCCGCGCTCTCCGCCCCGCTGGTCCGTCCGACGACCTTGCCGGGCTCCCTGATGCCGTCGCTCTCTCCCGCGCTCGCCGCGCCCGCGCTCGCGGTCCCGGCGGCGCCCGTCGCCGCCGCCCCCATCCCGGCGAGCGCCGTCCGCTCGCTGAACGCCATGGGCGAAGCACTCCCCGCGCTCAAGGCCCCCGCTCTCTCGGAGATGTCCCTGCGCCTGTCCGCCGGCGCGGCCTTCGACGGCGAGGCGCCCCGCCCCGGCGCCGTCGACCCGGCGCCCAACCCGGCCGTCGACGCCTTCGTGCGCGAGCTGCTCGTCATCCTGATCAAGGCCGGCGGCGACCCGACCAAGGCCGAGGGAGAGCTCATCGCGGTCCTCGCCCGCGCCCACGCGGCGGGCCAGCTCGCCCCCGTCCTCCAGGCGCTCGTCTCCGACCCGCGCGTGGTCCCGCACCTGCCGCCGATGCCGGCGGAGAAGCGCGCCCTGTACGCGGCCCAGTTCGCCTTCATGGTCGGCGCCGAGCTCGAGGGCGCGGGCCGCATCCCGGGGACCAAGCCCTTCGAATCCTGGGACGACATGGCCCGCCGCCAGACCGCGCTCATCGCCGCGAGCGCCTTCGCCCCCCGCGGCCCGGGGGAAGCGTCCCTGTTCACCAAGCCCGGCTTCGTGAAGGAGTACGAGGCCCTCACCGGCTCCGCCTTCACCGACGGCAACTCCGCCACGCCGCTCATCGACGGCCCCGCCTCCTTCAAGGTCCGGTTCGGGCTGATGCGCAAGGCGAAGAAGAGCATCCACATCCAAAGCTGGGCCTTCTACGACGACGCGACCGGCAGCGCCGCCGCCGACCTGCTCATCGCCAAGAAGGCCGAGGGCCTCGACGTGAAGATCATGGTCGACGGGAAGACCACGGCCGTCCACGGCGCCGCCGTGCTGGCGCGCATGGCCGCGGCCGGCATCGAGATCGTGTACTTCAACGACGCCGCCCGAAAGTACGACGGCCTCCACACCAAGATCCTCCTCGTCGACGGCGTCCACGCCATCATCGGCGGGATGAACTTCGGCGACGACTATTCCCACTTAGGAGTCGGGAAGAAGTGGCGCGACACCGACCTCTACTACCGCGGCCGCGTCGTCGGACAGACCGCGCGCTTCATGGCCGCCCTGTGGAACGCCCAGGTCACGGCGCAGGGCCTGCCCCACGGCCTCATGAACCCGGTGGCCGTGCGCCCCGCGTCGGGCAAGGCGCGCATGTCCTTCCTCGCCGACGACCCCGAGGGCGAGGCGACCATCATGCTCGCCTACCTCAAGGCCATCTCCGGCGCGAGCACCGTCATCAACATCGAGAACGCCTACCTGATCACGATGCCCCAGCTGCGCGAGGCCCTTCTCGCGGCGCTCGCGCGCGGCGTCAAGGTCAACATCCTGACCAACTCCGCGGAGAGCATCGACGAGCCGATCATCATCGCCCCCATCCTCGCGAGCCTGCCGGAGCTGATCGCGGCCGGCGCTTCCGTCGCGCTCAAGCGCGGCGACACCGTGCACAGCAAGTTCATGACCGTCGACGGCCTGTTCTCCATCGTCGGCTCCTTCAACCTGCACCCGCGCAGCATCCGCTACGAGTTCGAGCTGATCATGAGCACCCTCGACCCGCGCGTCGCGGCCCGGCTCGACGCGGCCTTCGCCGCCGACATGGCCGCCGCCCTGCCCGTGACCGACCCCGCCGCGCTCGCGATCCCCGACTCGCCGCTGAACCGCATCGTCCGCCGCTACCTGTACAACCAGCTGTAGCGGCCCTAGCCGTACTCCGCGCGCCCTGTTATACTCACATCGTGCGCGCCCTTCTTTCCCTGCTCCTCCTCGCCGCCCCCGCCTCCGCGCTCGACATCGAGCGCGAGGAGTACGCGCTCGTCGGCTGGAACAACGCCTGCTCGGTGGCCGTCGAGCGCTACGCCTACCCCGTCCTCGGCCAGGCCATCCACGGCGAGCCGATCACCTCGCGCATCGGGACCTTGGCCATCGTCACCTCCCGCCCCGTCGTCGAGACGCGCTGGGTGTACGAGGCCGACGGCGCCAACACCCACGACAAGGTCGCCATCGCCGCCTTCCGCCGCAAGCTGCGCAAGGCGGGCTTCGACCGCCGCGGCTTCGACGAGACCATCCGCGACGCCGTGACCGTCGAGTCCCCGGGCTCGGCCGAGGTGATCCTGTCCACGGCCATCCTCGAGGCGCGCCCCGACTTCTGGCCCGACACGAACGAGTGGCGCCTGGGCCATGTCCACTACAACCCCCTGAGCACCTGCGCCCTGCTCGTCTACGATAGGATCGGCGAGCGGGACCGCTACAAGTTCATCCTGACGCGCATCTACAACGCGAACGCCCGCCCCGAGCGCGGCCGGGCCCACACCACGAACGGGCGCCTGCTGTTCAACTCCGGGGACCTCGCCGGCGCGCTGGCCGAGAGCGAGATCGGCGCCCGGACCGCTCCCGAGGTGGGCGGCACCCGCTATCAATACGCCGCGATGCTGGCCCTCAACGGCCGCCTCAACTCCGCCATGGCGGAGCTGCTCGCCGCGGTCAAGCTCGACGACCGCTTCGCCGCCAAGGCCGCCAAGGACGAGGATTTCGACTCCCTGCGCGTCCGCCAGGATTTCCAGGAGCTCATCCTCAAGCAGGAGCGGCCCCCCGATCCCGGCGCCCCCTGACGGCCTCTAGCGCGGGGGGCCCCGAAACGCTATAATCACTCCGTCGCAGGCGAGGATTTGTGCCCGATTGCCCCGTGCCATAACGGGAGCTAAAAAGGCCCCAGAAAACCACGCTCCGCGGCGTGGTTTTTCGATTTAAGAGGAACATTGAGCCAGGGACGACACCTTTTCACCGATCGGGGCCGCGAAGACGAGATCCGGGAGCTCCTCCACCGCCGACTGCTCGTGCTCGACGGCGCCATGGGAACCATGCTCCAGGCCCGCGACCTCAAGGCCGCCGACTTCGGCGGCGAGGCCCTCGAGGGCTGCAACGAGAACCTCGTCCTGACCCGCCCCGACGTCATCCAAGCCGTGCACGAGGCCTACTTCGCGGCCGGCGCGGACATCATCGAGACCAACACCTTCGGCGCGATCAAACATGTTCTGGCCGAATACGCGATCGAGGACAAGGCTTACGAGATCTGCAAGAAGGCCTGCGAGCTCGGCCGCGCGGCCGCCGCCAAGCACGCCACGAAGGACCGTCCCCGCTTCGTCGCCGGCTCGCTCGGCCCCGGCACCAAGGCCATCTCGGTCACCGGCGGCATCACCTACGACGAGGTCCTGGTCAACTACCAGGAAGCGACGAAGGGCCTTCTCGATGGAGGAGCAGATCTCATACTGCTCGAGACCCAGCAGGACACGATCAACATCAAGGCCTCGATCAACGGCGTGCAGGCGGCTTTCAAGGACGCCAACCGCTCCATCCCGGTCATCCTGTCGGTCTCCATCGAGACGATGGGCACGATGCTCGGCGGCCAGGACATCGCCGCCTTGGCCGACGCCGTCTCCCACTTCGACCTCCTCGCCATCGGCATGAACTGCGCGACCGGCCCGGATTTCATGACGGACCACCTCCGCACTTTGTCCTCGCTGACCCGAGCTTTCGTTATTTGTTACCCCAACGCGGGTCTTCCCGATGAGAACGGCGTCTACAACGAGTCCCCCGCCATGGTCGCGAAAAAGGTGGGCCGGTTCGCCGACGAAGGCTGGGTGAACCTGGTCGGGGGATGCTGCGGCACGACCCCCGAGCACATCCGTCTCATGGCCGAGGCCGTCGCCGGCAAGCCCCCGCGCCGCGCCCACAAGCCGCGCCGGGCTTCCGTTTCCGGCATGGAGTCCCTCTCTCTTGATGAGGACCGAAGACCATTAATCGTCGGCGAGCGCACCAACGTCATCGGCTCACGCAAGTTCAAGGAGCTCATCGTCTCCGGCGACCTCGAGTCCGCCGCGGAGCTCGCCCGCCATCAGGTCCGCGCCGGCGCCCATATCATCGACGTCTGCCTGGCCAACCCCGACCGGGACGAGAAGGAGGACCTCATCGCCTTCTTCGAGAAGGCCGTCAAGAAGGTGAAGGTCCCCTTCATGATCGACTCCACCGACGCCAAGGTCATGGAGGAGGCCCTCAAGCGCGCTCCCGGCAAGTGCATACTCAACTCGATCAACTTGGAGGACGGCGAGGAGCGCTTCGAAGCCGTCATCCCCCTCGTCCACCAGTTCGGCGCCGCCCTCGTCGTGGGCACGATCGATGAAGACAAGGTGATGGGGATGGGGCTGACGCGTGAAAGGAAATTGGCGATCGCCAAGCGGTCGTTCGATCTTCTCACGACGAAATACGGGATCGCCCCGGAAGACATCATCTTCGATCCGTTGGTCTTCCCCGCCGGAACGGGCGACAAGAACTACTGGGGCTCCGCAGTGGAGACCATCGAGGGCATCCGTCTCATCAAGGCCGAGATGCCGAGATGTAAAACCGTTCTGGGAATCTCGAACGTGTCCTTCGGTCTTCCCGCCGCCGGACGCGAGGTCCTCAACTCCGTTTATTTGCATCACTGCGTCGAGGCGGGCCTCGACATGGCCATAGTGAATGCCGAGAAGCTCGCCCGCTACTCCCAGATCCCCGAGGCCGAGATCAAGCTCTGCTGGGACCTCCTGTCCTGGACCGGCCCCGGCGACCCCAAGCATCCCGCCGGCTTCGACGCCGTCGCCGCTTTCTCCGAGCACTTCCGCCTGGTCAAGACCGTCGAGAAGAGCCCCTCCCAGCGCCTCCTGATGCCCATCGGCGAGCGCGTGCCGAAGAACGTCGTCGAGGGCTCCCAGGAAGGCCTCAAGGCCGACCTCGACGAGCTGCTCAAGACGATGAAGCCGCTCGAGATCATCAACGGTCCGCTCATGAAGGGCATGGACGAGGTCGGCCGCCTGTTCGGCGCCAACACCATGATCGTCGCCGAGGTCCTCCAGTCGGCCGAGGTCATGAAGGCCGCCGTCGCCCACCTCGAGCCGCACATGACCGTGGCCGATTCCGCCACCCGCGCGACCATCCTCCTCGCCACCGTGAAGGGCGACGTGCACGACATCGGCAAGAACCTCGTGCACATCATCCTCAAGAACAACGGGTATAAGGTCGTCGACCTCGGCATCAAGGTCGCTCCGGAGCAGCTCCTTGAAGCCGTGAAGAAGCACAACCCCGACGCGATCGGCCTGTCCGGTCTCCTGGTCAAGTCGGCGCAGATGATGGTCGTCACCGCCGACGACCTGACCGCCGCGGGCATCCGCCTTCCCATCCTCGTCGGCGGCGCGGCGCTGTCCCCCCGCTTCGCGGCCAAGCGCATCGCGCCCTCCTACGACGGCCCGGTGTTCTACGCGAAGGACGCGATGACCGGCCTCTCTCTCGCCAACGATTACTTCGGGGAGAAGAAAGAGGCGCTCCTCGCTAAAAATAAAGAAATTCAAGAGTACCTGCGCGCCGAGACCATCGCCCCGGCCGCCGCGGTCGCCGAAGGCCCCGCCGCCCCGCGCGTCGAGATCGTCCACGAGACCGCGCCGGTCCCGCCCGACCTCAAGCTCCACGCCCTCAGCGATTTTCCCGTCGACGAGATCTTCCAGTACATCAACCCGATCATGCTGTACGGCAAGCATCTGGGTCTTCGCGGCAGCCTCGAGCAGCACCTCAAGGACAAGAACCCGAAGGCCGTCGAGCTGCACAAGCGCGTGCTCTCCCTTCAAGACGAGATCATCGCCAAGGGCCTCATCAAGCCCAAGGCCGTCTTCAAGTTCTTCGCCGCCGAGTCGGCCGGCGACCGCATGAACCTCTTCGAGTCGCCTTCGGCGACGACGCCCCTGGCCGGCTTCGACTTCCCGCGCCAGCCCTCCGGCGACCGCCTCTGCCTGGCCGACTTCGTCAAGCCCGCGGGCGACGGCCGCGACTACGCGGCGATGTTCGTCGTCACCTGCGGCGCGGGCATCCGCGAATTGTCCGACAAGTACCGCGACGAGGGCGAGTACCTCAAGAGCCACGCCCTGCAGTCGATCGCCATCGAGGCCGCCGAGGGCTTCGCCGAGCTCCTTCACAGCCGCATCCGCACGATGTGGGGCATCGGGGACCCCGCCAGCCAGACCATCCGCGAGAAGTTCCAGGGCAAGTACCGCGGCATCCGCGTCAGCTTCGGCTACCCCGCCTGCCCCAACCTCGAGGACCAGGCCATCCTCTTCAAGCTGCTCGACCCCGAGAAGCATTGCGGCGTCCAGCTCACCGAGGGCTTCATGATGGAGCCCGAGGCCACGGTCTCCGCCCTCATCTTCCACCACCCGAAGGCGCGCTACTTCTCCGTCGGCCAAAGCGAGGCCGCCGCCGCCTCATGATCGCGGCGCTCGGGCTCGCGCTCGCGCTGAACGCCACCGCCCAGACGCCCCAAGCCGTCGTCGCCCGGGCCATGGCCCGCGCCGAGAAGCTGATCGCGGCGCAGAAGGGAAAGGACGCCTGGGAACGGCGCGACCTCGACCGTCAGGCCGAAGGCCTCTACAAGGACATCAAGCCGCTGGGCTGGAAGGCCGCTCCCGCTTTGGCCGCCGCCGTCGCCGACCTCAAGCGCCCTCCGAAGGTCCGCCTGTTCGCCGTCTCCTTCCTGGCGCTGATCCGCGACCCCGCCGCCTTCCCTCCGCTCGAGGACATCCTTCTCAACCCGGAGCAGGATCCGACCGTGCGCGCTCTCGCCGCGCAAAGCCTCCCGGGACAGGGCGCCCCCGACGCGTCGGTGAGCCGGGCTCTGTGCGGGGCGCTCACGCAGAAGGACCTGCCGCGCGAGGTCCTCGACGACGTGATGATGTCGCTCGGCCGCTACGGCTGCGTCGAGCCCGCCGCCCTCGTCCGCCTGGCCCGCTCGTTCGGACCGCGCCCCGGCGCCAAGGACCTCCCCGTCGTCGCCGCCGCGCTCGCCGCCCTCGGCCGCTCGCGCGGAGCCGCGTCCGGCAAGGAGCTCCTCGGCCTCATCGGCTGGTTCCCCGCCCGCGGCGAGGCGCGCGCCGCCGCGATCCGGGCGCTCGACGCGCGCCGCGCGGAGGTCGCGGACTGGCTGGCCCCCGAGGCCCTGCCCGTCGTGACCGAGGCCCTGCGCTCCGAGAGCGAGCGCTGGGACACCATGCTCCCGCTCATCCGCCTCGCCGTCGCCCTCGGCCCCGAGGCGGGGCCGGCGTTGGCGCGCCTGTCGAGCCATCCCGACGCCGAGGTCCTGGCCGCGGCCGCCGAGGCCATGGTCCTCTTCAAGCGCGTCGAGGCGATCCCGGACCTCGAGGCCGTGCTCGCCGGAGCGATGCGCGACCCGCGATTCTCGCCGAAGGAAGGAAGGCCCGACCCCTCCGTCCTGCTCGCGCGCCTCGAGAAGGCCGTCGACGGCCTGCGCCGCGCGCGCTGACTGTTTCCGGAAACAGTTCGCTATACTGTCCCCATGGCCGACTACTTCCCCCTCGTCAAAGGCGCCGTGCGCGAGTACGCGACGGAGAACTCCGCCGGAGCCGGCACCTACATCGTCGAGGTCCTCGACGTCGAAACGAAGGGCGAGGTCACGACCGCCAAGGTCCGCCGCACCGTCAAGCTCCCCAAGGAGCCGGAGACGGTCGCCGAGGTGACGATGACGAGCGACGCCGCGGGCGTGCGCGAGGGGACGGACATCGAGTTCAACGCCCCCGTCAAGGTCGGCACGGAGTGGGTCAGCTCCCCGCGCCGGACCTGGATCGAGGCGCTCGACGCGGCCGTGGAGACCCCGGCCGGAAAGTTCACCGGCTGCATGCGCGTGGCCTACCTCATCGCCGAGGGAGACGGCGGCTCGGGCGAGCGCTTCTACGCGCCGGGCGTGGGCCTGGTGAAGGTCGTCGACAACGACGAAGGCGAACCCCTTAGCTTCCAGCTCGTCAGACGGCAAGGATAAACACGATTTAGGTATTGAAAAATATGAACTTACGGCCTATAATATTTCTATAGAAATATTATTATTCGTATAGAAATCATGACCACGAAGACCCCGCATTCCCCGATAGGCCCCAAGGTCCGCGCGCTCCGCCTGGAGCGACGCTGGACGCAGGCGCGCCTGGCCGCCTTGCTCGGGGTCACGCAGGGCCACCTCTCCCAGTTGGAGCGCGGCAACCGGTATTTCACGGCGGATCAGCTGCTGAAGATCCTGAAACACTTCAACGCCGAGGTGGGGGATTTTTCCACGGAGAAGGCTTCCACCGGAACCCAGCTCCAGAACGCCTTGGCCCGGCAGGGCGCCTCGCACCTGGCCGAGAGCGGGGACGTCCTGCCCTCGGAACGGCTCAAGAACGCGGCCTCCGTGATACGCGAGACCCTCGTCTCGGCCGATTCGGCGAGGCAGATCGCGGCCGTGGCCCCGGTGTTCGTGGAACACGCCGGCCAGCTCAACCTCACCCGGCTGCGCAACGAGTTCGCGGAGCTCGGCCTGGAGAACCGGTTCGGCTGGGCCATCGAGTGCGCCTTGGAGGCGATCCGCCTGGAATCCGCCCAGGTCCTGCCCCGGGAGTGGCGCCTGAAGTATCGTCGCGCCGCGACGATCATCGAAACCTTCATCGCCCCGTTCATCGTCTACGGTCCCACTCCGAACCCGGACCAACCGCCGCCCTTCGAGGTCCTCGATCCGGAGATCACGAGCCCCGAGGCGCTGAAGGAGGTCGTCGCGAACCTCTCCCCCATCGCGCGCAAGTGGCGGATCGCGACGAGGATCGAGGTCGATGATTTCGTGCGCGCGCTCAGAGGAGCCCGTGGCGCAGTTTAGGGAATTCCTGACGGAGATCGACGCGCGCTGGAAACCGGTCGGCGCGGAGCCCATCACCTTGCAGGTGATCGGCTCGGCCGCGCTCATGCTCCAGGCCGATTACGACCGCGGTACCAAGGACGGCGACGTCCTCGAGTCGCGGGACGGCCCGGCGGCTATCAAGGAGCAGCTCCTCGCCCTCGCCGGGAAGAAAACGAAGCTCCACGACCAGTTCCGGATCTACCTCGACGTGGTGCAGCGGGCGATCCTGTTCCTGCCCCAAGGTCCGGTCTTTTATCCCGTGGAGGGTCTCGCCCTGAAGAATTTCCGCGTCGAGGTCCTGGACATCGTCGACGTCGCGGTGAGCAAGCTCAAGCGCTACAACGGCGACGACGCCAACGACATCCGCGCGATGGCGGACCGGGACCTGCTCGATCACGCGCGCCTGGTGGAGCGCTTCAAGGGCGCGGCGGATCGCTTCTCGATCGACGCGCGCGCACTCGACGTTCCGCGCTATTTGAAGAACCTCCACAAGGTGGAACGAGACATCTTCGGCGTGACGCCGTCGGACATCGAACTCCCGCCGGAGTGCCTGACTGATTAAGGCTTAGCGGCTTCCTTCGCCGCGCCCGCGGGTATCCTCTCCACGAAGGCGTCGAGCGCGTCGCCGATCTCGGTGGCCGCCGCCTGGTACGCCGCCTCGTCGCCGCCGTAAGGGTCGGCGATGTCGCCGCCGACCTTGGCGTACGCGGCGAGCGAGAACACCTTGCCCTTGGCCTCGGGATGGCGGGAGAGCACGGCCTGGGCCTGCGCCTCGGTCATCGTCAGGATGAGGGCCGTCTCGGCGACCTCCGCGGCGGTCAGCGGCTTGGCCCGGTGGCCGGAGGAATCCACGCCCCGGGCCTCGAGCTGCGCCTGCGCCATGGCGTTCATGCCCTCGCCGGCCGTGGCGACGGAAAGGCCGCGGGAGACGACCTCGATGTCCGGGCGGCCGCGGCGGGAGAGCTTCTCGCGGGCCAGGTGCGCGGCCATCGGCGAGCGGCAGGTGTTGCCGGTGCAGACGAACATCAGGCGCTTGGGCTTGGGGGCGTTCGCCGGCTTCATCTCCGAGCCCTGCGGCACCGCCGGCACGGGCGCCTTCGTTTCAACGCCGTTGCTCGTCACCGAGCGGGACTGCAGGATGTAGAGCTTGTTGTCCTCGTCGAAGCCGAACTCGATGTCGAGGGCGTAGCCGAAGTGGCGCTCCAGGGCGACGGACACGTCGGACAGGAGCTTGAGCTTCTCCGGGGTCATCGAGCGGCGGCGGCGCCACTCGGGCGGCATCTTCTCCTCGGTGGTGCCCTTGCCGTTCTTGCCGCGCACGACCGCGAGCTTCTTGTCGGCGACCATCGGCGGCAGCATCTCGAGGCCGGTCTTCTTGGAGAGGACGTACTGGTCGGGGGCCACGCGTCCGGAGACGACGCCCTCGCCCAGGCCGAAGGCGCCGTTGACGATGACGCGCCCCGAGCTGCCGGAGACCGGGTCCTGGGTGAAGGCCACGCCGGAGACGACCGAGTCGACCATCGCCTGCACCACGACCGCCTGCGCCAGGTTCGCCGTGGACAGGCCGCGCGTCTCGCGGTAGAGCAGGGCGCGCGGGTTCCAGAGGGAGGCCCAGACGTCCTTGACGTGGTCGAGCAGCTCGGCCGGGTCGACGTAGAGGTGGGTGTCGCCGGCGCCGGCGAAGGCGGCCTCGGCGCCGTCCTCGTCGACGGCCGAGGAGCGCACGGCGAGGAAGACCTTGC
>Ga0255338_1004223_pt1 | contig 15344 bp, 11 predicted proteins | sample MeOH1_35cm_T4_19_FD_203715 | JGI IMG/M metagenome (GOLD analysis project Ga0255338, IMG submission 203715) | Sandy soil microbial communities from University of British Columbia, Vancouver, Canada - MeOH1_35cm_T4_195 | ecosystem: Engineered > Artificial ecosystem > Sand microcosm > Unclassified ...
CACCGAGATCGCCGCCCGGCCGCGTCCGGCGGCGAGCTGGACGAAGGCGCGCTGGCCGCTGATGGTGTGAGTGCCGACGAGACCCTTGTTCGTGCGGGTGCTGATCGCCGACGCCCGCGCCTGGGACAGCTGGCCCTTGGCCCCGCCCTTGATCTGGACGCCTTTCCCGGGCTGGGAGTTGATCCCCTCGAGCCCGCCCTTGACGACGTCGCCGAGCTTGCCGCTCGCCGCGCCCTTGCCGCCGCCGAAGAAGCCCGAGCCCGCGTAAGAGCCGCCGGAGAGCATGCCGCCGCCGCCGGCCGAGCCCGAGGCGCCGAACCCGCTGCCGAAGCCGGAGCCGAAGCCGGAGCCGAAGCCGCCCGCGAAGGCGCTCTTCACCAGGCCCTCGCCCTCGCCCTTCATGTCGCCTTCGTTCAAAGCCACCGCGTCGCCCTCGGAGGAGTTCTTGGCGTCGTCCGGATTGAGGACGCCCTCCACCGAGCCGGGCTTGGGCAGGTTCGCTCCGCTGCCGCCCGCCGCCTCGAGATCCTTCGCGTTCCCCTTGACCCAGCCGAGGGAGCCGGTGCTGCCCGCGGCGAGCCGAGCCGCGTCGGCCGCCTCTCCGCCGCGCATGAACGCCGCCCAGCCGGCCTTCCCGCCGCCGTCCTTGGCCGCCCGGAACGCCGCCAGCAGGTCGCCGTAGTCGCGCTTGCCGCCCGCCAGGCCCCACTTCGAGGTGTCCACGCCCACCTTCCCCGCGATCCACGCCACGCCCGCGGCCACCCGGGCGCCGCCCGGGAAGCTCAGGATGAAGTTGGACGGGCTGACGAACAAGAACGAGGCCAGGGCCACCAGCAGAAGCAGCGCGGTCACGGTCTTGCGCGTCCTGATGAAGAGAAGCAACGCCGCCAAGGCGCTCTTTTTCTTGTTCTTTTCGAGGAAAGTTGACATATTTTTCTCTTTTTCTTACGCCCCGATAGTGTAGTGCGTACCCTCTAGGCTGTCAATGCGGACCGCGTCCTTTTACCGAACTTTATCGTTCCTCTCAATGGCCGGTCGGACCGCCGTTCACCCCTTCGACGCGGCCGGTCTCCTCGACCATGCTCTGATGCCGCTCGACCGCGGAATTGTCGTTCTGGATGACCTGCTGATTCTCCGTCACGGTGTCGGGCGGGTTGCAATTCTTGGGATCGGTGCCTTCATAGGCCCGGTCGATGCAGTACTGGTTGATCTCGTTCTGCTTGACGTCGGTCGTGCGCGCCGCGAGGGCCTGGCTGGCCATCTCGGCCATGTTCTTCATCATGTCGGCCTGCTTGTCCATCGTGGCGGCCATGTCGACGAGCATGTAGCCGACGCCGGCGATCATGATGCCGAGAGGGATGCACCACGCGGTCCAGATCGTGCAGCCCGCGGCGATCAAGGCGATGCCGACGGCGATGAGGGCGTAGCCCATCATCCGCATCTGCGCCGCCTTCTTCTTCATCTCGCCGGCGGCCTTGGCCAGCGCCGCGATCCCGTCGAGGGCTTGCGCCGTGTTCGGGTCCACCGCGGTCCCGGTCGGGACGTCCACCGACGGACCCGTCATGTCGGGCGCGCCGTTGGGCGTGCTCGGAGAGTCCACGGCTCCGGTCGGCGAAGGCGCGCCGACGACGTTGCCCGCCCCCTGGCCGCCGTCGAACGCGTTGGCGGCCGTCGCGGCCGCGCCTTCCGTGGCGCTGGCGCCGGCGCCGAGCGCCGACATCCCCTTCGCCACCTTCAGCTGGCCGAAAGCCTTGTTCGCCTTCATCGACTTGGCCTTGCCGCCCGAGACCGTGCGTCCGGTCCGCGCGGAGCGCGAAGCCGACAGGCGGCCCTTCTCGCCGCCCTTGATCGAGGTCTTCGCCAGGGATTCGTTGAACTTCGGCGCCGCGCTGTTGCCGGCGAAGATGTTCTTGCCGCCGAAGCCGCCGCCGAGGCTCGAGGAGAGCTTCGCGCCGCTCAGGTTATGCTCGAGGCCGGGCCGGTTGCCGCCCATGCCCGCCGCATCCGCGGTCGGGTCCGGGGGAACGGGCGCTTCCGCCGTCTTGTCCTCGGGCGCCTTTTCCTCCGCCGCGGCCTTCTTGGCCTCGGCCGCCTTGATCGGGTCGAACATGATCTCGCCGTTGCTCGCGACGAAGCCCGTGCGGTCCACGTCGCCGCTGCGGACCTTCATGGAGGAAGCGATCGCGCCGAGGTCGCCGATGCCTCCGGCGCCGCCGGCGCCGCCGCCGTTGAGCATGGCATAGCCGACCAGGCCCGCGCCCGCCAGGAAGATCGCCACGCCGGCCGCGACCATCATCTTGCCCATGGCCGTCGCCGTCAAGGCCGCGATCGTCGAGGACAGCCAGCCCGCGCCGGCCGCCTGCGCCGCGCCGGCCGCCGCGCCGCTCGCGGAGCTCGCGCTCGCCGCCGCGCGCGCGACCGAGCCGCCGGTGGCGCCGGAGAACGAGCCGCCGCCGGGCTTGGCGCCGCTCCAGGCCGCGCCCGCCTTCTTGCGCTCCTTCTCCTTCTTCTTGAGGTCCGGGATATCCGCCGCCGGCGCCCCTTGATTGGCCTGGTTGACGTCCTCGTTATTAGCCATGACTATTGATCTCCCAGAATCACTGCTGCGCGGCGACCGGCGCTTTGTCCTTATGATTGCCCGCGTCGAGCATCTTGCCGACCATCGAGAGGGCCGCGCCGCCGAACCCGGCGACCATGCCCTGTCCCGCAGTCAACGTCGACGCACCGAACCACGACAGATAAGTCACGATTCCACCGACCAAGGTAGCGATGCCGCCGGTGACATAGTCGCCCATGGCCGCCATCGCGATGCCCAGGCCGGTGATGATGATCCCCATGGCGCAGATAATGCCGCTGAGAATCTTGGCGAACACATAACCGAAGCCCGTGGCTTCCACAGCCGCGCAAATGGCTGAGATGATGCCGATGACCATGAGAAGACCCATCACGATGTTCGCCATCATCGTCAAAGCCGGCTTCGCGTCCTTGCCCGCGCCCGTATTGATGGGAGCGCAGCTTCCGTCCGCGGTCAGGTAATTGTTCGGGCCGCAGTCGACGACCGGGTCGCCGCTGCCCGTGGGGCCGCCGTTGTTGACGGAATTGGGCGTGCTGTCGGCGCCCGACGAGGAGCCGCCGCCGTTGCCGACGCCGGGGCCGCTGATCACGTTGCCCGCGCCCGGGTTGTTGTCGAAAGCGGTCCCCGCGTCCGTGGCGGCGGTCTCGCCCTTGCTCGCCGACGAGGCGCGCCGGGAATACGCGTTCGCGTTGGCCAGCTGCTTGCGCGCGAAGCCCTTCGTCTTGCTCGAGGCCATCCGCGCGCCGCCCGCTTTGGAGTAGGACGGCCGGGCGGAGCCCTTCATCGCGGACATCTGGCCTTTGGACCCTCCGCTGATCTTGCCCATGCCTCCGGAACCGCCGAACGACCGGTTCACGCCGCCCGACAGGCCGGCGCCGCCGGACAAAGACGAGCCGCCGCCCATGCTCGAGCTGAGCGAGCCGAACTTCTTGCCGAACGCGCTACCCTTGGCCCCGGCGCCGCCGTCGGCCTTGGCCGACGCCAGCAAAGCGTTGGGGTCGACGCCGCTGCCGGCCGTTCTCTCAGCCTCGGCCTTCTTGGCGGCTTCCTCGTCGGCGATGCGCTGGGCCTCGGCCGCCGCGGCCGCGTCGGCCTCCTTCTTGGCGCGCTCCTCGGGCGTCAGGCCGTCGCGGCTGCCCGTCAGATAGCCCAGCGAGTTCGGGATGGAGTTGGAGTTGGACGGGAGGTTCGACGTGTCGCCCTCGAGCTTGATGTCGCCCTTGTCGGAGAAGATCGCGGGCTTCTTGTCGCCGCCGGTGCGGGCGTTCGCGGCGCTGCGCGCCCCGAGGTAGACGGCGCCCGAGCCGACCGTCGCGGTCAGGAGGATGGTCAGCATCACCTTCGACAAATTCATGCCCAGGGCGCCGGCCACGCCGCCGGCCCCGCCCGCGGCTCCCGACCCGCCGGCCGCGCCGCTCCAGGCGCCGCGCGAGCCTCCGCCGCGGAGGAAGGAGAATCCGCCGCCCTTGCGCTTGCGGTCGTTGCCGACGCGCGCAACCTTGAAGGTCGGGACGTCGGAGACCGCGGAATCCTTTTTCGTGTCCATACTCAGCTCCATCCGGATGGGACCCTGAACGGGCCCGGAAATCTGTATTTCTGCGCCTGAGGCAGTGTAGCCCTGTCCCAAATTTTTGTCAAGGAAATGACCCCCCGTTACTGTATTTTTACTTTGGGGTCGGAAACCGCTTAAAACGCGTCTTTAGCAAAGACCGCGGCCGGCCACGGGGTGGCCGGCCGCGCCACGGATGCGGCGACGATCCGACTAGACGCGATAATCCCGCGCCGGAGCCGGGGCGTGGTAGCTGGTCGGATAGCCGTTCGCCTCCGCCTCGGACTTGGGCATCGACTTCTTGGGAACCATCATCGAGCCGATCAACGCGACGGCGCCGGCGCCGCCGATCACCTTGATCAGCATGTCAGACCCTTTCATCGCATCCTTCAATGTCTGGGCCTCGACGTCCTTCGACGTATCGACGCTCCAGATTTGCGACAGCATGTAGACGGACAAACCTCCGGCGCAGAGCGCCGCGGCCATGATCAGGCCGCCCTGGGTTTTCTGACCGCCGGGACCGAACGTCGCCTGGCCGGCGAAGTACAGCGCCACGGCTGACGCCGCGATGGCGAGCCCCAAGAGCACCTTGGCCAGCATGACCGTCCAGCCCTTCGTGATGGGGTCCGGATCCTTGAGCAGCATGCTCGCCACCATCATCAGCGCGCCGGCGAGAGCCACCGCCATCATCGCGTTGTTGAGCGCCTTCTCCCAGGGCGTGACGATGGGATTGGGCGTGGCGGGAGGAGGCTCCTGCTCATGGACGTTCGGCGCCGAGTTCGCCGCGATAGACTTCGGTTGAGCGCCGGTGCCGGTGTCGGCGCCGTCCATGCCGATCGCCCCGCCGTCGGGCCCGATGGCGCCGCCGCTCTGCGTCGCCGAGCCGTCGTAGGTCCTGCCGGCCGCGAAGCTCGAGCCCGCGCGGCCGTTCGCCTGGTCGCCCATGACGTTGCGCGCCTGAGCCCGGGCGCCGCGTCCGCCGCGAGCGGCCACGCCGCGGGCGCTGGAGGCCTTGGCCCCGGGACCGCCCTTCGAGAAGCCGCTGGACGCCCCGTTACGGGACGCGTTCGCCAGACCTTCGCCGAGCTTGCCGACCGTGCCGGAGCCCGCCGTCGTCGACGCGCCGCCGCCCGCGGAGCCCGACAGCGCGCCGAGCTTCTTCACGTTGGCGAGGCCGCGTCCCATCGAGCCGACCGCCCCCGCTCCGCCTCCGGAATTCAGGGCGCCGCCGTTGGCGGCCCGGGCCTCGGCCGCGCGGCGCGCGGCGTCCGCGGCCGCGGCGTCCTTCGCCGGGTCCCCGGCCGCGGCGTCGGTCGGAGCCGCGGCGGAAGCCGAGTCGGCCACCTCGGGCTCCTTGTCCTTGGCCGCGCCCTGCGCCATCATGCTCAGGGAAGCCGAGGCCCCGTCCGCGCCGACCGGCGCGACGCCGTCGGACGCGGCCTGCGTCGGCTTCGGCTGGAACAACGAGAGGTTGCCGCCGGTCCGGTCCGCCTCGCCGGGGCCGAACATCTTGTAGCCGGCCAGGCCGATGCCGCCGGCCACCGCCGAGCCCATCAGGACGAGGGCGAGCATGCCCGCCTTCGTGGCGAGCAGGCCGCCGCCGCCCGCGGCTCCCGCGCCCAAGCCGCCCAGACCTCCGGCGGCGGCGCCGCCGCCGCCGCCGAAAAGGCCGAGGAATCCGGCTCCTTTCTTCTTGCCGTCGTCGGTCTTGAGGACTTCGGCCTTGATGTCGGGCATCTGGGTTTTCGGGTCCATAAAAACTCCTCCGGTGCGCCTATGCTAAATCGGTCACGACTAGGTCCCAGCTCCCATCCTGCGCTTGGCCCTATCCAACTGCTGCTGCTCCTCCAACTCACGGACCTTCGCTTCCTGATCCGCCTGACGCTGAACGGCCTGCATGATCACCTGGGTGACGATGGGGCCGACCGGCCCGCCGATCACCGCGCCGAGGACGGCGCCCGCCATCTGCATCGCGATCTGCTTGGCGATCTCGCTGTCCTTCATGTCGCTCTGGCCCGCGTCGGCCCCCATCGGCGGCTCGATCTTCTTCTCGTTGAGCTTCGGATCCGCTTGCTTCAAGTTGGCCGGCGCGGCGTCGAGCGCCGCGTAGGCCGCGCCCATCGCGCTGGCGCCGCCGCCGATCTTGCTGCCGCCCTTGGCTCCGTCGAACACCGCGCTCATCGAGCCGCGCGAGTCGTCGAGGCTCTTCTTGCCGGCGGCAGCCTGCGCCTGCGCGGAAGCGGCCTTCAGCGCGGCCATGCCCTTGGAGGCGGGGCCCGCATCGAGGTCGGCGTTACCGGACAGGCCCTTGGTCCCCGCGAAGCCGACGTTGGCGTTGCTCGAGCCGAACGCGCTCGAGCCCGACGCGGAGCCGGCCCGGCCCCCGCTCGCCGCGCCCATGCCCGACAGGGACCCGCCCGCGAGCTTCGGAAGATTGAACCCCTTCTGCGCCTTCTCGCCCCACCCGCCGGAGCTCTCGCTCACCTTCTTGAGCGCGCCGGCCAAGGTGCCGCCCGACGCCGATCCGGACGCTGAGCCGAGGGCCGCCGTTCCGGCCGTCGCCGCTGTGGGAGCCGCGTCCTCGGGAGCAGGCTGGTACAGCGACGAGCCGAGCACGCCGTCCTCCTTCCTCTTATGCCCGGTGCCCTCCATCGACAGATTGATGCCGTCGCCCGAGTCCGACGCCAGGCTCTGCTCGACGTTCTCCTCGACCTTCGGCTTGGCCGTGTCGATCGCGGTCGAACCCACGGATTTCTCGCCCAGCATGGGCGTCAAAAGCCAAAGAGCGGTGAAAACGATCCCCATGAGGATCGCCCACCAGTACTTTTTAAACGGGTCATCCGCATCAGTAACCGCATATCGCGGCGCGATGGGACTCAAAGTAACGCTCATATGACTGATTCGAGTGTAGCCCCCCCCGGAATTTTTGTCAAGGAACGGGGTCCTCTTTACCGAGTTTTTACCGAGGTCCCGCGGGGGTCACCTGGCCTTTCAACGCGCCCGCCGCGGCCTGATATAGATCGCCGCAACGATGGTATCGGTCCTCCGGGCGGGGGCACAGGGCCTTGCGCAGGACCTCGTCGATGGCCTGGCCCAGCTCCGGGACCAAGGTCGAGGGGGCCGTGAAACTCCCCTCCATCTTGTCGTTCATCTCGCCGGGCCCCTTGAACGGCACGACCCCTGTCAAAAGCTCGTATAAAGTGACTCCCAGGGCGAATACGTCGGATTCCTTGACCACCACGCCCATGGCCTGCTCGGGCGACATGTACACCGGGGTGCCGACGATGGTCTTGGTCGTGGTCAGCAGGGAGTCCAGCACCTGCCGGGCGATGCCGAAATCCATCACCTTGACCCAGCCCCCGTCGGCCAGCATCACGTTCGAGGGCTTCATGTCGCGGTGGATGACGTGCCGGGAGTGGGCGTGGTCCACGGCCTCGGAGATCTGACGCAGGATCTCCAAAGCTCGGGCGGGAGGCAGCCGGCGCCCGGCGCTCTCGTTGAGCAGCTCGTGGAGCGTCATCCCCGAGACGTACTCGAAGACGAGATAGGTGTCCTGGGCGTGCCGGATGATGGTGTAGATGTCGACGATGTGGGGGTGATGGAGGGAGGCCACCATCTCGGCTTCCTTCAAGAAGCGCTCCCGCTCCCGGGGGCTGGCCTGGAGCTCGGTGCGGAGCTTCTTGATGGCCACCGGGCGCTTGAGGACCTTGTCCCATCCTTTATACACCATGCCCATCCCGCCCTCCCCGAGCGGGGCGGTGATGTCGTACTGCGAGTCGAGCTCCTTGCGCTCGGAGGCGAAGCCGATGCGCTCCTCGGGCCGGGCGCGGCGCGACAGGCGCCAGTACAGGAAGATCAGAAAAGCCGCGAGGGCCGAGGAGCCGATCAGGACGGCGCGCAGCCAGCCCCGGGACGGGCGCGAAGGCGCGGCCGCCGGCGCGTCGGCCGACAGGCGCGTGCGAGCCGCGGCGTAGTCGGCCGCGTACGCGGGCGTGAGCTCCGCCGCGCGCTTGAAATCCTCGAGTATGCGCTCCCCCTTCTCGCCCAGGCCCTCGAGCGCGCGCGCCCGCTCGAAGTAGCCGAGGCCCAGGCCGGCGTCGCCCTGCACGGCCTTCTCCGCGTCGCGCAGGGCATTGGGGTAGTCCTTCGCCTCGTTGTTGACCTCGGCGCGCCGGCCGAAGGCGACGGGAAGGTTCTCCTTCTTGCCCTGCGCCGACCACAGGTCGATGGCCTTGGTGAACTCGCGCAGGGCGGCGGCGAACTCCTTCAGGATGGTGTAAGCCAGGCCGCGGATCATGTAGCCGTCGGCCAAGGCGGGGTCCGCCTCGACGGCGGCGTTCGCCGCGGCCAGGGCCCGCGTCCCGTCGCCGGCGTTGATGAAGCGCATCGCCGTCTCGGCGCGCTTGATCGCCGCGGCGCGGTCGCCCGCGCGGCGTCCCGCTTCCTTCAGGCGCGGGTCGTCGAGCAAGGAGGTCTCGACGAGGGAGTCCGCGAGCGGACGGCTCTGCGTCGTCGCGACCGCGACCACCGCGTTCTTCGCCCGGCCCTTCGACATCTCATAGATCGACCGCGCTGCCTTGTCGTCGGGGAAGATCTTCAGGACGCGCTGCGCGTCGGCGACGGCCTTCGGGTAGTCGCCGGACCACAGGGCGCCGGTCGCCCGCGTGCGCAGGGCGGCCGCCAGGGCCTTGGCGTCGCCGGGATCCGCCTCGGCGATGGTCACCGCGCGGTCCGCGTAGGCGAGGCCCTTCTTATAATCGCCCGCCTGGATGGCCACGGCGCCGGCGGCGCGCTGGATGCGGTCGCTGTTCGGGAACTTGTCCGCCGCGACATCCGCGCGCGCCACGATGGCATCGGTCTGCTCGTCGATGGCCTTGATCTGGGCGGCGACGGCGCGGTCGCCGGGGTTCGCGCGGAGCGCTTCTTCTTTCTGGGCCTTTTCGGTATTGCCAGCCTTTACATCCCTCAGGCCATCGGCGAGCTCGGATACAAATTCGAACTCGTCACGATCCTTCCCACCCGGCACGGCGGCTTGCGGCGGAGAAGAAGGCGGCTGATTCGCGCGCACCGCTTGGCTCCCAATTAACAATAGCCCGACGACGAGGAAGCGGGTCTTGACGCTAGCGGCCTGACTGTTACAATAGGGGAAGATCATTAATTTAGGAGATCGATGAAGAAGATTTTCAGGCGCTCAGCTTTCGCTCTAGCGCTAAGTATTGCGGCCATGCCCGGGCTTGTCAATGGTCAGGGCCAGAGTTTATCGACCGTTAACTCAGCCAATTCTTCCAATAGATCCGATCTCAAGGACTCTGTCAAGGACGCGAAAGCGGATATTTCCCAGCTCGTTTCCGCGATCCTCAAGGCCGGTACTGATGAAAATCCTGGGAGCAATCTCGCTCCAGTCATAGGGCTTCCGAAAGCGATGCCCACGAAGGACGTCGAGATCCCGATCAGTCAGAAGGCCGGTACCGTCGAAACCCGTCGCTGTTTTGTCGTGTACGATACCCCAGCCCCCCCCGCCGAATCCGCCGGGAAGCGGGCCATGTGCGCCTACCTCGTCAGGACTAAGCGCTCCGCTCTCGAGAAAGAAACCCGTTATTTCCGCTTCGATTTGAACGGGAAGCTGGAGAAAATCGTCTACCTCCAAGGCAAATACGACGCGACCGGGAAGGCGGTCCGCGGTTCTGGCCTCGTGAATGAACCGAGTATCGACTCTCCAGAGGCCAAGAAGATTTTCGAAGCCGAGATGAAGTTCTGGCTGAAGGACTGGCTCAAGAAGCAGCAGAAGGTCCCCGCCAAGAAGGCCTGATGATGGCCGCGAAGGAGCTCCCTCCCCATGTCGGCGAGTCGCTGATGACGAGGGGCGCCGTGGTCGTCTTCGGCCCCGGCTACCTCGAGAACTCGGTGAAGCTCATCAAGGAGATGAAGGAGACCCTTGAGTACACGACCTTCCTGAGCTTCGAGAGGATCGACGACCTGATCATCCCGGACGGCCCCGTCCTGAACTGCACGATGGTCTTCTTCCACCGCAAGCCGGCCCACATGGACCTCGGGGCCTGGGACACGGCGCTCCTGCAGGGCATCGACCTGCGCGCCTTCCCGCCGAGACGGCTCGGCGTCTCCGATAAGACCCCGGAGGAACCCACGGTGGAGTTGGCTCCGGCGGGCAGAGAGATGCAGCTCATCCTGTCCTGGCTGCGTCCCCTGGAATCGGCCCACATCGTGCGCGTCGCGCGCGCCATCGAACGCTCTTACGTCGATCACGGCGGGCTATACTGAAACCGATTCCCGCCCTAATGCATGCCCGGTAACGGGTATTCACACAAATACCCGATCTTAGGCACCCAATTCATGTGGTCGGCGAAGGCGAATATCGCGGCGGTCCCGATCGCCAGAGCAAGCGCCGCAGACAAACGCGCATTGGGAGAAAACCCGACGCGACTCGCCATGAAACCGGAAAGGGCTACGGCCGGAGCCGGCGCGAGGGCCGCGACGACGAAGCCGCCGATGAACCCTTCGATCGCCGCTCCGGTGGACAGGATCGCGGCGGATATAAAGCCCCCGAGGAGGAGCAGGATCCACGGCGCACGCCGGGGCAGGCAAAGGCCGATGATTCCACCATAGACCGACGGAATGGAGACGACGACAACCGGATACAGCCAAGATTTCCCAACGCTGATTCCGCCGTAGGTTGGAGCGATCATCGCCGCCAGATAATACGCCACCCCGGCGGCAAAGAGCCAGCAGATCAAGTTCCGCTCCCACACGGAAAGCAACTCCGACTCATTCGCGTTCATGGAAAGGCCTGCGGTCAAAACTTCATGCTCCCGATGATCGCCCGGAAAAGGTTGTCATACCGTTTCTTCGTGCGCCAATCGCGCGCCATCGGCTGCCAAACGGTATAAATCCGCCCGTTGCGGCCCTTGAATACATAGCCCCGGTGCTCCTGGTTGATTTCGCCCATGAACATCCAGCAGGTAAAGGTCTTCGCAGTCACGCCATTCGCCAAAACGACATCGTCGACCCGCGGAGGCTTCACGCAACCAGAACGCAGTTCTTCGAGGGCTGATTCGCTGTTCCCAGCCGCACCGTGATCGAAGATCGAGATATTCCAGCCGAATCGATCGAGCGATCCATCGCGAAGGTCCGGCGCATTCTCCACCACCACAAACTTCGATTGCTCGTCGGGCCGCGGCCATCCGTTTGGGATTTCCAGGCTGTAGCCTGCCTTGAGCGCGTAAGCCGTGGTCGAATACCGAGGGTGGGTGTCCCTCCAAGCGAATAGCCCCCAGATGAACGAGGCCATGGCAACCGCGGCGATGAAGACGAACAGCAGAGGCCTCTTCATTTGTTTTCCTCGATCTTGAATCCGTGCTTGGAACGGAATTCCGAATCCCGTTTCTCGGACAGGGCCAAGAGCTCCGCTCTCTGCGCCAATATCCGCTTGTCCTCGAGCCGCTGCGCGGAGTCGTATGCTCCGGAGGCTTCTCGCTCCCGAATGAGATCAACTATGTCTTTTTCCGAAGTCAACTGGCGATAGACGCCATCGTTGAGTCCGTTCAAATGATGGTCGATCTGGGCACCGCCCGGCGCGACCGATCCGCTCTGCAGGTCGCGAAACACATCCCGGGCCAATTTCACAAAATGCGTTTCGGACCCCGTCGCGGCAGCCATCGCTTCGGGTGTTTTGAACCGCTGCAGCAGACGATCTTCCCACAAAAGGGCGATGAAGGCCTGATATTGTCCTCGACCGCCGGCCGCCAATCGCTTTGTTTCCGCAGGTGTCAGATCTCGCCTCATTTCCTCGTACACCTGGATCTGGGTTCGATGAGCGGCGAACTCGCTCGGAATGGCGAGTCCGTGCTCTCCGCGGAAATCGCGGAGGTGGCTGAGCTCGTGCGCGAGGATCGGGACGGCGACGGCGTCGGGCTCATTCAAAAGCTCCTTTCTCAGAACGAGCGCGCCGCGACGCCCTTTCGAGTCAGGGGTGTCGAAAGGGCGATAATACGCATTCAAGCCGTCTCGCCAAACGGCGGCAAAACGGACGTCGGCGTCCCGCTGGATCCGAGTCCACCCGCCAAGGTCGGCGACCAGGGCACGACCCGTTTCTGTCTCATCGAGTTTTGAGCGAAGCTCCGCCATGCGTTTCTTTTCAGCAGGCCACTCGATATCGAACTTGTACCTCACCATGTCGATGACCGCGCCTTCCAATAATTCATAATCCGACGGCTTCCTGGCCCCGGGCGCCAGATACCCCGCATCGCGGGCCGGCGGGGGTGGAGGAGCCCCCTTTTCCGTTTTGATCCGAAGTACATACGGCCTCGTCTCCTGGGCCGGCAGCGGCGGCTCGCGGGGACTGACGATCCTCTGAAGCGAGGCGCCCCCAACCCCGCGGCCCTTCACCTGATGGAAAAGCGCCAGAAGATTCTTGTCCCCGGGGCTGCGCTTGAGCCCTTCTTCGGCCGCGGCCTGAGCGGCGGCGTAGTCCCCCGCCTGCGCCAAAGACATGATCTCCTGAGCGTCGCCCGCGGCGGCGCCCCCGTCCCGTGACGAAAGGGCGCGCGCCGCCTTTAGCGCGTTCTCAGGCCGTCCCAAGAGGCGGTAGGCCTCGCTGAGCTCCGCCAACGCCGCCGAGTCGAGGGCCGCGCGGTCCAAGCGGTCCAATCCGGCGAGAGCCGCCGCCTTGCCGTCTGCATCTAGGGCCTTGATCAGTTCCGGAAGAGACCCCGATGCGGAGGAAGCGGATATCGCCTCCAGGACGGGCGAGCGGGGCGGCTGGGCCTGTGCGGAGGCAAGGAACACGACGAGGATACCCGCGTAGAGGGGCATGAACGAACTATAGCCCCGGAGATCGAGGAAGTCAACGATCGCTCGAGCCCGAAGGGACGACTGTTTCCGGAAACAGTCGTCGGGAACTCGCGCCGGTGCGAGTTCCCGACGGTGAGGACTAGGACGCCTTCCTTTAGATGGACTCGAGCAGGGGACGCGGCTGCTTGCCGTATTCCTTGAAGATCTCCACGATCTCGTCGTAATCGAGCTCCTCGCGCTTGAGCAGCTCGCCCGCGAAGCGCTCGACGATGTGCCACTCGGCGCGCAGGGTCTTGTCGACCTCGGCCATCGCGTTGCGCAGGATCTTGTTCGTGTCCGCGTTGAGGCTGCGCTTGACGTCCTCGGAGATGTGCTCCCAGGGCATGGTCGCGTAGTTGCCCACGTAGCCGCTCTCGCCCATGCCGATGGACCACACCATCCAGTGCGCGTGGCGCATCGCGTTCGAGAAGTCGGAGCCGACGCCTTCGGTCGTCACCCCGTACTTGATCTTCTCGGCCAGGTAGCCGCCGAGCGAGACCTTGATGTTGGCGTACAGCGAGGCGGAGTCGTCGAGGATGATCTCGCCGCGGGGCACGGAGTGGACGACGCCCAGGACGCCGCCGCGCTCGATGATGGAGGCCTTGAACACGTCGCGGGTCGGGTGCTCGAGGTACATCTGCACGAGGTGGCCGGCCTCGTGGAAGGCCGTCATCTCGCGCTCCTTGGAGGTCATGCTCACGCGGTGCGCGATGCCGAGCTCGATGCGGTCGAGGGCGGCGACGCAGTCCTTGTAGGAGATCAGCTCGCGCCGCTCGCGCGTGGAGATCAGGGCGGCTTCCTTGAGGACGTTCTCGATCGAGGCGGGCGAGTAGCGGACGGTCTTGCGCGCCAGGCGGGCGAGGTCGATGGACGGGTCGCACTTGAGCTTCTTCGAGTAGTACTCGAAGATCTCCAGGCGCTCCTTGAGGTTCGGGAGGTCGACGCGGATGGTGCGGTCGAGGCGGCCGGGGCGGACCAGCGCCTCGTCGAGGATGTCGAGGTTGGCGTTCGTCGCCGCGATGACGACCACGTCGGCGTCGGTCTCGTTGAGGCCGTCCATCTCCACGAGGAGCTGGTTGAGGGTGCTGTTGGACTCGGAGGTGCCGCCGTCCATCATGCCGCCGAAGCGGCGCTTCTGGCCGATGACCTCGATCTCGTCGATGAAGAGGATGCAGACGCCGTGGGCCTGGGCGTACAGCCGGGCGCGGCGGAAGATCTTGCGCACGCGGGCGGCGCCGGTGCCGACGAAGATCTCGATGAACTCGGAGGCCGAGGTGGTCAGGAACGGCACGCCGGCCTCGGTGGCGATGGCCTTGGCGAGCAAGGTCTTGCCGCAGCCGGGAGGGCCCGCGAGCACCATGCCGCGGATGATCTTGCCGCCGACCTTGCGAAGGAGGGCTCGGTCCTTGATGAGCTGGACGATCTCCCAGGCCTCGCGCTTGGGCTCGGCCAGGCCGACGACGTCGCTGAACTTGACGTTGATCTTCGTCGGGTCGACCTTCTTCTTGGAGATGTCGGCCAGGCCGCCGTACTGGAACGTGTAGAGGAAGAACACGAAGATCAGCGAGTTGATGATGCTCGACGGCAGGGAGATCACGTTGAACCCGATGATGTAGCGGGCGACGCTCTCCTCGAGCCGGGTCAGGTACCAGAGGGGCAGGAGGACGGCGGCGAGGACGATGAAGGCGAGGACGAGGTGGACCCAGTAGAATTCCCACCACAGCTTGAATTTAGCCCAATTCATGCGGTCTCCTTAATATGCGTCCCCTTGCGACCCGTGAATCATAGCAATTGTTCCGACCGGGCCTTAAGCGGCCGGCTAAGGGCTGATTCCGGGGAGGACGAAGGCGATCGGGCGATCGCGGTTGGGCACGTACTTCGTCGAGCAAACGACGAAGCCGGTGGTCTTGTAGAAGGGCATCTGCAGGGGCTTGGTGCAGGCGGTGACGGTGACGACGTTCCAGACCTGGGTGCGCTGGACGGTGACGCCGGGCTTGCTCGGGCAGTTCGCGGTCTGGCGGCAGAAATCGACGAGGTCGAGGAACTTGGCGGCGGGGGTGCCGTAGCCGAGGTAGGTCAGGACCTTCTCCTGGATGTGCGGACGCAAGGTGCCCTCGTCCCAGCCTTCGTGGGCGGCGTTGCGGTGCGACTCGAGCTGCCAGCGGCGGGCGGCGTAGAACGACGCGATCTCGAGCTTCTGCATGAGGATGAGGAGCGCGAAGACCTTCGCGAAGGCGAACAGGAAGAACATGAAGATCGGGAACAGAAGCACCGTCTCCGTGGTCGCCTGTCCGCGCCGTCCCAGCCGTCTCACGGGAACTGCCTCACCTGGAACTTGGGCGTCGGCTCCGGCCACACCTTGGCGTTCGGGTT
>Ga0255338_1004224_pt1 | contig 15338 bp, 14 predicted proteins | sample MeOH1_35cm_T4_19_FD_203715 | JGI IMG/M metagenome (GOLD analysis project Ga0255338, IMG submission 203715) | Sandy soil microbial communities from University of British Columbia, Vancouver, Canada - MeOH1_35cm_T4_195 | ecosystem: Engineered > Artificial ecosystem > Sand microcosm > Unclassified ...
CTTCTTCACCGTGCGCGAGATCCTCGAGCGCTACGACGCGGAGGTAGTGCGGTTCTTCATCGTGCGTGCGCATTACCGCAGCCCGCTCAATTACTCCGATCAGCACCTGGAGGACGCCAAGCAGGCGCTGACGCGCCTGTATACGGCCTTGAAAGGTTACGAGACGGTGCCGGCGGCCCTGGATTGGAGCCATCCCCAAGCGGCCCGCTTCCGCGAGGCGATGAACGACGACTTCAATACCCCGGAAGCAGTGGCCGTGTTGTTCGAGGTTGCCAACGAGTTGAACAAGAGCCGGGCGCCGCAGGACGCAGCGCTGCTGAAGGCACTCGCGGCGATCCTGGGTCTGCTGCAGCGGGTGTCCAGCGAGTTTCTGCAGGCATCAATCGGCACAGAAAGCCTGGACGCGCAGCGCGTCGAGGCACTGATCGAGGCGCGGACGCGTGCGCGCAAGGCGAGGAACTTCGCCGAAGCCGACCGCATACGGCAGGAGCTGCTCGACGGCGGTATAGTCCTCGAGGACACCGCGCAAGGCACGCTCTGGCGCCGCGCATAGCGGCCGGCCGGGTCTCGCGACCCTTAACATGCGCAAGCGCATGTTAGCCTGCGCCGCAAGGTCCGGAATTTTTACGATTCAAAGAATTCCCGGACCTTGTCCATCCAGGACTTCGCGCGCGGATTGTGGCGGCCGGAATCGGTGCGGTCGATGCTATCCAGCTCCTGCAGCAACTCCTTCTGCCGTGCCGTGAGGTTCACCGGCGTCTCGACCACCACGTGGCACAGCAGATCGCCCTGTGTGCTCGAGCGCACGCCCTTGATGCCCTTGCCGCGCAGCCGGAACACCTTGCCCGTTTGCGTCTCTGCGGGAATCTTGATCTTGGCATAGCCGTCGAGCGTCGGAATCTCGATCTCGCCGCCGAGCGCCGCGGTCGTGAAGCTGATCGGCATCTCGCAGTGCAGATCGTTGTGATCGCGCTGGAACACTGCATGCTGCTTGATGTGGATGACCACGTACAGGTCGCCGGGCGGGCCGCCGTTCACGCCGGCTTCGCCTTCGCCCGACAGGCGGATGCGGTCGCCCTGATCGACGCCGGCGGGTATCTTCACCGACAGCGTCTTGTGCTGCTTCACGCGGCCCGCGCCGCTGCACGTGGGACAGGGATTCGGTATGGTCTTGCCGGTGCCGTGGCAGCGCGGACAGGTCTGCTGGATCGAGAAAAAGCCCTGCTGCATGCGCACCTGGCCGTGGCCGCTGCAGGTGGCACAGGTGGCGGGCTGCGTGCCCGGCTTCGCGCCGGTGCCTTTGCACGTGCCGCATTCATCGAGCGCCGGTATGCGTATGCGCGTCTCGGTGCCGCGCGCCGCTTCTTCCAGCGTGATCTCGAGGTTGTAGCGGAGATCCGCGCCGCGATAGACCGTCGAGCGCGAGCGTCCGCCGCCGCCGAAGATGTCGCCGAAGATGTCGCCGAACGCGTCCGCGAAGTTGCCGAAGCCCGCACCCCCGCCTGCAGCCGCCGAGGCATCGACGCCGGCATGGCCGTACTGATCGTATGCCGCGCGCTTCTGCCCGTCCGAGAGTATCTCGTAGGCTTCCTTCGCTTCCTTGAAGTGCTCCTCGGCCTTGTGATTGTCCGGATTGCGGTCCGGGTGCCATTTCATGGCGAGCTTCCGATACGCTTTCTTGATTTCGTCTTCGGAGGCGTCGCGGCTCAGGCCGAGAACTTCGTAATAATCTCTTTTCGCCATTTCTACCAAGTGGTATGCGCGTGGGCCGTAAGCATAGCGTTAAACAGGAAAAGGGGTGAGGACTTTGTCGCTCCTCACCCCCGATACGACGGCGGTACTCCCGCGTTACTTCTTGCCGTCCTTCACCTCTTCGTACTCGGCGTCGACGACGTTGCCCTCGTCTTCCTTCTTGCCGGCTTCCGCGCCGCCGGGCTGCTGCTCACCACCGGCCTGCTTCGCCTGCTCCTGCGCGTACATCTGCTCAGCGAGCTTGTGCGAAGACTCCGCGAGCGCCTGCGTCTTCGCTTCGATCGTGGCCTTGTCGTCGCTCTTCATCGCCTCTTCGGCGTCTTTCAACGCAGCCTCGATCTTCGTCTTGTCGTCGGCACCGATCTTCTCGCCATAATCCTTCAGCGACTTGCGCACCGTGTGGATCATCTGGTCGCACTGGTTGCGCGCGTCCACGAGCTCGCGGGCCTTCTTGTCTTCCTCGGCATGCGCTTCGGCGTCCTGCACCATGCGCTTGATCTCGTCCTCGGACAGGCCGCTCGAAGCCTGGATCTTGATCTTGTTCTCCTTGCCCGTCGCCTTGTCCTTGGCGGACACATGCAGTATGCCGTTCGCGTCGATGTCGAACGTGACCTCGATCTGCGGCATGCCGCGCGGCGAGGGCGGGATGTCCGTGAGATTGAACTGACCGAGCGACTTGTTCGCCCGCGCCATCTCGCGCTCGCCCTGCAGCACGTGTATCGTCACCGCGGACTGGTTGTCTTCCGCCGTCGAAAACACTTGCGACGCCTTCGTCGGGATCGTGGTGTTTTTCTGGATGAGCTTGGTCATCACCCCGCCCAGTGTTTCGATGCCGAGCGAGAGCGGCGTCACGTCGAGCAGCAGCACGTCCTTGACGTCGCCTTTGAGCACGCCGGCCTGGATCGCTGCGCCGACCGCGACCGCCTCGTCCGGGTTCACGTCCTTGCGCGGCTCCTTGCCGAAGAACTCCTTCACCTTGTCCTGCACCTTGGGCATGCGCGTCTGGCCGCCGACCAGGATGACGTCATCGACCTCGGAGAGCTTCACGCCGGCATCCTTGATCGCGATGCGGCACGGCTCTATCGTCCGCTCGATCAAATCCTCGACGAGCGCCTCGAACTTCGCCCGCGTGATCTTGATCGCAAGGTGCTTAGGCCCCGACTGATCGGCCGTGATGTACGGCAGGTTGACTTCGGTCTGCTGCGACGACGAGAGCTCGATCTTCGCTTTCTCCGCCGCGTCTTTCAGGCGCTGCAGCGCGAGCATGTCCTTGCGCAGATCGATGCCGGATTCCTTCTTGAACTCGTCGCACAGGTAGTCCATCAGGCGCTGGTCGAAGTCTTCGCCGCCCAGAAACGTATCGCCGTTGGTCGACAGCACCTCGAACTGGTGCTCGCCTTCCACTTCCGCGATCTCGATGATGGAGATGTCGAACGTGCCGCCGCCGAGGTCATACACCGCGATCTTGCGGTCGCCTTTTTTCTTGTCGAGACCGAAGGCGAGCGCCGCTGCCGTCGGCTCGTTGATGATGCGCTTCACGTCGAGGCCCGCGATGCGGCCGGCATCCTTGGTCGCCTGGCGCTGCGAATCATTGAAGTACGCCGGCACCGTGATGACCGCTTCGGTGACCGCTTCGCCGAGATAGTCTTCGGCGGTCTTCTTCATCTTCATCAGAATCTGGGCCGACACTTCCTGAGCCGAGACTTTCCTGCCGCGCACCTCGATCCATGCGTCGCCGTTATCGGCCTTGATGATCTTGTAGGGCATCAGGTTGATGTCCTTCTGCACCTCTTTTTCGTCGAAGCGGCGGCCGATGAGGCGCTTCACCGCATACAGCGTGTTCTTGGCATTCGTCACCGCCTGGCGTTTCGCCGGTGCGCCGACGAGGATCTCGCCGTCCTCCATGTAGGCAACGACGGAAGGCGTGGTGCGCGCGCCTTCGGAGTTCTCGATGACCTTGGGCTGGCCGTTCTCCATGACCGCAACGCAGGAGTTGGTCGTGCCCAGGTCTATGCCTATGATTTTTGCCATGCTGTGCCTCGCTTGAAGTTGTGCTGGATTCGATACTGCCGATATGGGGTTAACTGTCCGGCTTTCAACCGTTTTTCGGCTTCGCGACCGTCACGAGCGCCGGCCGGAGCACGCGGTCGTGCAGCAGATATCCCTTCTGCAGCACCTGTACCACGGTATTGGGCTCGGCGTCGGCGTCTACCATGCTGATGGCCTGGTGGCGGTGGGGATCGAATTTCTCGCCGACCGGGTTGAGCTCGGCGACATTGAATTTTTCGAAGGCGGAGCGCAACTGCTTCAACGTCAGCTCGTCGCCGCTGCGCAGGCTCTCGACGGTGACGTTCTCGCTCGCCAGGGCTGCCTCCAGACTGTCCTTCACGGCCAGCAACTCGGAGGCGAAGCTTTCGAGCGCAAATTTATGGGCGTTGGCGACTTCGGCCTGGGCGCGCTTGCGGATGTTGTCGCCCTCGGCTTTGGCGCGCATCCACGACTCGCGATACTCTTCTGCGGCCTGCTCGGCTTCCTTCAGGCGCCGCTGCAGCTCTGCACACGGGTCCTGATTATCTTTATTTTCAGTAGCTTGGTCTGCACCCGGCGCATTTTCCGGGTTCATGGTGTCCGGCGTTTCTTGCATAATCGTAAAGCTCCACGATGAATTTTGGCATGTGGAGGCCCTTCCCCGAAATTCAAGGGGCGGGCCCTGGAGGGCGCACTGCCGGGCTGGGCCGGCAGTGTCGGACGGCCGATCGCTATTGGGGTGTGATCGCAGCAGCCTTCACGATGCGCCCGTATCGGCCGAGCTCGTCGCGTAAGTGTGCCGTGTACTGCGCCGGCGTGCTGCCCATGCCTTCCAGCCCCTGGCCCGAAAGGCGCTCCTTGACGTCGGCCGCCTGCAGCACACGCACGATGTCGCGGTTCAACCGGCTCACGACCGCCGCCGGCATGCGGGCCGGCCCCAGCACGCCCGACGCCGTGCTCGCTACGTAGCCCGGTACGCCGGCTTCGTCGAGCGGCGGCAGCTCGGGCATGAGCGCCGAGCGCTGCCGCGTGCCGACCGCGAGCGCGCGTATCTTGCCGGCCTTGATGTGCGGAAGCACCGTCGGGAGGTTCTCGACCATGAGCTGCAGCTGACCCGCCAGCAGATCGGTCAAGGCGAGGCTGCTGCCCTTGTACGGGATATGAACGATCTTGATGCCGGCGAGCGCCGCGAGCTGCTCGCCCGCGAGATGGCCGACGGAGCCGTTGCCCGCCGAACCGTAATTGAGCGCGTCGGGCTTGGCCTTGGCGAGCGCGATCAGCTCCTTCGCCGAGCGCACGGGCAGCGCCGGATGGACGACGAGGATGAATGGACTCACCGTCGCCAGCGCTATCGGCGTGAAGTCGCGCAGCGTATCGTAAGGCATCGACTTCATGAGATGCGGATTGATCGTGAGCGGGCCGGGCGTTCCCATCAACAGGGTGTAGCCGTCGGGCGGCGCCTTGGCCACGACGTCGGCGCCGATGACACCGCCTGCGCCGGCGCGGTTATCGACGACCACCGTCTGGCCGACGAGCTCCGTAAGACGCTGCGCAATCAGCCGGCCGACGATGTCGGTGCCGCCGCCGGGAGCGAAGGGCACGATCAGGCGTATCGGCTTCACCGGATAGTCCTGGGCGCAGAGCGGCGCAGCGAGCGAGAGCAGAGCGAGAGCGAGACACAGTGCTCGCCTTGGAGTGCGCTTCATGAGTCCTCCTCGATGGTCGTCGTGATTGTCTAGCGCGCGCGCTTGCGACCCCGGGCGCGCGTGCCGCCCGGCACCGTCGGATAGATGTCCCCGTAGTGCTTGCGGATCTCGTCGATCTGATCGGTCGTGGGCGGCGCGTAGTACAGGCGCTTGCTCACCCACGCGCCGTCCATGATGCGATTCATCTTCACCACGGCCTCGGCGGTCTTCACCAGCGAGGTGATGCCATTCAATATCGGCGTCTTGCGCGAGGCCTGGTGCACACCGGCTTCGGCGAGCAACGCCATGACGACACCGCCGGCCGGGATGACGACTTCGGCGCCCGCTTCGACGTTCGCCTCCGCGGCTTTCATGAACTGCCCGATGATGTTTTTCCGCGCGGTCTTGTTGTCGAAGCCGGCATCGAGATTCAGGATGCGGTCTATCTTCATGCGGTTCACGGCCGCGAGCTTGCCTGCGACGCCGTAACGCTCGACGTTGTCGATGATGCGCGGCGTGAACTTTTCGTTGATGGTGACGAGCGAGAAGTTGCGGCCCATCATGCATGCGGTGTGCAGCGCCGTCTCGCACAAGCCCAGCACCGGCATGCTCGCGATCTCGCGCGCGGCGCGGATGCCCGGGTCGCCGATGTTGCCGATGAGGAAAGCGTCGAAGCCGCGCTTCACGGCCGTCTGCACGTTCTCCAGCACTTCGCCCGTCTCGAGGTAATCGAGATAGTGAAACTGATCGGCGACGCCGCCGACCTTCGTGATGCCGTGGACCTCGATCTCGGTGTCGGGGTCCTTGACGTGCTCCAGGATGCGGCGCAACGCCTGGTTGTATTCGCCCCATGCCTGCTGGCGCGACATGCTCTGATACCACAGTTTCACGCGCTGCTCCTCCGCGAAGTTCGTATTGTGTGACGCGCCTCGCTTCGGCGAGGCGACGGGATTGTACATCGACAGGACACCGGCGTTCCCGCCGGCATCGCTCAGCTCTGTGCGCCCAGGGCCCGCGCACGCAGACGGCTGCCGTCCAGATCGTCCTGCGTCGTGGTCATCGTCCAGCCGAGCAGGTTCTTCAGCACGATGTCGGTCAACGCGCGCATCCAGTCGTCGCGCTCGTTCAGGCAGGGGATGTAGTGGTACTTGCCGCCGCCCGCCTTCAGGAAGATCGCCCTGCCCTCGATCGCGATTTCCTCCAGCGTCTCGAGGCAATCGCTCACGAAGCCCGGGCACACCACATCGACCCGGCCCGTCTTCTGCCTGCCCAGCGCCTCCAGCACATCGGCGGTATAAGGGCGCAGCCATTCGGCGCGTCCGAAGCGCGACTGGAAGGTGAGCTCGAATTGATCGGCCGTGAGCTGCAATGCTGCGGCGAGCAGGCGCCCCGTCTTCTGGCATTCGCAGTGATACGGATCGCCGCGGTCGAGCGTGAAGCGGGGCGCGCCGTGGAAGCTCATCAGCAACTTGTCCGGTCGCCCGTGCGCGGTCCAGTGATCGCGGATGTTCTGGGCGAGCGCCGCAACGTAGCCTGCGTGATCGTGGAAGCTGCGCACCGTGCGCACGGCTGGCTGATCGCGCATGCCGCGCCACGTCGCGTAAGCCGCGTCGAACGCCGTCGCCGTCGTGCTCGCCGCGAACTGCGGGTAGAGCGGCACGAGCAGGACGCGCTGGCAGTGCTGCGCCTCGAACGCCTTCAGCTTCTCGGATATCGACGGCGCGCCGTAGCGCATCGCGTAGTCGACCACGAGCGGGGCCTTGATGCGCTCGCCGAGGTAACCGCGCAGCAGCGTCGTCTGGCGCTCGGTATGCACTTTGAGCGGCGAGCCTTCCTTCGTCCATACCTGCGCATACCGTTGCGCCGACGCTTTCGGGCGCGTCGTCAGCACGAACGCATGCAGTATCAGCCACCAGACCGGCCGCGAAATCTCCACGACGCGCGGATCGGACAGGAACTCCTCGAGGTAGGTCCGGACCGCGGGCCGCGTGGGCGCCTCCGGCGTGCCGAGATTGATCAACAGGACGCCGGTCTTGGGCGGTGTTCCATGCACGAACGGCGGCTCGGATGCGCGGCGGCTCATGGTTGGATGGTCGTGCGGAAAGCGAAAGCGGGCTGCAAGGCACTATGCCGCTGTCGCGCCTGGCGACTCACGTCAGTGCGACAGCGCGCTCGAGAGGAGCTTCGCGGTGATGTCGACGAGGGGTATGACGCGCTCATACGCCATGCGCGTCGGTCCGATGACGCCCACGGTCCCGACGATCCTGCCCTCCACTTCGTACGGCGCGGTCACCACGCTGCACTCGTCGAGCGGCACGAGACCCGATTCGCCGCCGATGAAGATCTGCACGCCCTGGGCGCGGCTCGACACGTCGAGCAGCTGCAGCAGCGCGGTCTTGCGCTCGAAGAGATCGAACAGACCGCGCAGCCGGGCCATGTTGGAGGAGAGATCCTGCACGTCGAGGAGCTTGCCCTCGCCCGAGATGACGATCTCCTCGGACGACTCGCTCATCGCCTGGTTGCCGGCCTCGAGAGCCGCGGTCATGAGGAGCAGCATGTCCTCCCGCAACTGGCGCAGCTCTTCCTGTATGCGCGAGCGGCTCTCCTCGAACGTGAGCCCGGCGAAATTCTGGTTGAGTATGTTCGTCGCTTCGACGAGCTCCGACGGCGTGTAGGAGCGCTCCGAGGCGAGGATGCGGTTCTGCACGTCGCCGTCGGGTGTGACGAGGATGAGCAGAATGCGCTTTTCCGACAGCTTCACGAACTCGATGTGGCGAAAGCCGGCGCTGCGCCGCGGCGTCACCACGACGCCGGCGAACCGCGTGAGCTCGGACAGGAGCTGCGACGCCGAAGTGACGAGCCGCTGCGTGTTTTCCGCATGGAGCTGCCCCTCGAGCTGATTGATCTCGACGTTGTCGAGCGGCTTGATGGTGAGCAGGGTATCGACGAAAAGCCGGTAGCCGCGCGGCGTCGGCACGCGGCCGGCCGAGGTATGCGGGCTCGCGATGAGCTCCATCTCCTCGAGGTCCGCCATGATGTTGCGTATGCTGGCGGGCGAGAGGTCGAGGCCGGAGTATTTCGACAGCGCGCGCGAGCCGACGGGCTGCCCGTCGGCGATGTAGCGCTCGATCAGCGTTTTCAGCAGCAGCTGCGATCGCCCGCTCAATTTCGGCACGTCGTTCGACATGGTGATCATTCTACACAAAACGTTGCGCGCGAGGGCAGGGCAATACTGCCGTTGCGCCGTTTAAGCTCATGAACCGCTTGGGCTTTATCGCGCCTTTCGGGAGCGAATTGTGGTTTAATGAGATCATGAACAAGGCATTCAAGACCGTTGCGCTGATCGGCAAGTACAAGAGCCCGGAAATCGCCACGCCGCTGTTGCGGCTGGCGCATTTTCTGGAGCAGCGCGGCGTTCAAGTCTTGCTCGACAGGCTGACCGCGACCCACATCGGAGATTGCCCGTATCCGGTGCTGCTGCTGGAGGAGCTCGGCGACCGGGCGGACCTTGCCATCGTGCTCGGCGGCGACGGCACCATGCTCAACATCGCGCGCACGTTCGCGCCGTACGACGTCGCTCTCGTCGGCGTGAACCAGGGACGGCTCGGCTTCCTCACCGACATCTCGCTCGACACCATGATAGAGACCATAGGCTCCATCCTGGACGGCGAATACGTGTCGGAGGAGCGCATGCTGTTGCATTCGCAGGTGGTGAGCGGAAGCGAGCAGGTGTGCGACGTGCTCGCCTTCAACGACGCGGTGGTGAGCAAGGGCGTCAAAGGCAGCATGATCGAATTCGAGGTGTGCATCGACGGCGAGACGATCTACACGCAGCGCTCGGACGGGCTGATCGTCGCCACGCCGACCGGCTCGACCGCGTACGCGCTTTCTTCCGGCGGTCCGATCATCCATCCCTCGCTGCACGTGATGGCGCTCGTGCCGGTATGTCCGCACACGCTCTCCAACCGGCCGATCGTCGTGAGCGGCGATTGCACCGTCGAGATCGTCATCCAGGATGCCGCCGACGCGCGCGCGCATTTCGACAGCCATTCGCACTGCAATCTGCAGGAGGGGGACCGCGTGATCGTGCGCCGCTATCCGCATCTCATCAGCCTGCTGCATCCGCGCGGCCACAGCTACTACAGCATGCTGCGCGAGAAGCTGCACTGGAACCGGGACTGACCGGCTGCGCCGGTTCTGATTCAAAACCAGAACGAACAACGTGTTACGCTCCTTAAGCATCCGCGACTACGTCATCGTCGAGCGCCTGCAGCTCGAGTTCGATGCCGGCTATACCGTGCTCACCGGCGAGACCGGCGCCGGCAAATCGATCCTCATCGACGCGCTCGCCCTCGCGCTGGGCGAGCGGGCCGAAGGCTCCGTGGTGCGCCCGGGCGCCGAGCGGGCGGACATCAGCGCGGAGTTCGAGGTCGATGCAAGCCCGGCGCTTGCGCAGTGGCTCGCGGACAACGAGCTCGAGACGGAAGAGGGGCGCTGCATCCTGCGCCGCGTGATCGAAGCGTCGGGGCGCTCGCGCAGCTTCATCAACGGACGGCCCGCGACGGCTGCGCAGGCGCGCGCACTCGGCGCCTTCCTGCTCGACATCCACGGCCAGCACCAGCACCAGTCGCTGCTGTCGAGCGCGACGCAACGCACGTTGCTCGATGCCTACGGCGGACTGACGGCGCAGGCGCGGAAAGTGACGGAGGCCTGGCGCACCTGGCAGCAGCGGCGCGACAGCCGCATCGCCTTCGAGACGAACGCGGCCGCCTATGCAGCCGAGCGCGACACGCTGGAGTGGACGGTGCGCGAGCTCGACGCGCTCGCCTTCACCGGCGAAGACTGGCAGCAGACGCTCGCCGAGCACGGCCGGCTTGCGCACGCGGCGAGCCTCATCGAGGCCGCGCAGTACGCGATGGACGCGCTCTCCGAGGGAGAAGAGTCGACGCTGTCGCAAGTCGGCGCCGTCGCCTCCCGGCTGGCACAGCTCGTCGATTACGACGCGGGCTTGCGCGAAATCCTGGACGTGCTGGAGCCCGCGCGCATTCAGCTGCAGGAAGCGGCTTACGCGTTGAGGCATTACCAGCAAAAGCTCGAGCTCGATCCCCAGCGCCTGCGCGAGGTCGAGCAGCGGATGGATGCCGTGCACAGCGCGGCCCGAAAATATCGCGTGCCGCCGGAAGAGCTGCCCGAGCTGCTGGCGAAACAGCGCGCCCGGCTGGAAGAGCTCGCACCCGGCGCGGACAGCGAGGCGCTGCGCCGCATCGAGGAGGAAGCGCAGGCGGCCTACATGAGCGAGGCGAAGAAGCTCACGAGCGGACGCAAAAAGGCGGCGAAACAATTGTCGGAGCAGGTGGTTGCAGCGATGCAACGGCTCGCGATGGCGGGCGGGACGTTCGAAGCGGCGCTGGAAACGCTGGCCGAGCCGGCTTCGTACGGCTTGGAGCAGATCGAGTTCCGCGTCGCTGCGCACCAGGGCATGGCGGCGCAGTCGCTCGCCAAAGTCGCTTCAGGCGGCGAGCTCTCGCGCATCAGTCTTGCGATTCAGACGGCGACGAGCCAGGTCGCGGAAGTGCCGACGCTGATTTTCGACGAAGTCGACGCGGGCATCGGCGGGCGCGTGGCGGAAATGGTCGGCAGGATGCTGCAGGATCTCGGCAAGCGGCACCAGGTGTTGTGCGTGACACATCTGCCGCAGGTCGCCGCGTCGGCGCATCATCAGTGGCAGGTGAGCAAGGCGGCAGTGAACGGAACGGTCGTGAGCCGCGTGGTGCCGCTCGACCGGGATCAGCGCGTGGAGGAAATCGCGCGCATGCTGGGCGGTATCAAGATCACCGAGACCACGCGCAAGCATGCCGCAGAGATGCTCGGATACGCGGCGGGGAAGGCGAAAGCCGGATAGCGCGTGTGCTTCATGCGGCGTTGGTGTAGCGCGCGCGAAACGCCGTGAAGAATTGATCGGCCAGCTTGCGCGCCGCGCCGTCGACCAGGCGCGAGCCGATTTGCGCGAGCTTGCCGCCGATGTTGGCCTTGGCGGTATAGCGCAGCAGGGTGTGCTCTCCGTCCGGCGCGAGCTCGACGCGAGCTTCGCCTTTGGCAAAGCCGGCAGCCCCGCCCTGGCCGTCGAACACGAGGGTGTAGCCCGTCGGCGGATCGACGTCCTTGAGCGTCATCTTCCCTTTGAAGCGCGCGGACACGGGCCCGATCTTGGTCTGGACCTGGACGTGGAACTCCTCGTCGGATATTTTCTCGATCGTCTCGCAACCCGGTATGACGCTCTTCAGGACGTCGATGTCGTTGAGCGCAGCCCACGTCCGCGCCCGATCCAGGGGTATGAGCTGCTCGCCGGTCATGTCCATCTGTTCGACTCCTTGCTTTGATCGCAGAGTCCGCGCGCCATTGGTTCGCGCGGCGCAAATCAGTATGATTGCCGGCATTGTACACGCGCACCGTGTGCCCGCCGCTACCGCGAGGCCTTGCGGCCCCGAAGAAAACACCTCACATGAATCCTGATCTTTACCGCTGCGTTCGCCTGCTCCTGCGTCCTCTGGACCCGGAGGATGCGCATGCCGTAACCCTGCATGCGCTCAAGCTGGGTTTCGGCGGGCGCGCCGACAAGCACGACGACGAGATCCTCCGCTGCACGGTATGGGGCCTCGATTTTCCCAATCCCCTCGGTCTTGCGGCGGGTTTCGACAAGCATGCGGAAGTCCCGGACGCGATGCTGCGTCTGGGTTTCGGCTTCGTCGAGGTGGGCACGGTGACGCCGCGTCCGCAGCCGGGGAACCCGCGTCCGCGTCTGTTCAGGCTCGAGGAAGATCGGGCCGTCATCAACCGCTACGGCTTCAACAGCCAGGGGCTCGCGCCCTTTGTCGAGCGGCTCGCCGCACGGCGGCGGGCAGGCCGCGCTGGCATCGTCGGCGCCAACGTCGGCAAGAATCGCGAAACGGAGGATGCGGCCGCGGATTATGAAGCCGGCATCGCGGCGGTCTGTCCGTTCGCCGACTACATCGTGATCAACGTGTCTTCGCCCAACACGCCGGGCTTGCGCAGCCTCCAGGCGAGACAGCAGATCGAAGCGCTGATCCGCCGTGCTCAAGCGGCATTGCGCCGCGCGGCGCCCGACCCGGTGCCCCCGCTGCTTGCGAAAGTCGGCCCCGATCTGAGCCCCGACGAGATGCGCGACATCGCCGAGGTCGCAATTGCGACCGGTCTCAACGGCCTGATCGTCGGCAACACCACCGTCCAGCGCCCGCCCGGATTGAAGAGCCGGCATTCTGCGGAGACCGGCGGATTGTCGGGCCGTCCGCTGATGAGCCACGCGACCGCCTGCCTCGCGCAGATGTGCAAGCTGACCGCGGGGCGCATTCCCCTCGTGGGCTGCGGCGGCGTGGCGAGCGGCGACGACGCGTACGCGAAAATCCGGTCGGGCGCATCGCTGGTGCAACTGTATTCCGCGCTCGTCTACGAGGGACCGGGGCTCGTGACCCGGATCAAGCGGGAGCTCGCCGGGCACCTGCGCGCCGACGGCTTTCGCTCGGTGGCCGAGGCGGTGGGCGCCGACGTGAAGTGATTACCCGAGATACGGCGCGACGGACGCTCGCTAGCTGCGCTGCGTCTTGTGCGGGCAGTTGCGCCTGGTGCAGTCGGCGTACAGATGCAGCGAGTGGTCGTGGATCTTGAAGCCGCGTGCTTCCGCGATCTTGATCTGCCGCTTCTCGATTTCGGCGTCGTAGAACTCCTCCACGTGGCCGCACTGCATGCAGACGAGGTGGTCGTGGTGCTCGCCGCGGTTCAGCTCGAACACCGCTTTGCCGCTCTCGAAATGGTGGCGCACCAGCAGCCCGGCCTGCTCGAATTGCGTCAGCACGCGATACACCGTCGCGAGCCCGGTATCGGTCCCTTCGCTGAGGAGTATGCGGTAGACGTCTTCCGCGGACAGGTGGCGCACGGCGCTTTTCTCGAACAGCTCGAGGATGCGCAGGCGCGGCAGCGTCGCTTTCAGGCCTATCGTTTTGAGGTCGGCGGGCGTGGTCACGCGAGGAGTCCTATCGGCGGGGTGGGATTCTCCGCTATGATATTAGGAATTATTTCACAAGGAAACCGCGCTCTGGATCTTTGCGTCCCGGCGCGTCCGCCGCAGCCGTGCGGCGGGTATTCCCGACTCTCACCATGCGCACATTGATAATCCTCCTCGCTCTGCTCGCCGCCGGCTGCTCGCGCGTGCCGTTGCTGCCCAGCCTGAGCCCGTACAAGATCGACATCCAGCAAGGCAACTACATCACGCAGGACATGGTGTCGAAGCTCAAGCCCGGCATGACGCGCAGCCAGGTGCGTTACATCCTCGGCACGCCGCTGGTGGCGGACCCCTTCCACGCCGACCGCTGGGACTACGTGTATCACATGCAGAAAGCGGGCACGACCACGGAGTTTCGCCGCATCGTGCTCGTGTTCGAGCAGGACAAGCTCGCGCGCATCGAAGGCGATGTCGTGCCGGCGCCTGCCGCCAGGCAAGCGGAGGCGCCGCCGGAGAAGTCCGCCGCGGACACGCGCAAAGCCGAGGCGGGCACGCCGCCCGGGGCCGCGCCTGCGCCGTCGGGAGCGGCTCCGCAGCAGGAGCAGCGATGAAGATAGCGATCGCGGGCAGCACCGGCCGCATGGGCCGCATGCTGATCGAGGCGGTCCTCGCCGCGGAGGATGCGCGACTGGGCGCAGCACTGGAGCAGCCTGGCAATCCGCATCTCGGCAAGGACGTGGGCGAGCTGTTCGGCGCCGCGTGCGGGGTGCGCATCTCGGACGACACCGAGCACAGCATCGCGGGCTGCGATGTGCTCATCGATTTCACGCGTCCGGAGGGGACGCTGCGCCATCTCACGGCATGCCGGGCGCAAGGCGTCGCGATGGTCATCGGCACGACGGGCTTCACGGCGACTCAGAAAGAGCAGATCGCCGCGGCGGCGCGCGACATCGGTGTCGTCTTCGCGCCCAACATGAGCGTGGGCGTGAACGTGGTGTTCAAGCTCCTCGACATGGCGGCGCGCAGCCTCGACGGCTACGACGTCGAAATCGTGGAAGCGCATCATCGCCACAAGGTCGATGCGCCTTCGGGCACCGCGTTGCGCATGGGCGAAGTCGTGGCGCAGGCGCTGGGCCGCGATTTGCAGAAAGACGCGATCTTTGGCCGCGAAGGCGTCACCGGCGAGCGCAAGAGCGAGACGATAGGCTTCAGCACCATACGCGGCGGCGACATCGTCGGCGACCATACGGTGATGTTCATCGGCACCGGCGAGCGCGTCGAGATCACGCACCGGTCCTCGAGCCGCGCCAATTATGCGCAAGGCGCGCTGCGGGCCGCCCGTTTTCTGCGCGGCAGCGGGCCGGGGCTGCACGACATGTGGGACGTGCTGGGGTTGAGGTGAGTGCGTGTGGCTTCCGCGTTTTGAAGGTGCGGGGGTTTCGCGTATAATCTTGTCTTCAAGCGGCGGGGCGGGCCAAGGCTCGTCCCGCTTTCCATATCTAATCCCCGAAGAATCAGGAATTTGCCGTGACGCCGCGTACGCCTGCCATCCTCGTACTCAAGGATGGAACCGTATTCCGCGGTACCTCTATAGGCGCCGACGGCATCACCACCGGTGAGGTGGTGTTCAATACCGCCATGACGGGTTATCAGGAGATCCTGACCGACCCGTCGTACTGCCGCCAGATCGTCACGTTGACGTACCCCCACATCGGCAACTATGGCGTCAATTCCGAAGACGTCGAGTCGAAGAAGATCTGCGCCGCGGGCCTCGTGATCCGCAGTCTGCCGATACGGTCGTCGAACTGGCGCCAGACCTGGACGCTCTCCGAATACTTGAAGCGCGAGAACATCGT
>Ga0255338_1004225_pt1 | contig 15337 bp, 11 predicted proteins | sample MeOH1_35cm_T4_19_FD_203715 | JGI IMG/M metagenome (GOLD analysis project Ga0255338, IMG submission 203715) | Sandy soil microbial communities from University of British Columbia, Vancouver, Canada - MeOH1_35cm_T4_195 | ecosystem: Engineered > Artificial ecosystem > Sand microcosm > Unclassified ...
GAAGTTGAAGACCTTGCTTTGCACCAGGAACGGCAACGTGGCCATATTGGGCGCGGTGCCCAGGTGGCCGATGATGGCGAACACGCCGTCCTGCGTGACCAGCTTCTGCGCCGCCAGCACGGCACGCTTGGGTTCGTAGCCGTTGTCTTCCACCACCACCCGCAGCTTGCGGCCCTGCACGCCGCCGCGGGCGTTGATTTCTTCCACGGCCATGGTCATGCCGTTGCGGGATTCCTTGCCGTAGTTGACGATCGGCCCGGACATATCGGTGATCAGGCCGAGGACGATTTCCTTGTCGGTGACGCCGCGGGTCTGCGCGCCCGCCCCGGCGCTTAGTGCCAGGGCAAGAGCGGCGATGGTGGTTTTCAGGATCATGGTTGTCTCCTTGTTTTATGGCGCTATGGATATAGGAACTGACGGACTGCCTTGGTCAATGCACGCTCTGCGGCGGCTTGGGTCCCGACTGGATCCTGCTTTGCCCGGCCAGCGGATCCGGCGATAACGAGATGGGCATGGCGGGACGGCCCTGCTCCGCTGTTGCAGGCGCATCGGCCGCGGCCGGCGGTGCCGACCAGCCGGACAAGCGCTGCCCGCCCCGCGCCAGTGCCGCCAGCAACGGCGAGATGTCCCAGTAGTCGTAAGGATTGCCGCGCAGCCGCGCATAGTGCTCCAGTCCCGCCACGATGCGCGGCAGGCCAATGCTGTCGGCCTGCCAGACCGGGCCGCCGAGGTAATCCGGAAAGCCGTAGCCGGCGGTCCACACCATGTCAATGTCGCCGGGCCGGCACGCTACGCCCTCTTCCAGCAGCTTGGCGGCCTCGTTGATCAGGGGGTAGAGCAAGCGCTCGACGATCTCGGCATCGGCGATATCCATGCGGCGGGCGATGCCGTGCGCGCGCCCCAGCGCGGCGCAGATGCGTTCCGCTTCGGGGTCGGGCACCGGTTGCCCGTCCGGATACCGGTAGTAGCCCGCACCGCTCTTGCAGCCGAGCCGCCCCAGCATGAACAGCGTGCGCACCACCGCGCGGTAGGCGGGATCGGGCGGCAGCCCGCCGGCCTTGCCGTACTCCAGCACGATCTTGGCGCCCACGTCGATCCCGGCCAGGTCCAGCATGCGGCATGGGCCCATCGCCATGCCGTAGGCTTGCATCACGGCGTCGAGCCGCGCCGGGCTGACCCCTTCCATCAGCAGGAACTCGCTCTCGCGCAGGTAGGCTTCGGCCATGCGGTTGCCGATAAAGCCGAAGCACACGCCCGACACCACCGCCACCTTGCCGAGCCGCCGGGCCAGCTGCATGGCCGTCACCACCACATCCGGCGCGGTGGCGCTGCCGCGCACCACCTCGATCAGCCGCCCGCCATTGGCCGGATTGCGGAAATGCACGCCGGCGAAATCGGCGGGCCGGCCGCTGGCCTCGGCCAGCACTTCCACATCCAGCGTCGAGGTATTGGTGGCGATGATCGCGCCGGGCTTGCAGATGCGCCCGAGCCGGGCGCACACATGCTGCTTGAGCGCCATGTCCTCGTCCACCGCCTCGATCACCAGCTCGCAGCCGGCCAGCGCTGCATAGTCCAGGGTTCCCGCGATCAGGCCCATGCGCCTGGCGACCTGCTCCGGCTGTATCCGCCCCGCCGCCGCGCTGGCTTCGTACTGGGCGCGGACCGAGGCCAGGCCCCTCGCCAGCGCGGTGCCGCTGGCTTCCACCAGCGTCACCGGCAAGCCGGCATCCGCCAGGCTCATGGCGATGCGGCTGCCCATGGTGCCGGCGCCGATCACGCCTGCTGTGTGCAGCGCGCGCGGCGCTGCTCCCGCAGGCATGCCGGGCACGCGGGCCGCCTGCCGTTCGGCAAAGAACAGGTGCCGCAGCGCCCGCGATTCGGGCGAGGCCACGCAGGCGGTGAGCAAGGCTGCCTCCATCGCCTCGCCCTGCGCGAACGGCAGCGTCGCTGCCGCTTCCACCGCTTGCACGATGGCCGCGGCGGCAGGATAGTGCGCGCGCTGCTGCGTGGCATGTTGCATGGCTTGCGCGAAGAAATCCTTGGGCAGGCCAGCCACGGGTACGGATAGTGTGGACAGGCGTCGCGGCGGCGCCAGGCGCTCAAGCAGGTCTTCCAGGAAGTTGAGGCCCGCGGCCAGCGGCTCGCCCTGCACCAGCGCGTCGACGATGCCGGCGGCCAGCGCCGCCTCGGCGTCGAGCATGCGTCCGCTCAGCATCAGCTCCAGTGCCAGCGCTGCCCCGCAGGCGCGCGGCAGCCGCTGGGTACCGAGCGATCCCGGCAGCAGCCCCAGCTTGATCTCCGGCAGCCCGACCCGCGTGCCGGGCAAGGCCACCCGGTAATGGCAGGCCAGCGCCAGTTCCAGCCCGCCGCCGAGCGCGGTGCCGTGCAGGGCCGCCACCACCAGCCGTTCGCTGGCCTCGATCCGGGCCAGGATGCGGTTGTAAGGCGCGGCGGTGAAATCCGGCGCGTCGAACTGGGCAATGTCGCCACCGGCCACGAAGGTCCGGCCCGCGCACCAGATCAGCAAGCCATCGAGGGACGGATCGGCCTCGAAGGCGGCCACCCTGGCATCCAGCCCTGCTACCGTGGCCACCGAGAGCGCATTCACCGGCGGATGGTCGATGCACAGCAGGCCGATGCGGCCGTGCCGCACCAGGCTGACGGGAACCGCTTTGTCTGCATCGCTCATGGCGCCTCCTGTTGGGGCCGCTTGCGTTCAGGCCACCTTGGCCAGGTACATCGACTCGATCAGCGCGCTGTACTTGTCGTTGACCAGCTTGCGCTTGAGCTTCATGGTCGGGGTCAGTTCCTCGTCCTCGGCGCCGAGGCGGGTCTCGATGAGCCGGAACGCCTTGATCTGCTCGACCCGCGCAAACTGCTTGTTGACCTTGTCGATTTCCTGCCCCACCAGCGCGATCACTTCCTTGCTGCGGCACAGCGAGCCGTAGTCGGAGAAGTGCACGTCGTGCTCCTGCGCCCACTGTTCCACGTTGTCCTGGTCGATCATCACCAGGCAGCTCAGGTAGGGCCGGCGATCGCCGATGACGACGGCGTCGGTTACGTAAGGGCTGAACTTGAGCTGGTTCTCCCACTCGGACGGCGTGACGTTCTTGCCGCCGGCGGTGATGATCAGGTCCTTCATGCGGTCGGTGATATAGAAATAGCCCTGCCCGTCCACCCGGCCTACGTCGCCGGTGCGCAGCCAGCCGTCCACCATCGTTTCGGCGGTCTTGCCGGGCAGGTTCAGGTAGCCCATGAACACCTGCGGCCCGCGCACCAGCAACTCGCCCTCGTGGGAGATCTTTACCTCAGTATGCGGCAAGGCGATGCCGATGCTGCCCGGCCGCGTCCGTCCCGGCGGGTTGCAGGTGGCCGCGCCGGTGATCTCGGTCATGCCCCATAGCTCGTGCAGCACGATGCCCAGCGCCATATACCAGCGGATCAGGTCCGGCGAGATCGGCGCCGCGCCGGTCACGGCCAGTTGCACGCGGTTCAGCCCCATCATGCGGCGCACGTTGCCCAGTACCAGCGTATCGGCCAGCCAGAGCTTCAGGCGCGCTCCCAGTGGCAGCGGCCTCGCCTGGCCATCTTCGTGCACGCGGGCCCGTCCGGCGGCAATGGCCCAGTCATAGGCCCAGCGCTGCAGGCGGGTGGCCTCGCGTACCGCGATGGTGACGCTGGAATAGAGCTTCTCCCACACGCGCGGCACCGCCAGGAAAGCATCGGGCTGGATCTCGCGGATATTGTCGAAGATGGTGTCCGGGTTTTCGACGAAGTTGACGACGGCGCCGGACAGGATCGAGTAATACTCGCCGAAGATCCGCTCCGAGACGTGGCACAGCGGCAGGAAGGCCATGCGCTCGCCGATGGTGGTGGCGGGCAGGAACTCGCGCAGCGTCAGGCAGCTGCGCAGCGCATTGCGGTGTGACAGCATCGCGCCCTTGGGCCGTCCCGTGGTGCCCGACGTGTACACGAGCACCGCCAGCGCATCGGCGCTGCCGGCAGCCAGCCGTTGCGCCACCAGATCCGGCTCTCGCGCCCGTACCTGCCTGCCGAGTGCCAGCAGCGCGTCGAAGCTGAGCACGTCCGGGTCGTCGTAGCCGGCCAGCCCTTCCATGTCGTAGACCACCACCTTGCGCAGCCGTGGCAACCGCTCTCGCACTTCCAGGTATTTGTCGAGCTGCTCCTCGTTTTCCACGAAGAGCATCACGCTGCCGGAGTCGTGGCACAGGTATTCCACCTGCGCAGGCGAATCGGTGGGGTAGATGCCGCTTACCACGGCGCCGGCCGTCAAGGCGCCCAGGTCGCTCCACACCCATTCCCGGTTGGTATTGGACAGCACTGACACCACCTCGCCCGGCTGCAGGCCCAGTTCGGCCAGGCCGGCGGCGACATCGGCCACGATCTCGCCCACTTCGCGCCAGCGGTAGCTGCGCCAGACGCCGAGATCCTTCTGCCGCATCATGACCGCGTCGCCGCGCTCGGCCACGGCATGCCAGAACATTTGCGGCAGGGTGTCGAATGCCGCCTCGGAAAGGGGCTTCATGGTGTGCGCTGTCGCCATTGCCATTGGTTGCTCTCGGGAAAACGGGTGATCGGTATCGGTATCGGTATCGGTATCGGTATCGGTTGCGGAGACCCTTGCCGCGCGCTAGCGCCAGGTCTTGCGCTTCTTCCAGCGGCGTTCGCCACGCACGCCGCTGTCCTTCATGCCGAGGTAGAACTCCTTGATATCGTCCTTCTCGCGCAGCACGGCGCAGGTGTCCTCGGCCACGATGCGGCCGTTCTCCAGCACGTAGCCGTAGTCCGCCGCGTTGAGCGCCATGTTGGCGTTCTGCTCGACCAGCAGGATGGTGGTGCCGCGCTCGCGGTTGATGCGCACCACGATCTCGAAGATGTCCTTGGTCAGCTTGGGCGACAGGCCAAGGCTCGGCTCGTCGAGCAGGATCAGTTCGGGCGCCGCCATCAGCGCCCGCGAGATCGCCAGCATCTGCTGCTGTCCGCCCGACAGCAGGCCCGCATCCTGGCCGGCGCGCTCGCGCAGCACCGGGAAGTAGCCGTAGACCGCCTCCATGTCGCGCGCCACCCCGTCGCGGTCGCGCCGCGTATAGGCACCCATCAGCAGGTTGTCCCGCACCGACAGCAGCGGGAACACCTCCCTCCCCTCGGGTACATGGCTCAGGCCGCGCCGCACGATCTGCGCCGGATCCATCGCGGCGATGCTCTCGCCCTTGAAGGCGATGCTGCCGCGCGTCGGGTCCAGCACGCCGGAAATGGTCTTGAGGATGGTGGTCTTGCCGGCGCCGTTGGCGCCCAGCACGGTGGCGATGCTGCCGCGCTGCACCGCCAGGCTTACGCCGCGAATCGCCTTGACCGGTCCGTAGGCGCTTTCCACATTGGCCAGCGCCAGCACGGGGGCATCCTGGATCTCGCGCATCTTGTCCGTGCCTTCCATCAGGTTCATGCCGCCCTCCGCAGTGAGGCCACGTCGTCCACCGTGCCCAGGTAAGCCTCGATCACGCCGGGATGCGCCTGCACCCCGGCCGGCGTGCCCTGCGCCAGCACCTGGCCCTGGTTCATCGCCAGCACCCGGTCCGACACGCGTGATACCAGGCTCATGTCGTGCTCCACCATCAGCACGGTGATGCCCAGTTCGCTCTGGATGTCGCGGATCCACCAGGCCATGTCCTCGGTCTCTTCCACATTCAGCCCGGAGGACGGCTCATCGAGCAGCAACAGGCGCGGGCCGCTGCACAGGGCGCGCGCCAGTTCCACCACCTTGCGCACGCCGTAAGGCAGGCCCGCCACCAGCGCATCGCGGTGTGCCTGCAGGTCCAGCAGCTCGATCATTTCTTCAGCCTTGTGGCGCGCGGCCAGTTCCGAACGGCGCGCTGCGGGCGTGAACAACAGGTCGGCCCAGAACCCGGCGGCGCGATGCGTGTGATGGCCGATCAGCAGGTTCTGCAGCACCGTGGCGTGCTCGAACAGCTCGATATTCTGGAAAGTGCGCGCAATGCCCTGCGCGGCGATCGCGTGCGGCGGCAACTGCGTCAGCACCTCACCCTGCCACAGGATCTCGCCGCTGGTGGGCGGATAGATGCGGCTGATCAGGTTGAACACCGTGGTCTTGCCGGCCCCGTTGGGGCCGATCAGTGTGAAGACCTCACCGCGCCGGACATCGAAGCTCACGCCGTTGAGCGCCAGCACGCCGCCAAAGCGGACCGACAGGTCGCGCACGCTGAGAAGAGTGTCTGTCATGGTGCCGGCCTCCTTATTTCAGGCGCTCGGAGCGCTGGAACGCCTTCTGGCGCCGGAACATGCCCTGGCGATAGAAGGGGAACAGCTCCAGGTAAGTACGGATCTTGCACCAGCGCCCATACAGTCCGAGCGGCTCGAACAGGACAAATGCCATCAGCACCGTCCCGTACACCAGCGCCTGCAGCCCGCTGGCCTGCGCGATGGCTGGCGGCAGGAAATCCTTGGCCAGCACGATCGTCTGCGGCATGACGATCAGGAAGATCGCGCCGAGGAAGGCGCCGTGCACGGAGCCCAGGCCGCCCACCACCACCAGCAGCAACAGGTCGATCGACTGGGCGATGCCGAACTGCTCGGGCGAGATATAGCGCAGCTTATGGGCGTAGAGCGCTCCAGCGATGCCGACCAGCGCGGCGGACAGCGCAAAGGACAGCGTCTTGTAGCGCGCCAGGTGAATGCCCATGCTCTGCGCCGAGATCTCGGAATCGCGGATGGCGATGAACGCCCGCCCGGTGGCGCTGCGCAACAGGTTGAGCACCGCCAGCGTAGCCAGCAGGCAAACCGCCAGCGCCAGGTAGTAGAACGCCACCGGCCCCTCCAGCACGTAGCCGAACAGTTGCGGCGCGGCCACCGGCAGTCCCGCATTGCCGCCGGTCACGCTGTCCCAGCGCGCCAGGACTTCCTCGACGATCAGCCCGAAGGCCAGTGTCGCGATGGCCAGGTAGATGCCCTTGACCCGCAGCGCCGGCAGCCCCACTACCACGCCCGCCAGCGCCGACAGCGCCCCCGCCGCCAGCAAGGCCGGCACGAAGGGCACGCCGTGGCTGGTCAGCCAGGCCTGCGCATATGCGCCAACGCCCAGGAATGCCGCATGTCCGATCGACAGCAGCCCGGTGTACCCGGACAGCACCATCAGGCCCAGCCCCGCAATGGCGTAGATCAGCACGAAGCCAAGCTGCGCAATCCAGTAGCTGCTGGCCCAGCCCGGCGCGATCAGCAGGCAAACCAGCAGCAAGCCGTACCAGAACACGTGGCCGGAGTGCCTTGCCAGGCTGAGGTCCTGGCGATAGTCGGTCTTGAACAGGAATCGCATCGCGTTTCTACACCTTTTTACGCAGGTTCTCGCCGAACAGGCCGTTGGGCTTGATCACCAGCATGACCAGCACCACCACATAGGCCGCCACATCCTTGAAGCCTTCCGGCAGGTAGAAGCCCGCCAGCGACTCCACCACCCCGATCACCAGCCCGCCCACGATCGCGCCCGGCAGGCTGCCGAAGCCACCGACCACCGCGGCGGGGAATGCCTTGAGGCCGAGCATGCCCATGCTGGCGTGGACAAAGGTGATGGGCGCCAGCAGCAGGCCCGCGATGGCCGCCACCGAAGCCGACAGCCCCCACACCAGCCCGTTCAGCCGCCGTACCGGAATGCCCATGTAATAGGCGGCCAGCTGGTTCTGCGAGCTGGCCTGCATGGCCACGCCGATGCGGCTGTAGCGGAACACCAGGTACAGCACCGCGCAAAGCGCGGCGGTGACGCCGATGACCGCCACCTGCTCCACGCTGAGTACCAGCCCGCCGGTGCGCCATACCATGCCCTGGTAAGGCACCGGCAGGGTATGGGTGCCGGCGCCGATGCCCGGCACCATGGTGATCAGGCCGCGCATCACGTAGCCCATGCCGATGGTGAGCATCACTACCGTGAACTGCGGCTGGCCGAGGATGGGGCGAATCGCCAGGCGTTCCACCAGCATGCCGAAGCCGGCCATGCCCGCCACCGTCAGCGGCACCGCCAGCAGCAGGGGCAGGCCGAGCATGGTCAGCACCACGCCGGCGAACGCACCGAGCATCATGAACTCGCCCTGGGCAAAGTTCACGGTCTCGGTGGCCTTGTAGATCAGCACAAAGCCCAGGGCGATCAGCGCGTAGATGCAGCCCAGCGCGATGCCCGAGATCGTCAATTGCAGGATCTCCAATCTTGTCTCCTGTGCCGGCGCCCCTTGCGGCGCGCGGTGTGCGGGCGGCCGGGGTCGATCTCGGAATTAGGTGGGTCACGCGCGCCCGATGGCGCCGGGTGCGGCACGTGCCGTCTTGCGCTTCGCCGTGTTGCGACTGGTGCGCTGGTGCCACCGTAACAAAACTACCGGTGTGGCTCTTGTGTGGACTGGCTGTATATGGATTGGGGATTACCCATGGATAACGCGGCTGGCGCTGTGCGCCGCCAGGGGATCAGCGGCGCACCAGCACCACCGGAAGCTCAAATGCGCCGCTGGGATGCGCGACAGCGCTAAACGGCGGCTTGGGCCATTCCCATTGCTGGGCGGGGAACAGCGCGCGCATGGCGTTGATGTCGCAGTGATACGGCGGCCCTTCCACCATGCCCTGACTGGCGCTGTCGCGGCGCATCTGCATGAATAACGCTAACAGGCGCCCGCCGGGACGCAGCCAGGCATGGAGCTGGGAGGCATAGCGGATCCAGTGGTCGGGATGCAGCGCGCACAGGCAGGTCTGCTCGTAGACGGCGTCTACCGGCGCCGTCGGCTGCCAATGCAACACGTCCGCCTCTTCCAGGGCCGCTTGCAGTCCGCTCGGCTCCAGCCGGGAAACCGTGCGGGCCAGCGCACCGGGCGCGTAGTCGATACCGCTGACCCGCGCGCCATGCGCGGCCAGCGCGGCGACTTCCCAGCCACCGCCACAGCCGGGCACGATTACGCGCTCGCCGGCCTGGATGGTGCCTTGCGCTAGCCAGGCTTGGAGTTGCGGGCTGGCGGATTCGCGTTCCCAGGGTGTTTGCCCGGATTCGAAGCGGGATTGCCAGAAGTCGATGGTTGGTCCTGCCATTGGGTGCTCCTCTTTTTTTTGCGAAATTTCCCTGGCGAGTTCGGGTGTTTCTGGTCTGGTGGGGCGACTTGCGACTTGCGCTTTGTGGGTTGGTTGCTGTTTCTTTGAGCGGTGTTGGTTTTTGCACCCAAAGGAATACGACATCCCCCTGCGGGGGACGCCGGTCACTCTTCTTTGCTTCGGCAAAGAAGACTAACGAGAAGAAAGCCGACCCTGCCGGGGGCAGAGCAATCGCGGGCGCTAGGGGTACTGGTTTCGTCGTACGGCAACAGTTCTGCTGGCCTCTGCCGGTACCGGTTTGAAGGGCCACGATGCTGCCAATTTCCGGGATGCGTAGTACGGCCCACGGTAGCGGAACCGTTGCCCATTCGCCAATCTGCCGTTACCGGCGCGAGCCATCACGACACATTGCCAGTCAATGGTTTCGTGGTGGGGCGGGCGCGGTGGTGAAGGCCTCGGGCATATCGACCCGGTGCCACCGCGCCCACGACGGAACCGGTGCGCCCGCAACTTCGTGGCCGGCCACTCCGCGAGCGACAGACGGCTTGAAGCAAGTGATGTCCGCTACCGGGGGCCTCACCACGAATCCCGGAAGCTGGCAGCGTCGCGACCCTTCAAACCGGTACCGGCAGAAGCCCGCCAGCACTCCGGGCCGTACGACGAAATCATCGACATTCGAAAGCCTTATTGCTCTGCCCCCGGCAGGGTCGGCTTTCTTCTCGTTAGTCTTCTTTGCCGAGGCAAAGAAGAGTGACCGGCGTCCCCCGCAGGGGGATGTCGTATTCCTTTGGGTGCAAAAACCAACACCGCTCAAAGAAACAGCAACCAGGCCCCGGACCACCCAACACCCCTACCCCTACCCCTACCCCAATCCCACCTCCCTCAACCGCACCTTCAACACCTTCCCCGTTGGATTACGCGGCAACGCCGCCACCACCCGCAACGCACGCGGCAGCTTGTAGCGCGCCAGCCGCGGCTCCGCGAAGGCCTGCAGTTCATCCAGCGTCAGGCTGGCGCCCGGCTTGAGCGCCGCCACGGCTACCACGTGCTCGCCCCAGCGCTCGTCGGGCGCGCCGATCACGGCGACTTCGGCAATGGCCGGGTGTTCGTACAGCACGCTCTCCACCTCAGCCGGGTAGACGTTCTCGCCGCCGGTGATGACCATGTCCTTGAGGCGGTCGCAGACGTAGTAGAAGCCTTCCTCGTCGGCATAGCCAACGTCGCCGGTCCGGAACCAGCCGCCTTCGTAGAACGCTGCGGCGCTGGCGTCCGGGCGGTTCCAGTAGCCCTTCATGATATTGCCGCCACGCGCGCAGATCTCGCCGCGCGCGTGGGGTTCAGTCAGCGGCTTACCGTCGAAATCGCGGATGCAGACTTCGGTCAGCATGGCCGGCGTGCCGCAGGAGCCGAGCTTGTCCTGCGCACGCCCGGGGTCCAGGAAGGTGGTCGCAGCGGCGGTCTCGGTCAGCCCGTAGCCCTGGTTGACGGGGATGCCGCGCGCGACGAACAGCCGCAACAAGGGCTCGGGCATGGGCGCGCCGCCCACCGAGATGCCCCGCAGGCTGGACAGATCGGCCTGTTCGAAATCCGGGTGCTGGCTGACAAACAGCAGCATGGCGGGCACGGCGAAGCTCACCGTCACGCGGTGCTCGGCCACTGCCTGCATCACGCCGGCCGGATCGAAGCTGCGCTGCAGCACCAGGTGGCCGCCCGCCATCAGGATGGGCAAGCTCACGCAGCACATGCCGCCAACGTGGAACAGCGGAGCGAAGTTGAGCGCGACATCGCTGCTGGCGAGGTCGCTCATCATCATCACGTTCAGGTTATTGGCCCAGAAGTTGCCGTGCGTCAGCATGGCGCCCTTGGGATGGCCGGTGGTGCCCGAGGTGTACATCACCGCGGCCACTTCATCGGGGTGGGTGGAAGCCGGCGGCGGTGCGGCGTTGGCCTGCGCCATCAGCGCCACCAGTGCCTCCCAGCCCGGCGCCGCGGCACGCCGCAGGTAGCGCTGGCATTCCAGGCCCGCGCGCACCTCGTCGATCAGGCCGGCATGGTCTTCGTCGGCAAACAGCGTATGCACGCCAGCATCGTTGAGGATATACGCCAGTTCCGGGCAGGTCAGCCGGAAATTGAGCGGCACGAAGATGGCGCCCAGCCAGCCGCAGGCGAACTGCGTCACCAGGAACAGCGGATCGTTCAGCCCGAGGTAGCCCACGCGCTGGCCACGGCCTATGCCGCCGGCCGCCAGCACGGCAGCCATCCGTTCCACGTCCGCCACCAGTCCGGCGTAAGTCCAGGTCCGTCCCGCGCAGGTCAGCGCCGGGCGGTCCGGACTGCGCGCGGCGCGGCGGCGCAGCCATTCCGCCATGCCGGGCGCCAGCATGGCCGCGCTGTCGCTGTTGTCATGGATTGCGCCGGCAAGGGCCGGATGCAAGGACGATGCTGCGTTCATATTCGGCTCCCGTTCCTCAAATACCTGACAACCGGCGCGCCCTTCCCTGCCCGGCGCCCGGATTACCCGTCGATTTGCCCGATCTGCTTCGCGGTCTACTTCCCCGTCCAGACCGGCTTGCGCTTCTCGTTGAAGGCGGCCAGCCCTTCGCGGGCATCTTCGGTCATGGCCAGCAGCGCGATCTGGCTTTCGGTATAGGCGATGCCTTCCGCGAAGCTCATCGACGCCATCGCCTGCATGGCGTACTTGCCGCGCCGTATGGCGGTGGGCGACTTGTCGGCCACGCGGGCGATCAGCCATTCGGTCCGGGCGTCCAGCTCGCCCGGCGCGGCCAGGTGGTTGACCAGCCCGGCGGCCTTGGCCTCGGCGGCGGAAAACGGCTCGCCGCTGATGCACCACTCGCGCACCAGCCGGGGTGGCGCCAGCGTCTGCAGCAGGCTCAGCACCTGCATCGGGAACACCCCTACCTTGACTTCGGGCAGGCCAAACAGCACGTTGTCGGCCGCCACCGCCATGTCCGTCATGCACAGCAGTCCCATGCCGCCGGCCATGCAGGTGCCGTTGATCCGCGCGATGCTGGGCAGCGTGGCCTGCTGCGCCTCACGCAGCATGTCGGCGTAGTCCACATTGGGCTGCGACAGGTCGAAGGCAAAGCCCTTGCCCGGTTGCAGGTCGCCACCGGCGCAGAAGGCCTTGTCGCCGGCACCCGTGAGTACGATGGCGCGGATGGCCGGATCGGCGTGAGCCGCCCGGTAGCCGGCGCGGATGCCGTCCACCACTTCCTTGTTGATGGCGTTGCGTTTGTCGGGCCGGTTGATGGTGATCCAGAACGCGGCGCCGCGTTTTTCATGCAGGACGGCTGGGTTTTCCGATTCGCTCATGGTGCTCCGCCGGATAGGCTGTGTCTGTGTTCGGGAAAAGGAGAAGGAAGAGGCAGAGGCGGTTCAAGCGGCAGCCTTCACCGGCTCAGCCGGCGTCGCCGCGAACTCGATCTCCGCGATCACGCGCATGGCCGCGGCCTGGTCGCCGATCTGCACATGCACGGCGCCGACCCGCCCGGCAGCGGGCGCCACGTGGATATGCTCCATCTTCATGGCTTCCAGCGTCACCATGGGCTGGCCGGCTTCGACCTGGTCGCCGGTGGCAACCATGACATTGACCACCCGGCCGTTCATCGAGGCGCGCAGCTTGCCATCGCCGGCGGCTTCGCCGGCCCGCGCGGCCGCCGCCCGCGTATGGTCCTCGACGCGCAGTGGCGCGCCCTGGTATTGCAGCAGCAACGTGTTGCCGTCGCGATGGAAGTCCGCGCTCTCGACCACGCCGTCGCAGCGGAACCGCACGGCATGCTCGCCCAGCGCAAGGGTCTCGAAGGCGAAACGCGTTTCGCCCATGGCGACTTCAAAGCGATTGCCGCCGCCGAACGCCAGCGCAGCCTGGTGCTCCGCACCGTCGAGCCGGTAGCGCAGGCCGATCGGCAGCGTCGGCGCCAGGCTGGCGGCGGGCTCTCCGGGCTGACGCTCGGGGGAGGTCTCGTACAGCAGCAGCGCGGCCAGCGCGGCCGCACGCCGGCGCAGCGCCGCGTCGGGCCGCAACAGCGCATCCTGGTGCTGGCCGATAAAGGCCGTGGTGGCTTCGCCCGCGGCAAAGGCCGGATGCGCCAGGCAGCGGCCCAGGAATACCTGGTTGGTGGTCACGCCGAGCGCCACCAGGTCTTCCAGTCCGCGGGACAGCTTGCGGCAGGCTTCGTCGCGCGTGCCGCCGTGGCTGACCAGCTTGGCGATCATGGAGTCGTAGTAAGGCGGAATCGCCGCGCCGCTGCCCAGCGCATGCTCCACCCGCAAGGCGGACGGCGCCTGCCACAACGCAATGGCGCCGCTTTGCGGCATGAAGCCCCGGTCGGCGTCTTCGGCGCACAGCCGCACTTCGATGGCGTGGCCGGAGAAGGTGATGTCTTCCTGCGCCAGCGGCAGCGGCTCGCCGGCCGCGATCCGCAGTTGCAGCGCCACCAGGTCCAGGCCGGTGATCGCCTCCGTCACGGGATGCTCCACCTGCAGCCGCGTGTTCATTTCCATGAAGTAGTAATTACCGTCGCGGTCCAGCAGGAACTCCAGCGTGCCGGCGCCTTCATAGCCGATCGCCTTGACGGCGGCCACGGCGGTGGCGCCCATGCGGGCCCGCAACTCGGGGCTCACCGCCGGCGATGGCGCTTCTTCGATCAGCTTCTGATGGCGCCGCTGCACGGAGCAGTCGCGCTCGCCCAGGTGGATGGCGTTGCCATAACGGTCGGCCAGGATCTGGATCTCGATATGGCGCGGTTCCACCACGGCCCGCTCCAGGATCACCTCCGGGTCGCCGAAGGCGCCCTGCGCCTCCGAGCGCGCGCTGCGCAGCAACTCGGGAAAGGACCGCGCATCGGGCACCAGCCGCATGCCGCGCCCGCCTCCGCCCGCCGTGGCCTTGATCATCACCGGAAAGCCGATGCGTCCGGCTTCGGCGCACAGGCGCGCCTCGTCCTGGTCTTCGCCCTGGTAGCCCGGGATGCAGGGCACGCCGGCCGCCATCATCAGGCGCTTGGCGCCGGCCTTGTTGCCCATCGCCACGATGGACTCGGCGGACGGGCCGATAAACACCAGCCCCGCCTCGCGGCAGGCCCGCGCGAAGGCGGCGTTCTCCGCCAGGAAGCCGTAGCCGGGGTGTACCGCATCGGCGCCGCAACGCCTGGCGGCCTCGATGATGGTGTCAATGCGCAGGTAGGATTGCGCCGGCTGTGCCTCGCCGATATGCACCGCCTGGCCGGCCTCGTGGACATGCCGCGCATCGGCGTCGGCGCTGGAGTAGACCGCCACCGTGCGGTAGCCCAGCGCGGTGGCGCTGCGCATCACGCGCAGGGCGATTTCGCCGCGATTGGCGATCAGGATCTTGTGGAATGGCGTGGGTTGCTTCATGGTGGCCTGTTCTGGTCTTTAGCTTTGAACGCTTACTTCGCCTGGGGAAACGTCCCCATGAACTTGCACAGGATCTGCATCATCACCTCGTCGGCGCCGCCGCCGATGGAGGTGAGCCGCCCGTCCCGGAAAATGCGCGAGATCGGGCTTTCCAGCACATAACCCATGCCGCCCCAGAACTGCAGGCAGCGATCCGCCACCTCGCGCGACAGCCGGCCCGCCTTGAGCTTGGCCATGGTGGCCAGGCGGGTGGCATCCTCGCCCCGTACCATCATCTCCACGGCGCGCCAGCACAGCGCGTGCAGCGCTTCCACCTCGGTCTGCAGTTCGGCCAGCGTGTAGTGCACCCACTGGTTGTCCAGGATGGAGCGGCCAAAGGCCTTGCGCTCGCGGGTGTACTCGATGGTGAGGTCGATGGCCTTGGCGCACCGGCTACACGAACTCAGGGCACCCCACAGCCGCTCCACCTGGAACTGCTCCATCTGGTAGGTAAAGCCCATGCCTTCCTGGCCGATGCGGTAGCGCTGCGGCACGCGCACATCGTCGAAGTAGAGCTGCGCGGTATCGGACGAATCCATGCCGATCTTGCGGATTTTCTTGGCCACGGAGACGCCCCGGGTCTTCATCGGCACCACGATCAGCGTCTTGTTGCGGTGCGGTGCCCCGTCCGACGTATTGGCCAGCACGCAGCAGAAATCCGCCTGGGTGCCGTTGGTGGTCCACATCTTGCCGCCGTTGATGATGTAGTCGTCGCCGTCGCGCCGCGCCGTGGTCTTGATGGAGGCCACGTCGGAGCCGCTACCCACCTCCGAGACGCCCAGGCAGGCCACATACTCGCCGCGGATCG
>Ga0255338_1004226_pt1 | contig 15337 bp, 13 predicted proteins | sample MeOH1_35cm_T4_19_FD_203715 | JGI IMG/M metagenome (GOLD analysis project Ga0255338, IMG submission 203715) | Sandy soil microbial communities from University of British Columbia, Vancouver, Canada - MeOH1_35cm_T4_195 | ecosystem: Engineered > Artificial ecosystem > Sand microcosm > Unclassified ...
TGATCGCGCCCGAGGAGGCGCGAGGTGTAGACGCGCCGCTTGAGCTCGTCGGCACATGTGCTTGCTTCAGCTTCGTTCCACAAACTCTTCATCGGAGATGTTTTCGGTTTCCGGGACTGTTTCAACCTGGCGGTCGGTGGTGCCGCATGGCCCCTGCTTTAGGCCCGTGAGGGCGGCATTTGCAGGTCGCTATTCTACGTGCCTGCTACTCCCTTCGCCAGCAACGAGGCAGCCGTCGTCGGACCGCGCGGCTATGCCGGGCGGCATGCGAACAGGCTTAACGCACGAGCAACGGTCGCGTCGTCGCCCGCTGTTCAGGCAACAGGAGGCTCAATCAAGCAATAGTTCGTGTCCGGAGAAATAGGGGCAACTGCAGTTCGTGCCCGAGCTCGTCTTCGACGGCCGCAAGTGCTGAAGGGCGCGCTCGGTATCCCACACTTGATGGGCGTCTAGTCCGAGAAGGCTCGCGTTCCTCACAATATCGTTTAGCAATCTGCAAATAATAGATCTCTCATAGAGCCATGGTAGAAACAGCAAAAACAGTCGATAGGGGGGCGATTATGATGAATCCTGAGTGGTCAAAAGCTCATTTCTCTTTTACCCGCTCATCAATCTTGATTTCGTAAATCCGCAAGATTTCCGGGTCGAGAGACTTGTCGAAGATAAAACGGTAGTGGCGATACTCTTGCGCAACTTTAACCTCAAAGGTTTCTGTTTTATTGGGACCCCAATGCCGAAAGTCAATTTTGCGATCAAGAACCTCCCACTTTTGATTGTCCCTAGACGCCATTAATCTCCAACTAATAGGCATTCTTTCCGGCGCCTCCCCAGCTGAAAACTTGTACGAACTTAATGCAATTGCGACACGATAATCGATGTACAAATTAACTGGCTCAACAATTGAGGTTTCCCAGAAGTCGTTCGGAGAAACAGATTCGTCGAATGCTTTACTAACGTCATGTAAAGGGCTGCCTGATTGTGTTGAAACCGAGAATTCTCCTGAGGCACAGGGAGGCAGTTGTTCGGTTGACAAAAGTTTAGGATTACCTGTTCGGGTAGCACGAACCAGAACGTTTAGATCAACAATTGCCATATCGGGTGATTTACATAGACTCTCCCCATAATCCGATATAGAAATAATGATGTTGGACCTTGGCACAACCATTTCACAATTGGTGGTCTTGAAATCACAAAGAGTCAATGGAATATCTAGATTTGCCGATGATCCAAGGAGAGATAGTCTTATGAAATCGACGATGTCCTGCCTGTAGTTCGTGGTCTTTTGGTTAAATTCGTCGGTGCGTGATTTGAGGCCATTAAAACCGGTACCGTTATCGACGGCCCTAATTAAATGAATTCTTCTGGGTAGTGGATCATATTTGGCTAATTCTGCCCGAACAAATTCCATTTCAATATTTGTATTCCACACGTTTAGCGTAGTGGCGTAACTCGCCATAACAAGTCCAGTGGCTATCATGAGGACTGCAATAAATTGTCTGTAAAGTTGTCCTGTAGCAAAGCGACGCCCGAGAACGCGACCGACACATTGAGGTACGACGCAGATCAAGGCTATAACGATGGCACCCATACCAGGAAATAGCACACGCTGATGAAGCACAGTGCTTTTAACCAAAACCAAGGGAGCAAAAGTACAAACTAAGAGCATGAACGCAACGAAAATACGCATCTGAGGACGATCCAAAACCCTTGGTTTTCGATCACCCTCATTTGTATTAGATCCTCTCACTGCAAGCAGGGCGGACACTGTGAGGGCGAACAACACCAGTGCACTAAACCATCCAGCATGGATGAACCAAAGACTAGCGGCGCTTGGAAATATATCCGTAAAAATATGGGGGAGCTTGTCAGTCAAATTGCTGAATGAAAAATCTGCTTGAAAATGTTCTGGAGTCGTGGATAAGGGTGTTTTGTATTGATTTGGTATAAACGCTGTTCTTAGCGATAGATAGACAATAGCAGCTAAGAAAAACATAAGTATGTCGCGAATTGCAGTTCTCAGATGACAAGCCTTGGGCGACTGACTGTTGAGAAGCGTTTTTGCCAACGCGGCCCAAAAGAAAGTGAATGCCAGCGCCGGGTAGACAAGCATTGCAAGGAGCAGAAGAGAAAATGAAAACGTAATCCTTAAAATTTCTTGGGCCGTGATCTCGTCAAGTCGAATCACGCGAACTGGAAGTAAAAGGAAATAAGCGGTCAGAGAAATTAGAGGCGCTAGCGCATTCGGGAAATTTGTCATCAATGCTGTATTTTGCGCCCCCGGAAGACAGAACACTGCAATTGCGGTGAGTCCTGCAGAAAGCTTATCGACGCCAAGCCTTGCCAAGAGAATTGCGAGCATTGCCGCCGATGCTGCAATGATCCCGATTACAATGGACCTCAATAGGCCCAGATCCGCAAGTGATCGAGTATGTTTGAATACTTGACACTCCAGTTCCGCTGCAACCGGGCGACCAATCAAATGAAGCCAACCATATTGACTGTCGTTGTCGCAACTCGACTTAAAATCGTTTGAAGCGCTAACTCTAAAATACCTAGTATTGTCGTGATGTGCTGATTCGATCCAGACAGTTGGCGCGAAACTGAGGAATAGAAAAAGATAGGCAGTGAGGAAAAAACCAAGGAACGCGCCAAGAAATCTTTTCACGGTTAGCCTTACTCTTTCTTTCGCTCAAAAAACTCAAATACGGTAGGTGCAAACACTCTGTAGAACAGAATACTTGCGACAAGAACAAGAATTAATAAACTCAACGTAAAATTGTATCCATCAAAACCTTGCGCAATCAGAAAACCCAAGCCGACTGTCATTAGCTGAAGCGGAAGCGTTCCCATGAATGCGCCGAACAGAAAGGATAGTGGCGAAATCTCAGAAGCCCCAAATACATATCCAAGCGATGAACCGGGGAAAAGCGGGTTGGCGTGCGCGACCATGGACGCTTTCCATTTGTAATGCTCAATTACCCCGGAAATCTTAGGCCACCACTTGAATTTGAACTTCCCGCTGAATCGTTTTTTCAATACATACCGACTGAAGAAAAATGTGCATAAAGATGAAAGAATTGTGGCGGTTGTCGAGTACAGAATTCCGATTTCGAACCCCCATAAGACACCGGCGAACACGGTAAGTGGAGAGCAAGGCAACGCAAATGATGCAAGTAAAACTTGCGCTAACATGAGTACTAGCGGAGCGAGAACAATATGTTGTTCACAGAACGACAGCATCGCCTGCCGGATGCTGCTGTCAAAGAGCAACTCAAAGAAAAGAGTCAGCCAAATTAGCCCATACACCACGTTTGCAACAGCAGATCTCATGACATGCCAAAGCTCTTAGTTAAGCTTGTTTCTCGGTTCTAGGATGCTCTTCACGATGTATTTTGGCCGCCCCTTCACTTCGTTATAAATTCGAGCGATATAAAGGCCAATCACGCCATTAGTCATTAGTACAATCCCGTTAAAAAACGCGACGGAGATTAGTACACTAGGTGCTCCTGGAGCTGCCACACCTAATAACTTTGTTATAGCGGCGTACACGATGAGTCCAACAGCAAGCAGGCTAGTTATCAGGCCAAGGAAGAAGGAAATGTAAAGCGGTGCGGCCGAATGCGCCGTCAACCCCCTGATGAACTCTCTGACAGGGCCCTTGCTGAGAAGCGGAAATTTTGTCACTCCGCCCCAGCGTGGTTCCCGCCTGTAGAAGACAAAGTCTTGTCTATAACCAACCCAGACAGAAAGTGCTCGCAGGTAGGGATCATATTCTTTGAGAGTTAATATCTCGCGAACAACTTTTGCTGAAAGTAACTTGAAGTCACCAGTGTTCTGAGGTAGATGAATCTCGGAAAAGTAATTAATTAGCCGGTAGGCGTTCTTGGTTGACCACATCTTTATAGCGCCCTCACCATCCCGATGAGTTCTGGTGGTGTGAACAACTTCAGCGCCATTCCTAAATTTCATTACCATTTCGGGGACAATTTCCGGAGGGTCTTGGAGATCTGCATCCATGTAGACCACGGCATCTCCTCTCGCATGAGCAAACCCAGCCAATACGCAAGGTGTTACGCCAAACCTTCGAGACATGTTAATGATTGTGATGGGATGTGTAGTTTGCAGTGCCTCTAGTAGCTCGACGGACTTATCCGTTGAATCATCATTCACAAAAATCAGTTCGTACTGTAAGTCGTCCATCGATGTGGCGACCGCACTAACTCTACGCACCAGTTCAGGAATGTTTTCTTCTTCGTTTCTAAACGAAAAGACAAAAGTTAAAAGCATGTCCTTGGACCTTATGATTTCTGAATTTTGGCGACAATCGCCGAGATATCTTCTCACGCAGGAAAGCGATGACCGCCCCCGCCGAGGCGGCTGCGGCGGACAGCACACCGCCGCCGAGCGGCCCCCAGAGCAAGTCGGTCGACGTCCTAGCTTTCATCGCGGTGAACGAGTTCCATAGAAAATGCCGGCAAACATATGGCGATATACTCAGCGCCTCCCGGTTCCGGCGTACTGTAGCGGCCCCAGGTGTCTTTTTCGCGCAACGATGGCTTCCCCCGCGCGCACGACGACGTGGCCCTCCCGGGTCTCCACGTGCAGGGTACCGCTCAGGACGATGGTATATTTGTCGACCTTGGGCTGCTGACCCGGCTCGAGCCAGTCTTCCGGACTGCGTAGGCGGGCAATGCTGACGGCGCTGTCACCCGACTTGATGTGCCCGAAAAACTCCTCGATGAGCTTGGGCCTAGTGCCGGCGACTGGTACCACGGCAGGGGTCAGGATATGAACAGGCACGGGTTCTCCAGGTTTGGAAGGCGGGGAGATAGTAACGCTCCCGGGCATGTTGCGGTACTTGCAGCGTGTACACCGACTCCATGACGATTCTTCGCCGCAGTTCCACCTCTCCGAGAAGGTGTGGCAGCACCTGTAGTATTGTTGATCTTCTCCAGCACGTCGCCCCGGTACTGTGTCACGGTTCCCGTGGCGATGTGTTCGGTCATAACGACGCCGATTTTCTTGCCCGTCGCCTCGCGAAAATAAGGAAAACAGTCGCCGCATGATCGAGGATCATGCTTTCTTTCCTCTCGGACGCATTGTCTTATTTCCGCGTGCCGTCAACTACGGAAACATCGCTGGACGAAGAACTCGCTCAACGTCGTGATCGAGGGATTCACGCCGTTCAGCGCCCGTTACGTCCGCGCCCCTTCTATCGCGACCTGATCATTACAGGAATGAGGCGTTCACTTTTTGAACAACCTCTTCGAGGGAGCGCCCCTCAAAAAACACTTTATAGTCGTTGCTTACGATCCTGCGATATTCGAACGCCCCGTCTTCCTGTCGTATGGCGTAGAAAGTATCGCCGTCCGTCGGATCCGGCAACTGTACCACGTTGAACCCGCGTACCCCCTCTTTCACAAGCATGGGCTTCAGCGAACCTTTACGCGGAGCTGGCGCCTGCGGGAACAAATTCTCTACGAGAGCGGTCCGCTGGTAAAATCCGTAGTAGAGTTGCGCCTCCGTGCGTCGCTTGCCCCCCAGCACCTTGAATTTTTTCATTGACGTGAGGCCCAGCTCAGCGGCGCGGCGCTCGAGTTCCTCGGCCTCGAAAGAATGGGGGTGCATGAAGTCGGTTTGCCCTCCGACGTCCACCTCGAGGATAAGGTATCCGCCCACCTTGAGTATCCGGACGAGTTCGCGCAATCCGAGCCACGGGTCCTCGACATGATCCAGCGCGTTCAAACACATCACCACGTCTGCACTTTGATCCACCAGTGGAAGGTCTTCGATAAACCCTTCGAGGAACAACTGGTTATGTCTTTCCTCCCGCGCGGGGACCAGATTGTGATGGAAATAATGCTTCATGAGTGGATCTATCATCACCGAATTTACCGATGCGGGCGCGTGTAGGAGTACGGGATACGGGCCGCAACCTACATCGACCCACGTTCCGTTTTCAACGCTCTGCAAGCCCGCAATGTCGGAACGATAATGGGAAAGACGTCCGATAGCGCCGTCAGACCACTGCTCGATGTAGCTTCTGCTTGATTCCCGGACACATCCTAAGCCGACGATATGATCGATCCAGAATTCGAGTTCGCCGCGTTCTTTCTCACTCAATTCACGCATCATGCTCTCCTTTTGCCACGGATCCGCGTCCGGATGGCAACTGACCTGATAAAGTGCTCCTACGCATGCGTTGCATTACGGTGCCGCATTCGCGTGGCGCAACGACTTGAGCCTTACAGTAATCGGATTTTACGCAACGCGCGGAACACCAGGGAGCCTTTGATGCGCTTCATTTCCTCTTCCACCGCGCGCGCATCGATGCGGGCCTTCAGCGCGTCAGGTGACTGGCCGAATAGAATCTCGCCGTCGACATGTGCGCGGCGTAGCTCATCCTCTCCCAATCCGACATCCGTCGGACCGAGTGATTGCCTTATAGCTGCATAGTGCCTTCCCGCCCGCGTGATATTGAAACCGCGATACTCCTCTATGGCTTCTTTCTGCACCGGTGGTGCAAACTCCTCCAGATGTTCTTGCAGCCGCTGAATCGTGTTCCTCAGCTCGATCACGTCAATGCGTGCCCTGGCGGTGTCCGCGGTATCGGTAGCAAATAAGTCGGTCGCCTTATATCGATGGGACAGGGCGGTTTCTCCGAGGGAGAGATCGACCGGACCGAGCGCTTGTCGCATGGCGTAATATCGCCTGCCCATACGGACGATGTTGAAACCGCAATACGCGTCCGTTAACTCGGGTATGGTCGGGTCGCCTGGTCCCTGTTCGATCACCGTAAGCCGCGTCTGCACGAGGTTGAGCATGCACAACGCTTCGATCGCATCGATGCGCGCCTTTCCGTTATCGCGGGAATCTGCGAAAAACAAGTCCTCCGCTGAAAACTTTCGGGATAGCTCATCTTCGCTGGCACCGACGTCTACCGGACCGAGCGACTGGCGCACTGCGCAATAACGGCGTCCCAGCCGGATAACGTTGAACCCACGATGCTCCTCGATGAGTTGGGGCAAATGATCCAGGTGATCTGGCATGGTGATGGAGCATTGGCTCAAGTCGATCGTTCGCCATTCCGATCCGTCGCGTTGGGTGGCCCAGAAGCCGCTCCACGCGCCCACCGGTCCGAAGGCCTCCGCAACGGCGAGAGTAACGCCAGGATGGTAAAGCAGATTCGACGCAGCATCGACGATGGTGTCGTGCCCGGCCCGCACGCCCGCTGCATTTCGTTCCCTGTCCACCTGTTCCAGCTGAAGCTCCAGATCATCCCCGCAGACGATCCCCCCCGGTGCAACGAGCCGCTTCGCGTTAGCCAGGTCGAGCGCGACATCCTCGTATTTATGTGAGCCGTCGATGTATATGACGTGAAAATTCTCATCGAGAAAGCCGGACAAAACTTCGGAGGATGCGCCGACGCGGACCCGGACCATGTCCTCCACCCCGGCTGCACGGAGATTATTGCGGAAGATTTGGTAGATCGAACCGTCGCGTGCTGCTTGCGTCATAACCTCGAACATCGGGCTCGCATCGATAGTGGGGTCGATATAGGGCTGCCATGTGTCGACGCACGTGACTTCGCCTTCGTGGAAAAATCGCTGCAAGGCTTTCGCCCAAGTGATCGCTGAGGCGCCGGCCCATGAGCCGACTTCAAGTATTCTGAGCGGGCCGCGCAGGCCCGACTTCGCGAGAAACTCCACCACGGCGCCCATGTACGCGTAGCGCATCGGTGGACTCTGTACGCCGGCGACATCGCGTCCGAGATGGAGCGCGGGCTGTGCTATGTCGGGGTCGTGCGTCATAACGACTCCAAGCTGCTGAAATCCGGCCGAAGGTCTATCAAACCGTCGAACGACGGCGCGCCGTGCGGCACGACCGTGAAGTGCGCAATTGAGCGCCGCACATCCAACGGCCTCCCCGCCGCAGTGCCGTCCCATTCGGCGATTCCTATGTCGAGGAAATAATCGCCCGAGTTCAACGTATTGACGAACGAACATTGAAACGTTCGGATTGCCCCGGCTGGCATGTGTGGAAGAGACAGTCGCTGCATGAAAGTGTTGCTGCCGTAAACAGTCAGTCCGTTGAGCGTTTTCACGGAAAAACCGAACATCGGCTGCTGCACATCGCGGTTGAAGCGAACCTTGATGTAAACGCGCACGTTTGCTGCCGGCGGAATAACAGGGTTGTCGCGCAGGCCGTCCGCCTCTAGTATGTAATCCAATACTTCAGCCTCTCCGGTGGAGAGGCGGATCTCATTCTTGTTGTAAGTAATCCGCTTCTCGGCGCACACTTCCTCTTCGCCGGACCACGAGTGCAAGCGATCTTCCGGCGTCGCCGCCGTCATTTCGGCGCCTGCCGCGCCCGTATCCGTATGCGCGGTTTCGGGCGACAGCGGGGGCAGTGCGGGGCCGAATATAAGCTTGATGTATTTATCCACGACTTCCTTCGGTGACCCTTCGGCCACCAGTTGCCCGGCCTCGATGAGCAACGCACGATCGCAGTGCGCAGTAATGAGATCCAGCGCATGGCTTACCACAATGATCGTTTTACCAGCGCGCTTGAAGTCCGCGAACTTTTGAAAGCACTTGTGCTGGAATTTGGCGTCTCCCACAGCCAACGCTTCATCGATCACGAGTATGGCCGGGTCGACGTTAATCGCGACGGAAAAGGCGACTCTGACGAACATGCCGGAAGAATAAGTCTTCACCGGCTGATCGAAGAAATGCCCGATGTCGGCAAAGGCTTCGATCGCCGGTAATCGAGCAAGCATCTCCTGCTTCGGAACACCCATGATTGTTCCATTCAGGATGACGTTCTGCCGACCTGTAAATTCAGGATTGAATCCTGCTCCGAGTTCCAGGAGTGCTGCGATACGGCCGTTGACGTACACCGACCCGGATGTGGGTGTCGATACCGAGCACATCAGCTGAAGCAGCGTAGATTTGCCGGAACCGTTGCGCCCAAGGATGCCTACGGTCTCTCCCTGGAATACGTCAAAGCTTACGTCTCGTAGCGCCCAAAACTCGTGATGATATCTCTTGCGAAAGGGGTGCAGCGCCTCCTTCACGCGCTCCGTGGGCGAGGTGAAGAGACGATATCTCTTGCTGATACCGCTAACGGACAATGCGATTGCCATGCGTTCACTTACTATGACGGACAGGGGTTGTCAACGCGTTCGATATGAAGTTCGGTGGGCCGTGATTTCCCGACGTGCCGGCGCATACAAACCTTGCCCCTGGGTCATGATAATCTTTCAAACCGGTGGTTCCCGCGAAACGTACTCTCGCCCGCTTATGCAGGCGACCTAGACTGAACGGGACGATCGATACGCGTCTAACAAAGACCTCGAAGCGAGGCGTTTACACATGTTATTGTAGCAACTTCGATAGATACTCTGCACTTTTCCGATGCCACAATCCTTACGCCTTTCGTTCGTGCGACTGGCCAACTTCCTGCGCAATATATACAGCTGTCGGGAGATTGTGCGCACGATGGCCGCTCACGAGCTCGCGAGCCGCTATGTAGGCACGCTGGGCGGCGCGTTGTGGACCGTCCTGCACCCGGTAGCCATGATTTTCGTTTACTGGTTCGTTTTTTCGGTGGGATTCAAGGCGCAGGGGCCCGCCGGCATGCCCTTCATATTGTACTTCGTGAGCGGTCTCATTCCATGGCTGTTCTTCAACGAAACGCTCATGTCGAGCATTTCGTCGGTCACCGGGAACGCGCATCTCGTGAAGAAGCTTGTGTTTCCTACAGAGATATTGCCCGTAGTTCATATCGCAGCAGGACTGGTGCCGCATGTTGCCTTGTTGGCGGTTTTTCTCGGGCTCCTTGCTTCGTACGGCATGATGCCCAATCTGCATATGCTGCAATTGCTCTACTATATCCCGATGCTCATAATATTGACGCTCGGCATAAGCTGGCTGCTCGCAGCGTTGCAGGTTTTTTATCGTGATATCGGCCAGGGCATGATTGTGGTATTGAACTTCTGGTTCTGGCTCACGCCGATCGTATGGACCGTCGACATCGTTCCCGAGAGGTACCGTTGGTTGCTGCACCTCAATCCATTTTATTACATCGTCGAAGGATACCGGAACGCCCTGGTCTACAAGAAGCTCTTGTGGCTCGCTCCGCACGATGCGATGTACTTCGCCGTGATTGCACTGGCGCTTCTCATCGCCGGGGCTGGTGTATTCCGACGTCTGAAGCCTGAGTTTGCAGATGTGCTGTAGCTGATCAGTGAGCGCTGATGCGCCGGCTAGGCGTATCGGTTCCACGACACGCGTCGGTTGGTCACCTCGCGATTCGCGATTTGGGCCTTTTTTTGTATGAACAGTCCGTGAAGTGCCGTTGATGTGGCGCGAACATGAGCGCCATTCAAGATGGTGCTATTGTGCAGGACGCGACGTGAAAGCAGACCATGAGTGAGATTTCGAAAGGCCGTGCGCTGGCCAAGAAAATGTTGGGTGAGCGGGGCACCAGACTCGTAAGATCAGTTTTGAGGCAGATAAGGGCAATGCGCATTCGACCCGAGTCTCAGCCTGCAGCAAAGTCCGTTCCGGAGCATTTCTCGAGAGTGGAACATGTGCGTACTGGGATAGAGCGTCCATGCGATGCGATCGCGGAGCACCGATTCGCTAAGGTTTGCGGGCCCAGAAAAAAAATTTCAGTCGTCTACAATTATTTCGACAAGGAGAGCACGGTATTCAGATCGCTCGAGTCGTTGAGCAAGCAGCACTGGCAAAGATGTACGCCCGACGATGTAGAGGTGATTCTGATCGATGACGGTACTCCGGGCGCCACAGTGGCCGCGAAGTTGCCTGAAGAAGTGCTTTATCTTTGGCAAAAGAAGATTGGCTATGGCATATGCCGGGCCAAGAACACGGGTGCGCGAACGGCGAATGGCGATTACTTGGTCTTTCTGGACCCCGACATTCTGGTGAGCCCGGGATATTTTGACGCGCTAATGGACGGATTTGAGCGCTACGGGAACCGTGTGATCCAATGTGGCTATGTGTGGGATTACCATTTCATCGGCTGCCCGGATCCGCGCGTGGAATTCGGTGTATGGGAGATGCCAGACCGGCCAACCAATCGGTTCTACCAGATCGCGGGCGGAAACATGGCGATGGCGAGGAGCTTGTACCACCAGACGCCAGGCTTCGACGAAGATCTCATCTACGGCGGCGTGGAGGATCTGCTGTTCGGGCATCACCTGAGCAAGCTACCGGAGACTAGGGTAGTGTTCAACAAAAAAATGGAAAGTTGGCACATTCCGCACCCGCCGTCGATCGCGCATGCCGAGCCCGGCAAAAGCTGGGCGGTGGTACAAAGAAAATGGCCGGAGTTCTATGATCGTTACGTGGTGCAAGGACTTAGATGACGTACAGGAAAATATCGGTTCTGGTCCCCACCCGGAAACGGCCGGGTTATCTCGAGAAGATGCTGGCTTCGTACCGCGATACGGTGCGAGATACTGAATCGTGCGAGTTCATTTTCCGCTGCGATAACGACGACATCGAGAGCGTTGCGTTCTTGTCCCCGTTAGGATGGCCGGTGCTGGTGGGTCCGCGGCGTGGAGGTTATAAAAGCCTGCCTTCGTTCTACAACGACATGGTGAAGGTTGCGACCGGCGACATTTACATGTGCGGCAACGACGACATGCTATTTCAGACGAAGGACTGGCCGCAACTAGTGCTGCAGGAGGCGAACAGGTATGCGGACGGCATATTCAACATAGGCGTAAACACGGGCCTGAACGACGAGAAATTTCCGTTCTCCATCGTGTCAAAGGATCTTGTGCAAGCCGTGGGTTTCATCAACGACGAGCGGCTGCTGTTCTCCGACATTTTCCTGCTCGACGTCGCGCGGTACTTCAACCGCGCAGTGCGCCTGAACTCGGTTATGATCTACCACGACTGGGCCGGGCACGGCGCCGATGAGACACGCAGGGACGCCAACCGCGACGAGTTCGACATGGTCTTCGCGGACACGGAAGGCAACTGGACCGAGCGCTATCGCCGTGCACATGAGGAAGCGGTCTCGGAGGCGGTTGCAAAGATAGTCGCCAGCAAGGACATACGGTCGGGCTCCGTGCTCGCCGCGTTCGAGAAATACGAGCCGCCTCCCGCTGGAGAAGCGCCGCGGCTGTGGCATCCCGTCGGAAGACCGGCAAAATGGGGGACGCGCGGTGCGCCCGATGCCATACATTACGACCGCGCTGCGACCGCGCAACTTATCGACGCGATATACGACAAAGGACTCGCGCGCCGCATCGTCCTGCTCAGCGAATTGCACAACGGCCTGCCCAGCATTTTGTGGGCACAGCTATTCGACCAAGTCTACACAATAGTGAGCCAGGGTGAACCGGGCCGCTTCGAAAGCGATGGGCGGCACACGCTTGTTCACGGATCGGTCGGGGACACGAAGTTTCTCTACCGGGTCGTGGAGCGCGTGAGGGAACTGGACGTCATGGTGCTAGACGATACGCGTTATGCCGCACTCATTTCCCCTTACTATCTGCTGCGCCGCGCACTGCGGCGCCCGGGCATGGTGGTCTTCATAAGAGGAGCGGATGCGGTAGAGGACGAGGGGGCGTCGCGTTTCATCGAAAGTCTGCGGTCGGGGGCAGTGGACGGCATTTCCCACGTCATTCGCGACATCAGCAGCGGGGGACGTGTCTGTTTCAGTTACGAAGTCGTGGACTGAGTGATCAGCCGGATTGGTAATCCTTTGTCGCCAAATACACGCTGGACGTTCCTGTTTCGTGACTATACGAGGCGAGTTGATCCAAGTGGTTCTCGCCCGGTAGATCGGAAAGCGACTGCGAAGCAACGATGTCAAGTGGTCTACCGATGAAACGCTCTCGAGTCTTGCTCGGCTTGTCCGTGTGGCAGAGGCCATCGCGGTAATGTCGGAGTCATCCGCACGCTCAATGCGCAGATCGGTAAACTGCAGACGAACTGGAGGCAAACCCTGGCGCATAGCGAGGAGCGCGGGCTGCTCGTGAGCGCGCCGAGTATTGGTGAAGTACTAGTCATGACTATCACGCTGGAGATGCGAGCGTTTTGAGGCGGTAGGCAACTTCACTTCGCACGCCCGATGCGTGGACAGTGTGCGCCGGTCCAATGGCAAGAAGGAGGGAGGCAACATCAGGAACGGCAACAAACACCTCGCCTCGGCGTTCGTCGAGACTGGCGACTTTGCCCCGCCCTACTGCCCGTGAGCCAAGCGGTTCTACAGATCGGAAGACCCGCACCAATGGCATCGTGGCACCAAGACGCTCGGCTACAAGCTTGCCGTGCCCACTGCTATATGCTCAAGGAGCGTCAGTCTTTCGACGTGGCGCGCTGCTTCGGCCATAGGATGCCGGCTGCATCCGGCGAGGAACCGCTTTACCTGTACTGTACATGAGGCCACCAATGCGTGTCCCATTGCTGGATGTGTCGTTCACTGGGGGCAGTTCTGCTGCCACCGCCACGCATCCCGGCACATCTCCTCCAGGCCCCGCTCCGCCTTCCACCCCATCTCGTACTCAGCCAACATCGGATCGGCATAACAGGTCGCGATGTCGCCCGCACGCCGCCCGACTACACGGTACGGAATTGACTTGCCGCTCGCTTGCTCGAAGGCGCGGATCATGTCCAGAACGCTATATCCGCGCCCTGTGCCGAGGTTGTAGGTGACGACACCTGCCCCCTGCTCCAGCTTTTTGAGCGCCTTTGTGTGCCCCTTGGCCAGATCCACGACGTGTATGAAATCCCGCACGCCTGTCCCGTCCGGTGTGGGGTAATCGTCTCCGAATACTGAGAGCTCTTTCAATCTCCCGGCCGCGACCCGGGAAATGTAAGGCATGAGATTATTCGGTATGCTGGTGGGGTCCTCACCGATCAAGCCGCTCTCATGCGCACCGACCGGATTGAAATAGCGGAGCAGCGCTATTCTCCAGCTCGAGTCGGCGACATGCAGGTCGTGCAGCATGTCCTCGATTATGACTTTCGATCGCCCGTATGGATTCGTCGCGCCGAGCGGAAAATCTTCTCGTATGGGCACTTCTCGAGGATTACCGTAAACCGTGGCTGACGAGCTGAACACCATCGTCTTCACGCCCTGCTCCACCATCGCTTCGAGCAGATTCACAGTCCCGGCGACGTTGTTCTGGTAATACCCAAGAGGTTTTGCGACTGACTCACCCACTGCCTTTAGCGCAGCGAAATGAATGACGGCGTCGATAGAATGCTCACGAAATACACGTCGCGTTGCTTCCTGGTTGCGGATGTCCGCTTCGACCACTGGCACCTGCTTGCCAGTGATCGTCCGCAAGCGGTCGATCACGCCCGGTTTGCTGTTGGAGTAGTTATCCAGAATGAGGACGTCGTAGCCGTTTGCCAACAATTCGACGGCGGCATGCGAGCCTATGTATCCCGCGCCCCCAGTGACTAGAACAGTGTTCATAAATTAGGAGCAGTCATTGAAAATGCAAAACCAATGGACGAGATTACGTGACTAAACACTATTAAAGTCTGTCTTGCAGTGGCCCCGTGCCGTGCGGTAGGTGGCGTTAGAATCTAACCTATCCTGCGCAACAACGCTTCCAGCTGCGTGTCGTGCTCGAGCTTGCTGTATTTCCCGTTATGAACGTTCTTCGGCTGGAATTTACCGATGGATTGCGGCAGCGCGTAGTACACGCCTTCGTACAGGATGACGTTATGCGAGGCCACGTTTTCGCGGACCAGAACCGGATCGGAAGCTCGGGAGCGCGCGTCGGGTGCCCCGCGTGTGAAGAACGGCAGCCAGCGCAGTCGCCCGAATGCCGTTCCGACACGGTTTGGAGAATGCTCCTGCTCTAGACTGCGCACCAACTGCGTTAGGTCCGGTCCATGCGGAAACCGGTCGTAGTCCCCGGCATCAGCCTTCTGCGGCAGGAACGCGCCCTCCGCCTGCGGGAACGCGTAGTACACGTTCTTGTAAACGATGACGTTATTTCCGACCACGTTCTCCTGCACCAGCGCCGGCGGTTGCACTTCAGCCAGGCGAACTCTGTTGCTCTCCCACTTGCTGAGGTCGACCTGTGCGATGGCGTGGATTATCTCGGTGCGGCTGACGTCCCTACTTCGCCTCAGCAACTCAATCACGGCGTTCTCCACACCGGGCTGGTATTCCTTACCTTTCTTTATTTCCAGCGCGCGCAATGAGAAGCCCCGACCGTCGTGCGGCCCTCCCACGTTGGCCGCGCCCCCTTCGCCAGGATGCCAGGTGTGTATCAGGAATACGTTATCCAGCCAGACCTCGCGCAGCCCGCGGTTTACCAAGCGGAACGTGAGCTCGT